>JGI12109J20283_10434424_pt1 | contig 14424 bp, 10 predicted proteins | sample ElkSlonscriptome_12_FD_20283 | JGI IMG/M metagenome (IMG submission 20283) | reverse complement strand
CGGGCTGCTTCATTTCGTGGCGCTTCATCTCCTGCGCCTCTGCCAACGTGACGTGCCCCTCGCCTTTCTGCAGGTACAGTTTCGGGTGCCCGGGGACTGGGGAGCCTTGAATGGGCATGGCTTGTTTCCTCGCGTGAGTGGCCGGACTCTGCGACTCGCGCAGACGATAATCATTCTGGCGGAGTCGCACGAGGGGTCGCTCTCGAGAAAAAATCTCGACCGGAGGATCCACGTTCAGGCCCGCCGCGTACGCGTTCTCCTCGCGTGCCGCACGCTGTCGACCGTGTAGATCACCAACGCCGTCCACGTCAGACCGAAGGCAACGGCCTGCGCCCCACCGAAGGGCTCGCCGAAGGCGACCACGGCGCTGAGGAACTGGAAGGTCGGCGCGATGTACTGCAGGATCCCCATCGTCGTATAGTTCAGGCGTCGGGCGCCGCTCGTGTACCACAGCAACGGCAATGCCGTGAGCAGGCCCCCGAGGATCAACAGTCCATCGGTCGTGCGGTCGAGATTCCCGAACACGAGATCTCCCGACGATCCGATCCACCACAGATAGCCCACCGCGATCGGGAGCAGCATGGTGGTCTCGAGCATGAGACCGACGAGAGCATCGACGCGCATCGTCTTGCGTAACAGACCGTAGAGTGCGAACGAGACGGCCAGCGCCAAAGACACGATCGGCAGTCGACCGAGTTGGATCGTCATGAGTACCACGGCCACGAACGCGATCGCCACCGCCACCCACTGGGCGCGACGCAAGCGTTCGCGCAGGAAGACGAAGGCCAGGAACACGTTCACCAACGGGTTGATGTAGTAACCCAGGCTCGCCTCGCGCACGACGTCGTGGGTGACCGCCCAGATGAACGTGAACCAGTTCTGCCCGATCAACAACATGGTCAGCATGAGCGTGAGCATGCTGCGACGATCCCGCAGCGCGGCCAGGCCCTCTCGCCAACGACCCTGCCACGCGAGCAGCCCCCCGAGGAAGACGACCGACCAGATCACGCGATGCGCGAGGATTTCCCACGCCCCGACGTGACCCACCGCCTTGAAGTAGAAGGCGATGAATCCCCACGACATCTGCGCGGCCACGGCATAGATCAGCCCCGCCCGCAACTGTTGGTCGCGGGACGGCTCGACGGCCGCGGCGAGTGGTGAGGTCATGGCGCAGATCCGAGGTGGCGGGGAACCGCAGCAGTTTCGCGCCGCCGCGTCCGACCCGCCAGGCCCCGAAGGCTACGAGGCGGTCGCGACGCGCGGCTTGCGCGCGAATCCACCGTCACCGGCCTGGATCGCGACGAAGACGACGAGCGCCACCGCGATACCGAAGACGTTCGCATCGAGTCCGAGCGGAAGGGTCGCCGAAGACACGATCAGCCCGGTCGTCGTTCCGCCACCGGCCAGCATCGCGCCCAGGGCTGCCCGCGACGAAGGACGAGCCAGCGCGAGAAGCGCCACCGTCGGCACCAGGAGTCCCGAAACCATGAAACCGTAGGAATACAGCATGAGATCGAGAACGCTGGTCATCGAAGCCGCGAGGACCAGGGCCAACGCCCCGAGCCCCAGGGTGAAGCCCTGCGAACGCAGCAGATGGTGTCGGGACGAGCGCTCGTCCCGCACGGGGAAGATGTCCGTCGTCACGTTCCCCGACGCCGCCATCAGACAACTGTCGGCGGTCGAGAGAATCGCACTGAAGTAGGCGGCCATCATGATCCCCATCATGCCGACCGGGAGCAACTGCGACAGCAGGAGAGGAAGACCCATCTCGGGATCCAATGCCTCGTGCGCGGGAAAACCCGCCGCGGCGAAGAGACCTTCGTCCCACGCGACGCGGCCGAGGAGACCGAGGGCGACACCCAAGAAGGCCATCACGGGGTACTCGAGCAGGCCCGCAACGAACCACGCGCGTCGCGCGGTCTTCTCGTCGCGGCAGGCGTAGATGCGCTGATAGAGAGTCATGCCCACGAACCAGATCGGCACGATCGCGAAGAACCAGTTCACGAGCTCGACGGCACCGACGTTGTCGAGTCGTAGCATCTCGGGCCGGACGACCTCACGGATGCCGGCCATGCCACCCAGTTCGTGGTAGGCGATCGGCAGGCCAACGAAGATCAACCCGACCAACAGCAGGATCCACTGCACGGTGTCGGTGTAGATGACCGCCTTCATTCCGCCCATCGACGTGTACAGCACGGCCACCGCACCCATCACGACCAGCGCCGTCGTCAGGTCGAGACCTTCGATCGTGGCCGACGCCAGCTTCGCACCCGCGAGCACCTGCGAGGCGGTGAATCCGACGTAACCGATCGCCGAGATGACCGCTGCCACCAACGCGACACGTGCCGAATAGACCGATCCGAAGACCTGCGGGTAGGTGAGCAGCGAGTGATCACGACCCAGCTTGAAGACCGTCGGAATCAGGAGCACGGCGGCGAGCCACGCGCCGATCAGGCCGGTGAACAGCATCCACGATCCGCTGAGTCCCATCGCGAATCCCAGACCGCCGAGACCGATCGAGAAGCCACCGCCGACGTCGGTCGCGACCACCGACATGCCGATGTGCGTGCTGCCCATGCCGCGGCCGCCGACGTAGTAGTCGTCCTGATCGGAGTTGCGACGCAGGAACCACAGCCCGACGCCGAGCATGGCGATCAGGTAGACGACGAGAAGCGTGGCGTCGATCCAATGCATGGAGGATCAGCCGGCAGACTTCGGATCGTAGCGCATCTCTGCATACTTGCTCGTGAAACCGATCCGCTCGTACAGGCGCTTGGCTGGATTGTCGTACTCGACGTGGAGCTTGACCGGGCCGTCGGCTTCGTTCAGAGCGAAGTCGATGATCTTTCCGCCCAATCCCTTGCCCCGCATCGACGGGTCGACGGTGACGAAGAGCAGGATCCAGCTCGGTACATAGCCCTTCATGCCGGTGTTCAGCATCGCGAGCGCGCCGGCGAGCTTGCCGTCGTGTTGAGCGAGGATCAGGTAGCCGCCTTCGCCCTTCTCACTCGAGAACAAGTAGTCGAGGGCCTTCTCGACGTCCTGGAGCGTGTCGTTGTAGGGCTCCATCGTCTCGTGGAAGAACTGCGCGAGTTGGGCGCGGGGAGCCCAGTCGGGTAGGTCGGCTTCGTGGTCGACACGGAGCATTGCGGCGTCCATGGATTTCTCCTCGGTCGGAAGGCGCGAGTCAGACCTCTTCGGCCTCGGTCTCGCGGTCCAGGATGGGCGGCAGGTCGACGCCGGCGTCGTCATCGTTCATCTCGTCGGAGAAGGTGTCGACGCTGGGTGTCACCACCTTGTCGATGTAGCGGCTGAGCATCAAACGAACGAGCGCGCCGTACGACGGACGGAATTTGATCGTGTCCCCGACCCTCACGTCGGTCTCGTCGCTTCCGACGCTCACCACGGTGAGGTCGCTGCTCGCCCCGACGATCTTGTGCTCGGGATCGAGAGGCGTGAGACCGGCGACCTCGGTGTCGACCTGACCGACCGTGCACAGGGCACGGTAGCCGCGTTCGCCGACTTCGGATTGGTCGTCGTCGTCGTCGCCGTTGATCGCTTCGAAGGGTGTCATGTCGTTCGTCTCGCCGACGGCGACCATGCTCTTCTCCTTCACCTCCACGACCTCGGCCTCCAGCGTGAAGGCATCGTCGCGTAGGCCCAGGAGATTGTCTCCACGGATCAGGTCGGTGCCCAGGAAGACGGACTCGCCGATCCGGAAGTGGTTCACGGCCTTGGGCAGCGTGCCGTCCCGCAGCAGCGGCAACGCGATGCTCGTGCCGGCGGAGATGTACGGAATCTGGTGCCCGAACTTCAATTCGAGCCATTCCCGGTACAATCCGAGCTGGGCGAACAGATCCACGTTCGGCATGGTTCCCGACAAGCAGCCGAGGTTCGCGCCGATGCCGATCACTTCGATGTTCGGCAAATCGAACACCTGCGTGTAGAACTCGGCGAGGGAACCGGGGAGCACGCCCTCGCGTAGATCACCCAGCTCGACCATGATGACGACGCTGTGCATGCGGTCTTGTCGCTGGGCCTCTTCACTGAGCGCGCGGATGGCCTCGATCTCGGAATTGAGGCTGACGTCGGTCAGCCGTACGATGTCCGCGATCTTCGGCATGTGTGGAAGCCGGAGATACCACGTCTCGATCTCTCCACCGACGCTGGCGATGGATTCCAGATTTCCCAGTCGCGATTCGGCCATGGAGCGAATCCCGATGGCGTGAAGCGCCTGAAGTGTGGGAACGTGTCCGCACAGGCATTTGGTCACGAGCGTCCAGGACGCGTCGTGAGCCGTGATCCAGTCGTCCACCGTCTGGATGTTGTGGCGAAGAGCTTCGAGGTCGATGGTCAAACGATTCATGATCTATTCAACCTGAAACGATCGCGTGAAACCGCAAGTTCGCGCGCCGCACGGCCTCACCACGAAACGCATCGATTCCTCCCCCGGGAAGACCGCGCATGACATCATCACTCGTCGAACTCCGCCGTACTCTGCATCGCAGCGCCGAGCGCTCGGGGAACGAAGCAGCCACCGCGGAGATCGTTCTCGAGGCTTTGCGAGCTCTCGACCCCGATACGATCGCGACGGGAATCGGGGGCCACGGCATCGTGGCCGCCTTCGAGGGGTCCGTCAAAGGACGGACTGTCCTTATCCGTTCCGATATGGACGCACTGCCGCTCCCGGACGACCCACGGCTCGCCTGGGCCTCCGAGGACCCGGTGACCGCGCATCTCTGCGGTCACGACGGTCACATGGCCACGTTGATGGGCGTCGCGCACGCTCTGCGCGATCGCCGGCCCGCTCGCGGTCGAATCGTGCTGCTGTTCCAGCCCGCCGAGGAAATCGGCGCGGGTGCGCATGCAGTGCTCCATGATCCAGCCTTCGATCCCTTTCGGCCCGACATGGTCTTCGCCCAGCACAACCTCCCGGGCTATCCGCTCGGATCGATCGTCCTGCGCAAGGGACCCTTCGCGAGCGCGTCGCGCGGCATGATCGCGCGCTTCGAGGGACGAAGCTCCCATGCGGCCGAGCCGCACAATGGCGCATCCCCGATCCCGGCCGTCGCGCGTCTCGCGCAGGTCCTCGCGACGCTCCCCCAACACGCGACCGCACTCCACGAGACGGCCCAGGTCACCGTCGTCGGCATGGATGCGGGCGGTCCCGCGTTCGGGACCAACCCCTCGTCCGGCACCTGCATGGCCACTCTCCGAGCCCACGAACAGGTCGTGATGGACCGGATCTCCGAAGCCGCACGATCACGGGTCGAAGGCCTCGCACGCATGTACGACCTCGAATGCTCGTTGGAATGGGTCGAGGAGTTCCCCGCGACCATCAACGACCCGGACCTGACCGACCTCGTGGCCGACAGCGCGAACTCTCTGTCCATGAACACGGAGTGGCGCGAACATGCCTTCGCTTGGTCGGAGGACTTCGGACACTTCACCTCCGCCCATCCTGGCGTGCTGTTCGGAATCGGCTCGGGCAACAGGCAGCCCGCGTTGCACGCGCCGGGCTACGACTTCCCCGATGCGCTGATCGAGCCGGGCAGCCGGCTCCTGTCGGAAATCGCGCACCGCGCCCTCGAACGAGCCCACGCGAACGAGAACTGATGGAACCCTCGAACTGGATCGAACTCGACGAGTCGCGTCTGCAGCGGAATCTCCGCTTCCTGCGCCGTGCGATGGGCAAAGGACCGACCTTCTGTTCGGTGGTCAAGGGCAACGCCTACGGCCACGGAATCTCCGAGTTCGTCCCCATGGCCGAACGCTGCGGCGTACGCCAGTTCGCGGTGTTCAGCGCCGAAGAAGCCTATCAGGCCCTCGCGGCACGTACGAAAAAGAGCTCGGTCATGATCATGGGCCACCTCGACGCGTCCGACGTGATGTGGGCGGTAGAGAACGGGGTGAGTTTCTTCGTCTTCGATCTTTCTCGTCTGGACGTGGCCTTGCGTGCCGCGCGCAACATCGGTGCGGTGGCACGCGTCCACCTGGAGATCGAAACCGGCCTGTTCCGCACCGGTCTCACCGACCGCAGTCTGCGTGCCGCGCTGCGTCGGATGGCGAATCGACCCGACGTGGTGTCGCTCGAAGGCATCTGCACCCACCTGAGCGGCGCGGAGTCGTCGGCGAATTTCTATCGTATCAACGAACAACTCGCGGTCTTCCGTCGACGGGGCGAACTCTTCGGGCCCGACATTCCCCGTCACATCGCGTGCTCGGCGGCCGTCTTCAACTACCCCGATGCGCTCCAGGACATGGTGCGCGTCGGCATTGCGCAGTACGGCTACTGGCCGAGCGAGGAGACCCGACTCTTCTATCTGCGAACCGGCGTCGAACGTGCTCGCCGCGAGCGCTCGCGGCTCGCCCGCGTGATGACGTGGAAGAGCCGCGTGATGAGTCTCACCACGGTCCCCGCCGGAAGCTTCGTCGGCTACGGCCTCGGACACCAGGTGCTCCACAAGACCCGCATCGCCAACGTGCCGGTCGGCTACTCCCACGGCATTCCGCGCGCGCAGTCCGATCGTGGGCGCGTCCTGGTCCACGGCCGACCCTGTCCGATCGTCGGCACCGTGAGCATGAATTCGCACACGGTCGACGTGACCGACGTCCCCGACGTCTCCATCGGAGACGAGGTCGTCCTCATCGGCGAGCAGGACGAGGGCGAGATCTCCGTCGGGGCCTTTGGTGAGCGGACCTTCATGTTGAACTACGAAGTGCTCGCGCGGCTCTCGACACGCATTCCTCGCTACATCGTGACCTGACAGCCCCGGGCTTGCGGCAGGGATACACATTATCAAGCTCTATACCATCCGGTCGAGTTCGACAGGACCCTGACTATCCTTTCGCCAAGCGACGCTTTGGTTATGGTTATTTGCCATGAGCAGTTCACGAGCAGCCAAAGTTTCGCCGAGTCCCGAGGATGGTTCCGCCGAACCTCCGCTGCCGCGACGTGCCGCCAATGCGGACGTTGGGCACTCCTCGCGCATCGAGCTCAGTCGCTCCGCATTGCGAAAGAACCTCGGTTTCCTGCGCGAACGCGTGGGCAAGAGCGTCACGATCTCGTCCGTGGTCAAGGCGAACGCCTACGGTCACGGGCTCGATCCCTTCGTCGCGTTGGCCGAGAGTTGCGGGGTGGACCACTTCTCCGTGGCATCGAGTCAGGAAGCGGCGGACGTCCTGAACGTCGCGTCGGATTCGAGCAAGATCATGATCATGGGCATCCTGTACCAACAGGACCTGCCCTGGGTGATCGAGAACGACGTCGAATTCTTCGTGTTCGATCTCACGCGGCTCCAGCTCACGGCCCGGGTCGCCAGGGAAGTCGGTAAGCCGGCGCGGATCCATCTCGAGGTCGAAACCGGGGGCAATCGGACCGGACTTCCCGAGAAGGATCTTCCCGACGCGATCGCCCTGCTCAAGCGCGAGAAGAAAACCCTCCACTTCGCGGGGCTCTGCACGCACTTCGCCGGCATCGAATCGCTGGCGAACCAGTTCCGCATCCAGAAGCAGCGCAAGCGTTTCGACGCGACGCTCAAGAAGTGCAGGACGGCGCGCTGCGTGCCGGAGTCCGTCCACGCCGGATGCAGTGCCGCCGCGCTCGCCTTTCCCGAAACGGCCATGGACATGGTCCGCGTGGGAACGGCGCAGTACGGCATGTGGCCGAGCCCGGAGGTGTCGGCCATGGTCCAGACCCAGGTCGGACGCTCGGGGACGCTCCAACGTGTCATGTCGTGGAAGACCGACGTCATGCACTTGAAGGCCGTCCAGCAGGACGACTTCATCGGCTACGGAACGACCTTCCAGGCGCCCCGGAACATGACGATCGCCGTTCTGCCGGTCGGCTACTCGAACGGCATCCCGCGGGCGTTGTCCAACCGTGGACACGTGCTCGTGCGGGGCCGCAAGGCGCCGATCGTCGGTGCGGTGAACATGAACGTCTTCATGGTCGACGTGACCCATATCCCGGACGTGGAGATCGGCGACGAGGTCGTTCTCGTCGGCAAGCAGAAGAACAACAACATCTCGCTCCGATCCTTCGCCGAGTTCGACAACGTCCTCAACAACGAATTCGTCAGCCGCCTTCCGGCCGCGATCCCACGCATCGTCGTCCGGTAGCCGTCGGCTCCCCTTCGTCGTCGCCGCTCCGTTGCGGCGCGTCTCGCATGCCTTCCAGGAGTGATCCATGGCTCAGCGCATCGCCGAAATCAAACCTCTGAAATCCCGTCCGCGTGGTGCTCCCATTGCCCTGCTCGGCTACTGCGTCGAGTCCTTCGAGGCGGCCAGCGCCCTCGGGTACGACTTCATTGCGATCGTACCTCCCGGCTTCGACGAGTTGCTCGCCAAGGACGGCATCCGCGCCATCGCGTGGGAGTTCGATCGCATCGACGAGAAATCCCATCGACTGGCAGCGCAGCTCAAGGACATGAACTGTCGCCTCGCCGTCCCTCTCTTCGAGGAGACCGTCGAGTGGGCCGGCGCGTTGAACAGTCAGTTCCTCGACAACCCACGCCTGTTCAACCGTGCGCTACTCTTCCGCGACAAGGCCATGATGAAGCGCAAGGCGCAGATGAGCGGCATTCGCGTCGGTGTCTTCGAGGAAGTCGACTCGCGTGCCGCGGTACGACGCTTCTTCAACCGCGTCAACCAGGCCGAAGGCGTCATGGAAGGCGACGAGATCGCTCCGATCCACATCAAGCCGACCAGCGCCGCCGGGAGCGTGGGTCATAGTATGCTGCGCAAGGACGAGGACATCGACGAACTCTCCGACGACATCTTCCCGTGCATGTGCGAGAGCCATTTGTCGGGTCAGGAGTTCTCCTGCGAGGTCTTCGTCCACGACGGCAAGATCCGCTTCATGAACATCAACGAGTACATCCATCTGGGCTACTCGCAGCTCATGCCGCCGACGCCCGGTCTGGAGGAGCACCGTCCGCGAATCCGTCAGGAGATCGAGAAGTTGATCGCCGCGTTCGGAATCAAGCACTCGGTCCTGCATCCGGAGTACTTCCTCGACCGCGAGGGCAACTTCAACTTCGGCGAGGTCGCCGCGCGCATTCCCGGCGGCCACATCTTCGAGTTGATCGGCCGCGCCTACGGCTTCGACGCCTTCGCGGCGCAAATCCTCGTCTCCGATCCAGAAGTCGAGGAGAGCGAGCTCGAAGAGTTCTTCCCCGACGAGCGCGAAGGTCGACGAGGCCATGCCGGCAACCTTCTCGTGTACCCGAAGAAGCAGCTCGTCACCCAGCTCGAAGTCCCCGAAGAGCTCGAGCAGCATCCCTACTACGTCAGCCACAATCTCTTCGAACCCGTCACGCCGAAAGTGCGTGAGCGCGCGGGTTTCGGTGATCACTACGGCAAGGTCGACTTCTTCGGTGATGACGCCGACCGCCTCAAGGAAGCGCTCCTGCACTTCGAAAAGGTGGACTTCTACGTATGAGACCCGACGTCGAATCCGGAACCGACTCCAAACGCACCGACCGCCTGCAACGCCTCGAGGACGAGCTCGACACCACCCTCGAAGCGCTGCGCACCGCGCCGGGATTCGCGAAGAGCCGGCACCAGACCGAACTCTTCCGTGTTGCGGCCGACCTGCTCGATTCCGACGAGGGCATTCGTGTGCTCGCCGCGCGTGCGTCCCGATTCGACGAGGCGGGTGTCTTCCACCAGGGTCCTTGGGACGAGGTCGAGAAGCTGCTCCCCGATCTCGTCGGTTCGGGACTGCGTGGGGACGGCGTCTATCCCACCGTCGAGGCACTGAGCGAGCTGCGCATCCTCGGCATCGCGCGGGGACAGGTCGACCATCCGAAGTTGGATGCCGAAGCGGCGCGTACCTTCCTGCGTGCGATCTGCGCGAAGAACCTCGACCTGATCCTTCGTCGCGAGACCGAAGAGACACGCGCGCGCCCGAAGATATTCGCACGCGCGTGGCGCCTCTTCGAGCTGATCGGCGAGTCGATCTCGCTGGCGGGACTGCGTGAGACGGTCGTCGCCGAGATCGAAGGTCTCTGTGCACAGCGCCCGATCCAGACCGCTGCTGCGCGCGAGCTCATCGAACGCGCCAGCCAACTGCCTTCGGGAGAGGACGAAGGCGCCTTCGAACTCTACCGGAAGGCGATCGACGGTCCGACCGAGGCGATACGCGAAGCCGGCGATCCGGCGAGCTATCGGCGGTGGGTCGTCGGTCAGGACACCGACACTCTTCTCGCGGAGGCCCGAGCCTGCGCGGCGACCCTCGACGCGACCGGACTGGGCCACTGGGCGCATGCCGTGCTGCTGCGTCGTTTCGCCCGAACCTCGCCCGAGCACATCGGAGACGCTCTGGGACTCGACGATGCCCACGCCCGGGCTACCGAGCGTTTCGTCGAGGACCTCAAACAGTTCGTCGGTATCGGCATCTTCCCGCACACCGCCGACTCGATCCTCGGACTGCACGGGGTACTCGACCGCTCGCTCCTCGCGCGAGACGAGGTCTCGAAGGGACTGCGGCGTATCGTCGAACTCGACATTCGGCCCGATGTGGCTGGGCGCCTGCTCGAGCGCTACCCGGACGCTGCCGGCCTTTCGCCGAATGCCGTGTTGCTCTCGGGTTGCCTGAGCGTTCTGGGGCAACCACTCGGCGTCGGCCAGGGACGCAACCCGACCTGCCAGGCCGCGCGCGGAATCAGCCTCTGGAGTCTGCACGCGCCCGGTCAACTGCTCGGCATGATCGCGACCGCGGCGCGCGACGACTTCATTGCCTCCTCCTTCGAGGGTGCGGAGCTGCGCTCGAACGAACTCGAAGACGTGCACGGCATCACTGCCGAGTCGGTCGACCCAGATCTCGACCCGGTATCACGCCTGCTCGTCCCGCACCTCGATCGGATCTACGCCCGCATGCTCGCACTCACCGCCCTGCGCGGAGAGGACAGCCACAAATGGGTGAACCCGGCCATCTACGGGCGTTGGGTCACCAAGGGCTTCATGTCGGCAATCCAGATCATGACGCACCGCATCGATCACCACGAAAACTTCGTGCGCCACTTCTACGCTAGCCATCACCCGCATTGGAACGACGAGCACGAGCTGATCTATCCCAATCCGGTGGGAATCATGGTCACCGACGTGCACGGTCGCCTGTTGGGGCCGCACGCCGTCTCGTTGCAACGCGTCGCCGAGGACCCCGATGGCACCATGCGCTGCTACTTCTTCAATCCGAACAACGAGGGCCGTCAGGACTGGGGCGATGGTGTGCGGCCGTCGGTCGCTGGATCCGGTGAACGACCGGGAGAATCCTCGCTTCCCTTCGAAGCCTTCGCGTCACGCCTCTACGCTTTCCACTTCGACCCGCAGGAACTCGGCGAGACCTACGCGGTTCCCAGCGATGAAGTGAAGAGGGTCTCGGAGATGGCCGCGGAGAGCTGGGGTCGGGCCTACACCTGGGTCGGTTGAGTCAACGGGGCGCTGCCTCGCGGGGAATCGTGTTCGGCGGTTCCAGACGCGGGGGAAGCGCCGCGAATTCCGACCAGATCATCGACGGATCTGGCGTCCGGAACGCGTCCAACGTTTCGAAGGGCGCCAGAATCCAGGCCGCTCCGAGACGCGTGGCCAGCGCGGGGTCGTCACGAGCCACGACCTCGTATTCCACACCGTCCTGCCGCAACTCGTAGACGAGCAGATCACTCGCAGACGTCTCGGGTTCACGCAGGACGATCACGGGTGCGCGGTGCGTGCGGACCGTGTCGACCATCTCCGCCAAAGGCGACGGGGTGAAGGCATCACGCAGGGGCATGGCCGCGTGGATCGACGCGAAGACTCCCCAAACGACCACCGCCCAGACCAGGCGCCGCGCCGCCGGAACGTTGCGCGGCGCGATCAGGATCACGAGCGCGAGCACCGCGGCCGCACCCTGAACCCACCACACGGCCTGCCCCCGAAGCGCGGCCAGCACCTGCACGCCGATCCCGCCCCACATGGCACGCGTGTGCACCACGTCGAAGTCGAGAACGTTCGTCGGCGAGAGCATGAGCAACACGCTCGCCGCGATTCCCGTCCACAGGGGGACCTGCTGGGCGGCCAGCCCACGCGCGATCCACAGAGCGACGGCGGGCGCCGCCGGCAGCAGATACCAGGGCAGATCGAAGCGCGACGCCGCCGTCACCGCGAGCATCCCCAGGATCCACACGCCCAGAGTCGTGTCGACACCACGAACGGCCGTCTCGGCTCGCCGTCGCGCGAGCACGAGAAAGGGGATCCACAGCGTCCACGGAAACAGGGCGTCCTTCAACGTGCGCAGCGGGAACCAGCGTGAGCCTTCGTTCTCCACGTGATCTTGCACCCGTCCGACGACCTGATCGCCGAGGTAGCTCGACAAGAAGTCCGGATGCTTCGCGATCATCGTCAGATGCCACGGCAAGGCGATCACGAGCACGATTCCCGCACCGATCAACCACGTCCGCCACCGGATCGAGAACAGCGCCCCGGAGCGCCAAGCGAAGAGCAACATCACTCCACCGACCGGTACCATGTAGGTCACGTGCTTGGTCATGCCGACGAGGCCGAGAGCCGCGGCCGCGACGAGAACCCACCGATCGTCGCCCCGCGCGCGCGTCATGCCGTAGAGCGTGGTGAGCCACGCCAGGATCACGAGCGATTCCATCTCGCCCGTTCGCGCGCCGTGGTTGTAGAGGAAGTAGGTCGACGTCGTGAGGATCAACGCCGCCCATCGGGCAACGGCCACACCACCCCACGACCGGCCCAGCGCGAGCATCATCGCGATCGCAGCCACACCGGCGAGAGCCGAGGGCAGCCGGATGACCCATAGATCGAAACCGAAAGCCGCACCGAGCGCCGCGTTCGTCCACACACGTAGAGGCGCCTTGTTCCACCACGGCCAACCCTGGACCGTGGGCTCGATCCAGTTCCCCGATGCGAGCATGTCCTGTGCGGCGAGTGCGTATCGCGCCTCGTCTTCGTTCTGGACGGAATTCGAACCCAGGCCGACGAACATCAGCGTCGCGGCCAGGGCGAGGATCACCCAGTCGAGGGCACGGAAGGAGCGCGACATGCGAAGCAGACTACTCCAGCCGTGTGCGCGCCGAAAGCGCGGGAGGTCAGACGGTGGCAGCCTCGCGTGGATTTGCAGGGCACGGACCCGGTCCAGGGCACGACGAAGCGCCCCGACCCTACGGTCGAGGCGCTCCGCGATTGGCAGCCCGTAGGGGAATCGAACCCCTGTTTCCGCCGTGAGAGGGCGGCGTCCTAGGCCACTAGACGAACGGGCCACAGTTGGACCAGAAAACCGCGGCAGGGGGCCTACTCCCGCCGAGTCGGACACTATAGCGACATCCACGACCGTCGCAAGACCCTCGGCGACCTACCTCGACTGCCCCTGATGGGCCGGTCGGAGCAGGTCGAAAACCGTCTTCACGGGGTTGAACGTGGTCAACGGAACCTCGACGAAAATCGTGTTCCAGTGGGCCATGGCGCCGTTCCACAGGCCGGGACGTTCGAGCGCCTTGAGGTCGACGCCGTCCTTCGACTTGTTCGCGATGAATCCCGTGTCGGGATCGACGAAGCGGCTGAGGTCAAGCGGTCGACCCTCGGGATCGCGCACGGCACACACCAGGTCCACGGGATTGAAGTGGGTCGACGCCTTGAAGTGACGCTCCTGCACGGGGTCTGCGTGGTCGATCTGGCTGCTCTCGACGATCTGCAGGCTCTCGCTGCCGTCCGCCGCACGCACCCAGAAGGGACCGCCCCCCGGCTCGCCTTCGTTGCGTACCATGCCGCACACGCGGATCGGACGCGCGAGGACGTCGAACAGCCAGGCGCGCCGTGCATCGGTCCCGCCCGTCGCTACCGCTCCCGGAGGCGTCCGGTGCAGCCCGTTCTGCGCGAAGCTCAGAGCCTCTTCCACCGTCTCGGAGTCCTCGTGCAGACGATGCCAGTATTCGTGCGCCCGGGCCTGCCGCTCGAGCAGGACGCCGGCGAGGAGCCGCTGGTGCTCGACCACTCCGGCCCGACGCGACGCCGGCACCACGTTGTCGATGTTCTTCACGAACACCACGTCGCCTTGCAGCGCGCCCAAGTTGTCGATCAGGGCCCCGTGACCGCCGGGACGGAAGACGAGTCGTCCATCCGCGTCGCGCAACGGCCGATCGTCGAGATCGACCGCGACCGTGTCCGTCGACGGCGCCTGCTCGCTGAAGGTCACCTCGTGGGCACTGTCCGCGCAGTGCGCGGCGATGCGTTCGTGGTACTCCGGCGACACGGTGAAGTGCACGCGGCCCGCGCCTCCGTCGGTCGCCACCACCTGATGCGCTTCGTCCAGCTGCTCCTGGAAGGCCGTCCGCGGCCCGAGCGGCGATCGATGGAAGGGAATCAGACCCTTCGGCATGGACGCGAAACCGAGATCGTCGAGCATCGTGTCCAGGACCACTC
>JGI12109J20283_11228441_pt1 | contig 14425 bp, 11 predicted proteins | sample ElkSlonscriptome_12_FD_20283 | JGI IMG/M metagenome (IMG submission 20283) | reverse complement strand
TGCGGCCCTGCGGGTACAGACCCGCATCGAGATATCCAAGCTCCACCACGATCTCCACGCCAGCATGGTCTACGTCACCCACGATCAGGTGGAGGCCATGACCCTGGCCGACAAGATCGTGTTGCTGAACGCCGGCAAGGCGGTGATCGAGGACGGCTCGGTGGCCCAGGTGGGACCGCCGCTGGAGCTCTACCACTATCCCCAGAACCTGTTCGTGGCCGGTTTCATCGGCTCGCCCAAGATGAACTTCCTGCCCTGCAAGCTGGAGTCCGTCGACAACGGCGTGGCGCAGTTGCGGTTGCCCGACAACAGCCAGGTGAGCGCCAAGGTGGACGTGAACGGCGCCCAGCCGGGTAGCAAGATGACCCTGGGTATCCGTCCCGAGCACCTCACCATGGGGGGCGAGGGTCCCGGCACGGTGAAGGGCAGCGTGCTGTACCTGGAGCATCTGGGCGAGGCCTCGTTCCTCTATCTGGATGTGGAAGGCGTCGACGGCCACGTGGTGGTGCGCGAACAGGGCGATACCGGCGTGAAGCGCGGCGATACCCTCAGCGTGACCCTGCTGCCACAGAATTGCCATCTCTTCAACGAGGCCGGCAAGGCCTTCAAACGCACCATCGACTCCATCGCCGAGACCCAACCGGTTTTCAACTAACAACTCGTCGGTGGCCCGATACTTATTTTCCGGAGGACATTGGATGAAAAACATCGCGCTGGCCGCCGCTCTGGCGGCCCTGGTGACGGGCGGTACTGCCCAGGCCCTCACCGAGGGTGAACTGCTGGTGTGGATCGGTGGCGACAAGGGCTACCGGGGTCTACAGGCGGTGGGCGACCGCTTCGAGGAGGAACTGGGCGTGCCGGTGACCGTGGAATTCCCGGAGGACGCCCCGGGCAAGTTCCAGCAGGCGGCCGCCGTGGCCAAGGGACCGGATATCTTCATCTGGGCCCACGACCGCTCCGGCGAGTGGGCCAAGGCGGGACTGCTGTCGGAACTGGACGTGGGCAGCGAGGTGCGAGACGCCGTCACCCCCATCGGCTGGGAGGCGTTCACCTTCGAGGGTAAGCTGTGGGGCTATCCGCTGGCCTACGAGGCGGTGGGCTTGATCTACAACAAGGAACTGGTGCCCGAGCCCCCGGCCAGTTTCGAGGAGGTGTTGGCCCTGGACGAGCAACTCTCGGCCGACGGTAAGAAGGCCATCCTCTGGGACTACGCCAACACCTACTTCACCTGGCCGCTACTGGCCGCCAACGGTGGCTACGTGTTCGGTGCCTCCCCCGACGGCACCTATGACCCCTCGGATACCGGCGTCAACACCGAGGGCGCGGTGCAGGGCGCCGAGCTTCTGGTGAACATGATCGACAGCGAGGTGATGCCCCGGGGCGCCGGCTACCAGGAGATGGAGGCGGGCGTCAACCAGGGCGACATCGCCATGATGATCAACGGTCCCTGGGCCTGGTCCAACCTGGAGCAGTCCGGCATCGACTTCGGGGTGACCACCATCCCGGCGGTGGGCACCGCCCCCGGCAAGCCCTTCGTGGGGGTGCTGGGCGCCATGATCAACCAGGCCAGCCCCAACAAGGATCTGGCGGTGGAGTTCATCGAGAACTACCTCATGCAGCCCGAGGGCCTGAAGGCCATCAACGACGATGTGCCGCTGGGCGTGCCCGCCAACAAGGCCTACTACGAGGAACTGGCCGCCGACAACGAGCGCATCCAGGCCACCATGGCCAATGTGGAGCTGGGCGAGCCCATGCCCGCCGCGCCGGAGATGGGGCGTTTCTGGTCGGCCATGGCCTCGGCGCTGGAGAACATGACCCAGGGCCGGCAGAGTGCCCAGGAGGCGCTGGACGCCGCCGCCAAGCGGATCACCAACTAGCTGGCGTTCACCAGGGTATCCCGTTTCCGGGCCGACACGGCATTCTCTCGCTTGCGTAGGATGGGTGAGGCCCGGCAGGGTCGAAATCCACCGTGTGGAATCGAGCCACCGACGGTGAAGACACTCCCGCCAGGGATGGTGGGTCTCGTCGCCCACCGGGCTCCTCACCCACCCTACAGAGCCGTCCCGGATCCTGCGGGGACTCGCGATCCTGAGGAGTTGTTTGGTGTCTGTGATTTCCCTTGGCAAACCCGGCGGTCACCGCCAGTTCCACGGCCCGGTCCAGGAATTCCTGGACCGCCACGGTACCGCCGTCAAGTGGACCGTGGTGGTGCTGGCGCTACTGGCGTGCCTGTATCTCGTCACTATCATGTACGCCGCCGGTCAGCCGCTGGTGGCGTTCGCCTGCCTGTGCGTGTTCGCGCTGGCCTTTTACGTGTACCTCACCCGGCGCGGTTACGCCTACCGCTACATGTTCCCGGGGCTCCTCGGCATGGGGTTGTTCGTGATGTTCCCCATGGTCTACACCGTGACCATCGGCTTCACCAACTACAGCTCCCCGGACCATCTGCAGACCTTCGAGCGGGCCACCCAGGTGCTGCTGGAGCAGACCTACGCGCCGGAGGGAGCCAGCAGCTATGCCTTCGATCTCTACCCGGACCCTGACGGCTACCGCCTCGGTCTCACCGACCCGGAGAGCGGCGAGGTGCTGTTCAGCGAGCCCTTCGTGCCGGGCCAGCCCGCCGAACTCGCCCTCGGCCCGCCCCCCGAGGCGCCCGTGGAGCCGCTGCCCCGGCGCGAGGTGATCCAGCTCCGTAACGAGCTGGATCTGGTCACCGTGGTGCTACCGGACGGGCGCGAGGCGCGGCGCACCGGGCTTCGCGATTTCGGCTCCCTGCAGCCGATCTACGTGCGGGCCGACGACGGTACCCTGGTGAACCAGCAGACCGACGAGGTGTTGACGCCGAACTTCGAGACCGGCTTCTACGAGCGCGCCGACGGCACCAATGTCACGCCGGGTTTCCGGGCCTTCGTCGGCTTCGAGAATTTCATCCGCACCTTCACTGATCCGACCTTCCAGGGGCCTTTCCTGCAGATCTTCGTCTGGACGGTGGCCTTTGCCGGCTTCACCGTGCTGTTCGCCACCATCGTCGGGGTGACCCTGGCGTGTCTCCTCAACTGGGAGGCGCTGCGGTTTCGGAAGGTCTATCAGGCACTGCTGTTCCTGCCCTACGCGGTGCCGGCGTTCATCTCGATCCTGGTGTTCCGGGGACTGTTCAACCAGAACTTCGGCGAGATCAACCTGGTGCTGGAGGCCCTGTTCGGCTTCCGCCCGGCCTGGTTCTCGGATCCGTGGCTGGCCAAGATCATGATTCTCATCGTCAACACCTGGCTGGGCTATCCCTACATCATGGTGCTGTGCATGGGGCTGATACAGTCCATTCCGGGAGATCTCTACGAGGCCGCCGCCGTGGCTGGGGTGGGGCCTTGGGAGACCTTCAGGCGCATCACCGCGCCGCTGTTGGTGCGGCCCCTGATGCCGTTGTTGATCGCTTCGTTCTCGTTCAACTTCAACAACTTTGTGTTGATTGCCCTGCTCACCGGGGGGCGCCCCGACATCATCGGCGCGCAGGTGCCGGCGGGTACCACCGATATTCTGGTGTCCTACACCTACCGCATCGCCTTCGAGGATTCCGGGCGCAATTTCGGGCTGGCGGCGGCCATCTCCACGTTGATCTTCATCCTGGTGGCGATCATGGCGGTGATCCAGATCCGCATGACCAACGCCGCCGACTCGGCCCGTTGAGGGGAGCGGGTCGTTGGTGCTGGCGCATCGCACGCTGCTGGCGGTGCTGGCCCTCACCGCCATGATGGCGCAGGCCGGGGATCCGGCGGCACTCCGGGATCTGGCCCAGCGTGAGGGACGGGTGCCGCTGCTGGTGCAACTCCGGGTGGTGGGAGATTCGCCGTCGGCGGCGGCCATCGGCCGGGCCGCCGATGCGGTGCTGGCGGATCTCCAGGGCCTACCGGTGGAGAATCTCAAGCGTTATCAATATGTGCCCATGCTGGGTCTGACCACCGATCCGGAGGGTCTGGAGCGACTGCTCCGGCATCCCCGGGTGCGGGAAGTCACCCTGGATGGTCTGGCCGGACCCATGCGGCCCGGCACGTACCCATGACCACAAGGTCGATCTTTGCTCGCGAGAACGAATAATGCCCATGCACCTCTTGCCGTTTTCCCGGTTCATCCGGCTTTCCCGGCGCCTGCCGGGAATCCTCGTGTTGGCCCTGGTGGTCCTGGCGCCCCAGGCACTGGCCCAGGCGCCGAGTTTCAGCCCCACGGGGGGGGTGGATCCCCTGCTCAGGGTGAACCCCACTGGCGAGACACCATTGATTCTCCAACTGCGGGGCAAACCCATCACCGCCAAGGGTCCCCAGGCGAGAAGCGCCCAGGCCGACCTTCGCCGCTTGCAGGATCAGGTGCTGGGGGATCTGGGGGTGAGCTCCAGAAACCGCGACAGGGTGAAATACTTCGATTATCTGCCGTTGCTGGCCCTGCCGCTGGATGCCGCCACCCGCAAGGCGGCTCTGGCCCATCCCGATGTGGTGGCGGTGCATCCGGATCGGCTGGCGGCGCCGACGCTGGCCGAGAGTGTGCCGTTGATCGGCGCCAGCACCGCCTGGGGTCAGGGTTTCACCGGCAGCGGCCAGGTGGTGGCGGTGCTGGATACCGGGGTGGATCGCGCCCACCCCTTTTTCGCCGGCAAGGTGGTGGCCGAGGGCTGTTTTTCCACCACCAATACGGATCAGGAAGCCACCAGTGTCTGCCCCAACGGGCAGAACCAGCAGACCGGCCCCGGCGCCGGGGTGGATTGCCTGGATTCGGTGGTGGGCTGTAACCACGGCACCCATGTGGCCGGCATTGCTGCCGGCCAGGGGGGAAGCTTCTCCGGGGTGGCACGGGGTGCCGGGGTGATCGCGGTGCAGGTGTTCTCGCGTTTCTCGGTGAATGTCTGTAGCCAGTTCGGTTACAACAGCGACTGTGTGCTCAGCTACACCTCCGACCAGATTCGCGGTCTGGAATACGTGCTGAGCCAGGTGGCCCCGCTCCAGCTCCAGAACCTGTCCATCGCCAGTATCAACATGAGTCTCGGTGGTGGGCGCTTCACCGCCAACTGCGACAGCGATACCCGTAAGCTGATCATCGATCAGTTGCGGGTGGCCGGCATCGCCACGGTGATCGCCTCGGGTAACAGCGGCTACAGGGATTCCATCGGATCGCCCGCCTGTATCTCCTCGGCCATCAGTGTCGGCTCCACCACCAAGTCCGATGCCATTTCCAGCTTCTCCAACCACGCCGCCTTCCTGGATCTGCTGGCGCCCGGTTCCAGCATCAACTCCGCGGTGCCGGGTACCACGTTCTCCAGCTTCAACGGTACCTCCATGGCCGCGCCCCATGTGGCCGGTGCGCTGGCGGTGATGCGCTCGGCCAGCCCCACCGCAACGGTGGACGCCATGCTGACGGCGCTGCGCAACACCGGCGTGGCGGTGACCGATAACCAGCGCACTGGCAGCCTCGGCATCACCAAGCCACGCATCCGGGTGGATGCCGCCATCGCCGCGCTGGGTTCCACCGCCGCCAGCCTGACGGTGACGCCTGGCACCGGCTTCAGCGCCAGCGGGCCGGTGGGCGGCCCCTTCAGCCCCACCAGCCAGGTCTATACCCTCAGGAACACTGGCAGCAACTCCCTCAACTGGCAGGCGCAGGACAACGTGGCCTGGGCCAGTGTCTCGCCAGCCTCCGGAACGCTGGCCGCGGGCAACCAGACCACCGTCACGGTGAGTCTGAATAGCACCGCCGCCGCCGCCCTGGCCAGCGGCGGCTACAGCGGCACGGTCACCTTCACCAACACCACCAACGGCAACGGCAACACCGTGCGCGCCCTCAACCTCACGGTGTCCGCGCCGTCCACCGCCAACGACAAGTTCCAGGACGCCATCCTGCTCCAGGGCTCCTCCGGTAGCGTCAGTGGTAGCAACACCGGCGCCAGCAAGGAGAGCGGCGAGCCGCCCCACGGGGGTCGTTCGGGTGGTGCCTCGGTATGGTGGCGCTGGATCGCGCCGAGCCCCGGCACCCTGGTGGTGGATACCGTGGGAAGCGACTTCGACACCTTGCTGGGCGCCTACACCGGCAACCGGGTGAATGCACTCGCCACCGTGGCCGGTAACGACGATGGCGACGGTATTGGCCTGCTCAGCCGGGTGGAACTCACCACCGTGGCGGGCACCGTGTATTACTTGGCGGTGGACGGTTATGAGGCGGCCACCGGTGATATCCGGTTGAACTGGCAGTTCACCCCGCAGATCATCCCAGGAGAACTGGCGGTGATCCCGGATACCCCCCTGGAGTCACAGGGCACGGTGGGTGGTCCCTTCGACCCGGCTTCCCGGCTGTACACCCTGAGTAACGTGGGAGGCAGCAGCATCCCCTGGAACGCGGTGCCGTCGGCCAACTGGCTGAACGTCTCGCCGGCCTCGGGCACTCTGGCTGCCGGCGCCGAGACCACGGTGACGGTGAGCCTGAACGCCAATGCCAATGCCCTGCCCGCCGGTCAGTACGGCGCCAGCGTGGCCTTCAACGAGTCGGTGCGGGCGGTGCTGTTGCGGGTAACCGGCACCGGCGGTGGCGACAACGATGATTTCGCCAGTGCCCAGACCCTTGCCGGCGCCAGCGTCCAGGGGGATAACAGCAGTGCCAGCAAGGAAACCGGTGAACCCGACCACGGCGGTGCCCCCGGTGGTCGCTCGCTGTGGTGGCGCTGGACCGCGTCCGGTGATGGTGTCGTGGTGGTGGATACGGCCGGCAGCAGCTTCGATACCACGCTGGGGGTTTACCGGGGAACCAGCGTGGATGCACTGGAGCAGGTGGCCGGAAACGATGATGCCATCGGGCTACAGAGCCGGGCCAGCTTCCAGGCCAGCACCGGCACCGACTACTACATCGCGGTGGATGGCTACGCCGGCGCCTTCGGTGCCGTGAGCTTGCAACTGTCCAGCGGTGGTCAGAGTCCCGCCAACGATGATTTCACCGCCGCCATCGCCATCGCCATCGACGGCGCCGGCAGCACCGGTGGCAACAGTGTCGGCGCCACCCATGAACTGGAAGAACCCGACTTCAACCTGGATCGGGGCGGCGCCTCGGTGTGGTGGCGCTGGACCGCGTCGGAGACGGGGCCGGTGACCATCGACACCCTGGGTAGCGACTTCGACACCCTGCTATCGGTCTACACCGGTGCTTCCCTGCCGGCGCTCGCGCCGCTGGCCAGCAACGACGATACCGAGGTGCAGGGAGCGCCGGTATTGCAGAGCGCGGTGCAGTTCGATGCCACCGCCGGCACCACCTACCATATCGCCGTGGACGGTTTCAATGGCGACAGCGGCACGATCCAGCTTCGCCACGGTGCCCCGGCGTCCACCGACCTGATTTTCCAGGACGGTTTCGAATGATTATCCTCGGCAGAACCATCGGGAGAACCGATCCATGATCGTACAGGGCAAATCCCACCGCTGGCGGGTGCTGGCCACCCATCTGGTCATCATCGGCTTTCTGTGCCTGACACTGTTCCCGTTCTTCGTGATCATCAGCATCTCGTTGACCCCCGGAAACTTCGGCGCCACCTCGCTGATTCCCGAGGAGATCACCTGGGAGCACTGGTCGCTGGCCTTCGGCATTCCCTTCGAACGGGAAAACGGGCAGGTGATCCAGCCGCCGTTCCCGGTGCTGCTGTGGCTGTGGAACTCCATCAAGGTGGCGGCGGTGTCGGCCATCACCATCGTGCTGCTGTCCACCACCGCGGCCTACGCCTTTGCCCGGATCCGGTTCCGGGCGAAGACCGAGATCCTCAGCTCGTTGCTGATTTTGCAGATGTTCCCGGCGGTGCTGGCGCTGGTGGCGTTCTTCGCCATCTTCGACACCCTGGGGAGTTATATTCCCTGGCTCGGCATCAACACCCACGGCGGACTGATCCTGGCCTATGTGAGCGGTATCGCCCTGCACATCTGGACCATCAAGGGTTATTTCGACACCCTGCCCAGGGATCTGGACGAGGCCGCCATCATGGACGGCGCCAGTCAGTACCAGGCCTTCCGGCTGGTGGTGTTGCCGCTGGCCACGCCGATCCTGGCGGTGGTGTTCATCCTGGCCTTCATCATGGGTATCAACGAGTACCCGGTGGCCTCGGTGTTGTTGCAGACCCAGGATAAGCTGACGCTCGCGGTGGGTTCGCGGTTCTATCTTCAGGATCAGAATTTCCTGTGGGGCGATTTCGCGGCCGCCGCACTGCTCTCCGGGGTGCCCATCACCTTCGTGTTCCTGTGGGCCCAGCGCTGGATCGTGGGTGGTCTATCCGCCGGGGGGGTGAAGGGATGAGCATGATGCGCCGTGCAGGTCTGGTCCTCGGTCTCGCGCTGTGCCTGAACCTGCCCGCGTGGGGACAGCGCTCGCCCGGCGCGGGCAGTTTCGCCGAGAATCCCATCGTCTACTTCGTGATCACCGACCGGTTTTACAACGCCAATCCCGCCAACGACCGCTCCTACGGGCGCGAGCCCGACGGCGAGCAGGAGATCGGCACCTTCCACGGTGGCGATCTGGCCGGCCTCACCGAAAAGCTGGAGGCCGGCTATTTCACCGAACTCGGCGTCAATGGGATCTGGATCACCGCCCCCTACGAGCAGATCCACGGCTGGGTGGTTGGCGGCGACGAGGCTTTCAAACACTACGCCTACCACGGCTACTTCGCGCTGGATTACACCCGGCTGGACGCCAACATGGGCACCACCGAGGAACTGCGGGCCTTCATCGACGCCGCCCACGTCCGGGATATCCGGGTGATCTTCGATGTGGTGATGAACCATCCCGGCTACGGCGATCCCTGGACCCTCACCGAACTGGGCGTGGACGTGGTCTGGGAGGGCTGGGAGGAGGCCATCGCCCTGGACGACTACCACGGCTGGATCGACTACAACGATTTCGATTTCACCGACTGGTGGGGACCGGATTGGGTGCGGGCGGGGCTGCCCGGCTACGAGGAGGGCAACCAGTACGACGACAGGCTCATGCAACTGGCTTTTCTTCCGGATTTTCGCACCGAGAGTGAACTGGCGGTGGATATTCCGGTGTTCCTCCAGAACAAACCCGACACCGGCATGCAGACCATCCCCGGCTTCACGGTGCGCGATTATCTCGTGAAATGGCTCAGCGACTGGGTGCGGGAATACGGGGTGGACGGTTTCCGCGCCGATACCGTGAAGCATGTGGAGGGCGAGTCCTGGCTGGCTCTGAAGGCGGCGGCGGTGGAGGCGCTGGCCGGGTGGAAGGCGGAGAATCCGGACAAGGCGCTGGACGATGCGCCCTTCTGGATGGTGGGGGAGGTTTTTCCCCACGGGGTGGAGCGCACCGAGTATTTCGATTATGGCTTCGACAGCATCATCAACTTCGACTTCCAGGAGCGTCTGAAGAAGGACCAGTCCCTGGAGGCCATCTACAGCGCCTACGACGCGGCCCTCGACGCGTCGCCCGATCTGGACGTGCTGAGCTACATCTCCTCCCACGACACCGAACTGTATGACCGCGACGATCTCCTGCGCGCCGGTACCGCGCTGATGCTGGTGCCCGGCGGCGTGCAGATCTTCTACGGCGACGAGACCGCCCGCCCACCGGGTCCGGCGCCGGCCTCGGACCCCCAGCAGGCCACCCGCTCGGATATGAACTGGGACAGCATCGACACCGACCTGCTGGCTCACTGGCAGCGGCTCGGCCGGTTTCGCAACCGCCACGTGGCGCTGGCCCGGGGCGAGCACCGGATGCTGGCCGAAGCACCCTACACCTTCGCCCGGATACATCCGGATGATCGGGTGGTGGTGGCGGTGGGCGCCGAGGGCGCGCTGCGGCTGCCGGTGGGAGAGGTGTTCGCCGAGGGCATGGCGCTTCGGGATGCCTACGGCGGCGAGACCGTGACCGTCCTTGACGGCACGGTATCGCTGACGGATGCACAGGGCGTGGTGTTGCTGGAGGTGGCGCCCTAACCCAGGGTCACGTCCAGGAACATCATCACGACCAGACCCACCGACAGCCCGGTGGTGGCCTCGTTCTGATAACCCTGGCGGTGGGTCTCGGGGATGATCTCGTGGCTGATCACGTACAGCATGGCGCCCGCCGCGAAGGCCTGTCCCCAGGGCAGCACCGGCTCCGACAGCGTCACGGCAGCCGCCCCCAGCACCCCACCCACCGGCTCCACCAGCCCGGTGAAACTGGCCACCGCCAGCGCAAACGGCCGGCCGTAACCCTCCCGCAGCAGGGCAAAGGCCACCGCCAGCCCCTCGGGGATATTCTGCAAACCGATGCCGGTGGCCACGGCGATGCCGTTACTGGTATCGCCGTTGCCGAAACTCACCCCCACCGCCAGCCCCTCGGGGAAGTTGTGCAGGGTGATGGCGATCACGAATAGCCAGATCCGGCTGAGACTCGCCGAGATACCGCCCTCGCGCACATGACGCTCCTGGAGAAAATGCTCGTGGGGCGCATGTTCGTTCAGGAGCGCGATGGCGACGATACCGAGCAGCGTCCCGGCGGCGGCGATGCCGGCCGGGATCAAGCGCCCGTCGTAGAGTTCCCGCGACACCTCCAGACTCGGCACCAGCAGGGAGAAAAACGAGGCCGCCAGCATCACCCCGGCGGCGAAACCCAGCGCGGTGTTCTGCAGACGATCGGAGATATCCCGGAACAGCAGCACCGGCAGCGCGCCCACGGTGGTGGCGAGACCGGCCAGCAGACTGGCCAGCGATCCCAGCAGCAAGGGGCTGTCCAGCGGCCCGGACCTCAGGCCACCGGGCTGGCCAGATCGCCAGCGGGGGTCGGCGAGGTGGTGGGCAGCAGATCCTTGCAGGTCTCGGCCACCCCGCTCAGGATGCGGGGCGGGGCATAACCGAAGCGCGCCAGCAGGGTGGCGATGGCCGGGTTGTGTTCCAGGTAATAGGCCTCGAAGCGGAAGATGCCCCGGGCCAGCGCGGCCTTCTCCAGTTCCCGCAGCATGGCCGAGGCCAGCCCCGCGTTGCGCCATTCATGGGCCACCACCAGCCCCACCTCGGCGGTCACGCTCTCGGGCTCGCCCTCGTAGCGCACGATACCGGCCAGATGGCCACCCCGCACCGCCACCAGTGCCAGCCGCGATTGGTAATCCAACTCGGTGAGATGGGCGATCTGCTGGGCATCCAGCCGCGGCCGGCGGGTGAAGAAGCGCTGATACAGGGTCTCGCTGTCCACCTCCGCCAATGCCCGCTCCAGGGGCGGGGCATCGGCGGGTGCCAGCGGGCGCACTGTGACACTGCGGCCATCCTTCAGGCGCACCAGCTTCTCCAGCTCCCGTGGGTAGCCGGGGGGACGTACGCCACTCTCGAGTGTTTCCTGAAACATCGCCACGGTCGGTTTCCTCAGTAGCCGGTATCAGGGACCGGCAAAACCCAGAACAGTACTGCTTTCGATATTGCGCTGCAACATAAGTTCCGGCGCCGCGGTGCCGCTCAGGGAATCATCGGCCCCGGCTGACCCGCCGCCAGCCAGCTCTTGAAGGCCGCCTCGGTGCCGATATCGCGGCCCTGCTCGGCGGATTTCAGATAGCGGTGGTAGAGAAGATCGCAATAGGCCTGGATGGGGTCGGTGATGGTGGGGGTGGCCTGCAGCCGCTCCAGCAGCGGCTCGAACACCCCCACCCGCCAGCGCACCGCCGCCACCGCCTTGTGGGTGGTGCTGCTGGAGCTGTCCTGGGCCTGGTGGTAATAGAGATCGGAGAGGATCATCCGCGCCTGGCGTTCCATGGCGTCGATGCCGGTGAGTTCCTTCAGGCGGGTGGCGTGGAAGCTGCGCCCGCCCACCGTGACCTTCATCTGCAGCCGATCCCCGCCGGGGGTCTGCACCAGGTCCACCTCGTCCACGTCGAAGCCGAGTTCGTTCAGGCGGTTGATGCGCTCGGTGATCTTGTAGTGCTCGTCGGGACCGATGGTGAGCGAGTCGGTGAGTTCCCGCCACAGCCGTCGGTAACGCTCGCTGATCTCCGCGCCCATGGCAAGATCGGCCTCCGCCAACTCGGCACCCTGGGAGGCGGCCAGGTCCGCCATGTCGCCGGCCACGTTCATCTCCATGATGGCCAGATCCTCCTCCCGCTGGCCGCGGGATAGCTCATCGCGGATGGTGGCGGTCTCGGCATCGATCATGATGGTCTCGATGGCCTCGGCGTCGTAGCGGTAGAGCACGTTGTTCAGGGAGCAGTCCCCCCAGAAGCAACCTGCCAGATGCAACTGCACCAGCAGCCCGGCGAAGGCATCCAGCATCCGCCCCCGGTGGTTACCGAAGCCCGGTCCCTGGAGTAGTTCCCGGCAGGAGAAGGAATGGCCCACGTAGCGGGTGATCAGCGCCGCCGAGCACTCCGCGCCGGGGTCGGCGTGGCGCTGCTCGACGATGCCCACCGGCACCGCCGTGGAGACATCACTGGTCTCCAGGGCGCGGAGGATCCGGTAGTCCTGCTGGGCGGCCCGGGTGGGTAGTTCCTTCACCACGTAGATGCCCTGCTCGTAGGCCATGAAGCGCACCTCGTGGCGGGAGATGCCCTTGGGCAGATCCAGGAAACGCTCGCCCTCCCATTCGGTGATGGAGCGCTGCCAGGGCAGATCCAGGAAATCCGGATGGCCGGGGCGAATTTTCAGGCTGACGGCTTCGGCCATGGAAGTATCCCGCACCACCGCCCGGTGGTGCGGCGGTACTCAGAGATGACGGTCGCCGTAGCGCGCGGTGTCCCGGGCGCCGGCGCGGATCCGGGTACGGACACGGTAGCCGCGGGATGGGCGGGGATGCTGGACGGCACGGGTTTTTCTATCTTTCATGAACTCCTCCTATGGACCACTGACGGGACGATTCGATGCGAACCGTTCCCAGAGTGTAGTGCAAAAGTGCCCGATCCTCAGCCGCCGGGTCGGGGGTCCACCGGCAGTCGGGCGGGAAAGTCCAGCAGTTGTTCCAGCGCCGCCGCGGCCGCGAGCAGCGCCGCCTCCTGACGGGGCGGTGCGATGAGTTGCAGGCCCACCGGCAGGCCGCTGGCGGTGAGCCCCACCGGCACCGACAGGGCCGGGCAGCCGGTCAACGAGAACACCGCGGTGATGGCGATCCAGTCCAGATAGGTGGCGAACTTCTGCCCGTCCACCTCCTCCACATAGCGCCACTCCACCGGAAACGGCGGCACCAGCGCGGTGGGGCAGGCCAGCAACCCATGCTGGCCGAGGAAAGCCAGCATGCGCCAGTAGAGCTCGCCCCGGTACACCTCGGCGGCGGCGATGTCGGCGCCGTTCTGGGCGAAGCCCTTCTCGATGTTCCACACCACCTCGGGCTTCAGAAGATCCCTGTGCTCCCGGTAATGCTGGAGGTGGCCGGCGGCGAACAGCGCCGCCCGCAGGGTCTGGAAGCAATCCATGGCGCCCCCGAGATCCGGGCAGGCCTGCTCCACCCGGGTGCCCTGGCCGGCCAGCCGGGTCACCGCCTGCAGGCACAGTTCCGCCACCTCCCGGTCCACCGGGAACAGCCCCAGATCCGGCGTGAAGGCGAGCCTCGGTGGCACCACGGGGGCGCGGGCGGCGTCCAGAAACGGCGTATCCGGCGCCGCGATGCTCAGCGGATACTCGGGGTGAGCGCCGGCCATGGCATCCAGCAACAGTGCGGTGTCGGCCACGCTGCGGGCCATGGGACCGTTCACCGACAGGCTGTTCCAGGGCATGGTAGTGGGAGCGTGGGGCACCCGCCCGGGGGTGGGCCGCAGTCCCACCACGCCGTTGAAGCTGGCCGGGGTGCGAAGACTGCCGCCCAGGTCCGAACCGGTGGCCAGCCACACCTGGCCGCAAGCCAGGGCCGCCGCCGAGCCGCCGGAGGAGCCGGCCACCGAGCGGCCGAGATTCCAGGGATTGTGGGTGCGCCCGAACACCTCGTTGAAGGTGCTGGCACCGGCGCCGAACTCCGGGGTGTTGGACTTGCCCATCACCACCGCGCCACGGGCCTCCAGGCGTTCCACCATGGCATCGGAGCGCTCGGGCACATGCTGGGCGTAGATGGGCGAGCCGTAGGTGCAGCGCACCCCGGCCACCGGATTCAGATCCTTCACCGTGATGGGCAGCCCCGCCAGCCAGCCCGGGCCGGGCTCGCTGGGAGGATTGGCCATGATCTGCCTGGCCTGCTCGCGGGCGCGCTCCAGACACAGGATGGGCAGGGCGTTGAGGGCGCCGTCGGTGGCCTGGATACGGGCAGCGGCGGCCTCCAGCAGTTCCAGCGGCGAGATCTCCCGGCGGCGCAGTTTCTCCACCGCCGCCACGGCGGACAGGCGAATCAGTTCATCGGTCATGGACGGTTCGACAGGGCAGTAACATGAAATCCGAAGCTTAGGCGATTTCCAGAAAAGATTCTCCCGCCACCGACGTTATCCGTCATTCCCGCGGACGCGGGGATGACGGGT
>JGI12109J20283_11472928_pt1 | contig 14427 bp, 11 predicted proteins | sample ElkSlonscriptome_12_FD_20283 | JGI IMG/M metagenome (IMG submission 20283) | reverse complement strand
CGACAAGCTGCCCAAGTTCGCCGAGGACAGTTTCCGCACGACCGATGATCGCTGGCTCATCCCCACCGCCGAGGTTTCCCTGACCGCCAGCGTGATGGGCGACATCCTCGATGCGGACGCGCTGCCCATCCGGCTCACCGCGCTGACCCAGTGCTTCCGCTCCGAAGCGGGCGCGGCAGGGCGCGACACGCGCGGCTTCATCCGCCAGCACCAGTTCGAGAAATGCGAACTCGTCAGCATCGTGAAGCCCGAGGATTCGGAGGCCGAGCACGAGCGCATGACTAAATGTGCGCAAGGCGTGCTCGAGGCGCTCGGCCTGCCCTATCGCACCATGCTGCTATGCACCGGCGACATGGGCTTCGGCGCGAGAAAAACCTACGATCTCGAGGTGTGGCTTCCCGGACAGGGCGCTTTCCGCGAAATCTCTTCTTGCTCGAACACCGGCGATTTCCAGGCGCGGCGGATGAAGACCCGCTACCGTCCGGAAGGCGAGACGAAGAAGACCGAATTCGTCCATACTCTGAACGGATCGGGCCTTGCCGTGGGCCGCACGCTGGTCGCGGTGATCGAGAACTATCAGGAGGCCGACGGCAGCGTTACCGTGCCTGAGGCCCTTCATCCCTACATGGCGGGTACGACCCGGCTGGAGCCGACGACGTAATGCGCATCCTTGTCACAAATGACGACGGATACCACGCCCCCGGCCTTGCCGTGCTGGAGGAAATCGCGGCGCAGTTTTCCGACGACGTGTGGGTCTGCGCCCCATCCGAAGAGCAATCGGGCGCGGGCCATTCGCTCACGCTCAACCGCCCGGTGCGGCTCCAGAAATATGCCGATCGGCGCTATGCCGTGACCGGAACGCCGACCGACAGCGTGATGATGGCGCTGCGCGAAGTGCTGGACGCGCCTCCGGACATCATCCTGTCGGGCGTCAATCGCGGGGCCAATCTGGGTGATGACATCACCTATTCGGGCACGGTTTCGGCCGCGATCGAAGGCGCGCTCGCGGGCGTGCGCTCGATCGCTCTTTCGCAGGTCTACAGCGGCGAGACGCGCGGGACCGATTCCGAATTCGCGGCCGCGCGCGAATGGGGGCCGAAGGTGATCGCCCCACTGCTCGACGCGCCCTTTGCCGAGCGAACATTGGTCAATGTCAATTTCCCGCCCCGTCTGGCCGGCGAGGTAAAGGGCATCCGCGTTTCCCGGCAGGGCTTTCACGACTACAAGCGCGGCACCGTGGTCGAAGGCCGCGACCCGCGCGGATATCGCTATTTCTGGTTCGGCCTCGACCCGATCGAGCACACGCTGGACCATGGCACCGACCTCGAGGCGATCGATGACGGCTATGTCTCGGTCACGCCGCTGCAGCTCGATTTCACCCATTATCCGACCATCGGCCAGCTCGCCGAGAGGTTCGGGGACTGAGCCGGGCCGGGGGCGAGGGGGCAATGGCGGAAGACAGGCCGCAAAAGCTGACCACGGCCCGGTCCAAGTCCGAGCCCAAGGCGCGCGCGCGCCGTCATTTCCGGCCCCTGCGCCGCGCGGTCCGACTGCCGGTCTGGGGCGATCTCAGCATAAGGATCGGCCTTGCGCTGTTCCTGATCTTCGTCGTCATCGGCATCCACTGGTGGGACCGCGAGGGGCTGGTCGACAATTTCGACGGCCATGTGAGCTTTCTCGACGTGGTCTATTTCACGATGATTTCGATCACGACGACGGGCTTTGGCGACATCGCCCCCATTACCGACCGTGCCCGCCTGATCGAGGCGGTGATCGTGACGCCGGTGCGCTTTGCCGTCCTCTTCATCTTCGTCGGCACGGCCTATAACTTCATCATCAAGCGCAGCTGGGAGAAATGGCGCATGGCCCGTATCCAGGAGCAATTGTCAGGCCACGTCGTCGTGCTGGGCTATGGCGTTTCCGGCTCGCAGAGCGTCGAGGAACTTATCGCGCGCGGCACGCCGGCCGACAATATAGTGGTCGTCGATCCGAGCGAGGACCGGCTTGCAGAGGCCGAAAAGCTCGGCGTCAACGTCATGGCCGCCGATGCGACCCGCGACGAGACGCTGAAAGCGGTCCGGATCGGCAATGCGCAGAGCGTGCTGGTGTCCGCCGGGCGCGACGACACTTCGATCCTGATCGTTCTGACCGTCCGCCACCTCGCGCCCAAGGTGCCGATCAGCGTCGTCGTGCGCGCGCAGGACAACGAGGTGCTCGCCCGGCAGGCGGGGGCGAACAATGTCATCAACCCGGTGCGCTTCACCGGGTTGCTGCTGGCGGGAAGCGCCAAGGGGGCGCATATCTCCGACTATCTCGCCGACCTCGCATCGGTTTCGGGCCGCGTCCAGCTTGTCGAACGGGTCGTGGATGACGAGGAATGCGGCAGGTCGATCACCGATCTCGCCAGCGGCGGCAAGGGCCTCAGGATCTATCGCAATGGCCGCGCGATCGGATATTGGGAGGAGGAATGCGAGAGCCTCCAGAAGGGCGACGTCGTGGTCGAGATCGTGCCGACCGAAAACGGCACGAACAAGGGCGACGGGCACGGCGACAATCGCAAGTAGAGCCTTAGCGAAACAGCAGGAATACCCCGCCCATCGCCGCCATTCCGACGAGGAAATGGCCCGCGTCGATCGCGAAGAGCCGCCCACTCCTGCGCTGGTAGAGGTAGTTGATCCCGACCGCCGGGATCATGACGCCGACGGCGAAGCCCAGCGCCATCATCATGACGACATGCGGGGCCGGATCGGTCCGCGCGATCAGGTGCCACAGCACCATGGCGACCAGCATTTCGAACAGAAAGGTGAGGCCGAAGATCACGGCCATGTTGCCCGAACGCACATCCCCGTCCGACAGCCCCGCCGCTTTCTGCCACGCCTTTCCGAAAAGGATTCCGTACCAGATCGCGCCGACCGCAAAGAAGGCTGCGGCCCCGGCCAGCACCGGCCAAAGTGCGAAGTCGTTCATCTCGGTTCTCCTCGTAAAGCATCGCGCTAGCGCATCCGCAGCTTTGCGTGTAGAGGCCCGCGCCAAATGAACACCGCAACCGCCTCCCCTCCCCGCACCTTGCCCGACCAGAAGCGCGTCGGCATGGTCAGCCTCGGCTGCCCCAAGGCGCTGGTCGATTCCGAACGCATCCTCACCCGTCTGCGCGCCGATGGCTACGCGATCAGCCCCGATTACTCGGGCGCCGACGTCGTGCTGGTCAACACCTGCGGCTTTCTCGATTCCGCGAAGGAGGAAAGCCTCGCGGCGATCGGGGAGGCGATTTCAGAGAACGGCCGCGTCATCGTGACCGGCTGCATGGGCGAGGAAGCGGACGCGATCCGCGCCGCGCACCCGCAGGTGCTGGCGGTGACGGGTGCGCATCAATACGAACAGGTGGTGGACGCGGTCCACACCCACGCGCCGCCCAGCCAGGGCCCGTTCGTCGACCTGATCCCGCAGCCCGACATCAAGCTGACGCCGCGCCATTACAGCTATCTGAAGATCTCCGAGGGCTGCAATCATTCCTGCGCGTTCTGCATTATCCCCCAGCTGCGCGGAAAGCTCGCCAGCCGGCGGATCGACGCGGTGCTGCGCGAGGCGGAAAAGCTGGTTGCGGCGGGGACGAAGGAACTGCTCGTCATCTCGCAGGACACAAGCGCCTATGGCGTCGATATCCGGCATGAACCGCGCATGTGGAAGGACCGCGAGGTGCGCGCGCACATGACCGATCTCGCGCGCGAACTGGGCGGGCTTCGCACTGACGAGGCCCGCGCGCCGTGGGTGCGGCTGCATTATGTCTACCCCTACCCCCATGTCGACCATGTCATCCCGCTCATGGCCGAGGGGCTGCTTACACCCTATCTCGACATCCCATTCCAGCACGCGAGCCCCCGGGTGCTCAAGCTGATGAAACGCCCCGCCAACGAGGCCAAGGTGCTCGACCGGCTGAAAACCTGGCGCGTGACCTGCCCCGACATCGCGGTGCGCTCCTCCTTCGTGGTCGGCTTTCCGGGCGAGACCGAGGAGGATTTCGAATATCTCCTCGACTGGCTCGCCGAAGCGCAGCTCGACCGGGTCGGTGCGTTCCGGTTCGAGCCGGTGGAAGGCGCGGCGGCCAACGCCCTGCCCGATCCCGTGCCCGAAGAGGTCAAGGAGGAACGCTATTCCCGCCTGATGGAACTGACCGCCCGGATCAGCGCGGAAAAGCTTGCGGCCAAGGTGGGCCGCACGCTCCCCGTCATCATCGACGAGGTGGGCGAGCCCGACGAGGACGGTGATATCGGCGCGACCGGCCGCAGCGAGGCCGACGCGCCCGAGATCGACGGCGCGGTCCACCTGCGCGAGGTTCCCTCGGACCTTCGCGCCGGGCAGATCGTTGACGTGACAATCGAGGATTCCGACGAGCACGACCTGTACGGCGTGATCGCCGCCTAGTCCCGGCTCGCAGGGCCACGTTGCCGCCTTCCCGGCGGTGGACTAGCATCCGAAGCGACAGGCGCTGCCGACAGCGCTGCAAGGAGGGCCAGTCTTGACCGAATTCGCCGCCGACCGGCTGCTTCTCTTCGGCGCCACCGGAGACCTTTCGCGGCGCAAGCTGCTGCCTTCGCTGTGCGCGCTCGACGCGGACGGACTGCTGCCTGAAAAGCTGCGGATCATCGGCACCGCCCGCACCGAAATGGACGATGCGGGTTTTCGCGACATGGCGCGAAAGGCGCTCGAGGAGCACCTGCCCGCCGAACGGCGTGGCGGGATGGCGGGCTTTCTCAACCGGCTCCACTACCAGCCGCTCGACGCCTCGACGCTCGAAGGGTTCGAGGATCTCGCCGAAAAGGTCGGCTCTATCGGCGAGGGCAGCGATACCGGCGTCGCCATTTTCCTATCGACCGCGCCAAGCCTGTTCGGCCCGACGATCGAGGGGCTGCGCCATGCCGGGCTCGCGGGCGAGAACGTGCGGATGTGCCTCGAAAAGCCGCTCGGTGACGATCTCGAATCGAGCCGCGCGATCAATGACGCGGTGGCGGACGCGTTTCCGGAGGAGCGGATCTTCCGGATCGACCATTATCTCGGCAAGGAGACGGTGCAGAACCTTCTCGCCCTGCGTTTCGCCAATATCCTGTTCGAACCGATCTGGAACGCGACCTATATCGACCACGTCCAGATCACGGTCGCCGAGACGGTGGGCCTTGAAGGCCGGGTCGATTTCTACGATGGCGCGGGCGCGCTGAGGGACATGGTGCAGAACCATATGCTGCAGCTCCTCAGCCTCGTCGCGATGGAGCCACCGACCGGGTTCGGCCCGACCGCGATCCGCGATGAAAAGGTCAAGGTCCTGCGCGCGCTACGCCCGGTCAAGGCGGGGGAGACCGTCACCGGGCAGTATCGCGCCGGCGCGATCGGCGGCCAGGCCGTGCCCGGCTATGACGAGGAACTCGGCCGCGATTCCGACACCGAGACCTTCGTCGCGATCAAGGCGCATGTCGACAACTGGCGGTGGAAAGGCGTGCCCTTCTACCTGCGCACCGGCAAGCGCCTGCCCGAGCGCGTGACCGAAATCCTCGTCCAGTTTCGCTGCGTCCCCCATTCGATCTTCGAGGGCGCAGGAGGGCCGAGCCCGGTCGCGACCCATCCCAACCACCTCCTCATCGGTATCCAGCCCGAAGAGAACATCACCCTTGCCCTCATGGCGAAAGTCCCGGGTCTCGACGAGAACGGGGTCAGCTTGCGCGAAGTCCCGCTGGAGATCGCCATGCCCGACGCCTTTGTCGGCCAGTACCGCCGGATCGCCTACGAACGGCTGCTGCTCGACCTGATCAAGGGCGATCAGACCCTGTTCGTCCGCCGCGACGAGGTCGAGGCGCAATGGCACTGGATCGACGCGATCCGGGCCGAATGGAAGGCGGGCAACATGACCCCGCGCACCTACACCGCCGGAAGCTGGGGGCCGAGCGCGGCGATCGGTCTCATCGAACGCGACGGAGTGAGCTGGCATGAGTAAGCTCGACGACACAATCCACCGCGTCACGCAGCGCGTGATCGCGAATTCGAAGGACAGCCGCAGCGCCTATCTCGACCTGATGCGGCGCGAAGCCGACCGGCGGCCCGAACACAAGGACATCGCCTGTTCCAACCTCGCCCATGCCTTCGCCGGAGCGATGGAGGACCAGGAGGCGATGAAGAACCGCCGCGGGCCCAATATCGGCGTCGTCACCGCCTATAACGACATGCTTTCGGCCCACGCGCCCTATTACCGCTATCCCGAACGGCTCAAGCTCCATGCCCGCGAAGTCGGCGCGACGGCGCAGGTGGCGGGCGGGACGCCGGCGATGTGCGACGGCGTGACGCAGGGCGAAGACGGGATGGAGCTCTCGCTGTTCAGCCGCGACACAATCGCGCTGGCGACCGGGGTGGCGCTGTCGCACCAGATGTTCGACGGGGTCGCCTGCCTTGGCATCTGCGACAAGATCGTGCCGGGCCTGATGATCGGGGCGCTGCGTTTCGGCCACCTGCCGACGGTGTTCGTGCCCGGCGGCCCGATGCCCTCGGGCATCTCGAACGCTCAGAAGCAGGAAACGCGCCAGAAATATGCGAGCGGAGAGATCGGCCGCGACGAATTGCTCGAAAGCGAGCTCGGCAGCTATCATTCGCCCGGCACCTGCACCTTTTACGGCACGGCCAATTCGAACCAGATGATGATGGAGATGATGGGCCTCCACATCCCCGGTGCCGCTTTCGTCCAGCCGGGGACGAAGCTGCGCCAGGCGTTCGACCGGGCGGCGATCCACCGCCTTGCCGCGCTTTCGGGGACCACGCAGCGCACCCTCGCACAGGTCGTAGATGAAAAGGCGATCGTCAACGCGGTGATCGGCCTCCTCGCCACCGGCGGATCGACCAATCACGCGATCCACATTCCCGCCATGGCGCGTGCTGCGGGTATTCGAATCGACTGGAACGACATGGCCGAGATCAGCCGCGTCGTGCCGCTCGTCGCGCGGGTCTATCCCAATGGCTCGGGCGACGTGAACCAGTTCCACGCAGCGGGCGGGATGGCCTATGTCGTGGGCGAACTGCTTGATGCGGGGCTCGCCCATGCAGACATCCTCACCGTGTGGGACGAAGGCTTTGCCGCCTATGCAAAGGAGCCGGTGCTGGAAGACGGCGCGCTCGGCTGGGCGGCAGTCGAGACGAGCCGCGACGAGACCATGCTGCGCCCCGTTTCCGACCCGTTCCAGAGCGATGGCGGGATGCGGCTCCTCACCGGCAATCTCGGACGGGCCTGCTTCAAGAGCTCGGCGGTGGAGCGCGAGCGCTGGACCATCGAGGCGCCTGCACGCGTGTTCGAGGACCAGTCCGACGTTCTCGCCGCGTTCAAGGCCGGAGAACTCAACCGCGACGTGGTGGTGGTGGTGCGGTTCCAGGGCCCGCGCGCCAACGGAATGCCCGAACTCCACGCGCTCACCCCCTCGCTCGCGGTGCTCCAGAACAGGGGCCACCGCGTCGCGCTCGTCACCGACGGGCGCATGTCGGGGGCGAGCGGCAAGGTCCCCGCCGCGATCCACCTGACGCCCGAGGCGAAGGGCGGCGGTCCGCTTTCGAAAGTGCGCGACGGGGATGTGATCAAGGTCTGCGCCGAGACGGGAGAACTCTCGGTCGACGCCGATCTCGAGGCGCGGGAACCGGCGCCCGACCGCGAGGCCGAATGGGGCGTCGGGCGCGAGCTTTTCCGGATGATGCAGACCCATGCCGACGGGGCCGAGCAGGGTGCCTCGGCGATGCTCGCCAGCGCCGGGCTGTGATCGCGCCCGTTCCCGAAATCGCAGTCGCCGATATCGGCGGGACCCATGCCCGCTTCGCCCGCGCGCGCGCGGACCAGGCTGGCAGGCTCGCCCTTGGCGAAGCGGTCGTGCTGCGCACCGGGGACTATCCCGATCTTCCCTCGGCATGGCGCGCCTTTCTCGAACGCGAGCCCGGCTTCGCGCCCGCCGGGGCTAGCTTTGCGCTCGCCGGGCCCGTGGGCGAAGGCCCCTTCAAGCTGACGAATGCCGACTGGAGCTTCGATCCGGACGCGCTGCCGCGCGAACTCGACGTTGAAGACGTCACCCTGCTCAACGATTTCGCCGCCATCGCCCATGCAGTCGCGGGATCGGGGCGCGAGGATCTGGCCCATCTCGCTGGGCCGGAAGAGCCTCTTCCCGATCACGGCACCGTGACCGTCATCGGCCCGGGCACCGGGCTCGGCATCGCCCATTTCCGCTGGCACGAAGGCCGCGCTCTGGTCCAGGCGACCGAGGGATCGCACATCGATTTCGCCCCCGTCTGCCCGCTCGACGACGCTATCCTCTCGGACCTGCGCACGAGGTTCGATCGGGTCTCGGTCGAGCGGATCGTATCGGGCGCAGGGATCGCCCATATACAGGCCGCCATCGCCGCAAGTGAGGGCCGCGCGCGCGCCCTCGACGATGACCTCGCGATCTGGAAGGCGGGCATGGCGGGCGAGGACGAACTCGCCGAGCGGGCCGTCGACCATTTCGTTGCCACGCTCGGCCGGATCGCGGGGGATTACGCACTCGCCCATGGCGCAAGCGCGGTGGTGATCGCCGGCGGGCTCGGCCAGCGCCTCCAACAGCACCTGTGCGCCCCGGCCTTTCACGAGGCCTTCATCGCCAAGGGACGCTATACCAAGTTGATGAAAGCCATTCCCCTTTCCCTCGTGCAGCATCCGCAGCCGGGACTGCTCGGAGCCGCCTTTGCGCACCTTGCAGGAAAGCCTGTAGGAAAAGCTTTAGGAAAGCGCCGTTAGGAACCCCCCGGGCGCCGTCCCTTCAGGGGACGCAACCTCGTTAGCCTCTGGCGGGTTCGCGGCTAACCCGACATAATGCATCCATGACCGAGCCTGCCGCCGCGCGCGTTTTTCGCCTTGCCATCGCCCTCGGCCTAGCCGCTCTCGCGATCGGTGCGGGCCTTGCCGGCGCGCAGGAGGGGGGCACGCAAGAAGCCGCCGACCGCGCGGCCGAGACCGCGAGCGACGTTCGCGACGCGCCCGGGAATATCCGCGCGATCGACCCCGACACGCTGGGCGAACCGCGCGCTCCCTCGCCGGCCAGCGCCGCAGCGAATCCGGGCGCCGCGCTCGCTCCGGGTGAAGTGCCCGAGGCGGACCTCCCGCCGCTTCCGGGCGGCGCGCAGATCGCCGGCATGGCAGAACGCGGGGCTGCAGCGCGCCTGACCGCGAACCCGGTCGTTCAGGCTATCCCAGCCCCGCAACCCGACCCCGACCAGACCAGCGCCGGCGCCGGCTCCGACGATCCGTTCGTCATCAAGAGCATCCTGCCGATCGAGGGCTCGATCCGGTATGGCGAGTGGTTCTGGGACGAAAGCGCGGCGCCCGACAAGGGCACGCTCGTCATCACCGTCGATCTCGACGCGCGCGTCATCAGCGCTTTTCGAGACGGACACGAGATCGGCACCGCGGTTGCCCTGCTCGGCACGAGACGGCATCCGACCCCGATCGGCACGTTCCCGATCCTGACCAAGGAGAAGGACAACATCTCCGAGAAATACAACAACGCGCCGATGCCCTGGACGCTGCGGCTGACCTGGGACGGGATCGCGATCCACGGTTCGCCGGTCATCAACGGCTATGCCAGCCACGGCTGCATCGGCGTGCCCGATCCGTTCGCGAAGAAGCTGTTCGAAGCGGCAAGGCGCGGCGACAAAGTGGTGATCACGCGCGGGCGCTATATCGGCGTCGGGGACCGGATCCTGTTGTAGCTGGCCGGTGTGCCGGTCGGGTCGTCACGCGCCGCAGACCGCCCGCCCTGTCAGGCGACGGACAGGCCGGGACAAGACGTGGGGATCAGTCAATGCACCCTGCGCGCAGGCTCGGGGCGGAAGCGCCAGACCCGCATCTCGACACCGATCTTCTCGACCCGCTCGATCCCCGGCACGACCAGCACACCGCCAAGTGACGCATTCTCGCCCCGCCACAGCCGGTCGGCGGCGCGGCCCGCTTCGCTGCGGGTCACCTGCCCGCCCAGCTCTGCGACGATCCGGCGCACAGTCTCGACCTGGATAACGCGCGGGACATTGGCGTAATAGCGCCACACCGGACCATCCGGCCCTTCTCCCTCGCACAGCACCATCTCTTCCCAGTCGATTTGCGCATACCATTCGATCGCGCGCCATGCCTCGGCAAGGTGGCCCGCGCTCGCCGCGAGCGCATCAGGCGCGAGCCAATCGTTCTCCGCCAGATGGCGGCGCACCCGTGCACGGTCGAAAGCGAGGTCTTCATTGGTCGGGTCGCGCGCCGCTTCGAGCCCGCAGGCCTCCACGATCCCCTCGAGATCGGCCTTGCGCCAGCCGAGCAGCGGGCGAACGAGCGGGATGTCGGTGCCGGGAACCGTGCCATAGGCGCGCACGCCGGCAAGGCCCGAAAGCCCGCTCCCGCGCGCGAGGCGCATCAGCAGCGTTTCCGCCTGGTCGTCGGCATGATGCGCGGTGGCAAGCGCGCCGCAGCCGATGTCGCGCGCCCAGCGGGAAAGCGCAGCATAGCGCGCCTCGCGCGCGCGGGCCTGGAGATTGCCGCGCGGCACCGCGACCGCGAGCGGGCTGAACGGGATGCCGCGTTCCCGGCAGGCCGCCTCGACCAGCGCGACTTCGCCCGGCGCCTCGGCGCGCAGGCCATGATCGACGCTCGCCGCGGCGATCCCTCCCGGCAGCGCTTCATGCGCGAGCAGCAGCAGGGCGAGACTGTCCGGCCCGCCCGAAACCGCGAGGCCAAGCGGCCCTTCTCGGTCCTCCTCGGGCCAGAGCCGCGCGAGTTCCTCGTCGAAGCGAGCGATCAGATCGGGTGCGATGGTCCCGGCAATAGGCGCCTCCCCGCGGCCGGACGCCCGGCCGCTATTCGCAGGTCACCTTGCGGCGATTGCTTTCGTACTGGTCGGCCAGCCGCCCGCTCGCGATGGCGGGATAGGTCTCGCCGAATTCGGCGAGCGCGATGCATGCGCGGCGATCATCGCCCATCTCGATCATGCTCTGGGCAAGGTAGAGCAGGCTGTCGGGCGCGCGCCGGGCTGTGCGGTCGGCCTGGTAATTGCGCAGGAACCATCGTGCGGCCTCTTCGGCCATGCCATCGTCGAGGAACGCCCGGCCCAGCAGGTTGCGCCCAAAAGTGGTCAGAGGGTGATCGGGATAGGCTTCGACGAAGCTCGACAATTGCTGGCGCGCCTCGGGATAGAAGCCAGCATCCCACAGCCGGAAGCCATAGGTGTATTCGTCCTCGCCCGCATCGCCGGTATCGGGCTTGGTGATCGCCTGGACCGCGGCGAGCCGCTCGGGGCTGGGACCTGCGGTTTGGGGATTTGCCGTCTGCGGGCCTGCGGTTTGGGCGCCAGAGGTCCGGGTGCGGGCGGCGACGGACGTGCCCTCGGTGAGAGCTTCCGGCTCGATCCGCCGCTCGCGCGCACCCGCGTCGCCGTTCGTGCCTTGCGTGCGGCCGGTCATCGCCGCGAGATTGCTGTCGGTGGCCGCGTCCTCCGGCTGTGCTTCAACGCTCGACGCGGTCTCGAGCGCGGTGATGCGTTCATCGAGGCGAGAGAGCACATTGGTGTTCTCCTCGGTCAGGGAAGTGAGCCGCTGGAGCTGCAATTCGAGCGCATCGAGCCGGGCGAGGATATCGGTCAGCGCGCTGGTCGTCGCGCGGTCGGGCTGGCTCGGGGCCTGCTGTCCGCCGGTAATCTGCGGCTCGAAAAAGCGACCGTCGCCGCCGGGAAATACATTGCGCTGGAGCGCGCGGATCTCGGCCTCGATCTTGCGCAGGCGGGCTTCTTCCCCGGCGTCCTGCGCAAAGGAGGCGGCAGGCGTGGTCGCGAGCACGGCGGTCGCGGCGAAGGCGCCGATAAGGCGCCCGGACAGCCGGCCTGGTCGGCGGGTGAAGGGGACGGTTTTCATCGGCTGGCGGGCCTCCTTCTCTGGTTCTTTCCTCGCGCGGCCTGCGATTGCCGGGCGGGCCGCGGGCTTGCACCCCCATGCGGGAGCGTTCCTGAATACACGCCGAATCTGTGCCTGCTGGATGGCTCCAAGTCGAGGGGCGACTCCAGCGAAACGGTGGGAAATCGGCCCGGTCGCCGCGCGATCAGTTGGCCGAGGGGCCTTCGTTTTCGCCCCGTGCAAGCAGGGCTCTTGCCGAAACCGGTTCGCCGCCCATCGTCTGCGGCCCCTCGGCGAGCGGGGGAACCTCGCGGCCGCCGATCGTTATCGCGAGCGCATCGGGGCGACCGGTATTGATGAGAGGTTCCTGCGCGCCCGCGGGCACCGTGAAGCTCTCGCCGCTTTCCATCTGCGCCTCGTAAAGCCGTTCGCCGCCGCGTTCGTAGAAGCGCACCCAGACCCCGTCCTCGAGCGCGGTGAAGACGACTTCGCCGGAAGGATCGGCAGGCGCCACGGCCGCAGCCGATCCCTCCTGCGCCGCGGCGAGTTCCGGCGCGGGATCGGCCGGCGGGGTGGGCGCGGCGGGCGCGCTGTCCTCGCGGGTGAGCGCGGGAAGATCCGCGCCCTGGCCGAAATAGGAGCTGGAGAAGGCGATCACGCCGACGATGAGCACGATCGCGGCGAGCGCGCCGAACCAGGTGAGCGCGGAGGAAGGCAGCTTAGCCGGGTCGCCGGGCTCCATCGCGCCTGCGCCGTGATGGCGCCGGTCCCTCTCGTCGGAAAGTTCGGAGCGGACCGCATCCGCGATCGCGCCTTCGTCGAGCCCGACGACGCGGGCGTAATTGCGGGCAAAGCCGATCGCATAGGTGCGCGAGGGCAGGGCTTCGAATTCGCCCGCCTCGATCACTTCGAGATGGTGCATCGGGATGCGGGTTTCGGCCGCGATATGCGAAAGGTCGAGCCGCTGACGCTCGCGAGCGGCACGCAGGGTCGGACCCGCCCCGGCGGGCTCGCCGCCGAAATCGGGCTCGGCATCGTCGGCGCGCGTATCGTCGCCGAACTCGCCGGTCTGTGTGTCGCTGGTCATGACCCGGTCCACGTCTTTGCGGTGTTATTGTCGAAAATGGTTCTTTTACCCTTCCAATCGGTCCTGCGCCCTGCTGTCAAGGATTCGCCACCCGCCAATCGCGCAGGCTGCCGCAGGCGCGCGGCAGACTGCCGAAAGCCGGCTCAATCGGTCTCGATTTCGCGCGCCGCGGCCCAGGCGGACAGCTCGGTTCGGATGTCGACCGCGGGATCGGCGAGCCAGCCATTGATCGCGGCGGACAGCTCGTCGAGGTCGATCTTGCGCACCAGTTCCTTGATCGGGCCGACGGCGGCCGGCGTGATCGAAAGGCGGCGAAAACCGATCCCGAGCAATGCCAGCGCTTCCAGCCTGCGCCCGCCCATTTCGCCGCACACGCCGACATCGACCCCGCTCCCTACGCTCGACTGGATGACGCGCCTGAGGAACCGCAGGATCGACGGGGACAACCAGTCATAGCGCTGGGCAAGCTTGGGATTGGCGCGGTCGGCGGCGAACAGGAACTGCGTGAGGTCGTTGGTGCCGACCGACAGGAAACTCAGTTTCGGCAGCAGCAGGTCGAGCACTTCGGCCAAGGCCGGCACTTCGAGCATGGCTCCGAAATGGATGCGTTCGGGCATCAGCTTCTTCTTGGCGCGCAGGAAGGCGAGCTGTTCGTCGAACACCGCCCTGGCCGCGTCGAATTCCCACACTTCGGAAACCATCGGGAACATGACGTAGAGCGCCCTTCCTCCCGCCGCTTCGAGCAGGGCGCGGGCCTGCGCCTTCATCAGGCCTTCGCGCTCTAGGGCAAGGCGCAGCGCGCGCCAGCCCATCGCCGGGTTCTCGTCGTTGCGGGCGATGTCGGAAGCGAGATAGGGCACCGACTTGTCCCCGCCGATATCGACCGTGCGGAAGATCACCGGCCTGTCGCCCGCCGCATCGAGCACGTCGCGGTAAAGCCGCGTCTGCCGCTCGCGCTGGGGCAGGGTGGCGGAGACGAGGAACTGGAATTCGGTGCGGAACAGCCCGACCCCGTCGGCACCCGTCATGGCGAGATTGCTCATGTCGTCGCGCAGGCCTGCATTCATCATCACCTGGATGCGCGTCCCGCAGCGGGTGAAAGGCTCGACATCGCGCAGGCTCGCATAGGCGGCCTGGCGTTCCTTCGACCGGGTGAAGCGCGCATGGAAGGCATCGGCGACCTGATTGAGCGGGCGCACGATCGCATTGCCGGCACTGGCGTCCAGAAGCACCTCGTCGCCTTCGCGGATCACGCCGCGCACGCTTTGCGCGCGGCCCAGCACCGGCACGCCCATCGCCCGCGCGACGATCACGACATGCGCGGTGAGCGAGCCTTCCTCGAGGATCACGCCCTTCAGCCGCCGCTTGTCGTATTCGAGAAGTTCGGCCGGACCCAGGTTGCGCGCGATCAGGATCGTGTCGCGCCG
>JGI12109J20283_11165789_pt1 | contig 14429 bp, 12 predicted proteins | sample ElkSlonscriptome_12_FD_20283 | JGI IMG/M metagenome (IMG submission 20283) | reverse complement strand
CTGGGCATCCCGTTCTGGGACTATATCGGAACCCGACTGGGCGCCGCCGTCAGAAACCCCGTGCCGCACTTGCCTGACCTGGTCGCGGCGCGCTGCCAGGCCTGACCGCCCGGACTTTTGCCCCGGTTACGCGACGTTTGCCGTCAAGGGTGTAGCCCTTGACGGCGTCGCTGCACTAGGTCGGCCGGAAGAAGTCGTTGCCCTTGTCGTCGACGATGACAAAGGCGGGGAAGTCCTCGACCTCGATGCGCCAGACGGCTTCCATGCCCAGTTCGGGGTACTCCAGTACCTCGACCTTCCGGATACTGTTGAGCGCGAGCTGGGCCGCCGCGCCGCCCACCGAACCCAGATAGAACCCGCCGTGCTTGGCGCAGGCGTCGGTGACGGCCTTCGACCGGTTGCCCTTGGCGATCATGACCATGGAGCCGCCGTTGGCCTGGAACAGGTCGACGTAGGCGTCCATGCGGCCGGCCGTGGTGGGACCGAACGAGCCCGAGGCCATGCCCTCCGGCGTCTTGGCCGGTCCGGCGTAGTACACCGGGTGGTCCTTGAAATACTGCGGCAGGCCCTGGCCGGCGTCCAGGCGTTCCTTCAGCTTGGCGTGGGCGATGTCGCGGGCGACGATCATCGGTCCCGTCAGGCTGACCCGGGTCTTGATGGGAACCTGGCTGAGCGTCCGCCGGATCTCGGTCATGGGCTTGGTCAGGTCGATCTTGACCACGTCGCCCGACAGCTTTTCGTCCTTGATGTCCGGCATGTACTTGGCCGGGTCGGTCTCCATCTGTTCCAGGAAGACGCCGTCGCGGGTGATCTTCGCCTTGGCCTGACGGTCGGCCGAGCACGACACGCCGATGCCCACCGGCAGCGAGGCGCCGTGGCGCGGCAGGCGCACCACCCGCACGTCATGGCAGAAGTACTTGCCGCCGAACTGGGCGCCGATGCCCAGGCGCCGCGTCATCTCCAGCACCGCCTGCTCCAGGTCCAGATCGCGGAAGGCATGGCCGTGGTCGCCGCCGGCCGTCGGCAGCCCGTCCAGGTACTTGGCGGAGGCCAGCTTGACGGTCTTCATGTTGGCCTCGGCGGAGGTGCCGCCGATAACGATGGCCAGGTGATAGGGCGGGCAGGCCGCCGTGCCCAGGGTCTTGACCTGCTCCTCCAGAAACGCCAGCAGGCTTTTCGGGCTCAGGACCGCGCGCGTCTGTTGGTACAGGAACGCCTTGTTGGCCGAACCGCCGCCCTTGGCCATGAACAGGAACGAATAGCCCTCGCCCGGCGTGGCGTACAGGTCGATCTGGGCCGGCAGGTTGTTGCGCGTGTTGACCTCGTCGTACATGTCGCGCGGCGACATCTGCGAGTAGCGCAGGTTCAGGTTGGCGTAGGCGTTGGCCACGCCCTCGGACAGCGCCAGGGCGTCGTCGCCGCCGGTGAACACGCGCTGGCCCTTCTTGCCCAGGATGATGGCGGTGCCCGTATCCTGGCACATGGGCAGGACCATGCCGGCCGAGATGTTGGCGTTCTTCAGCAGTTCCAGGGCGACGAAGCGGTCGTTGGCCGAGGCCTCCGGGTCGTCCATGATGGCCCGCAGTTGCGCCAGATGCGACGGCCGCAGCAGGTGGGAGATGTCGCGGAACGCCTCCTCGGCCAGCCGGGTCAGGGCCGCCGGCTCGACCACCAGCATGTCCTCTCCCCGGAAACGGTCGAGGGCGATCCCGTCGGCGGTCACCTTGCGATAGGCCGTGTCATCGGTGGCGAGCGGAAACATCTCGGCGAAGCCGGCATCAAGCATGGCGCACTCCCGTTGAAACACGGCGCGAGCCAGCGCGCGCGGCGGCCGGCCGGCACCGATGATGTCGTCTGTGGACCGGGTTTACTGCTTCTTGCGGAAGGCGTCGAGGGCGATGACGTTGGCGCCGTCGGCGTCGGTCTGCGCCGCCGAGTCGGGCTGGCCCTGCTCGTCGTTGGTCTCGCCGTCGCCCATCAGCGCGTCCCACTCGGCCGCGCCGCTGTCGTCCATGTCGTCCAGGTCGGTGCCGCTCTCGGTCTGGAACTGCAGGCCGAAACTGGCGTGCGGATCGGCGAAGGCGGTGACGGCGGCGAACGGCACGCGCAGGCGCTCGCGCTTGCGGTTGAAGCTGAGGGTCACCTCCAGCGCGTCGTCGAACACCTTCAGATCCCAGAACTGGTTCTGCAGGACGATGGTCATGTCCTGGGGGTGCTGCGCGCGCAGCCGGTCGGGCAGAACGACGCCCGGGCGGGTGGTCTCGAAGGTGATGTAGAAATGGTGCTCGCCCGGCAGTCCGCCCTGGGACTCCACCACCCTGAGTGCGTCACGCAGCACGCCGCGCAGGGCGGCCTCGACCATCCGGTCATAATGGAAGGTGGTGACTGTTTCGCTCACGTCGTTGATCCCGTGCGCTTGTCGTGGGCCGGCAAGCCGGCAGGGCGAAAAGCAACTGTCCGTTCTTGCGTCCCGAGTCTTGCGTCCCGAGCGTTCCATACGTTCCGTCCCGCGAACCCGGCCGAACAAGGCCAAGGTCCCGGTGCCCACGGTGCTGTCCACGGTGCGCCAGGATGGCCGGGACGAGTGGAGGGCTTCTGTTGCCAGGTGCCCTCCGGACCCCGCCCGAACGTGCTACCGCCCGGGGCTTAGATCGGTCACCAGCACCGCATTACGCGGCGACGGCTTCCGGAGCATAGTTGTCGTTGGCAACTATTGCGTTTGGCCCGATAACGGTGGTGCCATGCCGAACACAGCCTGTCTCTTTACCACGCGTGTCGATCCTGTTTCGCCCCCAGGACAGGTCCCGCCGCCGCCGGCGGGACCGGGAACTGGTGGAGGCGCCGGGCACTGCCCCCGGGTCCACTACGCTTATTCCAGACAGGGTTTAGCGTCATAGCCGGCGAACCGGCATTAAAGAATATAGGACGATGGGCGGCCGGATGCAAAGGCCGGGTGCGGTTCTGGTTTTTTGGCCAGCGGCTCGCGGCGGATGGGCCACACCGTCGGCCTGGCACATTACGCCAGCGGATCGGTGCGTCGGGCGATGTCCAGAAATACCTCCTCCAGGGTGCGGCGGCCGTGGCGGGCGATCAGGTCGCCCGGCGCGCCCTGGTCATGGATACGCCCGCCCTTCATGACGAACACGGTATCGCACAGCCGCTCCACCTCGGCCATGTTGTGCGAGGCCAGCAGGATGGTGGCGCCGCGCCGCGTCCGCCAAGTCTCCAGGTGGCCGCGCACCCAGTCGCCGGTGTCGGGGTCCAGCGACGCCGTCGGCTCGTCCAGCAGCAGGAGTTCGGGGTCGTTGAGCATGGCCTTGGCCAGGGCGACCCGGGTCTTCTGCCCGGCCGAGAGCTTGCCGACCGGGCGGGTCAACAGGTCCCCAAGGTGCAGGTCGGCCACCACCTCCGCGATCCGCTCCCGCACGTCGCGGACACCGTACAGGTGGCCGTAGACCGTCAGGTTCTCCCGCACCGTCAGGCGGTGCGGCAGGTCCACATAGGGCGAGGACACGTTCATGCGCGCCAGCGCCAGATGCCGTTCGCGCCCCATGTCGCGTCCCAGCACCCGGATCGTCCCCGTCGTCGGCAGCAGCAGCCCCGAGATGATCGACAGAGTCGTGGTCTTGCCGGCTCCGTTGCCGCCCAGCAGGCCAACCGTCGTTCCGGCGGAGATGGTCAGGTCGAGATCCCGCACGGCGGTCACCTTCGACCCGGAGGGACCCGGAAAGACCTTGCCGACGCCGCGTGCCTCGATCACCGCGTCGCCGGGCAGCGCGGCGGGTGGCGCGCCGGGGCCGTGGGCGGCGCCGGCGGTCATGCGCGCCTCGCGATCACCGGCCGCCGCCGCCCGCCAGCAGCTTGTCCATGTGGTGGCCCTGGAACATGGTGATCCCCAACGACTTGCCCAGGTCTATGGCCGCCGGGTCGTCGCAGCGGGCGAGGATGGTGGTGGCCCCCTCGCCGTCCCGCAACCGCTCGGCCAGTTCGGCGCCGGGACCCTGTGATAGAAGCTCGGGCAGGTCCGGCCGCCAGAACAGCTTCATCATGTCGACACCCAGGCGTTCCCGGTTGAGCAGGGCCATTTCCTCGGGGCTCAGTGAATCCAGGCAGATCCGGTACCCGCGCTGGTGCAGGAAGTCGCGCGCGAAGGTGAAGGCCTCCAGGTCGGCGAACACGTCCTCGACGCGCAGTTCCAGAACCGCCGTGCCGTGCAGGGCGGCGGCGACACGCTCCTCGAACCGCAGGAAGGCGTCCGACAGGATCGACCCGACGTTGATGTTGATGGCGAAGCCGCCACGGATCAGGCGCGGACCCTCGTGGTTGAGCCACGACAGGATGCGCCGATCCAGCGTTTCGGTGAAGTGCTGGAACAGCCACCGGTTGGCGGTCAGGTCCACCTGCGGCGCCACGGTATCGCGCAGCTTGGGGATGGAGACGTAGATCTCCGAGTACAGCGATTGCGGCGGCGCCCCCCCCACCACCGCGCAGATGGTCTGCAACCGCACGTGGTTCGACAGGTCGGCGCGGTTGAGGCCGCTGATCAGGCGGTCGAGAATGTCGGCGTCCAGGGGCTGGCGGTCCGACCCGGCCGGCCGGTTGCTGCCGGTACTGTCAATAAGGCCGGGCGGTGGCCCGTCGGGCGCCTCGTCATCGATGCCCTGGGGGCGTTGCGGGGCCGTTTCGGCCCTCTTGCCTTCGGCGAACGCGGCCGACCGGGAGTAGTCCGGCCGGGGCTTGGTCTGGCTCTGGGCGGCGGCGGTCTCGGCTTTGGCCATGGCCACGGCCTCGATCCGCTTGGCCATGGACCGCAGCACGGCGAAATCCCGGTCCAGCGACCACCACGTCAAAAGCGGGCTGTTCTGTCCGGCCGGGTTCAGCAGATGCGCGGTCAAGGGATCGTCGGGGATCAACAGGCGCATCCGGATCAGCAGCGAGCGCACGGCATCGGTCTGATCGCGGTGAAAACAGATCAGGTAATCCTTGCCCGGCAGCCGGAAGACGCGCACGCCGTTGGACCGCGCCAGCGGCTGGATGGCCTGATCCAGCGCCTGAATGACATCGGTGTCCCAGCTGTCGGGGCGCAACTCGGACAAGGCCAAGCGCAGGGCTCTCACGTCCTGATGGCTCTCGGAAATCTCTCTCACGTATTCGGGCAATGCAAACGCGGAGGAAACGGCGGAGCGAACCTCAGCCATGAGCACCTCCCTGGGGCGCGGCGGGGTTTCCGGAGGCGGACCGGCCACCGAGCCCGCCCGCGAGATTGTGCAGGCGCGTCACGGAGTCGAGATGCGGCGGATTGGGGCACGCCCCGCGGGTCGGACCCGCGGCCGAGCGGCGGCGCTCGACGCACTGCGCCAGGGTGCACATCTCGCGCTTCGGGCACCCGGCCATGGTCGTGGCGCCGATGACCCGGTCGACGAAAAACCCCTGGAAGGAGTGGATGCCCTGCGCCATGCCCCAGGTCAGGGCGGTCTCGTTCTCGACCCGGGCCAGGATGATGCGGTCGACCCCCAGCGTGCGGATCAGCGCCTTCGGGTGCGGACCGTCCCAGATGGCGGCCGGATCGGCCAGATCGGGATCCCAGGTCAGTTTCAGGCCGCCGACATCCAGCCGTGCCGGGTCGATCATGGCCAGGGCGCGGGGCGAGACGCCGTCCAGCACCAGGCTATGCCCGCGCTTGGTCAGCCACGCGTTGGCCTGGCCCAGGCGGTCGAGGTTGGTGAAGGCGTCGATCACCTGCACCTCGACCGTCATCCGCGATCCCTTGGGCAGGGCGGTGTGCAGCCGTTCCATGGCCGGGCTGAGCACCGTTTCCAGGTTGAGGTTGAGGCCGACGCCAATCGGCGGCTTCGGCAGCGGCAGTTGGGTGATCGCGGCGACGATGCGTGGGTCCAGTTGCCGGCAGACGTCCTGGAACAGCCAGCGGTTGGCGAACAGGTCGACGTTGGGCGCGCAGGCCTGGCGCACCTCGGCCATGGCGACAAAATATTCTTCGTACTGGAAGCGACCGTGGCGATCCTCGTCGATTCGCAGCACGGCCTGACGCTGCACCAGCGGCTGTGGGTCGAGGTTGCCCAGCGCCCGGCCGATATGGCGCAGGTGACCCGGTGCCAGGGGCTCGTCCTTGGCGCGTTCGGTCTGAACGTCCTTGCGTTGGGACTCGATCAGCTCTACGTGGTCCCGACCCAGCTCTTCCACCTTCAGGCGCAACGACTCCCGGTCGCGTTGCAGGTCGTAGAGGGTCAGGAAGGGATCGTTGCCATCCGAATCTTCGCTCGTGCTGCCCGGGTCGGACCGGAACAGGGCGCGCAGGCGCTCGCCCTGGACCTCCAGGGCGCTGGGCGGCATGTCCGTTCCCAGGACCACCAGATCCCCGTTCGAAAGGATGAAGACCTCACAGCCGTAACCGGCCACGAGGGGCGCGAACAACTGGGCGGCAATGCGGACCCGGATCGGCGTTCTGTTGCGTGGCCGCAGGCGCGACAACGCTATATATATGGCCTCGCGCCCCCGGATCGATCGCGACATGCGGGCCAGGGAATCCAAAAGACTCTGGTCCGCATGGAGGAAGGCATTGCCTGTGATCATGTGTTAAACTGCCATGAAATCATTACAGGGCTCCATGCGACCAAGGCATGACCGAAGGGTGCGCGCGACACGGCAACATTAGCCTCTTGCTCGCCTCCCGCCAAGGCGGAGAACCCGCCTCCACGGTTCGTTGGTGGAATTGGTGTCGGGTTTCGCGACCGAAAAGAGAGAGTCTGCATCGTGACCATGATGGAGGGAACCTGGCCCGTCGACTTCTGGATCCCGGCGCCCGGCCGGGCGCCGGACGGCACCAGGGTCTACGCCGTTCCCGACATCCATGGGCGTGCCGACCTGCTTGAGGGGCTGCTGGACGCCATTGACGTGGACCTGGCCCGGGCCGACGAGAGCCTCGATCGGGCTGTTGCCGTGTTCCTGGGGGACTACATTGATCGCGGGCCACGGTCGCGCCGGGTTCTCGATATCCTGACCAACGGAATGCCCAAGGGCCTTGAAACGGTCTTCCTGAAGGGCAACCACGAGGATTTCCTGCTGTCGTTCCTCGACGGCAAGGCGGAGGTGGCGGGCTGGCTGTGCAACGGCGGGTTCCAGACGCTCGCGAGCTATGGCGTGCCGGCACCGGACAGCGCCTTCCTGGTCGGGGAGGCGGAAAACCACTTGCGCGCCGCGCTTCTGGACGCCCTGCCCGAGCGGCACATGCTGTTCCTGCGTGATCTGAACCTGATGCACCGCGAAGGGGGTTACCTGTTCGTCCATGCCGGGATCCGGCCCGGGGTGGATCCGGATCACCAGGCCGCAGACGATCTGTTGTGGATCCGGGGGCCGTTCCTGACCAGCGATGCCGATTTCGGCGCCGTCGTGGTACATGGCCACACCATCACGCCGCGCCCCCTGATGCTGACCAATCGCATTGCCCTCGACACCGGTGCCGTGGAGACAGGCCGCCTGACCTGCGGCGTGTTTGAGGCCGACCGGCTGCGGTTCCTGCAGACCGAGCCCGGCGCCTAACGCTCGGCCAGAAAGGCGCCCAGGACGCGCCGCAGGTTCTCGCTCAGCGTCGGCGAGATGTAGCCCCCCTCCTGCACCAGGACAGTGGGCCACCGGACGGCGCCCAACAGCGCGCCCAGGCGGGCGAAACCGTCGGGGGTCACACGCAGGCCACCGAACGGGTCGTCCTCGGACGCATCCAGGCCCAGCGCCACCACCAGAGCGTCCGGCGCGAACGCGTCGATGCGCGCCAGCGCCGTTTCGACCGCCGCCAGATAGCCGTCGTCGCCGGTGCCCAGCGGCAGCGGCAGATTCAGGTTGAAGCCCAGCCCGGCGTCCCGGCCGCGCTCGGCGGCGTGTCCCCAGAAGAACGGATAGAACGCGGCCGGGTCGGCATGGACCGAGACGGTCAGCACGTCGGCGCGATGATAGAAGATGTCCTGGGTGCCGTTGCCGTGGTGCAGATCGACGTCCAGCACGGCCACGCGCCGGCCGCCGGCCGCCAGTTCGGCGGCGGCAATGGCGCTGTTGTTCAGGTAGCAGAAGCCGCCGGCCAGGTCCGGCCCGGCATGGTGCCCGGGCGGCCGGCACATGGCATAGGCCTCGCCGGCGCCGCCGGTCACCGCCCGCGCCGCCGCCACCGCCGCGTGCGCGCTGGCGCGCACCGTCGGCCAGGTATCACGCAGCACCGGACACGCTTGATCGCCCAGGTGGAACCCGGCCCGGCCCACTGGCGCCAGCGGATACGCGCCGTCGCGCCGGGGCGGGTGCACGTTGGGCCGCACATCGCCGCCGGCACCGGGCAGGGTCTGCCAGACGTCCCAGATGGTGCGCAGGAAGTCCAAATACTCCGGCGTGTGCACGCGGGCCAGCGGCCGGTCGCCGGCGTCGGGCGGGGTCTCGACGGACAGGCCCAGGGCGGCGACGGCGCGGTCAAAGTGGTCCAACCGCTCCGGCTGCTCCGGGATAGGACGGGGCTGACCGCTGACCAGGAAGGTGTCGCCGGCGTGGCCGCGCTGCGCCGGGGACTGGAACACGCGCATAAAAACCTCTTCGCTCCGGGCCTGTCGGATGCACACACGTCGTCGTCTTCGCCGCCTCATTGCGAGGAGCGAAGCGACGACCCTCGACTGACGGCCTATTGTATTCACACGTGATGGCAGACCGGCAAGACCGGTCAATCCTGGCGTCGGCCGGGATCACGCCGCGCCCTGGTCCGCCGGGTCGCCCACAACGCAGGCCGGCGCGTCCGTCAGGCCCTGGCAGCACTCTTCCAACAGGTAGTCAAGCATCGCCTTCGCCTCCTTCGTATCCACGAAGCAGCGCAGCGACCGGCCCTCGCGTTTCTGATGCACCAAGCCGACCATGATCAGGTGCTGCAGGTGGTGCGACAACGTCGACTTGGGGATATCCACGTGTCGCAACAGGTCGCCCACAACCGCGCCCTCCGGCCCCGCGCGCACCAGCAGGCGGAACACGGCCAGGCGCACAGGGTGGCCCAGTTCGCCCAGGCAGCGGGCGGTGGCTTCCAGGCGGTCGTCGATCATGGGCCGAGCGTGGCACGCCACCGACGCGCTGTCAATCGATTGTTCTGCAATCGCCGAACAGTCACGCATCCGCCCTGGCCACGCGCCGCCGCACCGCCGCGCCCGCCTCGTACCAGCCCTGGGTGCGGTTGACGATGGCCACGACGGACAGCATCACCGGCACCTCGATCAGCACGCCCACCACCGTCGCCAGTGCGGCCCCGGAGTCGAAGCCGAACAGGCTGATCGCCGCCGCCACCGCCAGTTCAAAGAAGTTCGAGGCGCCGATCAACGCCGACGGCCCGGCAACGCAATGGGCCTCGCCGCTGATCCGGTTCAGCAGATAGGCCAGCCCGGAGTTCAGGTACACCTGGATCAGGATCGGCACCGCCAGCAGGGCGATGATGAACGGCTGCGCCAGAATCTGCTCGCCCTGGAACCCGAACAGCAGCACCAGGGTCGCCAGCAACGCCCCCAGCGACGCCGGTTGAAGCCGGCTCAGCCATCCCGCCAACGCCGCCTCGCCACCCCGCGCCAGCACCCGGCGCCGCAACGCCTGGGCGAGGACCACCGGCACCGCGATGTACAGCACCACCGACAGCAGCAGCGTGTCCCAAGGGACGGTAATGGCCGACAACCCCAGCAGCAGGCCGACGATGGGCGCGAAGGCCACCACCATGATGGAATCATTCAACGCCACCTGGGTCAGCGTGAAGTGCGGCTCGCCCCGGCACAGGTTCGACCACACGAACACCATGGCCGTGCACGGCGCCGCCGCCAGCAGGATCAGTCCGGCGATGTAGCTGTCGATCTGCTCGGCCGGCAGCCAGGGCGCGAACAGCCAGCCCATGAACAGCCACGCCAGCAGCGCCATGGTGAACGGCTTCAGCGCCCAGTTGACCAGCAGTGTGACACCGATCCCGCGCCAGTGCTCGCCGACGCGGGCCAGCGCCGCGAAATCGATCTTCACCAGCATGGGAATGATCATCAGCCAGATCAACACCGCCACCGGCAGGTTGACCTTGGCCACCTCGGCGGCGCCGATGGCCTGGAAGACCGATGGAAAAAAGTGCCCCAGGGCGATGCCGGTGACGATGCAGGCCGCCACCCACAGGGTCAGGGTGCGTTCGAAAAATGACATTGCGCGCTCAATCCCTTGCGACGGCGCCACGACCGATCCGGTCGCGGCCGGAACCATAATTCGAGAATATTCGAACCGATCCGCGTCGTCGAGGTTATTTTCATGACAATCGAAATGTTACGGACTCGGAGCCGCCGACGGTCGGGTCCGCGTGGGGACACACTGCCGGCCCCGCCCGAGGGTCACTCCCACTCCATCTCCGAGAACACCTGCTGCGCGTTGCGGCCGGCGAGCCCCTCGAACTGCGCCAGATGGGAAAAGGCCGACTGGTCCACGCTTCCGACCTCGGTGATCGACCCGCCGGCGTCCAGATGCGCGCCCACCACCGCGCGCAGGTGGGCGAGGTAGCCCCGCGTCTCCGCGCGCGCCCGCTCCAGCGTGGTGGCCGGACCGTGGCCCGGCACCAGGTACGCCGGGTCGTGGGCGGCCATGGCGTCGAAGGCCTCGATCCAGGCGCGCGCGTTCGAATGCTCCTGCACCCCCAGCAGACGACCCACGAACACGATGTCGCCGCTGAACACGATGTCCTTCGACGGCACCCAGACATAGCTGTCGCCCGGCGTGTGGGCGGGACCGGGGTGGTACACCTCAAACGCCACGCCGCCCAGGCTGAAGGTGTGATTGTCATCGAACACCGTGCCGGCGTGGACCGGCTCGGTGCCGTTAAGGCCGTCCCCGATCAACTGCGCCAGCATGGAGAGCTGCATCGAACCGCGCTCCTGCTGGTCGGCGACAGCCTCGGCCGAGGCGATGATGTCCGCCCCCTGGTCCACCCAATAACCGTTGCCGAGCCAGCGGTGATCCTGCCCGCCGGTGTTGACGACCACGCGCACCGGCTGGGCGGTCACCGTGTCGATGGCCGCGTCGATCTGGGCGGCGCCCTTGTAACTGCCGCCCGGATCGATCAGCACCGCGCCGTCGTCCGTGACGACGAGGCCAAAGGTGGCGTTGTTGCCCAGGTTCTCCGGATCGCGCTGCGCCATCGGGCCGACCAGGGCATAGACACCGTCGGTGACGGGCTGCACCTCCAGCGGCGCAGCGACGGCAGGGGCGGAAAAGGCCAGGGCCAAGCCGATTCCCGCGCCGGTTGCCAACACACGAGACCAAGACCGCATCGGGCTTCCTCCTTCGGTTCCGTGATGGTGCCGGGATCGCCGGACCGGGCGAGGCAAAACCACGCGCCTATGCGTCCCGCCCTTCCTCCACCGCGTGACAGGCCACCAGCGCGCCGTCGTCCTGGGGCAGCGCCTTCGGCACCTCGGCCGAGCAGCGGGCATTGGCCAGCGGACAGCGGTCGTGGAACACGCACCCCGACGGCAGGTTCATGGCCGACGGCACCTCGCCGGGCAGGCCGGGCGGCTGCATCTCGTCGGTGGAAATGCGCGGGATGGCGGACAGCAAAATCCGCGTGTAGGGGTGGCGCGGCCGCTCGAACAGCGTCGCCGTGTCGGCCAGTTCGCACAGCGTCCCCAGATACATCACCCCCACGCGGCTGCCGAAGTGACGCACGACGGACAAATCATGGGTGATGAACAGATAGGTCAGGTCCAGCTTGTCCTGCGTGTCCATCATCACGTTGAGGACCTGCGCCTGGATGGACACGTCCAGCGCCGAGATGGGCTCGTCGGCCACCACGAAGTCCGGCTCGACCATCAGCGCCCGGGCGATGGAGATGCGCTGGCGCTGGCCGCCTGAGAACTCGTGCGGATAGCGCTTAACCCAGCCGGGATCGTTGCCGACCGACACCATGATGCGCTCGACCCGCTCCTTGACCTCGGCATCCGACAGCTTTGGGAAGTGGAAGCGAACCGGCTCCTCCAGCGTCTGCTGCACCGTGCGGCGCGGGTTCAGCGACGCATAAGGGTTCTGAAAGATCATCTGCATCCGGCGATGGAACGGCTTGCGCGCCGTGTGCTTGAGCGCGTCGATGCGCGTGCCGTCGAAATGAATCGCGCCGTCGGTGGGGTCGAGCAATCCCATGATGACCCGCGCCAGGGTGGACTTGCCGCAACCGGACTCGCCCACCAGACAGAACGCCTCGCCGCGCCGCACGGTGATGGAGACGTCGTTGAGCGCCTTCACCACCGGCCGCTCGCGTTGCAGGAAGTGCCCGCCCAGGTCGAAGTGCTTGACGATGCCCCGCGCCTCGACCAGCGGGTGATCGGCCGCCTCTCTCATGCCGCCGCCCCCGCCATCAACTCGTCGGCGCGCACGCACCGCACCCTGTGTCCCTCGAAATCGTCCAGCGGCGGCACGGCCGCGCGGCAGCGGTCCTGCGCATAGTCGCAGCGGGGATGGAACGGGCAGCCCTCGGGAATGGCGTTCAGCGACGGCATACTGCCCCGGATCTGGCTCAGGCGCGCGCCCGGCGTGCCCTCGCCCGGCAGCGCCGACAGCAGGCCGCGCGTGTAGGGATGCACCGGGTCATGAACCACACGCGCGGTGGCGCCCGATTCCACCACCCGGCCGGCATAGAGCACCACCACCCTTTGCGTGACCTGCGAGACCACGGCCAGATCGTGGGTGATGAGGATCAGCCCGACGCCGTGGCTTCTGCACAGGGCCAGCATCAGGCTCATGATTTCCGCCTGGATGGTCACGTCCAGGGCCGTCGTGGGCTCGTCGGCGATGATCAGCGCCGGCTCGGTCAACAGGGCGATGGCGATCACCACGCGCTGGCGCATTCCGCCGGACAGTTCGTGCGGATAGGACCCCATGCGGTTCTCCGGCGAGGGGATCTTGACCTCACCCAGGCGGGCGATGGCGATGCGCTTGGCTTCGGCATCGCTGATGTCGCGCCGGTGGGCCTTCAGGGTCTCGATCATCTGCGTACCGATGCTCAGCACCGGGTTCAGCGTCATCATCGGATCCTGAAAGATCATGCTGATCCGGTTGCCCCGCACCGAGCGCATCTGTTGCGTCGACAGTTTGGTCAGGTCCCGCCCCTCGAACAGAATCTGTCCGCCGGCGATGCGCCCGGGGCGGCTGAGCAGGTTCAGGATGGCGAACGCGGCCACGGACTTGCCGGCGCCCGACTCGCCGACGATGCCCAGGCGCTCGCCCTTGTCCACGGTGAAGCTGACGGAGTCGACCGCCGTCAGGGTGCCGTGCCGGGTGGGGAACTCGACCACCAGGTCACGCACGTCCAGCAGGGGCATTCAGGAGAGTCCTTCGTGGTTTTGGCCGGAAAGCGGACCCCGGATCGTCCCCGGGACCCCTCAAGACATGGGGTCGCCACGCTCCCTCAGAACCCATGCAAATGCAATTCCTGAATCGCCGGGCGGAGGCGGCACGGGGGCCATTTTTGTTCTTGCTCCGTTCTGACCTTCGGGCATGATGGCCGCATGAGCCGAGCCACGCATCGACCGACCGCCCCCCATCGCGGCGCGCTGTCCAACCCGGACGGCCGCTTTGAGCCGGTGCGCCACGAGATCGAGGACGACGGCTGGGGCACACTGGCGCCGCGCGCGGACGACGGAGACGACCCGGAGGGCTGGGGTCCCCTGCCCGCCCCGGAAACGCGGGTCGCGGTGGACACCAGCCGCTCGATCATGACGCGGAACTGTTCGCCGGACGTGCCGTTCGACCGCTCGATCAACCTGTACCGGGGCTGCGAGCACGGCTGCGTCTACTGCTACGCCCGGCCGACGCACGCCTATCTGGGCCTGTCGCCGGGGCTGGACTTCGAGACGCGGCTGTTCATGAAGCCGGACGCCGCCGCCCTGTTGGACGCCGAACTGCGCAAGTCGGGGTATCGGCCCGCGCCCATCGCCATCGGCACCAACACCGACCCGTACCAATCGGTCGAACGGCGGCTCGGACTGATGCGGCAGGTGCTGGACGTGCTGTCCGCGTTCAACCATCCGGTGACCATCACCACCAAGTCGGCCATGGTCGAACGGGACGCGGACCTCCTCGCCGACATGGCGGCGCGCAACCTCGCCGCCGTGGCGCTGTCGGTCACCACCCTGGACCGCGACCTCGCCCGCCGGTTGGAGCCGCGCGCCAGCCCGCCGGCCGCGCGGTTGCGGGCGGTCCGCACGCTGGCCGACGCGGGCGTGCCGGTGGCGGTGATGGTGGCGCCGATCATCCCGGGCCTGACCGACCACGAGATGGAACGCATCCTTGAGGCCGCCGCCGAGGCCGGCGCGGCCCAGGCGGACTATATCGTCGTGCGCCTGCCGCTGGAGGTGGAGGGGCTGTTCCAGGAGTGGCTGGAGACGCAC
>JGI12109J20283_10439839_pt1 | contig 14430 bp, 9 predicted proteins | sample ElkSlonscriptome_12_FD_20283 | JGI IMG/M metagenome (IMG submission 20283) | reverse complement strand
GAGGGTCAGTCTGGACATGACCGGTACGCTGCCGGCGGCTGCTGACGTGCGACGCTTTTTGGCGGAACGGTCTCCCGATAAGCGAGATCGATTGATTGATCAACTGTTGGAATCGCCCGGCTACGCCGCTTGGTGGGCTACGCGCTTTTCCGACTGGACCGGTAACAGCGAAGCACAGCTGAACAACGTGATCCCGGTGCGAAACCTTGCCGGCAAGCTTTGGTACGAGTGGTTGCGGGTGCGTCTGAAAGACAATGTTCCGTACGACAAGATCGTCGAAGGGATCGTCGCGGCGGAAAGTCGGGACGAGAACGAATCGTACTTGGACTTCTGTCGCGAGATGACTGAAGTTTGCCAGGAGGGCGGCGAAGCGAAATTCGCGAAACGTCAGGGCATGCCGTTTTACTGGGCGCGTCGGAACTTCGTCCGCCCGGAAGAGCGGGCGATCGGCTTCGCATATACGTTTCTGGGTGTTCGCATTGAGTGTGCCCAATGCCATAAACATCCCTTTGACCAGTGGTCGAAGGACGACTTCGATTCGTTCGCGAAGCTTTTTCGATTCGTCGACATGCGGCAAAACTCGGTACGCCCAGACTCGAAGGCGGAGCGTGACAAACTGGTCGAGCAACTGACCGGTGGTAAAAAGTTAAGAGGCGGTCAGCTTCGAAAGCGGCTCAGCGAGGCGGCCAAGGAAGGAAAGGTGATCCCCTTCAACGAGCTGAGTTATGACACTCGGGTAGCCGACGCCGCCAAGCGACGGGCGATGCAAGCGGCTCGAAGGTCGGGCAAACCTTATGTCGCGTCGCCTCCGACGGGTAACCTGTTGGGCGAAGCCCAACCGATTCCGCTGGACAAGGATCCGCGTCGTCGGATCATGGCTTGGTTGAGAGATCCGGCCAATCCTTACTTCGCCCGCGCGATCGTCAATCGAATCTGGGCGGGTTATTTCGGGATCGGGATCGTCGACCCGACCGACGACATGAACCTGGCGAATCCGCCGAGCAACCAGGCGCTGCTCGACGGGCTGGCGGAGCAATTCGTCCGCGAGGGATATGACTTGAAATGGTTGCACCGCACGATCGCCACCAGTCACGCTTACCAGCGAAGCACGGCGACCAACCCGACCAATGTCGACGATCGCGTGAACTTCTCCCGGCACGTACCACGACGCTTGCCGGCGGAGGTCATTCACGACGCGGTCTTGCTGGCCACGCAGTCGAGCGAGCAGGCGACCGAAATGCGCCAGCAGCTTGAACAGATGGCGATCGCCAACGGCAGCCCGACCGCTCGCAATAACCGAAATTTTGCCTTGCAAGTGTTCGGCCAATCCTCCCGGGAGTCCAACTGTGACTGTGACCGCAGCGATTCGCCGAGTTTGCTGCAAGCGTTGTTCCTGCAGAACGACCGCGAGATCTATCGAAAGCTTGCTGACCGGAAAGGCTGGGTCGCCGAGGTTTGCCGCAACCTGGACGTCGCCGGGCCGACAGCGTCGGGCGGTGACCGCAGTTCGGCCTTGGTCCGAGCGAGACGCGTTCAACAAAGATGGGTCGCGCGAATCAAACGTCTCGACGATTTGCCGGAGTCGCGACAAGAGCAATTCCGCCGGCAGTTATCCAAGCAATACCCAGCGGTAAAACAGCGACTGACCAAGAGCGGCTTTCACGCGCCGCCACTGAAACAGCTGATCGCCGATCCAGACACCTGGGACCTGAAGGAAGCTCAAGCGAAAGCCGAGACCCAGAACGAGACCACTCAGGCCAGAGTGACTAGCTTTGAGGAAGCGGTCGAGGAGGCATACTTGCGGACCCTTTCCCGGTTCCCGGATCCGGAGGAACGCGAGATCGCCGTGGCGTTTATTCAAGAGTCCGAGCGTCCTTCCGACGGGCTGGAATCGCTCATGTGGGCATTGGTCAATACGAAAGAGTTCATCTTGACCCATTGAGCTCGGTGGTTCGCTATTCGTGTCGCCGGGCGGCGCAGGCGAACTGCAAAAACAAGTTTGTGATTTCAAGGTTTTTCATAGGCGTCGCGGACATCCGTCTGCGCGGATCAAGGGTAATGGTATGCGTACTCATAGGACCTGTGACGGAATTCGACGGCGTGACCTGTTGCGAGCCGGCGTGCTATCGATGGGTGGCGTGGGGCTGGGCAGTCTGGCGCTGCCCGACTATCTCTCGCTCGCTCATGCCGGCCCGACGACCGCCGGACGGGCGAAGCGGGCGATTTTCATCGAGCTACCTGGTGGGCCGTCTCATCTAGATACGTTCGATCTGAAACCCAATGCGTCGGATAAATTCCGTGGCGCGTTTCAGCCGATCCCTACGAATGTTCCCGGAATCCAAATCTCCGAGCATTTGCCCAGATTGGCAGGATGTGCGGACAAATTCGCCATCCTTCGTGGTGTCAGCCACACGCTGGCCGCTCACTCGCTGGGACGGGAATATGTCAACACAGGCACGAAACCGATTCCGGCATTGGAGTACCCAGGATACGGAGCGGTCGTTGGGAAAGAGCAGCCCTCCGATCGAGACGTGCCAACTTATGTGGCCGTGCCGCGGGCCGGTCACGGACCCGGCTTTATCGGGCTGCAACACGCCGCCCTAGAAACAAACAGTACTCCTCGATCGGGAAGGCCTTTTTCGGTCCGAGGATTGTCGTTACCCGGTAACATCGGTGTCGACGAGGTGCGGCGCCGTCAGACGTTGCTCCAGCGGCTCGACCGACGGTTTGCCGAACTGGAATCCAACGATCCAATCCTGCAGGGACTCGACCGATTTGGCGCCCAGGCCTACAGCATGATTACGTCCTCGCGGGCACGCCGGGCGTTCGATATCAGCGAAGAACCTGAAAGCTTCCGTAAACAGTTCGGCGAAGATCCGTTCGGTCAGAGCTGCTTGCTGGCACTCCGCCTGGTCGAATCGGGAACACGATTCGTCAGCGTCCAGCTAGGCGGGTGGGACACGCACCAAGACAACTTTACGAAACTGAAGACGAACCTGTTGCCTAAGCTGGACGAAGGGTTGAGCGGTCTGCTCAGCGGGTTGCATCAACGCGGGTTGCTGGAATCGACGGCCGTCCTGGTGACGGGCGAGTTCGGACGTACCCCCAAGATCAACACACGCAGTGCCGACGGCGGCCGCGACCACTATCCGCGCTGCATGTTCATGTTAATGGCGGGCGGCTCGGTCCGGGGCGGCCAAGTGATCGGCGAAAGTGATGACAACGCCTCGGCACCTCGGCACCAAGCGATCACACCGTCGGATGTCGCCGCCAGTTTCTACTGGAATCTCGGTATCGACCCGGCCATGGAATACGAATCGTCGACCGGCCGGCCGATCACCTTGGTCCGTGACGGCCAAGTGATCGACTCACTCTTCACTTAATCCGGTCACCAGACGGTAGATCGATCGATCCGGGGTCGAATACGGGACACGCGGGCGTGGCAGATTGTTTCGCAGCATCTCGCCGGCCGCCTCCGCAGTCAGCGGTCCACGCAACCGGTCCGGTCCCGCAATGCGATCTTTGGTATCGATCTCTCGGAGGTGTTCTAACAGGATACGGCGAACCTCAAAAATGGCTTTGCCGGTCATATGCAACTTGGTGTGGGTTGCATCAATGATCAGCTCGCTCTCGGTATCGTTCATTTTGGCACTGGCGTAGTCGACGACGCCGTCGCCACGATGCCTCGCCCCCAATAAAATCGGCGGGTCGTCCAGTACGCCGATGATGTTGTGATATTTCACACGCGGAGATTTCTTCGCTCGCAGCATCACGGGGAAAATGGGCGAATCGGTCGCCAGTGAGTCAACTGCGTTCGCTTCGGTCAACAGACGTGTATCACGGAAGAAGTCAGGATTCGCGCGGATGAGTCTTGCGGATGTCGAGACGGCCATCCGTGGCAACTTGATGATCTGTCGGGCCATCCAGCGGATGGTCGGATTCGCCAGATCGCTGCCACGATGTGGCGTTCCAATCGTGATGACCCGACTGATGGATTGGTTGGGTCGAAACTCCAACGCGCTGACCAGCTTGCTGACATCCTGCGGCGGCCCGGTCAGTTTCTCTTTCGGTTTTACACTGACAAGGTTCCAGAAGTCGTCACCGCTATCGATCGTCTGCATGCGGCTGACCAAACCGCCCATGCTGTGACCGACCAGCACCATGTTGTCAACGGCGTTGTCTTGAGCCAGTGGATCGAACGTTTGACGCATCGCAAACAGGTCCTGCCGCAGTTGCGTGGCGCTCAACCAAAACGGCTGGCCTGACGGATACAGATAAAACCAGAACTGGTACCGCTCTCTGATTTCAGGAAAACTGCGTAGATCGTTGAACATGTCCATCCATGTCAGCGGGCTCGACCACAACCCGTGCACCATCAAAACAGGAATTCGGTCGGGATCGTACGGTTCGATCATGTACAGCCCCCGGCGTTGTTGAGCATCGTCGGGGTTCAGCAAGCCTTCGGTTGCCCGGTCACGTTTGCGGTACTCCGGGCTGTCCAGGAAGAATGCCAACGGCGTCGTCAGGTCGGTCTCCAGCGGCACCCAATTGCCCGCTAACTGAATTTGATTCGCGCGAAGCGGATCAAAAAATTCCAACACACAAACTTGTGTCTGCTCGGGAGTCGGAGGGTTCGTCTGTTGTTTGGCAGCAGCGTGATAGATCGCCGGGTTGATGCGGGAAGCGTTCGCGCCCACCGAATTGGATCCGAGCGGTAGGCCGGCCGGTCGGGTGCCCGCCATGGGGCACCGCAGTAAAGCGGTAACGGCATAGCTGAGGCCTTCCGGATAAAAGTTTTCACGCGGATCCTTCTCACCACGCGGTTTGCGGACCGCGATCAAGGGAACACCCAACCCGTATGTCGTATGCCGGTTTCGAAGCGTCTTGATGTCAAAATCGCTGACAAATTCGTATCGATCGAACTCGTCTGGTTTCCAGCCGCCACGCATCTCTGTCCGGATAATGAATTGGCGATCAGCCGTTTGAATCGTGTACGTGTCCCCAGGACGTAGCTTGTTCTGAGCACAAAGCAGGCGTAACAAATCCTCCAGCGATTCGTTGTAAAGATCGCATGTGGCACGAAATTGGGGGTCGAACGGATTTCGGACCTCGGCCAGCTGGTTGTCGAATAGATATTGATAGCTGGTGGTCAGAGCCACGCCGTAGTGGTTCAGCGCGTCGGCCGTCCGCCCGGCTCGATCGGCCCGTTTACCCTCTACATACGCCAGTTCCGAAATCGAATAGGCCAGTTCGGGATCGGGTGTTTGGGCATGAAGCCCACGGAGCCGATCGATGCAGCGGGGGCTGTCCTCGTCGTATGTTTCCTGCAGTCCGTAACGACGGAGTGTGTTCTGGGTTCGTTCGCTAACCTGCGGACCACGCCAGCGAAGTAGCTGGAGCGACTGAGCGAGAGCGTTGTCCCGGACGGGCCGGTGCTGGAGGTAGCGGGCGGACGCACATCCCGTCGACGCCAGCAGCAAAAAGAGCAGTCCCAACCGGCCGACGATCGCCAGGCTCCCGCCAGTGATCGATGGGGTTGCCCGCGCCTCATCGTTCCGACCGCCGGCATCACCGCAGCGGGCCGCTCGGCGCGTACGCCCATTCCACCGCCACCGGGCTTCCTGTGGGCCGACACGCCAAGGACGAGAGGGCCTTCGACACGACGAGAGGCATCCTACCATGTCGCGACCTTAGAAATTTTATCGCCCCGGCGTCAACGTCGATCGACGAACCCCAGGCGTCAGGCTTCGGGCTTCAGGCTTCACGCCTTCGGGCTTTCAAGAACACTGCATGGCAGTTGATTGGCCGACCCGCTGCAAGTCCGTCATGCGGCTCGCTTCGCCGAATCATCAATGAACCGAACCCTAATTCTCAAACCTGAGGCACCACTGGTGGGGCTTCACCGAACGATGCAACGATTCAGCATCGGATCTTGATCCATATATTGGAGCGCTCGGTCGACTTGCCCCGGCCGAGACAACACGGTGTAAAAATTCTCTTTCATCGTCGGCGCCCGCCTCACAGCCTGCTGCCACAACGATCGAGAGAAAGGGGATTCGGCACACACGTCCCAAAATCCTGTCTGGTCAAATAAAGTGCCGATCGTCTCCGTCCCATTTTCGTGTAACAGGCTGATCAGGTAGGTCGCCACACCGACTTGAAAACCGTGCAGCCGAGGTTCGGGCTGCAGGGCATCCAACGCGTGCGAGATCAAATGTTCGCTACCGCTGGCCGGACGAGAGGAACTGCAAACAGCCATCGAAATGCCGTTGAGCATCAGTGCGGTGGCGAGCAACTGCGTCCCCTGCAGGTCGAACGTGGGCCTCCCGATAAATTGATAGACGCTGGCATCGGATAAAAGGGCCGCAAAATCGTCCACCCTTTCTCCCGCTTCATGAAACGCGATCTTCCAGTCGCGTACGGCAGTCAGCTTGGCGACGAGATCGCCGACCCCCGACAGCCAAAGTTTCCGCGGGGCTTGCAGGCACGCTTCCGTGTCAACGATCACCCCGTATGGCATCGTTGTCGCAACGGATTGGCGATGTCCGTCGACCGTCAGACTTGATTGCGGGCTGCAGAAACCGTCGTTGGATAATGAAGTCGGAACGGCGTAGTACGGCTTTTTCACTTCGGCGCTCATGTACTTTGCCGTATCCAACGCTCTGCCGCCGCCTAGTCCGATCAGCGCCTGGGCGGTGTTCTCCGAATGTGAGACGAGGCGATTTGCTTCTTCCTGAGACGCACCTTGGACGGCGGTTTGTTGTCGCAAGCGAATCCCGTGGTCCTCCAGTGATCGCTTGACCCGTCGCAGCAACGGATCGGGCAGCCCGTCGCTAAAGTAGAGGCTGACCGTCTCGATCTCCGCCCGCTGAAGATAGATGCCGACTCGGTCGAGCGCTTGCGGTTTGATCCGCACGAGGGTGGGGATCGATACGGATCGCGGACGAAACGCTTCCCGAAACGGCATCGATTCAGTTTCCTCTCAGTGCAAGTTGATCCGCAATTTCCGACCAGCTTTCGAAACGACGGAAAATTCGCTCGCAACGTTCAAGTTCCAACGCCAAGTAGCCTCGGGCGAATCGGTTGGCCGGTTCGACCAACAGCGCGGGTTCGACATCGGGACGCCCATTGCCGGCAAAGACCACCCGATCATACCGGGCAAGAAAATCCTGAACGACAAGTCGCTTATCGATCCCGGTCGCTTCTCCGTAATAAGGCGAATCAACGGGGCGTCGCATCAGCAACCCCTGCGCCGGATCCAACGTACCGGGGTTGGTGTACAGCGTCAGCAAATCCTTGACTGCTCCGAGAAGTCGATCGATGTACCACTGGCAACCGTTGGAGACGACGACGATTTCCCAGCCGGTTTGGCGAAGCCGGTCAACCGCTTTCGCCAGCCGAGGGTCAAGGCCCATCTGATCCAGCACCGGTTGAAGCTGCGATTCATCGAACCGGAGCTTTGAGAAAATCGTTTGCAACGCCTCGAAGTGAGAGATCTTACCCGCGTTATATCGGTGCCAAGGCTCCATGTCCTCCGGTTGAAGCAGTTGCTCTGTAACGCATTCGAAAAAGTCACGTCGTGTCATGGTGCCGTCAAAATCGGTCACCAGCACGCGAGAGGGTTTGTTGGTCATCCAGCCATCCCGAGGAATTCCGGTGTCTCGTCCGCGTGTTTCATTCCGAAAGCTAATTCGCTGCCGAAAATCAGATGCCAGGATCTACCTAGCCACGCCGATATCGCTCGATCCGACCAACCGGCGTAGGATCTCCGACTCCGGGCATTTTGAAAAGCGGGCAAGGGTAGTGCCGAACGTTTCATTCGGCAGGTCGAAAAGCTTCGATGCGCGTTTCACGCATCGCGATCTGGTCGTATACGAAGCAGGGCGGATCGTCGTATTTCAGTACGCGAAGGCCCCGGAAACCTTCTTCTGCAACCAAGCGAACCACGTCATCCTTGGCGGGAACATGTCGGACCGCCGCACCCGGCCCGGGAAGTTGGGGACAGGAATGCTCTCGTTCACCAGTCAGCATGTGCAAAAACAGGCGGCCCCCGGGCTTCAACATCCGCCACGCTTCCCGCAGAAAACGATGCCGATCCTCCCGCGACATCGGCACGTTCAGCGAGCCCCGAAGCCGAACTTCGTTGTAGGACTCGTCGCATGCGTTGACACGGACCGGGATCTCTTCGCCCAAACGATGCTCCCAATGGGCGGTACCCTCGGACCCGGCCTCGCCGGTGACTGCCTCCGGGACTTGGCCTGCTCCTCGATGCTCCAACTGGTCATCGTCCAGTGTGTAAAACTCCCAAAGAGTGCCGTCCGGGTCATGTACCCAGAACTTGGTTTGCCGCGCGTAACAACACTCCACGCCTTCTTCACGCTGCGAACGAATTCCCGCTCTTTCCAAACGTTCTTGAACGCTGACCAATTGCCGAGCATCGGGCAGCCGAATCCCTAAATGGTTTAATGTCCCGCCGCCCGATTGCTTGCTCGGTTCAAGCGAAACGACCAGTGGTGGTTCGTCCGTTTCAAACTTTGCATAGTCCGCGCGTCGCTTTGCCGGCTTTTGATCAAACAAAATTTGGTAAAAACTAACGGAATTTTCCAAATCCTTCACATTCAGGGAAATGTGAAAGCGGACCGGTGGTGCGGCAGTGGGCAGCGAAATGGCGGTCATCACGATGTCGATCCTTTGGCGGATTGGGAATCCAAATCGTTCGTCGGTAGTGGCGTCATCCAAGCGGCAAATGCCAACAGCAAGACGATTCCCGCGAGCGATTGGAACAGAAAAAGATACGAGTTCGTCAGCTGCTTGCTGACGGAAAAAAGGAGTGGCCCCACGGCGGAGGCCAACACCGTCATCATCTGGGCGACCCCTTGAATTCGGCCTACATGCCGTTTGCCATACAGCCGTCCCCAAGTGGCAAAGAACAAAAACGCCACGGCGCCCGATGCGATCCCAAGACCAACCGCATAGGCGTAGGCATGCCAGACCTCCGTGGCAATCGTCAAACCTGCCAACGACGCGGACGTGCAGAGCAGACAAGTGGCAAGCAGTGTCGTCAGACGGTAACGATTCAGCAGCCATCCGTAAGCGAACTTTGATGCAATGGCCACGACCGTTACCACAGCCAGTACATTGAAGTAGATGCTTCGATCGAACCCGCGTTCACGGAAAATATCTTCGTTGAACAGGGCCACCCCGGCATAAATCATTCCCCAAATGGAAATGGTCAAGCTGAATGTCCAAAAGGCCGGCGTGCGGAGCGCCTGAGAAAGGCTCAGGCCGTGCTGATTTTCGTGCTGTTTCGTTTCAGCCCGTCCACTGGGGTTTCTCAGCATCACCGCAGTGACCGAAAGCAACATCAAACCCCATCCGACGCCGCTCCAGACCGAACGCCAGTTCGATGACTCCGCGTCGAGCGACCAACCGATTCCCTTGATTAGTGCCAAGTGAAACGGTGCGGCCAGAACGGCATACCAAGCCATCGCCATGCCGAGCCGACGCGATGAGAAGTGTTTGGCTACGATCGTGATGCTGACGACAGAGAGGGCACTCTGACCGAGCCCACGTGTCAGGACCAATGAGAGTGATAGTGCCTGCCACGATTCCGCCCCACTCATCCAGATGACCGAGGCTCCTAACAACAACAGATTGACTGCGAGCACCCATCGTCCGCCCAATCGGTCGAACGCCCATCCCACCGGCAGGCAAAACAGGGCGCCGATCAGCGTACCCCAAAAGTTGAGTGAAGCGTAAAAGACACGCCCGCCGTCGTTGGCGAGCCCCAGGTCGCGCAGTAACGGTTCGGTGATCATCCCCAGCCCGTGTGTGCGACCGGGGAAGGTGGCCGCCATCGCCATGGCGCCGATCAAGACCACCGCCACAGCTTCACCATCTAAAAGCCCAGCCGCCCGACGCTTGGGCTCCCGTGTTGGGCACGCAACGACGGGTGATTGCTCCCGGCCGTCAACGACCACATCGGGTGGCGGAATCGCTGGTGGTGTCTGCGTCAAGGACATGTCAGCGGCGCACCCTCAGCGAAAAAACAGCTTGCGGCGATCCTGTGACGGAGTCCTTCGCCGAATCCACTGGTGAAATTCGCGATAGTGCGCCGCGTACTGGTCACCGCCATCTGAATGGGCGTTGTAACTTAAAAAATATCCCCGCCTGGGTCGGTCACTTGCATTGGGATCCGAGAAATGAGGCGTGAACGCCGAGAAGATCGCGATATCACCCGGAGCAAGCTCCAAAAGCAACGGTTGCCCGTTGATTGCGGAACGATCCAGTGAGTGATGCCGGCCGTCGGACAGAGACAAATAGCCACGACGATGTTGTCCCGGGTAAACCTGGGTGCCCCCGTTGTCTGGTCGAAACGGATCGATCGCCAGAACCACTGTTAAGAACGAGTTGGGAAAGTCGGGCCAGCTGATCCAGTCCTGGTGACAGGAGGCTCCGCACGCGCCCGGCGGTTTCAAAATAAGCTTGTCTTTAAAGAGCTGCGCCCGCTCGCCGTACAACGTTTCGACAACATCCAAGATCCGGCGATCTCGGCTCACGCTTGCGGCAACGGGGGACAAGTCGGCAAACGGATCCAAAACGTCAAATAGCAATTCGCCGGTTTGAACGTGCGGCTGGAACCGAGCCCGCAGGTTGTTCACGTCGGTCAGTGAAGCTTCCGATGCAATCACCGAGTCGGCTTCGTCGGCTAGCCTCTGAACCTCCGTTGCCGTGAAGACGCGCGGCACGATCACATAACCGTCGCGATGGTAACTGTCGGCCAGGTCGGGCGGGTACAAAGTTTCATCGAGGTTGCTTGCGTAGCCGCTTGTTGTGGTCATTGCTGAATGACCTCCCAGCCGCCACGGGTCGCCAGAGCCCGCCAAACCTGCATGTCAATCGTATCGGTGATGAAGTGAACACTGCCGTCGCAGTACCAGGCATTGACGCCGCCGGCGTGATGACTCCTGGCGGTGCTCAAACCGTGGCCGGAACTGCGAGTCACCGGGTTGGTGCCCGTGAAGTTAGTGATGCAGTCGGGATGCACCGGATCATTCGGCCGATAGAAATGGTTGTAACTGGTACACCGCGGCTCGCCGGCGACCCACGTATAACCACGCCGCTGATTGAAGTTGACCCGCAAGGAACCGTCACAGTTTGCCTCGGTCGTTTCATCGCCCGGATTGACGTACATCGTCTGTGGCCTCAACTGGTCTCGTGAAGCCAGCGTGACCTGTTCGCCGCCCGTGCCGAGCAGACGTTCGGATCCTCCAACGGTCTGACTGGTTCCGTCTGTTATGTCCCTCAATCGCATCGCGTCTTGGGCAAAAAAGACGCCGTCGGCGTCAAACGGAGATCCCAGCCAACCAGTACGTCCGGTCGTTGTGCCGGTGCCCAGGCAAAACGCATAGTTGGTCGGTGCCAACGCCCCGTTGATCGCATAGATGTCGCTGGCCACGGCAGACCGTTGGTCGCTGGGGCACATAAAAATAGGAACAAAGGTTTGCACTGCCTCAGGCGATTGGATTCCCCACGGTGGTGACAGTTGAAACATTGTTTGTTCCAAATCGATCGCGTCGTAAACGGCGGTCTGTTCCAAATAAGGGGTCAACAGCGCAAGTGTTCCCCACAGGTCAAAGTAACCGGGCGCGCCGCTGATCGATTGTGCACGATAGGCTGGGGGAAACTGTCCCCGTGCGGATTCGTGATTGTGTGTGGCCAACGCCAGTTGCTTCAGATGGTTCTGGCACTGCATCCGCCTCGCCGCTTCCCTTGCCGCCTGGACTGCAGGAAGCAGTAGGCCGACCAAAATGCCGATCACGGCGATGACCACGAGGAGTTCGACCAGGGTGAAACCGGTTCGGATTTTGCTGGCGGGTGAGGTGCATCGTTGACACGTCATCCTGAAAGAACCAGGCATAGGCTTCCTCGGTCTGCGAGCCATCGGTTTGAATCCAAACAATCGTACAGTCAAAGGATTGTTTGATCGTTTGAGTGTGTGGGCAGCGAACCGGCGTGTCAAGCAGGATGACATGAACACGGTTTTTCGAGCGTCTCTTTCTCTGGCGGTCCCTCTGGTCCGTTGCCCGTCGGCCCCGAGACCTAATCTGCCCCGAGACCTATGCTGCCGCATCACTTATGAAAAGGACTGCGCTCGCGGTCGGGATTTCGACACCCGCCGGGACATCCTTCATTCGAAGCCCGAACCGACGCCATTGGATGGATCATTCGATTGCCGTCGAAACGGTTTCCGATACGACTATTCCTTGGTCTTCCATTCGGATGACACGTCCAGTTCCACGCGGCATCACTGCAAGCTTTGGAATAATCAATCCTTGCCGGTAAAACCATTTCCGCAAACAATGGAAGGGAAGCTTTCACCCGCGGTACTTGCCGCGTTGCCGCATGCACAGGATGAGGTGCCCGCGATGTCGGCCGAATCGAAAAATCGAACGCCCCCGCCCCCATCGGATGAAACGGTATGCGCGAATTACTTGAAGGCTTTGGGCGATCCGGTCCGGTTACAAATCGTCCGGGCTTTGCAGGCCGGGCCGCTGAGCGTCTCTGACCTCAGCCAATTGCTCGACTTAGAACTGGCGAACGTGTCGCACCATCTACGCGTGCTTTTCCACGCCGAACTGGTGACGACCGAGCGGGAGGGGAAGTACATCTACTATCGCCTCAACCAACATTTCTTGAAAAACCGATCACCGACGAAGGCGTTCGATTTTGGCTGCTGTCAAATCGACCTTGGCTCTCACACTCGCGGCTAGCGGGGGCGCGCCACGATCGCCCTCGAAGAAGCGACCGATCAAACCAGTAAAGATCGTGACGTCATTTCCGAACCCGACGTGTCAGCGACGAATTCTTCTCATCGCTTTTTCTGGCCTCGGAACGAACGATCAGCAACTGGCGGCTTTGATTGCCCTCTATCGAGATCTCTCCCGGCGATTCCCGCTGCGCGGGGCCGGGAGAGAAACATCAAAAAGACAGTGATTGATCGCTCGTTCCTTACGTTTTGGGTTCGTGTTCCTCGTGAACCTGGCGTGGTACAGCGGGGCCTTGCAGAGCAGATAGCCGTCGTCAAAAAACGATCGAAAAACTGTGGCGACGCTCGTCCGAGCGTGATGTTTTCGCCGCTTGGTGCCAGGCCGTTACGCTAGCGCGAGTGATTCGGCTTCGCCGGTGAAGATCGTTTGAGCTCGATCCGGCCCGACGGACAAAATACCGACAGGGACACCGATCAGCTCTTCGATACGGCGGACGTAAGCGAGTGCCGCTTCTGGAAAATCGTCGACACGGCGGGCGTCGTCGACCGGGCTGTTCCAACCCGGAATCGTTTCCAGAATCGGTTTGCACCGACGCAACTGTTCTGGATGCGCCGGGACGCGATGGATCTCTTTGCCGTCCAACTCGTAGGCGACGCATACTTTCAGTTCTTCGAAATGGGCGAGTACGTCCATCATCATCAGCGCCAACCGCGTCACGCCGGACAGGCGGGCGGTATAGCGGACGGCGACGGCGTCAAACCAACCGCAGCGGCGGGGTCGCCCGGTCGTGGTGCCAAACTCGTTGCCGAGTTGCCGAATCTTCTCGCCCGTCGCATCGTGCAGCTCGCTCGGAAACGGCCCACCACCGACACGAGTGCTGTAAGCTTTGCAAACACCAATGACCTGATTGATCCACTTTGGCGGCACACCCGCGCCGGCACAGACGCCGACACCGCTGGAGTTGCTGCTGGTCACAAACGGATAGGTCCCGTGGTCGATGTCCAGTAAAGCGCCTTGAGCCCCTTCGAAGAGCATCTTCTGGTCGGCTTCGGCCGCGTCGAGCACCAAGTCGGTGGTATCGGCGATCATCGGTGCTAGCCGATCGGCCCAGCCGGCCGCCAGCGACACCATCTTCTTCGGCTCGATGGCGGCCAATTCCTCTTCGGTTGCCCCCAGTCCTTTCAGTAACGTGATCTTTTGCGATGCCACTTCGGCGATTCGCTCGTCGCGACTGCCCTCGATCAAATCGATCATGCGGACTCCGTGTGTCCGGCCGACCTTGTCGCGATAGCAGGGACCGATGCCTCGGTTGGTCGTCCCGATCGATTCGCCACGTTGGTGCGTCGCGTTAATCCGCGCGTCCTCGATCATGTGCCACGGCATGACCAAATGAGCCCGTTCGCTAATCCGTAGGTTCTTCGCCACGTCGATGCCGCGCGCGGCCAGACCGTCCATCTCGTCGATCATCGTGCTCGGGTTGATCACGACACCGGGGGTGATCACATTTTGAACGTCTTCGTGCAAAATGCCGCTGGGGATGTGATGCAGTTTGTAGACCTGGTCACCGGCGACGACGGTGTGCCCCGCATTGGCACCGCCCTGGTAGCGGACGACCCAGTCGAACTGGGGCGCCAGCAAATCGACCAGTTTGCCCTTGGCC
>JGI12109J20283_10079313_pt1 | contig 14434 bp, 15 predicted proteins | sample ElkSlonscriptome_12_FD_20283 | JGI IMG/M metagenome (IMG submission 20283) | reverse complement strand
CACAAGGACCCCTCCATCGACGAGAGCAGGCGCTCCATCGGGCGCTTCTTTTTCGTGTACTTGACCAGCAGGATGCGCGCCTGTTCGTTTGCCGCCATCAGGTAGTCGTCGCTCGTCTGGATCTGGTCGACGAGGCCCAGCTCGAGAGCCTGGGTCGCGTGCCAGTACTCGCCCGTCGCAACCCGCTCGAGTTCGACCGCGGGACGATACTCGGCGATGAAGGCCTTGAACAGTCCATGGGTCTCCTCGAGCTGGGCCTTGATCTTCTCGCGGCCGGCGTCGTCATTCTCGCCGAACAGGGTCAGGGTGCGCTTGTACTCGCCGGCGGTGTGGAGCTCGAAGTCAACGCCGCTGCGGTCGAGCAGGCGGCGGAAATTCGGCAGGCCAGCGACGACGCCGATCGAGCCGACCACCGCAAAGGGGGCCGCGAGCAGCCGGTCGGCGACGCAGGCCATCAGATAGCCGCCGCTGGCGGCCACCTTGTCGACGGCGATCGTCAGCGGGATACCGCGTTGGCGGATGCGCGCCAGCTGCGAGGCCGCGAGGCCGTGCTCGCTGACGACGCCGCCGGCGTTCTCGAGGCGCACAAGTACCTCATCCTCGGGACGGGCCTCGAGGAGCACGGCCGTGATCGCCTCGCGCAGGGCGGCGACGCCGGTGGCCTTGATGTCGCCGTGAAAGTCGATGACGAAGAGGCGCCGCTTGCCCTCCTCGAGGGCGTGCCGCTTCTGCTTCTCGTCACGGCTCTCCCGCTTCAGCAGCTTGCGCAGTCGCTGATGGGGTGCCGATGCGAGCCTTAGGGTCCGCGCCATAGCCCGGTACCTGTCGTTCAGATCGGTGACCTCGAGGCGATCCCCGTCCGTCGGGGTCGGCCGGCGACGCAGCAACAGCAGCGCCAGCGGGACCGCGACGATCAGCGCAAGGGTGATGGTCTTGGCGAGGAAGAGTCCATAGTCGAGGAAGGCTTCGGGCATACAACGGGGCTCCTTCAGGGGCGGGTCGGTTCGTCCAGGTCGTGGCTGAGACTGCGGCGTGAGGGGCTGCGATCCTCACACGGCGATCGGAGCGGGGATCGGCGGGTGGGGCTCGTAGCCCTCGATCCGCACGTCCTCGAAGGCATAATCGAACAGGGATGCCGGCTGGCGCGCGAGGATCAGGCGCGGTAGGGGCCGGGGGGCGCGCTTCAGCTGTGCGTGGACGATGTCGTCGGTCAGGTGATTGCGATAGAGGTGCAGGTCGCCAAAGGTATGCACGAAGTCGGCGACGCCGAGACCGCATTGCTGGGCGACCATGTGGGTCAGCAGGGCGTAGCTCGCGATGTTGAACGGGACCCCGAGAAACAGGTCGGCGCTGCGCTGGTAGAGCTGGCAGGAGAGCCTGCCGTCCGCGACATAGAACTGAAACAGGCAGTGACAGGGGGCCAGCGCCATGCGCCCGAGCGCGGCGTTCGCCCGCGGCGGGGCGTCCTCCGCGGGCAAGTCGGCGGGGTTCCAGGCCGAGACGACCAGGCGGCGCGAATCGGGCTGGGCGCGCAGCAGCGCGACGACCTCGGCGAGCTGGTCGATCGTGCGCCCGTCGGGACACGCCCAGCCGCGCCACTGGCGCCCGTAGATCGGGCCCAGGTCGCCGTCGGGGGCCGCCCACTCGTCCCAGATGGTCACGCCGCGCTCACGCAACCAGTTGTTGTCGGTCGAGCCCGAGAGGAACCAGAGGAGCTCGTAGATGACGCTCTTGACGTGCACGCGCTTGGTCGTGAGTAGGGGAAAGCCGTCGCGCAGATCTAGGCGCAGCTGACGGCCGAAGACCGACCGCGTCCCAACGCCGGTGCGGTCGGCCTTGTCCTTGCCATGGGTCAGGACGTCTTCGAGTAGGTCCAGGTACGCTTGCATCTCGTCCCTCGGACCTTCACGGGCCAAAGCCGTTGCGGATGGCTGTAATGAGAAGTCGTCGTGGTGCCTTCATCGGGTCGCTCCTGGATCACCTGAGAGTCGTGAAGCCTGACGGTGGTGCCAGTGTACCTTCTCGGCCGCTCAGCTGGGTCGAACGGATCGTGCTCGTGACACCGACACGCCGCGGGGCAGCGGGCCGCCAGGTTGGCCCCTACGACTCGAGTCGTTTCTCAGAGACGAACTTCGGCGTCATCGCGGCAGACGCCGATGGGCGCGTCGAGGCCTTCGAGGAGAAGCCCGCGCACCCGACGCCGATGCCCGAGGATCCGGCCCGTGCCTTTGCATCGATGGGCAACTACATCTTCACGACCGAGGTGCTGCTGGACGCCTTGCGCGAGGCCCAGAAGAACAACGAGACCGACTTCGGCGGTCATGTCCTGCCGCGGTTACTGGAGACCCATCGCCTCTTCGCCTACGACTTTTCGACCAACGAGATACCGGGCATTCGCCCCTACGAGCAGCGCGTCTATTGGCGCGACGTGGGCACGATCGATGCGTATTTCGACGCCCATAAGGACGTCCTCGGCGGCGAGCCCGTCTTCGACATGTTCAATCCCGACTGGCCGGTCTACTCGAGCGCCTACCAGGGTCGTCGCTATTCCGAGTAGCAGCCGATGGGCCATTGGTTGATGAAATCGGAGCCGGATGTCTTCGGTATCGACGATCTGGCAGCTCTCGCCGGGCGGACCGAGCCCTGGGACGGCATCCGCAACTACCAGGCGCGCAACATGATCCGGGACCAGATGCGACCGGGAGACCAGGCCTTCTTCTACCACTCGAACTGCCGCGAACCGGGGATCGTCGGGCTGATGGAGGTGGCCGGGGCGCCGCGCCCAGATCCCACCGCTTTGGATCCCGAAGGCGCCTACTATGATCCGAAGAGCCGCCCGGAGGCGCCGCGCTGGTTTTTGGTCGACGTGCGTTATGTCCGGCATCTGGACCGCAAGATCACGCTCGCGGAGCTCAAGGCCTACGGAGACGGGCCGCTCGCCGACCTCGCGCTGCTGCGCCGCGGCAACCGTCTATCGGTCATGCCGGTGACGCCGGCTCAGTGGGGTTTCATTCTGTCGCTTGTGTGAAGATGCGGGTCGGGCAAGGCATCAGAGGAGCCGCACGACCGACTCCTGCTGGAGCCCGAGGATGTGCGATGCGACGTCCAGGGCGCGGGCGGCGAAGGCTTCCTCATCCCCCCACTGGTCGCTGGCGTCCAGCACCTCGGTCATGGCCTCGTTGATGATCAGTAGGCGGTAGCGGCCCTCGTCGTTGGAGCCCGCGGCGTCCTCGGCACAGACGTAGAGGACGGGCGCTTGGCGGCCGTTTGGTACCAAGGCAAGGATGAAGCGGAACTGACGACGATCTCCGCTGCGAATCTCTCCCAGCAGCGTGGCCCCGTGGTCGCCGAGTTGGTAGCGGCGCCGCGGGATGGCGGTTTCGATGAGCGGACGGTCGTGCATGGCTGCGGTGGTCGCGAGTCGTTAGTGGTTCCTGTTACTCCAGCGTACGGCGGAGCTGGCCTCGACCTGCTGTACGGACGGATAGACCAGATCCGAGTAGGGCTGGCTCACGAAATGGCCCTGGATGGCGTCGACACCGGAGGCGAAGAGCAGCGACAGCAACTCGGCGCTCTCGACGGCCAGGGCGATGATCCGGACTCCTTCGCGCCGCGCGCATTGGACGAATTCGCCGAGTCTGGATTGCGGTATGCGCCCTTCGACTAGGCCCTCGGCAACAGTGCGATCGAGCTTGATGTGCGTGATCAGATCGCGGTGTTGGGCGAGGACGGCGCAGTCCTCGAGCTGCGCGCCCTCGACTAGAAGGCCGTGGTGCTTGGCGCGCAGCCGCTCGATAAGTCGCTCGAGGCCAGCGGCGGCCTCGACGAAGGCAGCCTTGCGGACCTCGACGACCAGTGAGCCAGGCGATAGGTTTGCCGTGGTCGCGAAGGCGCCGAGGGCGTCGACGAGGCGTTCCGAAGCCAGTGTCGAGGTGGCGACATTGACGAACAGCACCGCATCCGGGTGACCGCCCTGTTGCATCTGCTCGAGCGTCGCCAGGACCCGACGGAAGATCCATAGGTCGATCTTGCCCATCCAGCCAGCGCGCTCGGCGATGGGTAGAAATTCGCTGGGAGGGAGCACCTTGCCGTCGTCGTCCTTCAGCCGTACCAGCGCCTCGAACATGCCGCGGTGCTCTTCTTGCGGCTGAAACGAGATGATCGGCTGAAATTCGAGCGTGAGACCGCCCGCATCGATCAGCGCCTTGATGCGGTCCTGTCCCTGGGTATCTGCCTCAATTTGCCGGTGGCTGGTTGCCGCGGCGGCCGGCTTGGGCGGTTCGGGTTTGTTCATCTTCCCCATGTCGTTGATCGTGGCGAGCATTAGCGGCGCCTTTGCGACCGTGCCGCTCGCGCCCTGCTCGCGGACTTGGCGCAGTTCCTTACGCGTGACGCAGTTCTGCAGCTCGCGCTCACAGACCATCAGCAGGTGGTCCATGTCACCGCGCTGCACGATATCGGCGGCACCGAGGCGGTGGGCCGCAGCCGGTGTGAGTGCTTCACCCTCGCGTGTCTGCAGCAGGATGAGCGACGCGTCGGCATCCTTCATCAGCTCCGCGTGCGAGCTGCTGGCCTCGAGCTCGCGATAGGCTGCGGCATCGCACAGGATAAGGTCCCACCAGGCGCAACGCGACAAGGCTTCCTGGATCGCATTCGGCACCGTCGCCTCGGTCAGGCTGGCCGGGATGCCCCGTCGGTTCAGTAAGGCCGCGATGCGCAGCTCGGATGGCTCGGGGTCGATGCAGAGGATCTGTCTCGTCTTGGTCATCCGGGCGCGCCGCTCGATCTTAAACAGGATAGGGTTGCTGTTCGGCGAACATAGGACCAAGTCGCCTCAGGCACAAGCCCGGCGGCAGGCCGTTCTCGTCTGCCGGTGACTGCCGAGATGCCTGGCTATTCGGACTCGGTCGCGCGGCGCTCGCGCGCGATGGCGCGGTGACCGATGTCGCGGCGATAGTAGGCCGCTCGCCAGCGGATCCGCTCCACCGCCGCGTACGCCCGCGCTTGGGCCGCCCCCACCGTCTCGCCGAGTGCAGTGACGCAGAGAACGCGACCGCCATTCGTCACCAGCTGCCCATCCTGCTGGCGGGTCCCGGCGTGGAAGACGCGGCAATCCGGGTCGTCGATCTCGGCGAGTCCCTGGATTGGGTCGCCGCGCTCATAGGCCTCTGGGTACCCGCCGGCCGCCATGACGACGCCGAGTGCTGGGCGCGCGTCCCAGATTGCAGTCGCGCGATCCAGGCGACCGTCGACGGCGGCCAGGCAGAGCTCGACCAGATCGGACTCGAGACGCAGCAGCAGCGGCTGAGCTTCGGGGTCGCCGAGGCGGCAGTTGTATTCGAGGACGCGCGGAGCGCCGTCGGGCGCGATCATCAGCCCGGCATAGAGGAAGCCGACATAGGGTGAGCCTTCGGCGGCCAGGCCGGCTACGGTCGGCTCGATGACCTCGTTCAAGATGCGTGCGTGGACCTCAGGTGTCACGACCGGGGCCGGCGAGTAGGCGCCCATGCCTCCGGTGTTGGGCCCGCGGTCACCGTCGTCGCGTGCCTTATGGTCCTGCGAGCTGGCCATCGCCAGGATGTGCTCGCCGTCGACCATGGCGATGAAGCTTGCCTCCTCGCCGTGCAGGTATTCCTCGATCACGACCCGTGCTCCGGCGTCGCCGAACCGGTTCTCCTCGAGAATATCGCGGACGGCCTGCTCGGCGGTCGGCCGGTCGGGGGCGAGGATGACGCCCTTGCCGGCGGCAAGCCCATCGGCCTTGACGACGATCGGGGCCCCGACCTGGTGCAGATAATCGATCGCGGTCGCGGTGTCGTTGAAGACCCCGTAGGCGCCGGTCGGGATGCCGTGGCGCGCGAGGAAGACCTTGGTGAAGGCCTTGGAGCCCTCGAGGCGCGCCGCGGCCCGGTTGGGCCCGAAGCAGTGCAGGCCGGCCGCCACGAAAGCATCGGTGATGCCGGCGACCAATGGCGCCTCGGGCCCGACGATGCTCAGGTCGACGCCGGCCTCCGTGGCGAAGGCGACCAGACGCTCGATGTCCTCGGCCGGAATCGCGACGTTCTCGACGCCGGGTTCCACCTCGGTGCCGCCGTTGCCCGGCGCAACGAAGACGCGTTCGGTCAAGGGGGATTGGGCGACCTTCCAAGCGAGGGCATGCTCGCGGCCGCCGCCGCCGATGATCAGGACCTTCATTGGCTCGGCTCCTCGGCCCGGCCGACGCCGGCGACGCGGACCGGGTTTGTGGTTTGCATCCCGTCAGGGTTGCTGAAAGGACAGAATCCCGCGGCGACTGGCCTCGACGAAACGGACGATCCGGCGCGTCTCGGGGCTGGGGTAGTCTCGCTCGATCGCGACCAGGGCCTCAGTCAAACGGAGTCCGCCGCGGAACAGGGTGCGGTAGGCTGCCTTGATCGACTGCCGTTGGGCCTGGCTAAAGCCGTTGCGCCGCAGACCGACGACGTTGAGGCCCAGGATGCGGGCCCGATGACCGTCGGCGAGGACAAAGGGCGGGACGTCCTGGGGCACACCGGAGACACCGCCAACGAGGACGTAGGCACCGATCCGGCAGAACTGGTGCACGGCGACCTGTCCGGAGAGAAAGATGTGGTGCTCGAGCTCGACGTGACCGGCGAGCGTCGCGGCATTGGCCAGGACGTTGTGATCGCCCAGCACGCAATCGTGACCGACGTGGGCATAGGCCATCAGGTAGTTGTGGTCGCCGATCCGGGTGCCGGCTTCGCTCTTGAGGCCGGCGCTGACGGTGACGCCCTCGCGGAACTCGTTGTGTTCCCCGATGACGAGGGGCTTGACCCGTTCCGGTGTGAAGCTCAGGTCCTGCGGGTCGCAGCCGAGGGCGGCGCCGTGGTGGACGCGATTGGCGCGTCCCAATCGGGTGGTTCCCCCGACGCGCACGTGGCTCGCGATGGTGCAGTCGGGGCCGATGACGGCGCCGGCCTCGATTAGGCTGTAGGGTCCGATTTGCGCAGAGGGATGCACCTGGGCACCCGGCTCGACGATGGCCGTGGGGTGAATCGCCATCCGCGTTGCGCTCGCCCGCGTTGCTGTGGTTTGCAGCGGCTCAGTGCCGGAAGTGGCGCATGCCGGTGAAGACCATGGCCATACCGTGTTCATCGGCCGCCGCGATGCACTCCTCGTCGCGCATCGACCCCCCAGGTTGGATGACCGCCGTGACGCCGGCGGCGGCGGCCTGGTCGACGCCGTCGCGGAAGGGGAAGAAGGCGTCGGAGGCCAGCACCGAGCCGGCGACCGACAGGCCTGCTTGCTCTGCCTTCATGACGGCGAGTCGGGCCGAGTTGACGCGGCTCATCTGGCCGGCCCCGACGCCGATGGTCATGCGGCCGCGGCCGTAGACGATGGCGTTGGATTTGACGAACTTCGCGACGCGCCAGGTGAACAGCAGGTCGGTCATCTCCTCGTCGGTCGGGTCGCGTTGGGAGACGACGCGCGTGGTCTCGGTGAGGCGCAGGTCGGCATCCTGGACCAGGAGTCCGCCGTTGACGCGCTTAAAATCGAGGCGATGGACGTCCTCGCTGCTCCACTCGCCACAGACGAGCAGACGGACATTCTTCTTGGCATGCAGCGCGGCGGCGGCGCCCTGGGAGACGCGTGGGGCGATGATGACCTCGACGAACTGCCGTTCAAGGACCGCCTGTGCCGTCGCCTCGTCGAGCTCCTCGTTGAACGCGATGATGCCGCCGAAGGCCGACTCCGGGTCCGTGCGGTAAGCGCAGTCATAGGCCGTCGCCAGGTCCGCGGCGATGGCGACGCCGCAGGGATTGGCGTGCTTGACGATGACGCAGGCCGGTCCGTCGGCGAATTGCTTGACGCACTCGAGCGCCGCGTCGGCGTCAGCGATATTGTTATAGGACAGCGCCTTACCTTGCCACTGCTCGGCCGTCGCGATGCTCACCTCGGTGTGCGCATGCTCGGTGTAGAAGGCCGCCCGCTGGTGGGGATTTTCTCCGTAGCGCATCGCTTGGCGACGCGCGAGCTGCAGGTTCAGCGTGCGCGGGAAGGGCGACGGGGCCTCGTCCGCGAGGCGCGTGCCGAGGTAATTGGCGATGGCTGCGTCGTAGCGCGCGGTATGCTCGAAGGCCTTCACGGCGAGGTCGAACCGTGTGGCATCGCTGAGTGCGCCGCCGGTTTCTTCGAGCTCGGCGAGCACGCGCGGGTAGTCGGCGCTGTCGACGACTACGCCGACCGCTGCATGGTTCTTGGCCGCACCCCGCAGCAGGCTCGGCCCGCCGATATCGATGTTCTCGATGGCGGTGATCAGGTCGCAGTGCGGGTCGGCGACGGTGTCCTCGAAGGGATAGAGGTTGACGACGACCAGGTCGATCGGGCGGATACCATTCTCGCGCATCACCCCGTCGTCGACGCCGCGGCGCCCGAGGATGCCGCCGTGCAGGCGCGGATGCAGGGTCTTGACCCGCCCGCCCATCATCTCCGGGAAGCCGGTGTAGTCGGACACGTCGATGACCGGGATGTCGTGCTCGGTTAGGACCCTGGCCGTACCGCCGGTGGACAGGAGCTCGACGCGTCGGGCTGCGAGCCCGCGGGCGAGGTCGAGCAGACCCTCCTTATTGGAGACGCTGATCAGGGCGCGGCGTATCGGCTGCATCGCGAGACCTCCGGCGGTTGGGTTTTCAGCCCTTCTCGGTGAGGGCGTAGTCGACGATCTTCTTGCGCAGGGTGCTGCGGCTGATACCTAGCAGCTGCGCGGCCCGGGTCTGATTGCCATCCGTGTAATCGAGCACCGTCTCGAACAGCGGGCGCTCGACCTCGCTGGTGACGAGCCGGTAGAGGTCGTTGACGGGATGGTGGCCGGCCATGTTCTGCAGGTAGACGCGCAGGGCATCGCGTACGCAATCGCTCAGCGGTGCGCGCTGTCCGGCCGGCGCGACACTGAGCTGGTCCCAATTGCCGTCTTCGACATCGATCATTGCGCCTGTCTTCATGCCGATTCATCCCCCCAATCGGTTCTCGAAAAAGGCCTCGACCAAAGCGTGCTGCGCTTCTGCTGACGCAGCTCGATTGATCTTTGCCACGAAGCGAGCGTAGTCGGGTCGTCCCCGGGCGTACCAGGCAAGGTGCTTGCGTGCGATGGCGACCCCCCGAACGCGCCCGTACAGCTGGTACAACGCATCCAAGTGGCCCGTGATCAGCTCGCGGACCCAGGCTGGCGACGGTTCGGGAGTGCGTTCGCCCGTGGTCAGGTAGCGGGCGATCTGGCCGCAGATCCAAGGTCGGCCCTGGACTGCACGTGCCAGCATAATAGCATCGGCACCAGTATAGTCCAGCACGCGGCGGGCCTTCTCCGGGCCATCGATATCGCCGTTGACGATCAGCGGAAGCGAGATCAACTGCTTGACTTCCAAGGCGCTTTCGTATTCTGCCGGCTGGCCGTAGCCGCAGCTGCGCGTGCGCCCGTGGAGGGTCAGGGCAGCGACGCCGTTGTCCTCGGCGATGCGCGCGATGCGCCCGGCGTTGCGTTCGGTGGGGGACCAGCCGGTGCGGATCTTGAGCGTGACTGGAGCTGGCGCCGCAGCCGCAACGACGGCGGCGAGCACCTGTCCCACCCGCCGCTCGTCGCGCAGTAGCGCCGCGCCCGCCCCTTTGCGGCACACCTTGCGCACGGGGCAGCCCATGTTGATGTCGATGATGTCGGCACCGAGCGCCAGGCTGCGGCGGGCGGCCTTGGCCAATTCGTCGGCCTCGGCACCGAGAATCTGCACGGCGATCGGCCCCGGCTCACCGGCAAAATCCATGCGTCGGCGGCTCTTCGCCGAAGTCCACAGAGCGGTGTCGGCGGACACCATCTCGCCAAACGCGAGCCCGGCGCCGAGTTGGCGGCAGAGCGTGCGGAATGGGCGGTCAGTGATCCCGGCCATGGGCGCGAGGATGACCTGGTTGGCGATGCTGAAGCGGCCGATTCGCATTCGCTGCGTGGGGGCAGGGTTACCCTGACAGTTCGAGTGGAGACTGTGGCCGTTTCGCGACAGCCGCGGTTCGCTGGCTCACCGGCTCCGAGGCCCGCGAGCCGCCGGTGTCGCCGAGCCTGCCAGCAGCGCCAGCCTATTCAGGTCCGCGGCGGCGGCCGCTCAGCAGTGCCCACTCCTCTTGGTAACGCGCCGGGGCGAGCTCGAAGGCGTGCGTATAGGCCGCTGCGACCTCAACGACCTGCTCGCGCAGGATTCCCGAGAGGGCTAGGGCGGCCGTCGGCGGCAAATGCCCCGTAAGGATCGGTGCCAGCGCGACCAAAGGGCCGGCGAGGATATTGGCGATCAGCACATCCGCGGGCACAGGCGCGAGCCGCTCCGGGGGACAGACCTCGATCTGCGCGGCCACGCCGTTGGCCGCGGCGTTGCACGCGGTGGCCTCGCGGGCTTGGGGGTCGTGATCGACAGCGATGGCGCGCGCCGCCCCCAAGCGTAAGGCGGCGATGGCCAGGATGCCGGAGCCGCAGCCATAGTCGATAAGGGTCCGACCGCTCAGGTCCTGGCCGTCGAGCCAGGTCAGACACAGCGCGGTGGTCGAGTGATGACCGGTGCCAAAGGCGAGACCGGGATCGAGGTCGACGACGACGGTGTCCGCGATCGGAGGCCGTTGTCCCTGTGGGCAGACCCACAGGCGCTGGCCGAAGCGGGTTGGCCGCAAGTCATCGAGCCAGACTCGCTCCCAGACCTGATCGGCCAGCGCCTCGACCCGTGGCGGGCAGTCGGTCAACTCGCGCAGTGCCCGGGAAAGGTCCTGGATTTGCTTCCTGCCCTCGGCGTCGTCGCGGAACAGGCCCGTGACTTCGACCTGCCGCCACAGCGGCGTGGCGCCGGGGGCAGGCTCGAGCTGCGGCTCGTCGCCGGCGTCGGCCATCGTCACCGCCAAGGCGCCGGCTGCTTCCATGCGGTGTTCGATGAGCTCGCTTTGATCGTCGCGTGCCGGGACAGTGATTTGTAGCCAGGACATGGATGCGTCTTGGGCGCCCCCGGTCACATGCCGAGTTTCTTCTCGAGGTAGTGGATGTTGGCGCCGCCGGCCTGAAAGGCGGCGTCCTTCATGATCTGGCGCTGCAGCGGGATGTTGGTCGCGATGCCGTCGATCACGGTCTCGCGCAAGGCGTTGCACATCCGCGCCAGCGCCGAGCAGCGGTCATCGCCGTGGGCGACCAATTTGCCGATCATCGAGTCATAGTAGGGCGGCACGACATAGCCGCTGTAGATGTGCGTCTCCATGCGGATCCCGGGACCGCCCGGCGCGTGGAACTCTTCGATGCGCCCTGGACTTGGCCGGAAGGTCTCGGGGTCCTCGGCGTTCAAGCGGCATTCGATGGCGTGGCCGCGGATCCGGATGTCGTCCTGGCAGTAGCCCAGCGGCTCGTTGGCCGCGATGCGGATCTGTTCGCGGACGATATCGACGCCGGTGACCATCTCGGTCACCGGGTGCTCGACCTGCACGCGGGTATTCATCTCGATGAAGTAGAACTCGCCATTCTCGTACAAGAACTCGAAGGTTCCGGCCCCGCGATAGCCGATCGTGCGACAGGCCTCGGCGCAGCGTTCTCCGATGGTGCGGCGCTGTTCCTCGGTGATCCCCGGGGCGGGCGCCTCCTCGACGACCTTCTGGTGGCGGCGCTGCATCGAGCAGTCGCGCTCACCGAGGTGAATGGCATTGCCGTGCTGGTCGGCGAGCACCTGAAACTCGACGTGGCGCGGGTTCTCGAGATACTTCTCCATGTAGACGACGTCATTGCCGAAGGCGGCTGCGGCCTCGGCGCGCGTCAGCGCGATCGAGTTGAGCAGGGTGGCCTCGGAGTGTACGACCCGCATGCCGCGTCCGCCGCCGCCGCCGGCAGCCTTGATGATCACCGGATAGCCGATCGCGCGGGCCATCTCCAGGGTGTTGCGCTTGTCCTCCGTGAGCGGGCCATCCGAGCCGGGGACGCAGGGTACGCCGGCGGCACGCATGGCGTTGATCGCCGAGACCTTGTCGCCCATCAGCCGGATCGTATCGGGGCGCGGGCCGATGAAGATGAAGCCGCTGCGCTCGACCCGCTCGGCGAAGTCGGCGTTCTCGGAGAGGAACCCGTAGCCGGGATGGATCGCCACGGTGTCGGTGACCTCCGCGGCGCTGATGATGGCGGGGATCTGCAGGTAGCTGTCGCGGGACGAAGCCGGGCCGATACAGACCGATTCGTCGGCGAGCAGCACGTGCTTGAGGTCCCGATCGGCCTCGGAATGCACCGCGACCGTCTTGACCCCGAGCTCCCGGCAGGCGCGCAGGATGCGCAGCGCGATCTCCCCGCGATTGGCGATCAATACCTTCTCGATCATAAGTAGTAGGCAGGTTAAGAAGCGGCTAGAGGAGCTGCGTAGGGGCACCCGCAGCGCAGAAGATCCGGGCAGCGCCGTTACTCGATGACGAAGAGGATTTGGTTGTACTCGACGGGCTGCCCGTTTTCGACCAGGATCTGTTTGATTGTACCCGCCTTCTCCGATTCGATCTGGTTGAGGATCTTCATCGCCTCGATGATGCACAGCGTGTCGCCAACCGTGACGCGATCGCCCTCCTCGACGAAAGACGGGCTGCCCGGTGATGGCGAGCGGTAAAAGGTGCCGACCATCGGCGAGCGCACCAGGCTGTCCTCGGGCGCCTCGTCGGCTTGCGCCTCCGCCGGCGGCTCCGGGTTCGGCCCGTGCGCCTGTGCTGCTGTTGTCGGGGTCGCCGCCGTCGGCGTGGCGATCGCGTGAGGCGCCAGGTAGGGCGGGGGGGCGCTACCCTGGCGGCTGATACGGACCGACTCTTCGCCCTCGTGGATCTCGATCTCGGCGACGTCGGACTGCTCGATGATCTCGATGAGTTTTTTGACCTTGCGGATGTCCATTGGGTTAGTTGCTCTTGGGCGGGTTGTCCGGCGCCAGTCGAACCAAGGCGGCGCGCAGTGCCAGCTCGTAGCCTTGGGCGCCGAGGCCGGTGATGACGCCGGCGGCGATATCCGAGAAGTAGGAGTGGGCGCGGAAGGGCTCGCGCGCGTGCACGTTCGACAGGTGCACCTCGATGAAGGGGATCGCCACGGCGAGCAGCGCATCGCGCAAGGCGACGCTGGTATGCGTAAAGGCGGCCGGATTGAACAAGATGAATGCGACACCGGTCCGCCCCGCACCATGGATGGCCTCGATCAGTTCCGCCTCGGCGTTGCTTTGCAAGCAGCGCAGCCGGTGTCCGGCGGCTGCGGCCGTGTCTCGCAGTTGCTGCTCGATGTCGGCCAGCCCGATCTGTCCGTAGTGGCCTGGCTCGCGTGTGCCAAGCAGATTCAGGTTGGGACCGTTGAGGACCAGGATATCGGCCATAGCGGACAGCTTCAGGGCGGCTAAAAACGACTGGGTGGACCGCCCAGGCCTTCCTGGTGGGACAGCCTTCGCGGGCGGGGGAATTGTCCAGATTCGCCGAGATGCTGTCCAGTTCGATTCGCTTTATCGGCGAATCGGCGGATTTTCCCCGCGATTATCGACCGTTAAGAGTCTCGCGATTTGCTCGTCGACGATCCCCGGCGCAATCTCGCCCGCCTGTGTGAAGGCGACCCGGCCGGCGCGGTCGAAGATCGCGGTGAAGGGCAGGATCCCGAGCCGGTTGCCGAGGCGCTTGGCCATTGTCACCGACTCGGCGTTCCCGATCAGGATCGGGTAAGCGACCGGCCGATCGGCGAGAAATCGCGTCACTTCATCGCGGCCATCGATTGCGACACCGAAGACCTCCAGCGGCGCCTGTGCTCGACGCCGTGCCTGCTCATCGAGCTGGGCGAGCTGTTCCAGGCAGACCGGGCACCAGGTGGCCCAGTAGTGCAGAACCACGACCTTGCCCGCCCATTCCCGGCTCGAGAACTCCCGGCCCTCGATGTCGGGCAGGCGCAGCGTCGGCAGCGTCGACAGCGGCCCCTGGTCGTCGCGGCCGAGCGGGTTGTCGCTGTCTCCCCCGAGCCAACGCTCCCCCAGGACGGCGATGCCGATGCTCAGCACCCCAGCGAGCACTGTGACCAGGACGGTCTTGAGGGCGCTCATATCGCGAAGCTCCGCAGGTGCTCGAGGAAGGCCGCGGGCGGCTCGAAGCCGATGATGCGGAGGGCGCGGCGCTCGCGCCCGTCGCGGCCGAAGAAGATGATCGCCGGTGGCCCTGGCAGCCCGAACCGGCCCTGGAGGAGGGCCCGATCGGCGGCGTCGTTGGCCGTGACATCGGCCTTGAGGAGCACGAATGCATCCAGGGCGCGGACCACGCCCGGGTCGGAGAAGGTATAGCGCTCCAGCTCTTTGCAGGCGACGCACCAGTCGGCGTAAAAGTCGAGCATCACCGGGCGACCGGCCGCTGCCGCCGCGGCGAGTTCGCGATCCAGGTCTGCGACGCTGTCGATCGGCTTGAAATC
>JGI12109J20283_10664850_pt1 | contig 14443 bp, 11 predicted proteins | sample ElkSlonscriptome_12_FD_20283 | JGI IMG/M metagenome (IMG submission 20283) | reverse complement strand
GGCTCCGAGCAAAATTATCGACTGGCTCTCCCTCTGTTGGCGTTGTGGCTACGCCAGCGCTTGAGTTGATTTCAAATTTAGCACCATGCCCTCAGAATAGAATTGGAGGGGCATATACAAGCAAAGTCCGCAAGGTAAGGACTAACAAAAAAGGTTGGAAACCCACGTAGGTGGGTTTTGTTTGTGTAGCCGCGATTTCTAATCGCCGTCAGTAGACTTGATTAAAAACCAAATTGAGCAGCGTTTAACTAATTCCTGGGTGGCTTCAATTTCAGATTCTCTTCGACAAATTCAAAAATTAAATCTTAAAGAGAATAAAACGTCTTACTACATCAAGCAAGATGAATGGGAGCCTTTTCTAGAAGAGGCAATTGAGGCGGCGATTCGTCCGGCAAGTGTGGAAGTTATGGAGGGTGCTTATAATTCCTTTCAGCTTTCCGAGTTGGTGGATAGAACACAGATAACTATGACTGCTCAGAGGTTGCTTAATTTAATGTATGAACATTCGGCAAAGACGTTACCGGGAATTATTGATGAGAATTTAGTTCAGCTACCTGGTGGAGAAGAGTGGAAAGAGGGTAGACAATAACAGTTAATCAGGGCGGGTTTTGTTGTTCAGTTATCGGCTTTTACGTTAGATTTAGCCCCTAAACCCGCCCCTACAATTAACAAACGTACCATAGCACGCCGGGAACATGACGGCTAATTGTAATTATACCGAATCCCTCATACATAACCCTTTTATGTCCAGATTGTTCCAGACGTTGCATGCAACGTCTCTACAGGGTTTTGGCGATTTAATCTAAAAGGGGTAGTTAACCCGGATTTGGTATTACACCGACTGACGCTCTAGCCAACTTGCTGCGCTTGCCAATCTTCACTCAGCACCAACTCCCTCAAATGCTTCAAAATTCCCACAACTCGATACAGATCATTCTCCTGTCGCAACAGTGTAAATAATTCTGATAAGCCATAACTTGGTGTCTGTTGCTTAATCAACTTCACAAAGATAAAATGATTGCCATTCGTCAACAATCCAAACAGGGGAAGGGAATTAGTCGGACTTGCCATCATGTAAAGTAAAGCTTGGGGTAAAGCGGTTAGTACGTCCGCTTGTTTGGGTTTGGTTTCAATTGTGGCAACCCAAAGATTGCGATAAAGTACCAGCAAATCGACTCGTCCTCGAATCACCTCATCTTCATTTTCAAATGAAATTTCCACCTGCTTTTCAGCCGCAGGAACAAAGGGCGCACGACACAACCCTGCTATGGACAAAACTGGAGCTAACACGGCAATTTTGACTATTTCCTCATGGAGGGGATACTCAGCAAGGCTGAGGAAATCTGCCTTAGCCTGATCAAGCCAATGCTGTTCATAGGCTGTCAAGTCTGATGATAAGCCTTGCCATTCTGGGAAAAACTGAGAGTCTTGAACCTGTTGCAGATTAAATCTCTGTTTGACCTCATGCAGAGTTAGACTGCTTGCCTGAATAAATTCAACCATAGATCCTTTAAATGTGTGGTGCTATCATAGCCTTTATCCTATAGGAAATTAGGGTTTCCGTAGAACCATTAATCCACTTCATAGAATAATCTTATTTCTCGAATGGCACAAGATACTGTTCAATCAATGACTGAGGTTCCAGCGTAGATTTAGACAACACTTGTTGACAGCGAGTAATAAGTTCATCTTCCGAGATAACCGTTTCACACAACTCACTTAATAATCTCTGACTATCTGTGATTAGTTCGTTAAGTTTCTCAGGAGTTAATGCTCTGGACTCACCAGTCACTGTAGCTGGTGTAGTAGTGATATTTGGATGAACAGAAACAAGAGTATAATAAAAATTGGGATATTTTTCTTGAAACCAAACTCCTGCATTTAGGAGTTGACCATGTTCATCCTTTGTTAATGCATTGCCTTGCTGCTTACGACTCTTTGCTTCAATTACTAGAGCTCGCTGATCATCTAGTAACCAAAGTACATCTGGTCCTTGATTATAAAGGTTGTCTGGGCGTTCTGTATGGAAGCCAAGTATAGAACCTAAGTCTGCGAGAGCTTGTTCAAACTGATTAGAAGATGCTTCCGGAACTAGATGTGAAACTACTTCCTCAAAATGGGTAACATAGCCTCGACGAGGAGAGAATTCGATAAGCTTACTTACAATTGCATTAGCTTGCTGACCTGGCAGTGTAAGCTGGATGTATGGTAGAGTAGCTTTCGGACGTAACAAACTTGAATTATCAGCATAGGCATCCTGCTGCCATTCTTGAGCTAAGTCAAAGTTTCTGAAATAATGAGCAATACGTGCTAAAAATTGCTTCAGCAAACCTCTACTCTTATTCTCAATCTCTTGTTCTTGCTGACAAGCCTTTTCTAGCTTGGCGATTGCCTTTTCAAAATAACCGTCTCGCCAAAGTTTAAACGCTTTACGTTCTACAGCAGCATGACTCAGTGAAGTATGATGTGCTTGAGCCGTTTCAGCTAGGTCAGCTAATCTTTCAGCATGATACTCCATCCAATTTTTTTCTCGATTCAAGCACATCATAATAGTTTCTCGAAACTCTTTTTCATCGGCAATCTTTCTGCTAGTTTCTTCTCCCATTGTAAATTGGGCAAATGTACTGCTTGTTAAAAGTTTTTTGTTCGTCGAACGACTAAGCCAAGAAGTAATATCTTTGCCTGTAATTATCACAACACAATAGTCGTTAGAACCTCTTGCACCTCTTCCCATTCCTTGCTCGATACGTTGTGCTACAGTACTATCAAAGGCAAATCCTCCCACAGAAAGGAGATATAAATCGTACTCGCTACTCCCGCGAGGCAATCCTGAGAGAATCAATAGTCGGCAAGCTGAACCAGGAAAGTCCATCCCGTCATATCGATTAGCAAATATAACTGGACCCTTTGACTCTCCGTCTTGAAGTTTTTTGACAAGTTCAGTGACTTTCTGAGTTGAGTCTGCTATTACTGCAACATCTTTCCATTCTTGGGCAGATGAATCAGACGGTACAAGAATTACTGTCCCTTCATTATTCTCTTCAGGTATTGACTTAGCTAAAACACGAAGAATTTTTGGAATATCATCCTTTTTGGGAAACTCCATCCATTCTGGAACAAGAATCATACGTTCACTGACCCCAGCCAGTGAGTCTGACGTAATGGGTTTAGCAATTGAATCATGCTTGGCATCAAAACTACGCACGATAGCACTGTCATCACTAATGGTTGCCGACATAAAGATACGTCGAGGACAATCGGCAAATGTTGGAATCCTATCCACTAATGGGAAAATAGGCGTAATCACAAATGCTCTGCTACTTATTAGACAGTGACAGTAATCAAATGCATCGCGAATAAATGGCCAAACAAAGGGGAAATTCTCTTGTTTACTACGCAGATATTCACGTACTTGATGCGATTTTTCCTGCCAATTCCAATAAGGGATTTCCAGAATCCTGTTGTGTTCTCTCCCACTTACAATATCATCAAAAGTCCCCACTCTTTCAATAACTTGGAAATCGACACGAAACAGATTTGTTAGGTGATCATAATCGTTAGAGTAATTTTTTCTATCAATGCTGAGAGTGAAAGAGTCGCGTACTGTTGAAAAAGCAACATGAGCATCGTCTAGAATGATAGCTGCTGCCTTTATAATTTCTTTAGGAGTGTCCTTAACTCCAAACTTGCTAAGACCATTAAAAACAGCTTTGTATGTACAAATTAGGACACTTCTGCCTCCCAGAAAATCGTCTGGTAAATCAACATTTTTTTGATAGACTACTGCTGGTATTGTATAATCCTGGGCTTTAGTCAAAGCTTGTTCAACAAGTTGATTTGTTGATGCTAAGTAAATAACTGGCTCATGGTGTTCGTTGAGGAGTGACTTGGCAATAAGCAAGCCGACGAGGGTTTTGCCACCTCCAGTAGGTAACTTAATAACGAGATCGCGTTCATTTCGACGCTTAAACCATTCTTCTAGAACTTGGGTTTGACTTCCATATAAACCCGAAATGTTGGGTGGTTTGGGTGTGCGTTCAAAGATGTCAATTGGGTTTATAACGTTAGCTTGAGCTTTAGATTCACGTAACTTTTTAAAATCTACCATAGTTGTGACCGCCTCTTCTATAGATTCTATTAAGCATATCTTAGGTTTTTTGCTTCACAATCGCCTCATTTAAAGACGCGATCGCTCTCCCCTTATCCTCTACCTTTCCCTCACATCGGCAAATCCCGTCGAGGATTAAACCGTTCAATTTCTAACAATTTCTGATACAGTTCTCGCGCTTCGGGACTTGGCGTTTTCGGCACGACAATTTGAATTTCAACTAACTGATCACCCCGTTCTCCCTCTCTCGGATACCCCTTATTCGCGAGGCGTAATCGTTGACCTGACTGCACCCCCGCCGGAATATTCATTTTCACGCGCCCATCTAGAGTTGGTACGTCTACAGGCGTTCCTAATACCGCTTCGGCGGCTGTCACGGGTAACTGGCAAATAATATCTGACCCTCTCAGCTTAAAGAACGGATGCGGCGAAACCGTAATAATTAAAAATAAATCCCCACCAGCGATTCCCTGACCCCTGAGGCGAACTCGCTGATTTGTGACCATATTTCCGGGTAATTCAACTTCTAAAGATCGACCATCTTCCAGGCGAATTCGCTCAATTCCCCCGGTATAGGCTTTTTCTAACGGCAATGTTAATCGCGCCTCTACATTTTTCGGCTGGGCGCTAGAATTAGCTCTATAAGCTGTTTTCCGGGTTCCAGGACGAAACGAATCTGAGGACTCAACTCGCCCTCCTGTCCGTTCCGTTCCCATACCAGGACGAGGCGGACGGCGTCCTAGAAGTTGTTCAACAAAGCTGTTAAAGTCACCAAACTCACTATAGTCCACTTCTTGGCTAGAAGTACGCCCCCGACCATTACGGGAGAAGGCGGTTCTGACTGGACTGGTTTTCGCCGCCTTACGGGTAAATCCTTTCTTCTTAAAGAAATTGCCAACCTGATCATACTGCGATCGCCTGCTTGGATCAGACAGAACTTCGTTGGCTTCGTTAATATCCTTAAACCGTTCCTCAGCCGTCTTATCCCCTGGATTCACATCTGGGTGATATTTACGGGCGAGTCGCCGAAATGCTTTTTTTATCTCATCATTGGATGCATCGGGGGTAACTCCTAAAATCTCGTAGTAATTCCGAAAGTTTTGCATTGTCGTTATTTGTCATTTGTCATTGGTCATTTGTCAAATAGTTCTTGCCCCTACACACCGGGCGGGTTTTGCTGCCAAGCTAGGGACGACAATCAATATTAGTCCCTAAACCCGCCCCTACACACCGGGCGGGTTTTGCCGCCAAGCTAGGGACAACAATCAATATTAGTCCCTAAACCCGCCCCTACACACCGGGCGGGTTTTGCCGCCAAGCTAGGGACAACAATCAATGTTAGTCCCTAAACCCGCCCCTACACACAGACGTGTGATGGCACGTTTCTACAGGATTTAAAACCAATCATCATCCTCTTCATCCCAATCATTTTCTAAAGGGGCGGAACGGACATCACGACGAGAATAACTTCTGGGTCTTTCGTAATCGCGTTGGCGACTGGATCGACCTGTCCCTACACCATAATCATACGGATCACGGGGTTCACGGGGTTCACGCCGTCTGGGTTCCCAATAAGCATCGTCTTCGTCTTCTCCGGTGAAGACACGGCGAATTGATCCAAAAAAGTCATCATCCTCATCTTCGGCGTAAGCTAACCGTACCTCCCGTTTGAGTTCATAGAGAGTATCTTGTAAATCTGACTGCGCCCGGTCAATCGCCCGATCATCATTTTGGGCGATCGCGTCTCGGAGTTCCAAGACTAGGGCTTCAATCCGCCGCCGATACGCACTGGCAAATTGGGTGCCAAAATCCAGCGTCACTTCCTTGAGTTGACGTTCCGCATCCGTCGCCATGGTTTCGGCGCGGTTGCGCTTCTCTACCCGTTCCCGACGTTGACGATCTAATTGGGCATTTTCCTCGGCGTCGCGAATCATCTGTTGCACTTGCGACTCATTTAGGGTCGATGCACCTTGGATTGTCACACTTTGCTCCCGTCCCGTGGTTTTATCCAAGGCGGTTACCTGTAAAATCCCATTGGCGTCAATATCAAACGCCACTTGCACTTGGGGAACGCCTCGGGGCGCAGGCGGAATTCCGGTCAGCTTAAACCGTCCCAGGGATTTGTTATCATTTGCCATTTCCCGTTCCCCTTGCAGAACATGAATTTCTACCAGGGTTTGATTATTTTCGCTGGTGGAAAAGATATCCGATCGCCGCACCGGGATAGTCGTATTCCGGGGAATCAGCTTTTTCATCACCCCACCAATGGTTTCCAATCCCATCGATAACGGCGTCACATCCAGCAACAGCACATCCTTGACTTCATTACTCAGGATACCCGCTTGAATCGCTGCGCCAACGGACACTACTTCATCGGGATTCACATTTTGATTCGGTTCTTTGTCAATCAAACTCCGAACCAATTGCTGAACTAAGGGAATCCGAGTCGAACCCCCAACCAAAACCACCTCATCAATTTGTACAGGCGTCAATCCCGCATCTTTGAAGGCGCGTTTCAGGGGACGACGTAAACGACTCACCAATTCCCCACACAATCCCTCAAACTGGGGACGAGTCAGTCGGGTTTCCAGATGCTTGGGTCCCTCGGCGGTAGCGGTGATAAAGGGTAAATTAATCTCCGTCACCCCCACCCCCGAAAGCTCAATCTTGGCTTTTTCAGCGGCTTCCATCAATCGCTGTAGTGCTTGGCGATCGCGGCGTAAATCCACGCCTTCGGTTTCGAGGAACTGTTCGGCTAGCCAATCGACGATTTTACGGTCAAAATCATTTCCCCCCAATTGAGTATCGCCACTGGTGGCTTTCACCTCAAATACCCCATCCCCCACATCTAGAATTGAAACATCAAACGTACCGCCGCCCAAATCAAAGACTAAAATCGTCTGACTATCTTCCCTTTCCAACCCATACGCTAAGGATGCTGCTGTGGGTTCATTGAGAATTCTCAGCACCTCCAACCCTGCAATTCGTCCCGCATCTCGCGTCGCTTGTCGTTGAGAATCATTAAAATAAGCGGGAACCGTAATTACCGCCCCCGTTACCTCTTCACCCAGATAGCGAGTCGCCTCATCCGCCAACTTCCGCAGTACCATCGCCGAAATCTCTTCCGGGAAAAATTCCTGCTTCAGGCGGGGACAGCGAATTTTAATCGCGTCTTCTGGATCACGGCGAATCGTATAGGGAACGCGCTTCGACTCCGGATTGAGTTCGCTATATCGACGCCCTACAAATCGCTTAATCCCATAAAACGTATTTTGGGGATTGAGAACCCCTTGACGGCGTGCCATTTGTCCGACTAAGCGTTCCCCCTCCTTGCTAAACGCCACCACAGAAGGGGTTGTTCGCATACCTTCTGCATTAGCAATGACAACCGGCTTGCCACCCTCCATGACGGCTACCACAGAGTTTGTTGTCCCTAGGTCAATGCCGACTACCTTGCCCATGCGTACTTTTGTCTCCTCTCGCTGTTAATGCCAAATCGCTATATACAATAGCTTTAGAGATTTTAATGGATAGTTGACCAGAGGCAGTGCGATCGCTGGTCATTTTACCCATTCTATCGTGAGGAAGAGGGGGAGCAATGTTCCAGACAGGATGCAAGAAGCGTCTGGGAGCAGAGGATCGTAGGTTGGGTCCTTGGAACGAAACCCAACCTACGATAGGTCTATCCTACCAAGGCGCGATCGCGTCGCTTTTCACTAGAATTGAGTCTATAACTTGCCGTCTCACCTGGGAGGCGATCCCTATGGTACAAGCACTTAGACAGCCACTAACATTGCACGAGTTTTTGCAACTGCCAGAAACCAAACCCGCCAGTGAATATATCAATGGAGAAATCATCCAAAAGCCCATGCCAAAGGGACGACATAGCCGCTTGCAAGGAAAACTCTGCGCCACTATCAATCAAGTTGCAGAGGAGACAAAAATTGCCTATGCCTTCCCAGAATTAAGATGTAGTTTTGGTGTACGATCCATTGTTCCAGATGTGGCAGTTTTTCAGTGGGAACGTATTCCCTTCACTGCTGAAGGTAACAGGCTGGTGGGCAATGCCCACCCTACTATATATCAAGGATTTTGGCGTTCCAAAACTGTTTATTTCAGTGCCATTAACCTTAACATAGACATAAGCAAAATCAAGCTGACCGATGGATTGGAGCAATAACAATGATCGCGATCGCGCAAAAACCCCTGACCTTTGAGGAATTTCTCAACTGGGATGACGGCTCCGGTAGGTCATTCGAGCTTGTCCAAGGAGTTGCTATGCCTCTCAGCGAACCCACAGCCAAACATGAAGACGTTGTTGATGGGCTTTGTCGTATCCTAATCAACCACTGCCAAGACTTGAATCTGCCTTATGTTCCCCGTCAGAGCAAACAAGTTCGCTTGAATAACGCCCCTGGTGAAAATGAGTCCAGTCGTAAAGCCGATATTGTCGTATTCGCCAAAGACGAATGGCAAAGAATGCGTCAAAGTTCAGCATCTGCGGCAGCATACATACCACCTCCCCTTTTGATTGAAGTTGTCAGCACCAATTGGCGGGACGATTACCGGATTAAATTGAATGAATACGAAACACTAGGAATCCCGGAGTACTGGATCGTCGATTATGCTGGACTCGGAGGCGTTCAATATATTGGCTCTCCTAAACAACCCACTGTAACCATCAATCGTTTAATTGACGATGAATACCAGGCAGTAAGATATCAAGGAGACGCGACAATTCTGTCTCCTTTGTTTCCTCGGCTAGAACTAACAACACTTCAAATTGTGGCTATGACACAAGAGTAATCAGTTAAAATCCAAATCATCCTCTCAAGATGAGAGAACTAACTTTTCTGTGTAATCAGTGTCAATAAGTTCTCTTATGCCTACCTACATCTGGACAATAAATCCGTGAAATCAGTGTTTTGACCAATGACAAAATAATCTAAATCCAAGAACGGAACCACATTCGCAGTTGATGACCCTCAGGAGATAGAGGTAATCCTAAATAAATCGGCAACCAAAATACGAATGCCAACAGAATTAAACTGATAACCGTTATCGCCGCGATTTGCCAAGATTCTTGCTCTCGATGTAGCCAACGGTCAATCAGCCAAGCTAACCCTAACCCAGAAAACACAGAAGCGCCCATATAGTGGTATAAAAATGTACAGCGACTGACCCCAATCCAAGGGAGTAACTGAGCCAACCAGTTAAGACCTAAATAGAGACTAATATAATTCACAGTTGTGGGCGGAAAATATCCATGCATTCCTGACCAAAGACGCTGTAACAATAACAACAGTAACAATAAAATTGCTGCTGTTGACAGCCACCAAAGGATAGGATTTCCCATAGCATGGACATCATAAATCACCTGACCATATCCCTTGGGTAACGGAGGGTAAGCCGGGACTTGTTCGCGGGTACTCTGGGCAGTTTGGTAAAAGTAAGCCACAGGTCGCAGCATAATCAGCCAAGTGTACCATTTAGAACAGTAGGGATGAACATCTGATCCGCTACCGATTTTTTCGTGAAACGTCAAAATTCTATAGTGGGCTTCTAAAAATCCCGGTTGGGGATTCATGATTAGGTGTGGAATCCAGAGTAAGCTATAGGTTAGTGCTGGAATTAAGGCAAAATTAACTAAAAATTGAATCCCGTTTAATTGAGTTAGATTAACTAAGGGAGTTTTAAGTGTTGAGTTTTGAGTGTTGACCCGGCGCTGCGCTGGAGGGCAGGGTTTGTAGGGGCGGGTTTCACAACTATCGTCTCTTTTTGACCCAGATGTAAATAAACCCGCCCCAACCCCAGGTTTAAATTTTGAACCCTCTCTTCTCCACTGAAGCAACCAAGCCATCCCCCACAGGAGATAAACTCCGAATAAAAACCATAAACCATTCCATTTAATACAAGCCGATGCGCCGAAAAGAGTACCCGATAATGCCAAAATTATCCAGCGTTTTGACTGAGATTGATTGAGTGCGATTAATAAACATAAATTCCCTAATAATCCCAAAATAACCAAATAGACATTATTCAGTGCGTAGCGAGACTCAACTAAAAATAGACCATCCGCCCCGGCTAACAAGGCGGCGATTAACGCATAACTGCGACGCCGATTAAGCTGATAGGCGATTCCGGCGACAACTAAGGGGATAAACGAACCCGTGAGCGCATTCAGCCAACGGTAACTCCATGTCGATCGTAATGAACCCGCCAAACCATTCATGTTATGCTGATCCCAGGGAATATGAGAACCCAGCCACATCCCGATCGCGATAATATATTGGCTTAAGGGTGGGTGAGCATTAAAAAAGTCTGTTCCGGTTAAATAGTTATTGGCAAATTTGGCATAATATACCTCATCAAATACCAGCGTATTAAATCGACCCAATCCCCAAAATCGGAGCAGGGCTGAGGCTAAAAAAATAGCGGTTAAGCCAAAAGGAAACCAATAATTTGATAAGATAGATAACTTTTTATGCCCAATCATATCATAATCAAAGTTAACGGCGGGGATCGTTATATTCAAGGAACCGAGAAGCCAGCTACGTCTTAGGTAAGGATTTGAACAATATTTACATAACTCAATATCATTGGGTTGAGTGGCATCCCTTTTGCTAATATTTAGGGCATCTCAGGGAAAAGTTATGAGTCATCATGATCCAAATCAAGGGCATTCCCATGTTAATCTGTCTGAACAACCACCGAGACAGTCAGGCATTCTGGCTAAATTCTTTAAGTTTGAGTGGTATCAAACTACAATCCGCATAGAACTATTGGCAGGGTTCACCACCTTTATGACGATGGCTTATATCTTGGTGGTGAATCCGGGCATTTTATCCGATGCCATTTTTTTACAAGCATCAGGAGATTTATTTAATGAATTGGTCATCGCCACAGCAGTTTCTGCGGCAATTGCTACTCTAGTTATGGGATTGTGGGCGAATTACCCCCTTGCCCTTGCCCCCGGTATGGGACTCAATGCCTTTTTTACCTACTCGGTAGTCTTGGGATTAGGCATCGACTGGCGGATTGCCCTTTCTGCTATCTTAATCGAAGGGTTGATTTTTATTGCCCTAACCCTGTCAAATGTTCGCCATTTAATCGTCAAAGCGATCCCCGATTGTCTGAAACGGGCAACGGCGGCTGGAATTGGTTTATTTATCGCCTATATTGCCTTAAGTGGGGCGGGGATTATCGCTGCTGATGCAGTGACGAAAACGAAACTAGGGGATTTGAGTCAACCTTCGACATTAATTGCGATCGCGGGTATCCTAATTACCTCCGCATTTGTCGCCCGTCGCCTCACCGGGGCGCTGCTATGGGGGATTTTGGCAACGGCGGCGCTAGCCTGGATTCTTGGCGTGTCTCCGTTACCAGAGGGGATTGTCGGTGTTCCTGAGTTACCCGTGGATTTAGTTGGGGTTGCGATCGCGGGATTGGGTAGAATCAATCAGTTGACATCCTCACCGCCCTACAAGGACGGTGATTCCCAAAAGCGTCGAACAGCGTTAGCTGCACGTACTCTCGGTGGGTTGACGGCTCACCGCACACTGCCTCATGAGAGGTCTTACACGCGCTCCCCGTCCGTTTAGAGTCGTGGATCTGCCCGACCCCGACTTTTTCTATATTTATCGATGCGTTATCGTCTCGGTCGTGTTCTACTCCGCAGTTGAGACAAACAATTGTTCTCACCGATAGGTCTAATTTCCCCCATCTGTAGCCGCATTCAGAGCATACCTGACTGGTAGGTTCCCATCGACTGATAACAGCGAAGTCGCGGTTGTGATTATTGGCTTTGCCTTCACACAATGACCGGAATTCATACCATCCAGCTTGACTAATTGCCCGTGATAATTTACGGTTTTTGAGCATACCGCCAACGTTCAAATCCTCCAGGGAGATGACTTGGTTCTCGTCTATCACCTTAGTGGACAGCTTATGCAGAAAATCCTTACGCTTGTCCCGTATTCGGGCATTGAGATTGGCAACTTTGACTCGCATCCGTTCTCGCCGCCGACTTCCCTTTTCCCGTTTAGCTAAACGCCGTTGGCAACGTTTCAGTTTGCGGTATAAGAGAGAATAGTCCGGGCTATCAATCTTTTCGCCATTGCTACAGGAAGCAAAGGTTTTTAGTCCTAAATCAATCCCGATGGATGGGTTCTTAGGTAGTTTGATTTCTGGCTCTACCTCAACGACAAAGCTGAGAAAGTACCTGTTAGCGCAGTCTTTAATTACCGTTACAGAACTTGGTTCAGATGGCAAAGGACGCGACCACTTGACCTTGATGTCCCCAATCTTGGCTAGGTAGACTTTAGTATTTTTAACTTTAAAGCCACGTTGAGTAAACCGCGCCGTCTGACGATTAATTCGCCGTTTAAACCGTGGCGGGTTTACCTTCCTACCCTTGCGTCTCCCAGAACGGGATTGAAAGAAGTTCTTGAATGACACCCCCAAATCTGCAACTGACTGCTGGAGAGGAACAACTGACACCTGTCCCAGCCACTCCCTGCTTTCAGTTTTCTTAGCCTGAGTGATGCACAGCTTCTGAAGTTCACTATTTTTGGGTAGCCTGTCCGATTGCTCACACAGCGCTAAAGCATCATTCCACACCACCCGGACGCACCCAAACAATCGGGCTAACGATTTCTGTTGCCCTGGCGTGGGATAGATTCGGAACTGATATCGACTTTTCATGATACTATGATAGCATATTACAGCCAATTTGAAGCCATGAAACATTTATCAATTAGATGTTCTGACGCAGAATTTGAACGACTAAAACAGTATTGTGTTCAGACGGAAAGGACGCAAAATGATGTATTAAGAGAACTTATTCGTAACTTGCAAATCACTCCTCAAAAATCGCCCTAGAAGGGCGAGGCTTCAGACCAAAGTTTCCGGTGATGGCGATGAATAGTGGTGGATGATCACTGACTAAAGCCCTGAACTAAAGTACTCTTCGAGAAGCCGCTTCGCGTCTACGGGCTAAAAGCTAAAACCCGTTAAAACGGGTTAAACTAATTACCCAATAACCCAATAAGCTTGATTCTTACTTTAGCTTAAAGATAATAAATTCCTTTTCTGGTGTCCAAGTTGGCGATATTTCTCTTAAGTCAACAATATTCGTTTTAAGTCAATGATATGACAAAGGGCGAATCACAAAGGACAAAGAACTAATCAATTGTGACTTAAGTCTAGCGCCAGTATGACCTGTCATAATCCAGAGGAGGGCGCGAATGCTGTCACGAAGAATCCGTAGCCAGGATTCAGGAGGTTGGTTGGAGGGTACGGCGACGGGGGTGAAGGTGATGCTTTGGCTTCCCAGAACCAGAATCGCGATCGCTTTGGCTCTAGGGATATGATAGTCTGAGGTGATTAGATAGATATGTTGAATGTTTCGGCGTTTAAAATCCGCCACCAGAGAGGTAAAATTGGTGACGGTATCAACGGCGCGATAGTCGAGATGAACGCGCTGAATCGGAATATTGGCGTTTTGGAAAATAGCATACAAAACGTCTGGGGGTGAACCACTGGAAACCCAGATATCGAGGGAAGGGTGAGTTTGGGCAAATTGGGCTGTAAATTTTTCGCGATCGCGCCCACCGCCTAAGGTTAGAATAGCTTGGGGATGGGGGGATTGGTATTGTGCGATCGCCAGCCGCAGGGGGATGATACTTAGTAGGATCAGGATCAGGGTAGCGCTGGTTAGACAGCATCTCCATTTAAATTGATGACGGCAGATTTTCACCAGACTATTTGTACTAGCGGGATAGGGGGAAATGTCACTGATTTGACGGCTGATCAATAATTACTGAGATGATCCGGCAAAGGTTTCCCCTCGATTATTGCAGTATAGACAGAAATCAGATTTTGAGCGATCACCTTCCAGGAATATCGATGACTCACCAAGCGCTTGCCATTCTCGCCGAGTTCATGGCGTAGATGAGGAGAGTTTAGCAAAGTCGCGATCGCATCAGCAAGAGTCTCAACATCTCCCTCTACAACTAATCCCGCGTTGGCTGCGGCAATTTCTGGTGAAATTTGCACTCCTGGCGTAACAATCACGGGTAATCCAGCCGCCATAGCTTCGGCTACTGCTACTCCGAAATTTTCTGAAAAAGAAGGGAGGACAAAGATATCAGAACCTTGGAGGAGTAAGCTTTTATCTTCACCCGTGACAAAACCAGCAAATGATGTATGTTTGGCTAAACCAACAGAGGCGACTAATTTTTTTAGATGATTTACATAGTCGGGTTCACCGGAACCCGCCAATATCAGATGAAAATCATAGCTTTGAACAGTGATTTGGCTAAGGGCTTGGATTAA
>JGI12109J20283_10339533_pt1 | contig 14460 bp, 11 predicted proteins | sample ElkSlonscriptome_12_FD_20283 | JGI IMG/M metagenome (IMG submission 20283) | reverse complement strand
GCGGACCGACTGACCGGCCCGTCGCCCGGCATCGACGAGTCGTCGATCAGCGCGGGTGACGGCGGCGCGCGCCTCGCGAACCAGACCTCGCCGGCACTCGTCGAGATCGCGCGTGCGGTGCCGCACGCCGTCTCTCGCCCCTCGGGAGATCTGACGCGCCGTGTCGAGAAGCCGACTCTCCTCGAACGCCTGCGAAGCGTCGACCTGTCGCACGATCGCTTCCCACGCGTCTTCCACCCGATCGACGGTGGCGCGGGCGCGCTCGACGAGATGTGCGGCGCATGCGGTCGGGGTCTTGAACGACGTATGGGCCACGACGTCGGCGACGCTGGTGTCGATCTCGTGGCCGATTCCGGTCAGCACCGGGACCGGACACCGCGCGATGGCACGGGCGATCGCTTCGCTGTCGAATCCCGAGAGGTCACTGCGCGATCCTCCACCACGGGCGAGCACGACGACGTCGCAGCCTCGACGGACGAGTGTCCTCAGGGCCGCGATCACGGTGCGTTCGGTGTCGGCGCCCTGCACGCGCGCGTCGCACGCGACGACGTGCAGCCCGAAGCCACCGCGTGCGATCTCCTGGACGAAGTCGTTGTAGGCCGCGCTGCCGACGCTGGTGACCAACCCGATCCGCTGCGGCACGAGCGGGACCTCGAGCTGCGCGTTGGCGTCGATCAGGTCCTCGGCCGCCAGAGCCCGCAGGATGCGCTCTCGATTCGCGGCCATCTGCCCGAGCGTGAAGCTCGGATCCACTCCGGTCATCGTGAGCTGCAGCTTGCCCCATGGCGGGTAGTAACCCACCTCGCAACGAATTCGGACCTCGACGTCGTCGTCGAGTTCGAAACCCGGCGCGTCGCGCATCATCCGTTCGACCTTGGGGCGGTTCCAGTTCAGCAGATTGACGCTGACCTTGGCCCGGACCTGGTCGGTCTCGGGATCCTTTTCGACCAGCTCGAAGTACCAGTGGCGCCGCATGCGCGTGCGCGCCAGACCCTGGATCTCACCGCGGAGCCAGACCTCGGAAGGGAATGCCTGCTGCAGAGCAGTCTCGATCGCACGATTGAGCTCGAGGACCGACCACGTGGGCGGTCCCTCCTCGAAGGGCTCGTCGGGATCGGGTTGCGCGAAGAGCGGGCCGAAGTCGTCCATAGCCGGCAAGGGGATCGTCGTGAGGTACGGTCTTCGGTTGGAGAACCGGGATCTCCCGGTTATACACGCGATGGACACCCCTGCCCACCGCCGATCCTCGTTCGGGGCGCCGTGAAGACCTTCCTTCGTCGACTCTTCCTGATCCTCATCGCCGCCGGCGCGGGCTGTGCCGACGATCGTGCGGAGGTCGACTTCCGTTTCCTCAACACCGAACCCGAGACGATCGACCCCGGCCGTGTGGGCGGTCAGGCCGGCGGGCGCATCGTCGCGAACCTCTTCGAGGGACTGACGGTACGGCAGCCGCCCTCGCTCGCGCCAGGCCCGGGAATCGCGAAGCGCTGGAACACGAGTCCCGACGCGAGGACCTGGACCTTCCACCTGCGCACGTCGACGTGGAGCGACGGCACACCCCTCACCGCACACGACTTCGTCTGGAGCTGGCGCCGTGTTCTCGACCCGGCAACCGCGGGAAAGTCGGCCCAGTTGCTCTTCCCGATCGCGGGGGCACGTGACTTCAACTCAGGCCGATCGCGCGAACTTGGAGTCGTCGCCGTCGACGACACGACGCTGGTGATCACGCTCGAGACCCCGACGCCCTACTTCGCCGACCTCGCGGCGGCCCCACCGCTCGCGCCCACGCCACGCCACGTGATCGAAGCGCACGGCGAGCAATGGACGCGACCCGAGACGATCGTGAGCAACGGACCCTACGTGCTCGAGGCGTGGCGACTGCAGGATCGCATGCGCTTGGCGCGCAACCCTCTGTACTGGAACGTCGAGTCGATCGCGCTCACACGCGCCGATGCCGTCGCGGGCGACTTCGCCAACGCCAATTTCAATCAGTACGAGAGCGGATTGCTCGACTGGGTCGACGCCGGCGGAATTCCGCTTCCGCTCATCGATGCATTGACTCCGCGCGACGACTGGCACGCGGGTCCCTTCCTGGCGACCTACTTCCTGCGTTGCAACGCGCGCAATGCACCGCTCGACGACGCGCGTGTACGCCGCGCCCTGAGCCTCTCGCTCGACGCCGCCGCAATCACCGAGCACGTCACGCGTGCCGGGCAGGTACCGGCGCGCGGGCTGGTGCCCCCCGGCATTCCCGGCTACGAGGGAATCGACGTCGACCTCTTCGATCCCGAGCGTGCCCGTGTGCTCTTGGCCGAAGCCGGTTTCCCGAACGGCGAGGGCTTCCCGCGGCTGCGCTTCCTCTTCAACACGAGCGAAGCACACCGTCAGATCGCCGAGGTCCTGCAGCAACAGTGGCGCAAGCACCTGGGCATCGAAATCGAACTGCTCAATCAGGAGTGGAAGGTCTTCACCGCGACCGTGCGCGCCGGCGAATACGACCTGGCACGCGGCAGCTGGATCGGTGACGTCCTCGACGCGAGCAATTTCCTGGAGATCTTCACGGCGGGCAATGCGAACAACCGCACCGGCTGGGAGAGCAGCGACTACGACACCCGCATCGCCGCGGCGGCACGCGAAACCGATGCCACGCTTCGCGCCGAGATCCTGCGCACCTGCGAACGCACGGTCGTGGTCGACGAGGCGATCATCTTGCCGGTCTACGTCTACGCCGTGACGAATCTCTACGACGCCTCACGATGGAAAGGGCTCGAACCCGACCTGCTGAACTCGCTCGACCTGCGGCGCGTGCGTCCCCGGGTCGGGCCCCGTGCGGGAAGCGCTTCGCGATGACCGGCTATCTGGTGCGCCGCATCGCGGGAACGATCCCCTTGCTGCTCGCGATCGTCGTGGTGTCGTTCCTCTTCATGCGACTCGCGCCCGGCGGTCCCTTCGACACCGACCGCGCCTTCGATCCGCAGGTCCGCGCCAATCTCGAAGCACGCTACGGACTCGACGAGCCGCTGCTCGCGCAGTTGGGCACCTACGTCGGTGGACTTCTGCAGGGCGACCTCGGCCCGAGCTTCAAGTACGTCGGATGGTCGGTGAACGAGATCATCGCGCAGGGCGCACCGGTTTCGTTGACCCTGGGCGCGAGCGCCTTGCTGATCGCGTTGATGGTCGGCATCCCACTCGGTGTGATCGCGGCGCTCTACCACAACCGCTGGGGCGATCACCTGGCCACCGGCATCGCGCTCGTCGGTGTGTGCGTGCCGAATTTCGTACTCGGGCCCGTCCTCGTGCTGATCTTCGTCTTCGGAATGGGACTGCTCCCGGTCGGTGGCTGGGGTTCGCCCGCGCAGGTGATCCTGCCCGCCGTGACGCTCGGCGCCGTGCGTGCCGCATACATCGCCCGTCTGGCCCGAGCGGGGATGCTCGACGTGCTGCAGCAGGACTACGTGCGCACCGCGCGCGCGAAGGGACTGCGGGAGTCCATGGTGATCTTCCGTCATGCGCTGCGGATCGCCATGTTGCCGGTCGTGCAATACCTCGGCCCCGCGATCGCGTCGATCCTCGTCGGGAGCGTCGTGGTCGAGCGCATCTTCGACCTCCCCGGACTGGGGTCCTTCTTCATCAATGCCGCCCTCAACCGCGACTACACCCTCGCGATGGGCTCGGTCCTGTTGTACTCGACGCTTCTGATCTTCCTGAACCTGATCGCCGACCTGCTCGCCCATCGCCTCGATCCGAGGACCGCACGATGAGCAGGGAGCGGCCGCGTGATCCGTGGCGCCTGGCGCTGGGACGTTTCGCCCACAACCGAGCGGCCATGGCCGGATTGTTCGTGCTGATCGTCGTGACGGTCGCGGCCCTCGGAGTGGAGTGGATCTCGCCCTACGGCGTCGCCGAACAGGACCTCGCGCGCGCGCGGCAGGCCCCGAGTTGGGACCACCCCTTCGGCACCGACGCCGTCGGACGCGATCTCTTCACGCGGACACTCCACGGCGGACGCATCAGCCTGTTGGTCGGCGTGGTCGCGACGTTCGTCTCGATCGTGATCGGCGTGACGTGGGGACTCGTCGCCGGATGGAACGGCGGGCGCGTCGACGAGCTGATGATGCGCTTCGTCGACTTACTCTACGGACTGCCCTTCCTGTTCTTCGTGGTACTGCTGGTCGCGTGGTTCGGGCAGAGTCTCGTGCTCCTGTTCGTGGCGCTCGGCGCCGTGCAGTGGCTGACCACGAGTCGCATCGTGCGCGCGGAGACACAGCGCCTACGCGGCGAGGAGTTCGTGATCGCCGCGCGATCGATCGGCGTGCCGACGCCGATGATCCTGCTGCGGCACGTGTTGCCGAATCTGCTCGGGCCGGTGCTCGTAGTGGCGACCTTGACCGTGCCCACGGTGATGCTCGAGGAAGCGTTCTTGAGCTTTCTGGGGCTCGGCGTGCAGCCACCGATGGCGAGTTGGGGATCGCTCGCGAGCGAAGGCGCGGCGGCGCTCAATCCCGTGGACTCGATGTGGTGGTGGATCGTGTTTCCGGGGGCGCTGTTCTCGCTGACGTTGCTGGCTCTGAACTTCGTCGGTGATGGGCTGCGGGACGCGTTCGACCCGAAGACGGTCCGGAAGTAGCGCTTCCGGACCACGGTTTCTTCGAACGGGGATACGACGACGGCCCCCGCCATGCAGGCAGGGGCCGCTCATTGATCGAGCAGGAGCTGACACGGGTCACGCTCAGCCGGCCGTCGCCTCTGCGATCGCCGCGAACAAGCGCGCCCCGAATCCGGTCGCCCCGCGCGGGTTCATCGGCTCGGGCTTCTCGACCCACACCGTGCCCGCGATGTCCAGGTGCGCATAGCGCGCGCCCTCGGCGAAACGACTCAGGAAGCCGGCCGCCGTCGACGCGCCGCCCTCACGCGGGCCCGTGTTGATGAGATCACCGACGTGACCCTTCATCAGGTCGCGATGCTTCTGCTGCAGAGGCAGACGCCAGACCGCGTCACCACAGTCGTCGGCCGCGCCCCGGATCAGCTCGACGAGATCGTCGTCTTCGCTCATCAGGCCACAGGCCACGTCGCCCAGAGCGATCATGCACGCTCCGGTCAGGGTCGCGGCGTCGACGATGAACTCAGGATCGAAAGACTTCGCGTGGTGCAACGCGTCGGCGAGGACCAGGCGCCCCTCGGCATCCGTGTTGTTCACCTCGACGGTCAGGCCACTCATCATGGTGAGCAGATCACCGGGCTTGATCGCGCTGCCGTCCGGCATGTTCTCCACGGCCGGGATGAAGCCGAGAACGCGCACGTTCGGCTGCACCGCGCCCAGGATGTGAAAGCCACCGAGCACCGCCGCCGCGCCGCCCATGTCGAACTTCATGAGCTCCATGTTGGCCGGCGGCTTCAGGCTGATGCCACCGGTGTCGAAGGTCAGGCCCTTGCCCACGAAGGCGATCGTCTTGATGTCCTTCGAGGCACCGGCGGGCTTGTACTCGAGCTGGATGTACTGGCTGGGCTCGGTGCTCCCGCGACCGACACCGATGATGCCACCCATCGCGTTCTTCTCGATCTCCTTCGGGCCCCAGATCTTGCAGCTCACCGTGTCGTACTCGGCCGCCATCGCCTTGGCGCGGTTGGCCATCTCGGTCGGGGTGAGCACGTTGCTGGGCTCGTTGACGAGATCGCGGGCGAAGCGGACGCCGCCGGCGAGCGCATCACCGCGCGCGGTCCCTTCACGCAGGGCCGTCACCGCGTCGTTGTCGGCGGCGACGATCGTGCAGCGCTTGATCAGCGGCGATCGTTCACGCAGACCGTCGGTCTGGTGCATGCCGGGTTCGTAGCTGGCCATCCCGACGCCTTCGGCCACGGCGCATCCGATCACGGGGAGCTCGAGCTTCTCGGCGCCCATGGGAACGAAGGCCACGCTGGTGCAGCGTTCATCCATCGCCGCGCGGGCGCCGGCCCCCGCGGCGGCGCGGATCCCTTCGGCCTTCAGATCCTTGGCCTTGCCCATTCCGACGACCAGCACGCGCTTCGCGCCGGTCTTTCCGCCGTCCAGCCAGACGCACTCGCCCGGCTTGCCGTGGAAGGAGGCGTATCCCAGAGCGTCGGTGATCGCGCCACGCAGCGACTTGTCGACGGCCGCGACCTCGGCGGTCAACTTCTTCGACCCTTCGTAGGCACCGACGACGAGCGCGTCACACTTGACTTCGGTCGGCTTCGCCTTGCGAACACTGGTGCTCATGAACGACCCCTCTCGAGTCCGAAAGACTCAGATATGTGCGAGAACGGCGGGCAGTGTGTCACCCCGAATGGGCTTTGCCAACCATAGATCGGATCTTCGCGCGGGCTCCAAAAGGCGCGAGAAGATCGAAGACGAGGACGGGGCACTCCGGTGTCGGAGTGCCCCGTGGAAAGTTCCGTGGCGGACCGTGCGTCAGACCTTGAAAGACTGTCCGCAGCCGCAGGTGCCGCTGGCATTGGGGTTCTGGAACTCGAATCCCTTGCCGTTCAAGCCCTTGGTGTGATGCAGGGTGAGCCCGTGCAGGAAAAGCATGCTCTTGCCGTCGACGACGATGCGGGCGTCTCCGGCCTGGAAGACCTCGTCGCCATCCTTCAGCTCCCCGTCGAAGTGGAGCTTGTAGCTCAAACCCGAGCACCCGCCGCCCTGCACGCCCACGCGCAGGTAGTTCGACGACGGATCGAGTCCGTCCGCGGACAGCGAGTCGAGGATGGCGTCCCGGGCATCGTCGGTGATCATGATCATGTCGGTCGGTCCTCCGGTCGAAGGGTCTGAACGCGCGCTCAGGCGTCGGACGTCCGGACCGCTCGGTGGGTCGGGCTCGTCTCGCGGAGATCGCGGACGATGCCGATCACGGTGGCGGCCACCGCGTCGACCTCCTCCTCGGTCGTGCTGCGCCCCAGACCGAAGCGCAGGGTCGCGTGGGCCTGCTCGTCGGTCATCCCCAGGGCCCGGAGCACGTGGCTGGGCTCGCTGTGGCTCGCGCTGCAGGCCGACCCCACGCTCAGCCCCAGACCGGGCGACCGGAGCAGGATCGTCTCCGCCTCCACGCCAATGAAACTCATATTCAGGTTCCCTGGCAATCTCCGATCGCGGTCTCCGTTGACCACCACGGGCGGAACCTCGGCCTCGAAGCGGTCCCGAAGCCGATTCCGCAGGGCCTCCAGGCGGCGCGCCTCGGTCTCCATCTCGTCCGCGGCGAGTGCGCAGGCCTCGCCGAGCCCGGCGATCAGGGGCACCGGCAGGGTCCCACTACGCAGTCCGTGCTGTTGGCCGCCGCCGACGAGCTGCGGCTGCAGGCGCACCCGCGGCCGCTGCCGACGGATCACCAGCGCCCCGATGCCCTTCGGGCCGTACATCTTGTGGCCGCTGAGCGTGAGCAGGTCGACGCCGGTCTTCTGCAGGTCCACGGGAACCCGCCCCACCGCCTGGCACGCATCGCTGTGGAGGACGACCTCCGAGCGATGGCAGAGATCGGCGATCTCCCGCATGGGCTGCAGGGTCCCGACCTCGTTGTTGGCCCACATGATCGAGCACAGGACCGTGTCGCGGCGGATCGCGCGCTCGACCTCCGCCGGATCGATCACACCCATCGGACCCACGGGCACACGCGTGACCTCGAAACCACGGGACTCGAGTCGAGCCAGCGTCTCCAGAACCGCGGGGTGTTCGAAAGTGCTCGTGACGACGTGACGGCCTCGGCCCTCGAGCCGTTCGGCCGCGCCGACCAGCGCGAGGTGGATCGACTCGGTCGCGCTACCCGTGAAGACGACGTGATCGGCATCGCCCCCTACCAGCGTCGCGACCTGAACGGCCGCACGCTCGCACGCCTCCTTCGCTTCCCAGCCGAAGGCGTGAGGGCTCGACGGATTCCCGGGGTTCTGGGTGAACCACGGCATCATGGCCTCGACCACCCTGGGCGCGCAGGGAGTCGTGGCGTGGTGATCCATGTAGATGCGGCGCGTGCCCATGTGGGACCTCTTCAGGGGATCACAGGCTAATTCCAGCCCCGGGCCCCGCAACGCTGGCTGCGTCGGACGCAGGCCCTATCTTCGCCTGAGGAGGTTGACGATGAACCAGCAACGACCCCGCGCCTTCGTGCGCGACGCCGCCGACCTGCTGCGCGTCGACGGAGCGGACGCCCTCGATCTCTTCCATCGGATCGCCGCCAGCGACGTGCGCGCGATCGAGTCCGGAAGCTTCGCGACCGTCGTGTTCACGGACGAAAAGGGCCGCACGATCGACGCACCCGTCGTGCATCGTCGCGACGACCACCTCGCGCTGATCTGCGGTCCCACCCGCGGGACGGCGACGCGCGCGTGGATCGAACGCTGGGTGATCACCGAGGACGTTACCGTGAGCACGTTGGACGAGACGGTGATCGAGGTCCTGGCCGACGACGCACACGAAGCGTCGAGCTTCGTCGTGCAGGCCGCGGCGATTCCCGACGGCTTCGACGTACTCGACCTCGAGGCATGGCGCGCCCACTTCGTCCGGGCCGGCGTCGTCGTCGCCGGCCCAGCGGTGGAAACGGGCCCGAATCCACTCGAGATCGGCTGGCGCGATCGTGTCAGTTGGACGAAGGGCTGCTACATCGGCCAGGAGGTCGTTGCCCGCCTCGACACCTACGACAAGGTCAAACGCGACGTCGCTCGTCTGCGCACCAACCCCGAAGTCTCCGCCGGGGCCACGCTGCGCATCGGTGCCAAGAAGGTCGGCGTGGTCCTCGACGCCGTCGGGTCCGACGCGCTCGCCGTCGTCGATCGCTCTGTCGACCCATCGACCGAACTCGAGGTCCAGGATGGCGACGGTAGCGGCAGAGCGTCGATCACGTGACGAGATCGCGACGCTCGTAGTTCGGATCGCGCCAGATCTCCCCGTCCATCACGTCATGCAGGGCATCGACTGCGTCCCAAACGTCGACATGTCGCTGGTAGAGGGGCGTGATCCCGAAGCGCAGTACGCTCGGTGCACGGAAGTCGCCGATCACGCCACGGTCGATCAGAGCGCGGACGATCCTGCATGTCGATTCCGACGAAGTCGAGCACGGCGAAACGGGCCGGTTCACAGCCAGGACCGGGGGTTCTGACTTCTTTTCGCATTTTATGTTGCATGTTAGTACATATGCCTTACCTTGGCCGCCATGGACCCGAAGCGCACACGCCACGACACCCTGATCCGTCTCGTCGAAAACCAGGCGATCGGGACCCAGCAGGCCCTGCTCGACGCCCTCGCCTCCGAAGGCGCGGCCGTGGACCAGTCCACCCTGAGTCGTGACCTGCGCGAGCTCGGGATCCGCAAGATCGACGGCCGCTACCAGCGGGTCGACACGATGTCTCCGGAACCGGTGCGGACGACTCCCCGCTCGCCGGTCCGGAGTACGGTCGCCTGCGGTCCGAACCTGCTCGTGATCCACACGGAGATCGGGCAGGCCCAACCGGTGGGCGTCTTCCTCGACGGTGCGGACGAGGCCGCGATCGAGGGAACGCTGGCCGGAGACGACACGGTGTTCGTCGCCACCAAGGGACGCCGGCAGCAGGAAGTCGTGCTGCGCCGTCTCGCCACCTGGTTCGGAGAAGAAGCCCCATGACCGCGAACACGAATCCCGAGAAGTGTGTCCTCGCCTACTCCGGTGGACTGGACACGTCCGCGATCGTCCCCTGGCTGATCGAGCAGGGCTACGAGGTCCACGCCGTGCTGGTGGACGTCGGCCAGGCCGAGGACCTGCAGGCGCTGACGGCGAAAGCCATGACGATGGGCGCGACCACGGCGGTCGTCCGTGACGTGCGCGCCGACATGGCGGCGGGCGTGCTCGCCACGCAGATCGGCCTCGGCGCGACCTACGAGGGCAACTACCGCCTCGGCACCGCGCTCGCGCGGCCCTTCATCGCGCTCGCCCAGGTGGAACGCGCCCACGAGATCGGCGCCACGGCACTCGCCCATGGGGCCACCGGCAAGGGCAACGACCAGATCCGCTTCGAGTACGCCTACCGCACTCTCGCCCCCCACTGCACGATCGTCGCGCCGTGGAAGACGTGGGAATTCCAGGGCCGTCAGGATCTCGTCGACTACCTCGAGTCGATCGGCACGCCCTACGCTTTCGAAGCGACCAAGGACCTGTCGATGGACGAGAACCTGTGGCACCTCAGCGTCGAGGGAAGCCACCTCGAGGATCCGACTGCCACGCTCGACGTCGGCGTCTTTCTCGACGCGGTGAAGGACCGTTTCCATCCCGGCGGGCCCGAGAACCCGGGCGACGCGACGGTTTCGCTGACCTTCGAACACGGTGTACCCGTGGCACTCGACGGCGAGCCGATCGCTCTGCTCGATCTCGTCCACACGCTCAACACGCAGTACCGCCACGCCGACTGGGCGTGGGATCTCGTTCTCGAGAATCGATTCACCGGCGTGAAGTCGCGCGGCCTGTACATCAATCCCGCGGCCAAGCTTCTCGACGTCGCGATCGACGCGCTGGCGCGCGCGACCATGAACAAGCACGCCTACGACCAATACGTCGCGCTCGGCGACCAGTGGGCAGGCCTGCTCTACCGCGGTGAGTACTTCACGCCGCAGTGCCAGGTGGTCGAGCAAGCCGCCACCGCCTCGACACAATCGTTGAACGGCACGATCACCGTTCGCCTCGCTCCCCAACTGCACGTCCAGGCGATCGATGCCGACGGGCTGTTCCGCGAGGAACTCGCGACTTTCGAGGCGAGCGGGTATCGCCACGCCGATGCAAACGGTTTCATCGCGCTGAACTGGTTGCAGTCCACGGGACGGGCCGAGCCTTGGAGCCCGATCGAGACGCCCGGAAAGGAGTCGACGCATGAGCACGCTCTGGAAGTCCGGGTCGCCGCTGCATCCGCTGTTCAGTGAGATCCAGGGCTGTCTGGACGACGACTGGTTCCTCTTCGAACACGAGGTCGCGTTGCAACGGGCCCACGGCACCGTGCTCCACCGGGCTGCGCTGCTGGACGACGGTCAACTCGACGGACTGAACGCAGCGCTCGACGACATCGAGTCGACCTTCGATCGGTGGGAGGTCCCCTCCTCGGAAGCCGAGGACATCCATACGTGGATCGAAGGCGAGATCACCGCGCGATGCCCGGAGGCCGGGCGCCGCATCCACACCGCGCGCTCGCGCAACGACCAGGTGGCGACGCTCTTGTTGCTCCACCTGCGGGCCGCGGGTGACGAGCTCGCAGATTCTCTCGATCGGCTTCGAGCGCGCCTCGTCGAACGTGTCGACGACTGGGCCGATCTCGAAATGCCGATGCAGACGCATCTGCAATTCGCCGCCCCTGGGAGCGTCGGCGCGTGGCCCCTGCGCTACGCGACGTCACTCGCTCGTCTGTCGCGGCAACTCGACTTCCTGCGCGGCGAGTGGGCGCACTGGTGCCCTCTCGGTGCGGGGGCCGTCGCGGGATCTTCGCTACCGATCGACCGCTCGCTGCAGGCCGAGTTGCTCGACTTCGACGAGCCGTGGCCGAGCAGCCTGGACGCGACCTCGTCGCGCGACGCATGTCTCGAGATGCTCGCCTGGTGCGCACAGATCTCCTTGCAGCTGCAAGCCCTGGCGGCCGACGGTCAGGTCTTCGCCCAGACACCCTTCTCCTTCACCCACTACCCGAAGGCGCTGGCGACCGGCTCGTCGATGATGCCCAACAAGAGCAATCCGGACGCCCTGGAGTTGCTGCGCGGGGAAGCGAACGCAGCCGCGGCCGCGCACGTGCAGGCTACGTTGATCCTCAAAGGACTGCCGAGCGGCTACCAACGCGATCTGCAGTGCGTCAAGCCGTTGGTTCGCGACGTGCCCGCGCTCGTGCGCGATCTCCTCGAACTCGCCCACGCCTATGTCGACGCCTTGGAGTTCGACGCCGAGCGCGTCGCGGCCGCTCTGGCCACGGGCGACGTCGGTGCCACCCTGCGAATGGAAGCGCGGGTCGCCGCAGGCCAAGCCCTGCGCGATGCCCACCACTCGGAAGCGGACGGAAAACAGGACGACACACCCGACTCCGGCGCCACCGCCTACGTCACGCACGGAAGCGCGTCGCCGGATGCCGTGCGCGCCAGCGCCCGACACGTCGCACCCTGAATCTTCGCGCACACGACGAACGGGGCCGGCAGATGCCGACCCCGTTCCCATGTCGTCGAGTTTCTCCGCAGGTCAGCGCCCGCTCGACGCTCCCGCTCCGGATCCACTCGCGGCGGGAACCGGGAAGCCGCGCGCGCGCATCAGCGCATCGATCTTCGCGTCCCGCCCACGGAAAGCGCGGTAGGCATCCGCTGGATCGACCGCGTTGCGCACCGCGAAGAGGTGGTCGACGAGCTTCTCGGCCAAGTCCTGGTCGTAGAAGCCCCCCGGCGCGTTCTCGAAGGCCTCGGCCGCGTCCGCGGTCAGCACGTCGGCCCACAGGTAGCCGTAGTACCCGGTCGCGTAGCCTTCACCGCTGAAGACGTGACCGAAGTGGGGCGAGCGATGCCGCATCGGAATCTGCTTCGGCGCACCGAGTTCCTTCATCTGCTCGCGTTCGAAGGAATCCACGTCGATCCCCGTCGGGTCCATGGTGTGGTAACGCATGTCCATGAGCGCCGACGCGAGGTACTCGGTCGTGGCGAAGCCCTGGTTGAAGGTCGATGCGCGCTCGATCTTCTCGATCAGCTCGGCGGGCATCGGTTCACCGGTCTCGGCGTGCACCAGGTAGTTCTCGATCACGGGTTCGGTGAAGACCCAGCGCTCGAGCAGCTGCGACTGGAACTCCGTGTAGTCGCGCACGCCTCCGTTCAAACCCGGATACTCGACGTTCGAGGACAGGTAGTGCAGGCCGTGGCCGAACTCGTGGAAGAGCGTCGTCGCGTCGTCCACCGAGATCAGTACGGGCTCGCCCGGCGCGCCCTTGATGAAGTTCGAGTTATTGGCCGACAGAACCGTGGTCCGGCCGTCCAACAGATCGTGGCTCCGATAAGCGGTGGCCCATGCTCCGGAGCGCTTACCCTTTCGCGCGAAGGCGTCCAGGTACCACAGACCGACGTGCTCACCCGAATCGCGGTCGGTGACCTCGTAGACCACGACGTCGTCGTGAAAGACGGGCACGGTGCCCTTCTCGAGCGGCGTGAACTCGAAGTCGAAGAGTTCGCCGGCGACGTAGTGCATCCCGTCGACGAGCTTGTCGAGCTGCAGGTACTGCTTCACCTCGTCGCTGTCGAGCTCGTACTTCTCCTGGCGGACCTTCTCCATGTAGTAGCGGTAGTCCCAGGCCTCGATCTCGTGGCCCGCCAGCTCCTGCATGTCGGCGATCTCTTCGTCGACGCGGGCGAGAGCCGCCGGCCATACGGCTTCCATCAGCTCGAGGGCGCGCTCGGGCGTCTTCGCCATGCGGTCCTCGAGGCGCCAGGTGGCGTAGTTCGGGTAGCCGAGCAGCTGGACGCGCTCGTGGCGCAGCTCGAGGATCCGGCGGATGTTCTCGTTGTTGTCGTACTCGTCGCCGTTGTCGCCGCGCGCGTAGTAGGTCTCCCAGACCTTCTTGCGCAGATCCCGCTCGTCACTGAAGGTCAGGAAGGGCGCCATGGACGAGCGCGTATTGGTGATCGCGTACTCGCCTTCGTGCCCGCGTTCGGTCGCCGCCGCTGCCGCCGCCTTGACGAAACCGTCGCTCAAGCCACCGAGCTGAGTGTCGTCGAGGTAGAGTACGTAGCTCTCCTCGTCGTGCAGCACGTTGTTCGAGAAGTTGGTGTAGAGCTCCGACAACTCCTTGTTGATCGCCGCGTAGCGTTCCTTCGCCTTGCCCTGGAGCTCGGCGCCGTTGCGGGCGAAGCGGTTGTAGGTCAGCCACACGAGGCGCTGCTCGTCCGGACGCAGCGACTTCATCTGCTCACTCTCGTAAACGGCCTTCACCCGCAAGAAGAGCGGCTCGTTCTGTGTGATCTTCGAGGAGTACTCGCTGATCTTCGGCGCGAGCTCGCGCTGCAGGGCGCGGAACTCCGGCGTCGACAGGTTCGAGCTCCAGATGCCGTAGTAGACGAATACGCGGTCGAGCAAGGCACCCGAGCGTTCCATCTCGAGAATCGTGTTTTCGAAAGTCGGCGTCGATCGCTTCACCGCGATCGCATCGAGCTCGCGCAGGTGCGCGGCCATGGACTGTTCCATGGCGGGCGCGAGGTCGTCGAGCTGCATCTCGTCGAAGGCGGGAACGCCGCCGTAGGGTCCCGACCACTCTTCGGTGAGGTCGTTCGCGGTGGCCGGCGCCGAAGGGGCCATCACGGCCAGCGCGATCGCCAGGGCCAACAGACCCGTGGAATTCAGGATACTTCGCATGGATTTCGTCTCCCGACGATGCGGTACGGCCCCCGTGGCGAGCGGGGGAGCAGAAAAACGGAGCGCCGGTCGTTCGAGTCCCGACGACCGGCGCTCCAGGCTCGCTCACTGTACGCGAGGGGCATCGAAAGGT
>JGI12109J20283_10011387_pt1 | contig 14460 bp, 10 predicted proteins | sample ElkSlonscriptome_12_FD_20283 | JGI IMG/M metagenome (IMG submission 20283) | reverse complement strand
GACGACCCTTGAGTTCGTTGGAGGCCTTGAAGTAGGGCACCCGCTTGGCTTCCACCTGAACCGAAGCCCCGGTTCGGGGGTTGCGCGCCTGACGGGCCTGACGGGTCTTGATCTTGAAGGAGCCGAAGCCCCTCAACTCGACCTTGTCACCCTCCACCAGAGCCTGGCCAATCTTTTCCATGATGAGATTCACGATCACGCCGGTGTCCTTCTTGTTGACACCCGTCGCATCGGCGATGATTTCGACCAGTTCCGCTTTGGTCATCCTGCAACCTTTCCACACGCCTCTCCCTCGGCCAGCCGAGGGTCCCCGGAATTTTTGAACTTGTATGGTTTGATGCATTTAGGTCGTCAATGGGTATCACAACAATGCGAGTATTCCAAGAAAAAAAATGTCCCCCGCCTTCTGCCGGGTGATCACCGATGGGGACTCACAACAAAATCAGCGTAAGTTCCTCAATGACCAAGCCCTAACAGCGCAGAGAACATTTTCTCTATCCATTGCAAGGGGCGGACCAGAGGTGTCGAGGGTTGATTCGGATACCCTACAAAGCACGCTAACATATTGTAATAACTACACATGTGAACTGGACGGCAAGGGGGAATCTGAAGGAAGATCGGGTAAGCTCAAGGGACGCAAGCAGGCAAAGGGAAACATCGCGCCAGGGTGGGATTGCAGAATGCCCAGGCGGTAAAAGAAAGCCTCAAAATTGGCTGAGGAAAATCATCATATCCCGCTGGGCTGGAACCAGGCGACAACCCCGCCGGCGCAGGACGACCTCGGCCGTGGCGATGGCCTTGTGCGCATCATAAGCGGGAGCCTCCTGGCCCCCACCCCACGAAAAACCCCGCACGAACTTGGGCGGCATGCCCCCGCCAAAGATGTTGCTGGCGAAACCCACACAGGTCCCCGTATTGAAAAGCGTGCCGATGGCCGTCTTGGCGTGGTCTCCCATCATCAGACCCACGAAGCGCAAACCCGTGTCCAGGGACCCGAAACCCAGGTCGACCCGCACGTTGCCGTAATTGTTCTTCAGATCGCTGCAGGTGGTCATGGCTCCCAGGTTGGTGAAACTGCCGATGACCGCATGCCCGATGAACCCATCGTGCTGCTTGTTGGCGAAATCCAGGAAGGTGCTTTCCCCTATTTCCCCGGACAGCCGGTTCCCGATCCCGAAGCTGCTTTCCCCGTAGATGGCCGCCCCGGCCTTGATGCGCGACCCCGGTCCCACATAAAGGGGGCCTTCGAGATAACAGAAGGGCATGACCTGCACATCCCGGTCCAGGATCACGGGACCGGCGCTGTCGTCCACGACCACGCCCGGGGCCAGCCGCACGCCATCGCCCAGGAAGATGCCCTCGCCCGTGGCGGAGAAACGGCCGGCATGTTCAGGCATCTCGCGCCCTGATTGCAGGCGGGTTTCGGAGGCCCAGCGGGGGGCCGGGGTCTCGGTTGCGGGGAAAAGGCCAAAGGGGGTGCGACGCCAGCGGCGCCCTTCCTGCACGATACGGGCGTCGTTTGCGAGGGTGACTGCGGTGGCGGGAACCACGTCGAACAGATAACCCAGGGCCGGGATATCCAGGGCGGTTTCTCCACCAAAGGCCGGACCTTCCCAGGGGGCGGGATTCTCGAGTTCCGATTCTGCCGCGGCCCACTGCTGCCAGGAGGCCAGGGCGGCGGCGCTTGCGGAGGTATCCAGCCAGGCCATCAGGGGCCCGTGCTCATCGCCGTGCACGAAAGAGGCCTGACCCGGCAGACTCTCCAGCAGCATTTCGAGCTGGGGTACGGACGGCCGGCAGCGCCCATTCAACCACAGGACGGATCCGTCCTCCGCCAGGGAATCCGGATTGATGGCCCAGTCAGTGCAGGTGTGCAGAGGAGCCAGATAAGGGCGGGTCAGCAGGACGCCGCTGCCGCCGGCCAGTTCCACCCTTTCGCGCAGGTTGAACATACCCAGACGCAGTTCGGGGACAGGCAGGCTCCAGCTGATGGGGCGGAAATGGCGCAGGGTGTGGTCCTCGAAAAGAACGACGGTCGGAGTCACGGATGCATCCTTGGCTGGAAGACCGGGCAGTCTGTCATATTCCCCGGCATTCTAGAGGATGCTGGCCCCGGGTCAAGCAAAGGTGTCCAGGAGGGAACCCAGCATCTCGTCCTGGGCCCGGAAAACGGCCGCATTGGCCTCGAAACCCCGCCGGGAAAGTTGCATGCCCACCATTTCCTCCGGCAGGGAGACTGCGGAAACTTCCTCGCCGGCGTCCGTCCCGAAGCGGGAAATGTTCCCCGCATGGGATTCGAACCGGCGCAAATTGTTCTGCATACCTTGCACGCTGGTGGCCATGGCATTCATCACGATCCTCCTGGCTGGCGGATATCCCCTCCTACTTATCGGCAGATTGGCGTTTATCTTGAGAAAAAAGCCGCTTTTTCATCAAAAATTTTGGAATTTCCAGGATACGGGACTTGGGAGGCCGGTTTGGCGGCTCCCTATGTTATAATTCCAGGTGTTGTGCCACATTCCCACACCCGGACCGGAGTCTGACATGCGATTTTTCGCCTGCTGCCGTGACCTGCTGCTGTTCGCCCTGATCCTGTGCGCCCTGCCCGCCCTGGCGGAAAAGGATGTGGACGGCCTGGAGGAGCTCATCCCCCACGCCCCCGGCACCCTGGAAATCCAGCGCTACCAGGCCGCGGATTACCCCCTGCCCAGAGAAGAGTTTTCCCGGGTGGCTCCCCTCGGTCCGGTCCGCAACTGCGCCGAGTGGGAACCCACCACCGGAGTCTTGATCCGCTATCCCTTGGGCCTGCCCTACAACCTCCTGCAGGACATGGATGATCAGGTCACCCTGCACGTCGTGGTCAGCAGCGGTTATCTATCCAGCGCCCAGAACAACCTGGCCGCCGGTGGGGTGGATATGGACAAGGTGCAGTTCCTGGTCCGCAACAACGACAGCATCTGGACGCGGGATTACGGGCCCTGGTTCATCTTCGACGGCAACGGGGAGATGGGCATCGTCAACCACACCTACAACCGGCCCTGGCGCCCCAACGACAACCTGATCCCCCTGTATTTCGGGCAGGAAAACGGTATCCCCGTCTACAGCCACGACATGTACCACACCGGCGGCAACTACATGACCGACGGCGCCCACATCAGCTCCAGCACCCGGCTGGTCTACGATGAGGCCTCCAGCGAGAACGGCATGAACCAGGTTGCGGTCAATGCCCTGATGAACGAATACTACGGCATCGAGAACTACGCGGTGCTTGAATACATCGAATCGGGCGGCATCCACCACATCGATACCTGGGCCAAGTTCCTGGACGAAGAAACGGTGCTGGTCAAGGAAGTCTGGAACACACACCACACCTACCACACTCTCGAGCAGCGGGCCACCCTGCTGGGCTCCCTGACCGCCAGCACGGGCCGCCCCTACCAGGTCCACCGGATCTACTGCTACAACTTCTCGGGCGGCTCGCCGGCCTCCTACACCAACAGCATCATCCTGAACAACCACATCTACGTGCCCCTGTTCGGCAACAGCACCTACGATGCGGACGCCCTGGCGGCCTACCGCCTGGCCGCCCCCGGCTACGAGGTCAGCGGCTACACCTACAGCGGCTTCCTGACGGACGACGCCCTGCACTGCCGCACCAAGGGCATCATGGATGGCGGCATGCTGCGCGTGGAGCACATTCCCCTGCGCGAGGAAACCGAGGGCGAGGCCACCATCGAGGCGGAGATCACGGCCCACAGCGGGGCGGACATCACCTATGCCGTCGTCTACTACAAACACGCCGGTGGGTTCTGGATGGTGGCCGACATGAGCCCCACCACCCGGGGCACCTGGCAGGCGACCATCCCGGCCCCCACCGAAGAAACCACCTGTGAATACTATATCCATGTCTCGGACGGCAGCGGACGCAACGCGGGCATGCCCCGCACAGAGCCGGCGGCCCACTACACCTTTGCCCACGGGCCGGAAACCCCTTCCGCGGTCGGAGAGGCGATCCCGTCCGCGGCCGCGCTGGGAACCAACTACCCCAACCCCTTCAATCCCTCCACCACCTTCCGTTTCGAGCTGAAATACGAGGGCGAAGCCGAGCTGGTGATCCTGGACATGCGGGGGCACCAGGTGCGCACCCTGGCCCGGGGAACCTACGGTCCCGGCGAACACGTCCTGCACTGGGACGGGACGGATGACAGCGGGCGTCAGCTCCCGTCGGGTGTGTATCTGTACCGGTTGCGGGCAGCGGGGATGCAGTATACCCGGTCGGCCACCCTGGTCAAATAGACCGCCCACCCAAAAAACAGGGCCAGTTCTCCAGTGGAGCTGGCCCTGTTTTTCTATCTCCCGGGGGCGTCCGCTACAACGCCTCGTCCTTGCGCCCTCGACGCCCGAAGGTCAAGGCGATGGTCAGGCCCCGCTTGATCGGTTCCAGGGTGGAGTACATCACCGGAACCACCACCAGGGTCAGGAAGGTGGCCACGGCCAGGCCCCAGATCACGGCCACGCCCATGGGTCCCCAGTAGGCGCTCGAATCGCTGCCCAGGATGAGCACCCCCCCCAGATCGCCGGTGAAGAGCGCCCCGAAGTCCAGGGACATGCCCGTCGTCAGGGGGATCAGGCCCAGGATGGTGGTCAGGGCGGTCAGGACCACCGGCCGGAAACGCGTCTCGCCGGCATGCCTGATGGCCTCCATCTTTTCCATGCCCCGGTCCCGTAGCTGGATGATGTAATCCAGCATCACGATGGCGTTGTTCACCACGATGCCGGCCAGGGATACCACCCCCACGCCGGTCATGATGATGCCGAAGGGGGTGCCCGTGATCAGCAGCCCGCCCAGCACCCCGATCAGGCTCAGCAGCACGCTGAAGATGATGACCAGAGGCACGGTGATGCTGCTGAACTGGCTGACCAGCACCACGAAGATGAGCATGAGGGCGATGCTGAAGGCCTCGCTGAGGAAGGCGGAGGCCTCGGCCTCGTCCTCGCTCTTGCCGGTGTAGGCCAGGCTGTATCCGGCCGGCAGGTTCAGGTCCGCCAGCTTCTGCTGGACCTGGCCCAGCAGGGCCTTCTCGTTGTAGCCGGTCAAGACATCGGCGGTCACGGTGACCACCCGCCGGGCGTCGATGCGGTGCACGGCCGCCAGACCATTGCCGAACTCGGTGCTCGCGAAGGCCGACAGGGGGATGGTATTGCCCTCGTGGAAAACGGTCACGTTCTCCAGGTCCTCCACCCGGCGCCGGAAGCCCTCGGCGTAACGCACCACGATATCGTACTCGTCCTCGCCGGTGCGGTACTTGGCGGTCTCGCTGCCGTGCAGGGCGGTGCGCATGGTGCCGGCTATATCGAAGGTCCGCAGCCCGTAGCGGCCGGCCTTGTCCACGTCCGCCTCGATCAGCAACTCCGGCAGTTCGTTGTCGAAGTTGTCGTCGATATCCACCAGGCCTTCCATGCCCTTGATGCGGGTGCGCACCTCGGTGGCCAGCTCGCCCAGGATCCGGAAATCGTCGCCGCTGATCTCTATGTTCACGGGTTTGGCCTGCGGCGGTCCCTCCTCCTGCTTTTCCACGGTGATGGTGGCGCCCGTCAGGTTCGAAAGCTGACCGCGCAGGATATCCATGCTCAGGTTGGAGGAACGGCTGCGTTCCAGCAGATCCACGAACTCCATGGTGACGGTGGCCTGGTGGCTGGGCGGATGGTTGCTGCCCAGGTCGTTGGCGAAGACCGCCCCGACCACAGTATTGTAGGCCTTCAGGTCCGGCACCGTGTCCACCTCGCGCTCCACCAGACGGGCGAACTCGTCGGTGGCCTCGATGCGCGTGCCGCTGGGGGCGGCGATGTTGACGGCCGCGATCTGGGGCTCCGTCTCGGGGAAGAATTCCATCCCGTGATTGAACTCACCGTACACGGCAAACACCACCAGCAGGAGGACCAGCATGCCTCCCATGACCAGGAAACGGTGGCGCAGGGCCCAGGCCAGGGTGGGCCGGTAACTGGCCAATCCCATGCGCAGCAACCTGTCCCCGAGCAACTCCCGGCCCTGGCTGGACGAAGGCGGGGGCATGAAACGGGCGCAGAGCACGGGGTTGAAGACGAGGGCCACCACCAGACTGCTCAGCAGGGTGATGATCACGGTGATGGGCAGGTACTTCATGAACTCGCCCATGATGCCTGGCCAGAAGACCATGGGCCCGAAGGCGCACACCGTGGTCAATGTCGAGGCGATGACCGCCGTGGCCACCTGCCGGGTTCCGGCCTCCGCGGCCTCGGCCCCTTCCTGGCCCTTGCCCCGGTGCCGGAAGATGTTCTCCACGATCACGATGGCGTTGTCCACCAGCATGCCCAGCGCCAGGATCAGGCTGAAGAGCACCACCATGTTCAGGGTGATGCCCATGAACTTCAGCACGATGAAGCTGATCAGCATGCTGAACGGGATGGCGATGCCCACGAAGAAGGCGTTGCGCACGCCGAAGAAGCTGAGCAGGATCAGCACCACCAGCAACAGACCGCTGAGGATGTTGTTCTCCAGTTCGCGCACCATGTTCTTGATCTGCACGGACTGGTCGGCCACGATGCTGGTGCTCACACCGGCGGGGAAAAGAGCCTCCGCCTCGGCCACCACGCTCTTCACTTTTTCGGCGATGTTGATGATGTTCTCGCCGCTGCGCTTCTTGACCAGCAGCGTCACCGCGTCCAGTCCGTTGACCCGGCTGATGGTCTCCCGGTCCTTGATGCCGAAAGTGACGGTGGCCACATCCCGCAGGTAGATGGGCGGGTCCACACCGGGGATGAGCACGAAGTCCAGGATCTCGGCCGGATCATCCACCTCACCGGGAACGCGAACCTGGTAGTCGTACATGCCCAGACTCAGCTTGCCGCCGGGGATGGTCATGTTCTGCAGGGCGACCGCGTCCTGCACATCCTGCAGGCTCAGGTCGTGGTAGATCAGCTTCTCCGGATCCACCAGCACCTGCACTTCGTTCTCGATGCCCCCCATCAGGTCCACCGCCAGGATGCCCGGAATCTGCTCAAGGTCCTCCTGCAGGTCCTCGCCCAGCTTCTTCAGTTCGAAGAGGTCGATATCGCCCTTCAGGTTCACCTGCATCACGGGGAACAGGTCCGCGGCGCTGATCTCCTGGACGATCAGGTCGTTGCGCGGGTCCTCGGGCAGATCGGGTTTGGCCAGCTCCACGCGGTCCCGCACCGACTGCAGGGCGTCGCTGATCTCCACATCGGACTGGAACTCCAGGCTGATGACGGAGATGCCGTAGGACGACATGCTGATCATTTCCTCGAGATCCTTGACGCCCTTGAGTTGCTGCTCCAGCTTGCGCGTCACCAGGTTTTCCATGTCCTCGGGACTGGTGCCGGCGTAAGGCGCGGCCACCGAGACGTAGGGAATCTTGACGTCGGGGCTGCTCTCGCGGGGCAACTCCACATAGGCCTGCACGCCCATGATCACGATGATCACCATGAAGGCGAAGATCATGGGGTACCGCTTGATGGCTCCGGCAGTGAGATTCATCGGTCCTCCTCCACGGGCAGGGCGGGATCCAGCAGGACCTGTGGATCGCTGGGAAGCATGCCGTCCGGACGGGTGGATACCTCCACCACCTTGACCAGGCTGCTGTCACTGAGGGCCCGATGACCGCGCACGATCAGCTTCTCCCCCCCTTCCAGCCCCCGCCGCACGGTGACCAGGGCCCCCTGGTCCGGTCCCAGCAGAAGGGGCCGGCGCAGGGCGCGGTCGCCCTCGACCACGAAGACACTATCGCCATGGCGGTAGGGCAGGACCGCATCCCGAGGAATGGTCAGCACATCCTCGCGCACGGTCTTGGGCAGGCGCGCCCGTCCGATCAGGCCGCTGCGCAGGCGCCCGTCCGGGTTGGGGATCCGGATCTCCAGCTTGAACTTGCCGGTGGCGCGGTCCGCCTCCATGCCCACCCAGGTCACGGTCCCCTGGACCACGGGACCGCCGTCTCCCAGGGTGACCTCGGCGACGGTTCCGGGGCTGGCATAGGGGACCTCTTCCTGCGTCAGGTAGGCTTCCAGCTTCAACACCGAAGGGTCGATGACCCGCACGGCCCGCTGCCCCGAAACCAGCAGTTGACCCAGTTCCACGTAGCGGTCGGTGACGATGCCGTCAAAGGGAGCCCTGATGGCCGCGCGTTCGAAACGGCTCCGCGCGATTTCCGCGGCGCTGCGGGCCTGCCGCGCGGCGGCCCGGTTGGTCAGAAGTTCCAGACGGCTGACTTTCTCGGCGTCATGTAGCTTCTGGACCTTGTCCAGATTGAATTCGGCGGTGGCGGCCTGACTCGCCGCCGCCTTCATCTCCGCCTCCAGGATATCCCGCTGCTGCAGCAGGATGATCTCCCCGGCCCGCACGGGCTGGCCCTTGTCCGCCGACAGGTCCACCACGGGGCCCATCTCCTCGGCGCTCAGGTCCGAACCGCGCACGGGCTGGATGGGACCGGTGATCTCGAAGTACTCGGTCATGCTGCCGGGCTGCATCTCCAGGATGCGAACGTTGGTGGCCTTCTCGGGAGTCTCTTCCTGGGTTTCTTCCTCGGTCTGGCAACCCGCCAGCAGGACAGGCAGCAGCAAGACCACACCCGCGAGGGCGCGCAACCAGGGGGCTTGGGTATTCATCGGGAAACCTCCGCGACCAGGTTCGGGATGTCCTGGAGTCGGGTCAGGGGCGAATAACCGAGGGCACGTTTCAGCCCCGCGGTCAGGGTCAAAACTTCGTTGTTGGCGGCGATGACGTTGCTGCGGGCCTCGGTCCGGTTGGCTTCGGCCACCAGCACGTCCAGGTAGCGGGTCTTGCCCAGCTCCAGCATGAGCAGGCTTTCCTCCAGCACCTCTTCCGCGTTTTCCAGGTTCAGGGTCACCGCGTCCAGCAGACCACGCGCCAGACGCAGGTTGGCCAGCAGATCCAGGACCTGCACCTGCACCTGCCGGCGCTGGCCCTGCACCTCGGTCTCGGTGCGCCGGATCTGGGCCTCGGTCTGGGATACCAGCCCCCGGTTCAGCATGCCGTCGAAGATGGGCACCGTGACGGTCGCGGCCACACTCCAGCTGTCGTGCCCGGCGTCGAAGACGCTGTCGAACTCCTTGCCGATGTAGCCGTAGCTGCCGGCCAGGTTCAGATAGGGCATGTTCTCCGCTTTCTGGGCCTTGCGGTTGCGGCGCAGGATGTCGGTGAAGGTCTCGGCGGCGCGCAACTCGGGTCGGCGCCGGGCCAGCAGCAGGGCCACCTCGTCCCGCAGGGGTTGCAGTTCCAGCCGGAAATCGTTGACCACGGCCAGCGGGCTGCCCGGCTCCAGACCCATCAGGCTGTTCAGGTGGGCGCCGGAGTTGCGCAGTTCGGCCCGGGCCACCTCCAGCCGGGGTTTGGTATTGGCCAGGGCCACGGCCGCCTGCAGGGTATCCAGGCGGGTCACCAGGCCCAGGTCGAAGCGCATGCGCATGATATCCAGCAGCTCGGTCTGGTTGACGAGCTGGGCGCGCACGGCCTCCACCTGCTCGGCGGCCCGGATGATGCCCCAGTAGGCCACCATCACCTCTTCGGTGGTGGCGTGCTCCACCGCCCTCTCGTTGAGCTCCTGGCGATCGATCCCCAGCCGTGCGGCCCCCACGGCGCCGCCGATCTTCATGGGATTGATGGTCCAGTTCAGGTTCAGGCTGGTGGTCAGGAAGCTCTGGGCCGGGATGTCCTCGATATCCGGCAGGAGCGAACCGAAGCCCAGCAACCACTGGTTGAACCAGTCCGGAGAACCCGTCGGCGGAGCCATGGCGCCGCCCCCCCCGAATGTCTCGTCCAGGGCCATGGCCGGGCTGCGGCTGCGTGTCCAGTTGCCGACCAGATCAAGGGTGGGCAGTCCCGTGCTCAGGGCTTGATCCATCTGGCCGTCCAGTTCCTCCATGCGCAGGCGTTCGGCCTGCAGGTTGTCGTTGGTGCTCAGGGCCTGGGCCACGCAGGCTTCCAGGTCCATGACCGGGCCGGCGTCTCCTCCTCGGACCTGGATGACCACCCGGCCGGTGCCATCCTGAGCCCCGCCGGGGGTGGCGCTTGCCAGGATAAGCAACAGACTCGACAGGAATAACCCGCGGAATTTTTCAGTCATCATTGTCGTCATTCCCCGTATCGTTTGGCGGTTCGCAGCAGTTCTGCCAGGACCCGAACAGCCCGGTTTCTTCGGCGGTTCGCGGAGCCCGGCGCCGGGCGTCCTCCATCACGGCCTCGCCCACCTCTTCCATCAACAGGCGCATATCCCGGCGGCTGAGCTCGTCGCAACTGCCGGAGCAGATCTCGGAGGCCAGCCCGTGGGTGAAAATGCTCATCTTCTTCAGCACGAGGTTACGTTCGAATTCGGTCAGGGTGCCCAGGTCGGGAGTATCGGTCATGACCCCGACCATGCTGGTGACCAGTTCCTGGTGTTGTTCCTCCGTCAGTTGCACTTCCCGAAAGAGGGCCTGGTACCAGCGAGGATGCGCCAGGGCAAAATCCAGCACACCCAGGCCAAAATCCAGGAAGGGATGACCGGATTTGGGTTTTTGGGTTTCCGCCATGAAAAGCCGCACCGCTTCGTTGACCACGGCGCTGGCCAGCTCCGACATGTTGGTGAAGTTGCTGTAGACCGGCGCGGTGCTGCTGCCGAGATTCTCGGCCACCTTGCGGGCGGACAGTTGATCCCAGCCCTCGGCATCCACCACGGCAATCCCGGCCCGCACCACGTCCGCGGCGGAAAAGACCTGTTTTCTGACCATTGCGATCCTCGGTTGGAGAGTTAAAAGATCTTTGTAACGAGTGTTATATAACGAATGTTTCAAAATAATCCATGGGTTTCAGAGGATTTACAGATAGATGACCAGGGCTGCCCCGACAATGACAAGAAAAGCCGACAGCGCCCGGCGATAACCGAAGGGTTCCTTCAAAAGCCAGCTGGCCAGGATCAGCAGGTACACGGTGCTGGTCTGGTTGAGAATGGCCGCCCGACCCGCGGGAATGTGCTTCATCCCGGCGATCCAGAGTATGAGCGCGAAGTAGGATCCCATCAGGGTGCCGGGCACGCTGTACCGCCAGGTGCGGTCCGGGACGAAGACGCGCCAGAGCCGCTTCCGGTCTGGATGGATCAGGGCGACGGGGACCAGGACCGCCAGGCTGCCCAGTTGCCGCATGGTGGTGGCCCAGAGCACATCCGCCCCCTCCAGGACCCCCTTCGCCAGCACGATCCCGAAACCGAGGAAGGCCATGGCCCCCACCCCGAGGATCACCCCGTAGACCAGGGTGCGCCGGGTCGTCCCTTCCGGCGGCTTCACCCGGGTGGTGATGATGATGCCCAGGACCATGATCACCATGCCCACAAACTGCCACAGGCTGATCTTTTCTCCCAGCAGCAGATAGGCGAAGAGAACCACCGATGGGCTGTACATGCTGTCCACGATGGCGTTGATGCCTGCTCCCACCCGGTTCAGGCTCATGTGGAAGAGGGTGTCGGCCACGGCGATGGCGATGACCCCGCTGGCCATCAGGATCCAGTAGTCCCGGGCCGGGGCCTGCCCCAGCAAGGGAATGCCCAGCACCAGGAGAGTGATCAGGAATAATACGCTGGTCAGTCCCACCCGGAAGAGGTTCATGGCCAGAGGGTGAATCGTCACTCCGGATTTGCGGAACAGGATGACGGCAAAGGCCCAGAACAGGGCGCAGGCCAGGGCGTAGATTTCTCCCAAATCAGTACTCCGGGGTGGGGCCGACCTGGGAAGCCGGGACCTGGTAATCGTTGGGGAAGGTCAGGAAAACACGGCAGCCCTTGCCCGGCTGGCTGTCCACCAGCATGCGGCCGCCGATGGAGCGCATGCGCTCCCGGATGCTGAAGAGCCCGAAACCGCCCTGGGATTCCTTGTCCAGGGTCCTGTCCCGCGCCCGGTTGAATTCGAACCCCTGGCCCCTGTCTTCGACCAGGACAGTCAGGAAACCCTCGACGTAATTCATGGAGATGCTGCACTCCTCGGTCTGGCTGTGCTTGCGGATGTTGGCCAGCAGTTCCCGCACGGACTGGAAGGCCATGGTCCGGATATCCTCGCCCAGTTCGGGCCCGTCGCCCTCGGCTGTCACCCGGCAGTGGATTCCCGTGCTTTCCTGGAACTGATGGCCCAGCCAGTTGAGCGCCGCATCCAGCCCCACCTCATGCAGCACCGGCGGGAAAAGCTCGAAGCTGAGGGTGCGCGCCTGGGTCATGGTCTCGTCGATGATGCCCAGGGTCTCGTTCACCAGAGCCGCGAGGTCGGGCACCTTCTCCGGGAATTTCATCAACGTGACCTTGGCCCGGATCCCGAAGAGCTGCTGGGCCAGACCGTCATGGATGGCCGAGGCCAGGATCTTGCGCTGCCGATCCTCCACCAGGCTGAGCTGGGAACTGAGACTTCGCAACCGCTCCTGATAATCCAGCAGCTTGCGTTCGGCCAGTTTGTTGTGGGTGATATCCTTCACCACGGAGAAAACCACCTGCCGATCCGGGTAGGGAAAGCTGCTCCAACTGAGCCACAGGTAACTGCCGTTTCGGCACCGGAACCGCATGTCCAGCTCTTCGATGGGGTCCCCCTGGTAGATGGCCTCGAAGGCCTCCCGGGTCAGATCCTGGTCCTCGGGATGCACGAAGAAGAGCAGGGGTTTGTCCATGAGATCATCCCGGGACCAGCCCAGCACCCGCACCCAGGCGGGGTTCACCTGCTGCAGCTTGCCGTCGAACCCCCACACCGCCAGCATATCGATGGAGAGATTGAAGAGCCGGTCCCGCTCTTCCTCGGCGGTAATGCGCTCGGTGATATCGTGGAAGCTGCCCACCAGGCAACTGACCCGGGGCCCATCATCGTGCCTGCTGATGACGCGGGTCTGGATCCAGTGAAATTCCCCACTAGCGAAGCGCACCCGGACCTCCAGATGAATCTCGTTGTGGCGTCCCACCAGCAATCCCCTGAACATTTTGCGCACCTGGTCCCGGTCTTCGGGGTGCACCAGTTCCAGCAGGCCCACGGTCGTGGAAGGAAAGGCGGCCGCGGTGTAGCCCGTGGTCTCCAGGATGAACGGGGAAACATGGACGCCCTTCCCCGTCAGATCCCACTCCCAGAGTTCGGCCCCCAGCTTCTCGATTCCCTGGAGCAACCGGGCCTCGTTTCCTTGCAGGAGCAGCTTCAGTTTGTCCCTGTCCTGCCGGATTTCTTCCAGCCGTGCGGCATCCCGCCGGCGTTTCCGATGCTGGAGAAACCACCCCACCCAGCCCACCATCAGCAGGACCATGAGCACGATGTTCAACCAGAGGGGAATGGTGGGCATGAAAGCGCATCCGGTTGGGGGTTCAGGAACGGACCCGACGGCCCTGCACCGGTGAATTCTAGGTCACGAAGGGGCTCGGAGCAACCTTCAGTGCGGCCCTGCCGGGAAATCATCCTCGGGGGCGGCCTCCTCGTCCAGCGGCAACCGGGACTCGGCAAGGGCCTGCCGCACCAGACGCCCGATCTGCCAGCTGAGCACCAGCAAAAAAACGATGCCGAAGACCAGCCCGGCCAGGCGCAAGGTCCCGGTCCGGCCCTCACCGGCCACCATCTGCCCGCCCTGCCCCACAAGCGCCCCCACCCAGACCTGAAGGGCCAGACTGGGCAGGATGGCCAGCAGCCCGATCAGATAGGCCCGATAAGGCGACTGCCCGGAGGCCAGCCCATAGGAGACCACCCCGAAATTGATGGGTGTCAGACGGGCCAGAAGATTCAGGCGCACCGCCTGGCGTGTGGCCAGGTGCTCCATGGCGGCGAGGCGACGATCCCGGCCGACCAGGCGACGGGTCAGGCCCCGCAATACGTTCTTGCCCAGGACGAACATGAAGCTGCCGGAAACCAGACCCGCCGGGAAAATGACAGCCAGGCCCAGCCAGGGGCCATACAGAACCCCGGCGGTGAAACCCAGGACCGATACGGGAAAACAGAGGGTCGTCAGACCCACGAAGACGGCCACGAAGAGCAGCATCCCGGCGGCACCCTGGTGACTCATCCCGTCCCGCAAACCCGGCCACCATTCCGCTCCCCGGGTGGCGACCATCACGACGCCGGCCAGCAGGAGCAGGCCAAGCAACATGCGAAGCAGGGATTTCAGGGTTGTTGGGAGCATGTGGAAAAAATCTCACAGGGAGTGAGGGAAACCAAGAAATATTCGCTGTTTGGAGGGGTTGTCGGGTGGCGGTAATGGGAGGTCAACAAAAAACCACGCGGAAGCGTGGTTGGAGTTGGTGGAGCCAAGGGGGATCGAACCCCTGACCTCATGACTGCCAGTCATGCGCTCTCCCAGCTGAGCTATGGCCCCACCTGATGCGATTGAGCGGCTAATATAGCAGGATCATGAACCGTGTCAAATTTTTCTCCGAGTTTTGTGTAACTTGACTTTGCGCAGGAGGATGA
>JGI12109J20283_10072896_pt1 | contig 14467 bp, 10 predicted proteins | sample ElkSlonscriptome_12_FD_20283 | JGI IMG/M metagenome (IMG submission 20283) | reverse complement strand
GCGCCGGTGCCGATGACCGCCACGCGGCGCCCTTCGAGGTCGACCGACGGGTCCCACTGCTGGGAATGGAAAACCGGTCCGTTGAACGCACCGAGTCCTGGAATCTTGGGCCACTTCGGCCGTGAGAGGCCGCCGATCGCTGAAATCAGCACCTCGGCGGTCCAGCTCCGGCCGCGTTCGTCGACCAGGTTCCAGTGCCGCTCTTTCTCCTGCCATGTCGCGGACTCGATGCCGCAGTCGAGCTCGATCCGATCGCGAAAGCGGTGTTCATCGACCACCGATTCCAGGTAACGCTGTATCTCGGCGCGCGGCGCGAAACGGCGCGTCCAATTCGGATTGGGCGCGAAGGAAAGAGAATAGAGGTGCGAAGGCACATCGCAGGCGCAGCCCGGGTAGCGGTTGACCCACCAGGTGCCGCCGATGCCCGCGGCGCGGTCGAATAGACGGAAGTCGTGTCTGCCGCTTCGCATCAGCCGCGCGCCCATTCCTACGCCGCTGAATCCGGCTCCGAGGATCGCAACGCCGAGACGGCGTGATGAGTTGTTGTCCATGAAAGCCTCCGGCGAGCATTGTAGTCGGGTACATTCACCGTCCCGTTTGCACTGCGTCGCCGCTTCCAATAGTCTTTCCGGTACCGGGCCGGATTACGGCCTCGGTTGCCTCGCAGGTCGCGGGCAACCGATCCCAATCAAGGACTGACCGTGGCTGCAACTTTCGATTCCGCTTTCTCCGATCCGGACGCGGCATCCGTGTCCAGCGAGGCGCAGGCCGTCGATGCCCACTGAAGCGATATGAACACCTCGAACGCCAGGCTCGGCTCGCCGGAGGAAGAATCGGGCGTCGCTCCCTCGGAGTCCGAGGTGCTCGTCCACCAGACTCGGCTGCTGTACGACACGCTGCCGAGCATTCTGATCGTCAGCTCGCTGGTCGTGATCCTGCTCATCGGTACCTATCTCGACGTCCGGTCGGAACGCTGGGCGGTCTATCTATGGACGATCCTTTACTGTGCGGTCGCCGGGCTTCGGATCTCGCAGTGGGTCGCCTATCGCCGCGCGCGTCCGGGGCCCGAAGCTGTGCACACATGGTTTCGGCGCTACGCCGCGATGACCGCGCTATCCGGTTTGATCTGGGGCGCCAGCGGCTGGGTGTTCTTCGCCGCCGACGGCGACCCGACGCTTCTGACCTTCATCGTCGCCGGCCTGGCCGCCGGCGGCGTGGTCAATCTTGCGCCGCGCTGGCAGGTTGCCTGGCTGTTCCTCGTACCGGCGATGCTACCGTTCATGGTCCGGTTCCTGACCCTGGACGCGCCGACCGCCCACACCACCGCGGCATTGATTGCGCTGTTCATCGCTGCGTTGATGGCCATGAGCTATCGCCTGAGCAAGCGCACCCGGGAGCACATCGAGGCGCGCCTGGCGCTGGTCGAGCAATTCCAGCGCTCGCGTCGCGAACGACAGCGCTATCAGTCGCTGGTCGAGTCGGCGACGGCGATGATCTGGGAGGCCGACCCGGAAACGTTCCACTTCACGTACGTCAGCCCGGAGGCGAAGTCGCTGCTCGGCTACACGCCCGAGCAGTGGACCGGCGATCCGGAGTTCTGGCCCAAACACATTCATCCCGATGATCGGGAGTGGGCCGTGTCGTTCTGCGTCGACGCAACGAGACGGCTGGAGAAGCACGAGTTCGACTACCGCATGATTGCCGCCGACGGACGCGTGGTGTGGCTGCGGGACGTTGTCAGCGTCGTGGTCCGTAACGGCCGGGCCGATCGTCTGATCGGCGTGATGATCGACGTGACCACGATGAAGAATGCGCAGCGGGACCTGGAGTACGTCGCCGGTCTGCAGCGCTTGCTCGTGGAGGTTTCGAGACGCTTGTTCGACGTCGGTGAGCAGGAACTCGATCTTTCGCTGGCCAAAACGCTGGAACGCACCGGCCAGTGGTGTTGCGTCGATCGGGCGTACGTCATCCGGTTTGCGCCGGATCTCGAGTCCTATTCGAATACCCACGAATGGGTCGCGGACGGCATCTCGAGAGAGATCGACAGCCTTCAGAACGTCCCGTCGTCGACGATTCCAGCGCTGCTGGGACGTTTGAACAGCAAGCGGCCGGCGATCATTTCGCGGGTCGATGAACTCGGGCCCGACTGGGCCAGCGAGAAGGAGCTGTTCGAATCCCAGTCGATCCGGTCGCTGCTGTCGCTGCCGATCTTTACCGAAGGTCGGCTTGTCGGGTTGATCGGATTCGATTCGGTTCGGTCGGTTCGCGATTGGGGAAGCGAAGAAGTGGCGCTGCTGCAGGGGCTTGGCGATCTGATCGGCGTGGCCATGGAGCGAGCGATCCGGCAGCGAAAGCTCCGCGAGAGCGAGGAACTGCGGCGAGACGCCGAGGCGCTGGCCGGGATGGGAAGCTGGGAGTGGGAAGTTGGATCCGAGCGGTTCCGGGCCTCGAGAGAGTGGCGAAACGTATCCGGTTGCGGTTCCGGCGAGCTGACCCGGGATCAGGTCCTGGCACTGACGCCGAAGCCGGATCGTCAGCGCGTCGAGAAGGCGTTGCTCGACACGATCGAAACAGGCGTCGAATACAACATCGAGCACCGCATCATTCGTCCCGACAACGGCGAAGAGCGCTGGGTCGAAGTGCACGCTGAACTCCAGACCGACGAGTCCGGTCGTCGACGCTTGCGCGGTTTTGCTCAGGACGTTACCGATCGCAAGCTTACTGAAGACAAGCTCTACGACCTGGCGCATTACGACAATCTGACCGAGCTGCCCAACCGGGTGCTGGTCGTCGACCGGTTGCGCCAGGCGCTCAAGCGGGCGCGCCGGCACGGCGCCCAGATGGCCTTGCTGTTCATCGATCTGGACGACTTCAAGAAGGTCAACGACACGCTGGGTCATGATGCCGGCGATCAGTTGCTCGTCGAGTCGGCCGACCGCTTGCATGAGTTGTTCCGCGAGCGCGATACCGTCGCGCGGATCGGAGGTGACGAATTTCTGGTCTTGCTCGAGGAGTTCGACGGAATGTCGGACGTGGTCGCGGCCGCCGTCCGACTTCTGGCGGCGTTCCGCCGGCCGTTCGTGGTTCGTGATCGAACCTACGTGGTGACTGCAAGCGTCGGCATCGCGGTGGCGCCGGCAGATGGCAGCTCGGCCGACGAGTTGATGCGAAAAGCGGATACGGCCATGTATCACGCCAAGCACAAGGGCCGCGACGAATTCCAGTTCTTCACCCCGGAAATGAATGAATCGATCGAACGACAGCTAGAGATCGAGCAGGCGCTGGGCGAGGCTTTGTCGGGACGCCAGCTGTCGCTCCACTATCAGCCGATCGTTCGTCTGAGCGATCGGCGCTGTGTGGCAGCCGAGGCGCTGCTGCGGTGGGAGCATCCGGTTCTCGGCGATATTCCGCCCGATGAATTCATTCCGGTAGCCGAGAGATCTGGGCATATCGAGGAAATCGGCCGCTTCGTGATCGAGCAGGCCATCACGGAACTGGTTGCGTGGCGCCGTCGCATCGAACCTGAATTCCGGGTGTCGATCAACGTCTCGCCGCGCCAGTTCCGCGACGAATCGATTTCCAAACGGATCATCAGCGAACTGGACCGCGCCGACCTGCCCGGATCGGCGGTCGAGATCGAGGTGACCGAGGGCTTGCTGCTATCGGAGCGTGCCGAGGTGCGGCGTGCGCTGGAGCAGCTCCGCTCGCACGGCGTCGGATTGGTCATGGACGATTTCGGCAGCGGATACGCATCGCTGGGATACCTGCGCGATTACCCTTTCAGCAGCTTGAAGATCGACCGCGGATTCGTCCGCAATCTGGATGCCGATTCGCGGCACCGTCAGCTGGTCGTCTCGGCCATCCGGCTTGGAAAGGCGCTGGACATGCAGGTGATCGCCGAAGGCGTCGAGACCGAGCAGGAAATATCGGTTCTCGAAACCGAAGGCTGCGATTTCGTGCAGGGATATCTGTTCAGCGAGCCGGTCGAGGCGAAATCCCTGACCCGCATCCTTGAGCGCGACGCGCCAAAGCCCGGGACCTGAATCGGCCGGCGATATCAGTCCGCCCGAAGCTGTTCCTCGCCGCGGAGTTCGGCCTGTATCTCGAGGAAGTTCTCGATCAGATTCGCCGCATACAGCGCTCCGATCAGCGTGCCGCGATCGCCGACCACCGCAACGCTTTCCCCGTCGAACCGGCGAATCCGGTACATCGCACGCCAGATGCTCAGATGGTGGAGCATCACGACGTCGTCCCGGTTACGGAATTCGATCACGCGCTGGTCGGTCTCGGCACCAACCAGGTCCTTGAGACGCACGCTGCCCTGGTACAGATCGGTTTCGTCGACCAGAAATGCCTGGCTGCGGTGAGCCTCGGCCATGGCTTTCAGCGCCGTCCCCGCTTCGCAGTCGGGCGACAGCCGAACGAAGTTGTCGGTCTCGACCAGCGGGTCGATGCTCCGGGACTCGAGAATGGCCTTGCTGCGGCCCGCGGACAGATCGAGCCGGCGCTGCTTGAGCTGATGGTCGAACAGGCACCGGCCGAACAGTCGGGAGACGATCAGGCTGGCGATGCTGACGCTTGCCAATGCCGCCAGCGTCAGCGGATAACTGCCGGTCAGTTCGAGCACGATCACGACGGCGGTAACCGGTGCGCCGATGACCGGCGCGGTGACGGCAACCATTCCGCAGATCGCGTAGACCGCCTGGCTTGCCACCGGTAGCGCCAGCCATTGCCCGGCTGCGCCGCCGAAGATCGCACCGAACAACGCGCCGATGACCATCGCCGGGGCGAAGACGCCGCCGATAAAACCGAAGCCGAGTGAAAGCGCGCTGGCGGCCAGACGCGCCAGGAGGATCATCGTCAGAAAGGCGATCGAGGGCATGGCGGCATCGAGCGTTACCGAGTGCAGCAATTCGAAGCCCATTCCGAGCACTTCCGGCAGCGCCAGTGCGGCCGTTCCAAGAATCAGCCCGGCCGCGGCCGGCTTCATGAACTCGTATCGGCGAATCCTTCCGGCGAGGTGGGTGGCGCCCAGCACCGCATGGATGAACAGCAGGGCAATTCCGGCGCCGGCGACGCCGAGTACCACGAACAGCGAAAATTCCCAAAGCTGCGGAGACGCCGACAGGACGGTTTCGAGCATCGGTTCGCGCGCGCTCAGCGCGTTGCCGACGATGTAGCCGACGATGGCGGCGACCGCCACGGGCGCGAACGCGCGCGGCGAAAAGTGGCGCAGGATGATCTCGTGCGCGAACAGGATCCCGGCCAGCGGAGCATTGAACACGGTCGCGATTGCGGCAGCTACACCGCAGGCAATGGCGGTATTGATCGTGGTGACGTCGGTCCGGAGCGCTCGGGCGAGCCAGGATCCGAGGCTGCCGCCCATGTGCACCAGCGGGCCGTATTCGCCGACCGCAGCACCGCCACCCAGCGAGATCAGTCCACCGGCTGCCGAAAGCGGCCCAGCGCGCGGTGCCGTGCCGCCTTCACGGGTCTGGACCGCGGCAATGATCTCGGCCGGTCCCTGCAGCATGCGATCGCCGGCGGCGCGCCGCAGCAGCCCGATCGCGAGTCCGGCCAGCGTCGGGACGGCGAGCGTCATCGCCACGACATGGTCTGCCGCTGCGACGGCCCGAGCGGCGGGTGCGATCAGCAACCATTCGTTGAGCTGGACGACCGCGGCGACGAAGGCCTGTGCCAGGAGCGCGGCGGCCAGGCCGACCAGCGGCGGCAGCGCCAGGCGCTTCAGCGCGGGCATCCAGCGGCTCACTGAAGCGAACAATGCGCCGTCATCGGCCGGCGGCGTGCAGCCGAAGGAAGTCGCAGACGATGCGCTCGACGTGTGGATCGGAATCCGCGACTTCGCGCGGCGACTGTACGCGGTACAACATGCCGACCAGCTTCAGCCCCATCAGCATGCCGATCAACTGCTCGGCGCTGGACTCCGGATCCGGGCATTCCAGAAGGCCTTGCCGGTGCGCACTTTCCAGCCAGGCGGCGAGGCGATCACGTGTAGCCAGCGGACCGTTGCGGTAGATCGAATCGCGGCTTGCCTGCGACATCCCGGTCGATGCGCCCAGCGTATGAATGAAGCGAATGTGCTCGCGGCTGAGGAGGAACCGAGTCATGTCGTTTCCGAATTCGATCAGCGCCTGCGCCAGATCGTCCGCGCTGGGCTTGATGTCGAATCGCCCGGCCATGGCTTCCGATTCATTCAGCGCGATTGCGGCCAGCAATTCATCGCGGTTCGCGTAGCGCCGATACAGCGTTGGTTTCGCGATGCCGGCAGCGCGGGCGACGGCTTCCATGGTCACCGCCTGCGGGCCGAGCTCGAAAAGCAGTTTCCGTCCGGCCGTGAGAATGTCGACATCCTTGGTCCGGTCGATCGGTCGTCCACGTGGGTTGGGTCTCATCGAAACAGGATAATCGATTACGAAACGAAGCCGTTCATTATATCCGTCCCGGGCGCGACCCTCGAGATGCCCCGAGGTTCGTAAAAGGTCCCGCTCGATCATCTCGCAGGCGACTACACTGGCACCGTCATGGAAGACCGAATCGCGATTCCGCCGGAACGTCGGAGGCTCCGGCGAATCTTTCGCCGCCGGCGCGGTATGCGCTGGATCTGGCTGGCCTGCCTCGTTCTGGTTCTGCTGTGGGCCGTCAACGCCTCCTGGCAGCGTTTCAAGCCGCTGCCCGACGGCCTGAGCACCGCGTCTGCGCTGCGTGCCCCGGCGCGGCTGCGGTTCCTGGCCGACTACAGCTACACCGATGCTTCGGGCGACCGCCGGGTCGAACAGCAGATCTTCGATCGGATGCTCGAGCTGATCGAAGGTGCCGAGCGGCTGATCGTCATGGATATGTTCCTGTTCAACGATTTTGCCGGCGAAACCGGCGGTGAGGGCATGCGCGCGCTGTCGCGGGAAATCACCGACCGACTGGTGGCCCGAAGGAGCCGGTTTCCCGAGTTGCGGGTGATCCTGATCAGCGATCCGATCAATACCTTTTACGGCAGCATCGATCTGCCCCAATTCGCGCGTCTGCGCCGGTCCGGCGTCGAGCTCGTGATCACCGATCTCGATCGGTTGCGCGCATCCAATGCACTGTGGTCGGGGGCGTGGCGCATCTGCTGTCAGTGGTTCCAGCGCGATGGCGGAACCGGCTGGCTACCGAACCCGGTCGGAGAGCAGGACGTGACGCTGCGCAGCGTCCTGCGGCTGCTCCGTTTCAAGGCAAACCACCGCAAGACGCTCGTTGTCGACGCGGGGGAGGACTGGATCGGCCTGGTCACGTCCGGCAACGCCCACGATGCCTCCAGCTTGCACAGCAACATCGCCGTCGAATTTTCCGGTGCGGCCGCGCTGGATCTTCTGGCCACCGAAGCCGCCGTTGCGGCGTTCTCCGCGCCTTCGATGGGGTGGCCGCGTATCGAGCCGGCGTCCGACGCCCGAACGTCGGACGGCCCGCGCCTTCAGGTGCTGACCGAGTCGAAAATCCGCGACGCAGTGCTGGACCTGCTGGCGCGCACCGGACCGGGCGACCGGATCGACCTGGCAATGTTCTATCTCTCGCACCGAGACATCGTGCGCGCGCTTCGGGACGCGCGCGCTCGGGGCGCGTCCGTTCGCGCGCTGCTCGACCCGAACAAGGATGCGTTCGGCAGGGTCAAGAACGGCATCCCGAATCGCTCGGTGGCTGCCGAGCTGACCCGTGGCGGTGTCGACGTCCGATGGTGCGATACCCACGGCGAGCAGTGTCACGACAAGCTGATCCTCGTCCGATTCGCCGACGGCGACGCCGAACTGATCGCCGGTTCGGCCAATTTCACGCGGCGTAACCTCGACGACCTCAACCTCGAGACCGATGTTCGCGTGCTTGGAGCGTCGGACTCGATCTTCATGCGCGAAGCGACGGGCTACTTCCAGCGTCGCTGGACCGAGCCGGGTGTGCAGAATTTCAGCCTGCCGTACTCGGCCTACGCCGACGAAGGCGTGCTTCGCTACTGGCGCTACCGATTCATGGAAGCAACCGGCCTGTCGACGTTCTGAGGGGGCGTCCCGAGAGCACCGGGCGTTCACGGCGATTCATGTTGCGCTGCACAAAAAGGCATGCTAGAGTTTTGTGCATCGCACTAATCGGCTCCGGACGGGATCCGATGCGTGTCCCCGGCACATCGGATCGAGTCAGCCCTCGTCCGGATGCCGGTGGCCGATGACGACGGTCAATCGTTGATGCGACATCACCGATTGGCGATCGCCAAAAGGCCGGCCGCCGGCTGACAGCCGGAATGAAGAGCAACATCACCGACAGGAGATCCAGCGCATGAGCCAGAACACCGCATTCGAAGGAATGGCCAAGGCCCAGAACGTCATCATGGAAGCGGTCGACAAGACCGCTCGCGTCAACCTCGCTTCGGCGGAAAAGATGCTCGAACTCAACCGGAAAAGCATGGCGGAAACGAGCGATCTAAGCAGCCCGGCCGACTACGTCGCGCGCCAGTCCACCGCTTTCAAGGAGTACGCGGACCAGCTGAACCAGCAGTTCGAAACCCTCACCGAGATCGGCAACGAATCGCGCGAGCGTCTGACGGAACTGGGTCAGGAATTCGCCCGGAGTATGGATTTCGGCAGCCTGTTCAACTTCACGCCGCCGAAGCCGGCTTCCAAGTCGAGGCCCAAGAGCGCCAAGGCGGCCTGATTCGTTCCGCCTGCTCCTCCCCGGGGCGGATCGATTGCAGCGGGCGCCCGCGTGCGGGCGCCTGCTGAATTTTTTCGATCCGCGGCAGGGCTCGAAGAGCAATGTTCAACGCGGCCTCGACAGGCCAGGGCACGACGCCGACCTGCAGCGGAATTCAGGCAACCGACCGGCGGCCCGAAGCCGGGTTCGCGGATCGCGGATCGCGCACGCTCGTCGGCTCTGCAGCCACGGGCCGAATTGATTCGGCGCGTACAATGAGCGGAATCACGATTGAATCCACGAGTTCGAGCGGAGTCCGCTATGGCTGGCAGTATGCGAATCATCCGGAAATACGCCAACCGCCGGTTGTACGACACCGAAACCAGTCGATCGATCACGCTGGATGATGTTCGCGACCTGGTCGGATCCGGTGAAACGGTGCAGGTGGTCGAAGCCAAGGGTGGAAAAGACGTGACCCGAGCGGTCCTGCTCCAGATCGTCGCCGATCAGGAGATGCTTGGGCGGCCGGTTCTGAGCAACGAGTTTCTCGAAGCGATGATCCGAGTGAATTCCAATCCGATGCGCGACATGGCGCGCGGCTACCTGGAAAAAGTGATGACCCACCTGCAGTCGCAGCAGGAATCGGTCGAACGCGCGGTTCGCGACGTGGCCGGTGTCGGCGGTTTCGAAAAGCTCACGGCAGCGACGATGGAGCCTTACCGCCAGTTCCAGGAGCGGATGTTCACGATCTGGTCCGAGGCCTTGAAGCCGACCCGGCCCCGAAACGATCGAAATGACGCGGATTGAACGCCGCGAATCCGGAATGGGTCGCGGACGAATAATAACGAGAGCTTCTACTCGCCAATGGATCTGAACCAGAAACCGATTCTCATCACCGGCGCGGCTCGCGGTCTCGGGCTGGCCATGGCCACCGAGCTCGCCGACGCCGGCGCCCGGATCGGACTGATCGATGTCGACGAACAGGCGCTGTCCGAGGCGCTTTCGAAGTTGCCCGGCGACGGTCATGCCACCGCCCTGGCCGATGTGTCCGAAGAGGGCGCCGTTCAGGCCGCATTCGATCAACTCGAGCAGGACCTGGGCGGCATTCAAGGCCTGATCAACAACGCCGGAATCACGCGCGACGGCCTGCTGGTGAAATCACGGGATGGCGAGATCGTCGATCGAATGTCACTCGAGCGCTGGCGCCAGGTGATCGACGTCAACCTGACCGGCGTTTTCCTGTGCGGCCGTGAGGCCGCCACGCGGATGATTCGCGGCGCCCGAAGCGGCGTGATCGTCAATATCTCGTCGATATCGCGCGCCGGAAACTTCGGCCAGGGCAACTACGCCGCGGCCAAGGCCGGGGTTGCCGCGATGACCGTGACCTGGGCCAAGGAACTGGCGCGCTACGGGATTCGCGTGGCCTCGATCTCTCCGGGCTTCACCGCCACCGAGATGGTGGCCTCCATGCCGGCTCCTGCGATCGAGCGAATCACGTCGCAGATTCCGCTCAAGCGTCTGGCCGATCCCGCCGAGATCGCGACCACGGCGAAGTTCATCTTCGAGAACGAATACGTCAGCGGCCGGGATTTCGCTATCGACGGCGCGCTCAGACTCTAGGCGGCCCCGTCCGAACATACGACCGGCGATCAGGTCGCCTGGAAATGGAGGGAAGCGTGAGCGAAAAGAACGCACCGAAGACGATGGACCAGGCCGCCGAACTGGGCCGGGAACTGACCCGCATCTCGCAGCTTTCAGGTGCGTTGGTCATGCGCCAGGTCGGCAAGCTTCAATTGCCCGAAATCGACACCTTGAATCTCAGGCGGCCGTTGCTGTCTGCGACCTTCAACACGCTTCGGCACCCGCAGCGGATCGTGCAGGCCCAGTGGGATCTGCTGCGCCGCTACTTCGGGCTGCTGAAATACCTCGGCTTCCGCGTCGTCGGCCGCAACACCGAACCCACCGCCGGGGCGCTCCGCCCGGATCGCCGTTTTCGCTCCGAGGCCTGGAACGAGCGCCTGATCTTCGACCTGCTTCGCCAGGTCTACCTGACCACGTCGGACTGGATGCTCACCAATGCATCCAGAATGCAGGAGCTTCACCCGGACGATCTGGCGCGCATCCGTTTCTATACCCGACAGTTCGCCGACGCCTTGTCGCCTTCCAACTACGTGCTCACCAATCCCGATGTACTGGATGCAACCCGTCGCGAGAAGGGACTGAATCTGCTTCGTGGTTATCGCATGTTGCTCGAGGACCTGCAGGCCGGTGACGGTCAACTGCTGATCTCGATGACCGACAGGACCGCGTTCGCGGTGGGCGAGAACATCGCCACCACCGAGGGCTCGGTGGTCTTCGAAAACGACATGATGCAGCTCATTCAATACGCGCCGCGTACCCGGACCGTTTACAGGAAGCCGCTGTTGATCGTGCCGCCGTGGATCAACAAGTTCTATATCCTCGATCTGCAGCCCGAAAACTCGTTCATTCGCTGGGCAGTGGAGCGCGGACACACGGTGTTCGTAGTGTCGTGGGTCAATCCCGATGAGACCTATCGGTACAAGGCGTTCGACGACTACATGCGCGAGGGTCTGCTCGAGGCGATGGTCGCGATCGAGCGCGCCACGGGCGAATATCGTGTCAACGCCATCGGTTACTGCATCGGCGGCACGCTGCTGGCCGCCACGCTGGCCTGGATGAAGGCGATGGGCGAGGATCGAATCGCCTCGGCGACCTTCTTTACCGCCCAGGTCGACTTCACCGAGGCCGGCGATCTGCGCGTATTCATCGACGACAAGCAGCTCAAGCACCTCGAAAAGCGCATGGCCCGGGACGGCTACCTTGACGGCAAGGCGATGGCGCTGACGTTCAACCTGTTGCGCGCCAACGACCTGATCTGGACGTTCGTGATCAACAACTACCTGCTCGGTAGAGCGCCGCCGACCTTCGACCTGCTGTACTGGAATTCCGACGCGACGCGGCTGCCTGAACGCACCCACCTCTGGTATCTGCGCAAGCTTTACCTAGAGAATCGACTGGTCGAGCCCGGCGGCGTGGAGCTCGGCGGCGTGCCCATCGATCTCTCGACGATCGACCTGCCGGTCTACCTGCAGTCCACGCGAGAAGACCACATCGCGCCGTTTCGCTCGGTCTACAAGGCCACGCAGATCTATTCGGGCGACGTCACCTTCATGCTGGCCGGTTCCGGTCACATCGCCGGGGTCATCAATCCGCCGGCGGCGAAGAAGTACGGCTATTGGACCGGCGACGAACTGCCGGTCGACCCGGATGACTGGCTCGAACACGCGGACTATCACCAAGGCTCCTGGTGGCCGCACTGGAACGAGTGGATCAAGCGCTACGCCGGTGCGCGCGTGGCGGCTCGCGAGCCCGGCGACGGCGAACTCGACGTCATCGAGCCGGCACCGGGCCGCTACGTGCGTAGCTGAATCCGGAGCCGCAGCGCCCGCTTCTCTCAGCCGCGCTGGTCCATCGGCAGCAGCAGGTCCTCCAGGAAGAATGCAGCCAGGGCCGAGCGGTTCGGCAGCCCTGCCTTGCGGTAGACCGCACGTGCCTGGTCTCGAACGGTTCGTTCGCCGGTGCCGCGGGCCTGTGCAATCTCACGCAGGCTCAGGCCCTTCAATAACAGCATCGCGACCTCGGTCTCTGCCTCGCTCAGTCCCCAGTCGTTGAACTGCGCGCTGATCGCGGCGGCCAGCCCGCGCAGCGTCTCGCCGTAACGATCGCGCCAGCGCTCGGCGTCGCGGCGGGCCCGGCCCAGATCGCGGGCCAGCACTCGCATCCGTTTTCGCTGACGCAGCATGCGAACGGCAAGCCATCCGAACCCAGTCCCGGAAAGGGCAAGAACGGCGCCTTCGATCACGACGTGCATCGTCTCCACGCCGTCAGCGGAATCGGCAATCAGGTCCCATGCGACCAGAATGAATATCGCCGCGAATACCGCGGCCAGGAGCTGCGCGCTGCGGTTGTCGTGGAGCATGGAATTGTCGATACGCAAGGTTTCGGCCTTTTGACGGATGGTCTGTTGTGCGTTTCCGGTGCACATTATCCGCAATCGGCGGGTCGAAAGGATCCGCCGACTGAACCGTGTCACCACCGACAAGGAGTCATCGTATGGAGACGCCTGGCCGCTACTCGGGTCTGTCCGTTCTGAACCACTGGATCGCAGCGATCTGCGTATTCGTCATGCTCACGCTCGGGCTTGCCGCGGGTGAGGCAAGCAGCGACGCGGCCGAGCGATACATCATGACCATTCACATCGCGCTCGGGTTCTTCGTGATGCCGATCGTGCTGTGGCGCGTCGCCTGGCGCCTGTACGACGGATTCCGCGCCGACCCCCGGGCCGACGCGCTGACCCGTTGGGCCGGCGGCGCGGTCCATCGCCTGCTGCTGATCGCGATCGCTCTTCTCGTCATCACCGGTCCGCTGTACCTGTTCACCGAGGGCGAGGGCATCGACGTGTTCGGGTGGTTCACGTTCTACCTGCCGCTGCAGAGCCTCGGTTTCCTCCACGAGCCCGCCGAGGAGATTCACAAGACGATCGGGGAACTGATCCTGCCGGTCCTGCTTGCCGTGCACCTGGCCGGCGGCATCCGACATTATCTGGCCCGTCCGCGGGCCGTCGGTCGCCGCTGAACGGGGTCAGACATCGGCGAACTGCGCCGCATCTCCGATCCAGCGATCGATCAGTACATCCGCGTCCCCGCGCGTGAGTCCGGCGGCGATCTTCGGCACGCGTGCAACCAGCGCGGCATCGCGTCCCAGGTCTGCGACCCGGAATCGCAGCATGCCGGTCTGGCGCGTGCCCAGCACTTCTCCGGGTCCGCGAAGCTCGAGGTCGCGCTCTGCGATGACGAAACCGTCGGTGGTCTCACGCATGACCTTCAGCCGGGCGCGCGCCGACTCGCCTGGCGGCGCCTTGTACATCAGCACGCAGGCCGACTGATCGCTGCCCCGTCCGACCCGCCCGCGCAGCTGATGCAATTGCGAGAGTCCGAGCCGCTCTGCGTTCTCGATGATCATCAGGCTGGCATTGGGCACGTCGACTCCGACCTCGATGACGGTCGTCGCCACGAGCAGCCGGATCGAGCCGGTCGCGAATTCATCCATGACCGCGCGCTTTTCGGCCGGCTTCATGCGCCCGTGGACCAGGCCGACGCGAAACTCCGTCAGCTGGGCTTCGAGTTCTGTTGCGGTCGATTCGGCGGCCTCGGCTTCGAGAACGTCCGATTCCTCGATCAGCGGGCAGACCCAGTAGGCCTGGCGACCCTGGGCCAGCGCGGCACGAATGCGCTCGACGACGTCGGGCCGGCGGCGTTCGTCGATCAGCGCGGTGGTTACCGGCTTGCGTCCCGGCGGCAGTTCGTCGATGACCGACACCTCGAGACCGGCGTAGGCGGTCATCGCCAGCGTGCGCGGAATCGGCGTCGCGGTCATGACCAGCTGATGAGGAACGCGTTCGCCTTCGCTGCCCTTGGCGGCCAGCGCAAGGCGTTGATCCACGCCGAAGCGGTGCTGCTCGTCGACGATCACCAGGCGAAGTCGGGCGAACTCAACCCCTTGCTGGAACAAGGCGTGGGTGCCGACCGCCAGCGGTGCGCCCGCCGCCAGCGCTTCCAGCGCGGCGGTGCGCTTCCGGCCGGTGACCTTGCCCGCCAGCCAGACCGGCTCGATGCCCAGCGGCTCGAACCATTCGCGGAAGTTTCGCTCGTGCTGCTCGGCCAGCAGCTCGGTCGGCGCGATGATCGCAACCTGCGTGCCGGCGGCGATTGCC
>JGI12109J20283_10812764_pt1 | contig 14470 bp, 13 predicted proteins | sample ElkSlonscriptome_12_FD_20283 | JGI IMG/M metagenome (IMG submission 20283) | reverse complement strand
GTCAACTGCTGTGACGGGTCGAGTGCTTCTGGCACCGCACCGTTGACGCTGGGGCCATCCCACACCAGGTCTGGATCATTGATCGCAGAGGCCTGGCGCTGTGGTTGACTCAGATTGATCCAGAAATCATCGAATTCCGTGTCAAACATGAATTGCGTCCAGATATCGGGCGTACCGCTGATAAATTGACCCGTTGTTACGCTGGTAAACGTCTGAAAACCAAGCCCGTGACCGAGTTCATGCAATACAACCGGGAACAGGTTGATTCGATCAGGCGGCGGGTTTCCGTCAACGCCGTAATACCATCCAACAGAGCCGGAACAGCCTGTATCAATAGCGCTGTTGAACGTGGTATTGATTTCAGGTGTGCCACCGTTCAGATCCGAACCGGCCAAGCTGCTCGCGAGGGCTGCGCTGTACCAGACGCCCGCGACCGGTGCATTGGTAAAATCGGCATGGACGGTCGTACCCCCGGCCGAACCCAGGACCGAACCCATGGGAGAGCAGGACTGCGGGCTGAACTGTGCATTCACGATGATTTCGACCGGGCTATTCAACAGCTCGGCCCAAACCGCGGCAGCCGATTCGAATAAGAACAGTCGCTGAGCACCGAGCGTCGTCCCCGGGTTACCGCCGACCGGCGTGACCGGCGTCGGATCGTTGAATCCCTCAGTTGGCCCATCGGCCGTTGTAATCACTGTAATCGTGGACTGGGCATGCACCGCCGACAACAGGCAGGCCGAAGTAAGTGCGATTGCAGCGAATCGCAGCGTGATGTTGATTAAAGCACTCATCAGCGCACCGCCCTTTCCGTCTGCTCAGACGGCACATGCGGCGTTGCAAGGTGATGATGTGGATGACTGGTGCACTGAAAGACAGGCCCTTGTTTGGAGTGCTGAAAAGTCGAGGACATCTGAAAACGCCCTTGCAAGTCGACCATTCTGGAACCATCGGGCATCACTTCAACTTCAAGACCCTGATCGGAAAAATTGATTTCGTCAGTCTGCAACCCTCTCATCAGTGCCGGCGGTACTGAGGTGAGTTGCCCGGTTTCAGGATCGCGGTAATACAGCATGCCCGCCTGAAACCGAACGCGATCAGCTTGGCCGGCGTGCGTGCTGGTTGATGCAGCATCGGCTGCAGATTCACTCTGATGCGATTCTGCATTCGCCTGTTCGGCATAACACGAAAAAGACAGTGCGACAAGAAATAGACAAGTGAACGATGCTTTCATCATGATCAAGCTCCTCTGGCTTTGAGGTCTATTGACGAATGTGTTGCTCGAGTATTCGGCAATGGAGATTTACTGAACAACCTAGTATAGACGGAACGATTGCTAGAGCAGCATGGTTCTTGCGGTTTCCAGCGCGTTCAGGAACACATCGATTTCGTCGGTGGTGTTGTAGGCCGCAAACGACACGCGCGCAGTGGCCGAAACGCCGAAGAACTGCATGACCGGCATGGCGCAGTGATGGCCGGTGCGGATGGCAACGCCGAACTGATCGACAATGGTGCCGATATCATTGGCGTGTGCACCGTCGAGCGTGAAGGCAATGACCGGCCCCTTGCCCTCGGCCGTACCGATGATGCGCAGTCCGTCAATGGCCTGCATCCGTTCGGTCGCATACTGCAGCAAGTGATGTTCGTGCTCGGCGATCGCATCGATTCCGGTCGCATTCAGAAAATCGAATGCAGCGCCAAAACCAATCGCACCGGCGATATTCGGCGTACCGGCCTCGAATTTGTGCGGCAGCACGTTGTAGGTCGTCTCATCAAAGCTGACCCGGGTAATCATTTCACCGCCACCCTGCCACGGCGGCATGGCTTCGAGCAGTTCTTCGCGGCCAATCAGTGCGCCAATGCCGGTCGGGCCGTACATCTTGTGTGCCGACATGCAGTAAAAATCACAGCCCAGCGCCTGCACATCGACGGCGACATGCGGCGTAGCCTGGGCACCATCGATGACCGTGGCAATGTCATGCTTGCGAGCCAGCTCGCACACCTGCTGAACCGGGTTGACAGTACCCAAGGCATTCGACACGTGGACCAACCCGATCAGGCGGGTGCGATCAGAAATCAGGTTTTCCAGCTCGTCAACCAGCAATTCGCCACGCTCATTGATCGGGATGACCTTGAGCACGGCACCGGTCTGTTCGCACAGCAGCTGCCAGGGCACGATATTGGAGTGATGCTCCATATGGCTGACCAGGATCTCGTCGCCCGGCTGGATGCGCGGACGCAGGTAGCTCTGTGCCACCAGGTTGACGGCCTCGGTCGTGCCGCGCGTAAAGATGACTTCGCGCGTCGAACGGGCATTGACACCAGCCCGCACGCGCTCTCTGGCACCCTCGAATGCGTCCGAGGCCTCTGCACTCAACTGGTGCACGCCGCGGTGGACGTTGGCGTTGTAGTCGCGATAAAAGCCCGATACGGCATCAATGACGGATGCTGGCCGCTGCGCGGTCGCGGCATTATCGAGATAGACCAGCGGCTTGCCGTGCACTTCCCGCTTCAGTACCGGAAACTGCGCGCGCAATGCGGCAACGTCGAGTCCAGTTACAGGCTGCTTGGGTAGAACGTGTGCATTCATCATCATTGTCTATTGTGAATCGTCTCGTTAATTAGGTTTCGTTACAGCGCTTGTTTGAGTCGATCGGTAAACCACTGCCGTAGCGGTTCGGATTCCAGTGCATCGAATGCGGCCGCGGCAAACCCGAATTTCAGTAACGCAAGTGCTTCGGCGTCATTCAGGCCACGCGAGCGCAGATAAAAACGCGCGGCCTCTTCCAGTTGGCCAACCGTAGCACCGTGACTGGCCGTGACTTCTTCGGCATGAATTTCGAGCTCCGGCTTGGTATTGATGCGCGCGTGTTCGCTCAACAGCAAGTTAGCGGTATTCATATCCGAATGGCTGTCATCGGCACCGGGCAGCATATGGATGCGACCGTTGAATACGCCCATTGAATGGTTATCGGCCAGGATCCGGAAATCTTCCTCGCTATGGCTTGGCCCAACGCGATGCTGGATGGCCGTGTGGTAATCGACCAGCTGTTTATCCTTCAGCGCGGCCACGCCATGAATACGGGTGCGCGCCCGGGATTCATTCAAATGCACCTTCAGGTCCTGGCGCGTCAGTGCGCCGCCAAGATCCAGCACGTAGGCCTGGTAATGGGCGGCCTGCTCCAGCTGCGCTTCGGTACGAGCAATCAATGCCGACTCATCGTTTTGCCTTTGCATCAAGTGCTGCAGGCTCGAGCCTGCAGCAAGCTGCAGATCCATCACCAGATTGATCAGGCCCGAGCCGTGCAAGCGATGCTGTTCGAACAACGTGGCTTCAACGCCTTCGGCCAGCTCGATGCGGATGCGCGGGTGCGCGGCCTGCTTGAACTGATCGCTGCTCGAAAACTGCAGCGCCAGCGGCCGTTCGAGCGTGTGCGTCACGCGTATACAGATGCCCTGCTCCAGCCGCGCCAGGTTCAACCACGCAAACGCATCACTCGGATCATGGTCAACATAAGCGGAAGTATCAATCTGCTCGGCGCGCAGTGGCTCGATGTGCAGGCCATCAATCTCATTCAGCTGAGACGTATCGATCTGGCCGTTATGTACCGGAATCCGGTGCGCGTCAAAAGGAAGCTCGATTGACTCGGTCCGCGCAGCCGATTCATCGGGACCATCACTCGACCAGTCGCGCCGCTCGAGCGCCGCGATTGGCGTATATTTCCAGGCCTCGGTCTTGCGCTGCGGAAAGCCATGCTGCATCAGCACTTTCTGGGCGTGTTTGCGCAGGGCTTCGAGGTCGGACTCGAGCTCGATCAGCGGAGGCGCGCTGAATTGTTCCAGCAATTCGCTCATGCAGCGTCTTCCTCCGGCGACAGGAACCCATAGCCCTCCTGTTCCAATCGTTCGGCCAGCTCACGGCCGCCGCTTTCGACAATTCGGCCGTTGGATAACACGTGCACTTGGTCCGGCACCAGGTGTTCCAGCAGGCGCTGATAATGCGTGATCACGACAAACGAGCGCTCGTCATTGCGCAGGCGGTTCACGCCCTCGGCAACCAGCTTCAATGCATCGATGTCAAGGCCGGAGTCGGTTTCGTCCAGGATAGCCAGCTTGGGCTGCAGCACCGCCATCTGGACCATTTCATTGCGCTTCTTCTCGCCGCCGGAAAAGCCCTCGTTGACGGCTCGCTTGAGCAGCGAATCATCCATCTGCAGCGCTTTGAGCTGCTCACGCACGGCGCGTAGAAAATCAATCGAATCCACTTCGTCCTCACCTCTGGCCTTGCGCTGTGCATTCAGCGCAGCGCGCAGGAAGTAGGCATTGTTGACGCCGGGAATTTCAACCGGATACTGAAACGCCAGAAACAGCCCGGCTGCGGCACGTTCTTCAGCCTCCAGTTCGAGCAAGTTCTGCCCGTCAAACAAGACCGATCCATCGGTAACTTCATAGCCATCGCGCCCGGCCAGCGAGTAGCCCAGCGTCGATTTACCCGAACCATTCGGCCCCATAATGGCATGGACTTCACCTGGACCGACTTCAAGGTTGAGGCCTTTCAGAATATCTTTGTCGCCAACTTGGACATGTAGATTATTGATCTTTAACATTGCAAATACTCTTCATATGTTTATTGCCGCACATGGACGCGGACGAACGCAAAAAGACAGTACAACAGTAAAGACAAGGCCTTTATCTCGTTTCATCTGCGCGAATCGGCGTAATCTGCGGTTACTGATTTGGTTTACCCCACAGCACCTTCCAATGAAATTTCCAACAAGGCCTTGGCCTCGACGGCAAATTCCATCGGCAGTTCCTTGAAGACTTCCTTGCAGAATCCATCGACGATGAGTGCAACGGCTTCTTCTTCATCCATGCCGCGCGAGCGGCAATAGAACAGCTGGTCGTCACCGATCTTCGAGGTGGTCGCTTCGTGCTCGATCTTGGCCGTCGGGTTGGCCGACTCGATATACGGAAACGTATGTGCCCCGCAGGTCTTGCCGATCAACAGGCTGTCGCACTGGGTGTAGTTACGTGCGTTGTCCGCCCGCTTGGCCATGCGCACCAAGCCACGGTACGAATTCTGGCTCTTGCCGCAGGAAATACCCTTGGAAATGACCTTGCTGGTCGTGTCCTTGCCCAGATGAATCATCTTGGTCCCGGTATCGGCCTGCTGGTGGTTATGCGTCAACGCGACCGAGTAGAACTCACCGGCCGAACGATCGCCACGCAATACGCAAGACGGATACTTCCAGGTAATGGCCGAACCGGTCTCGACCTGGGTCCATGAAATCCGGGAATCATCGCCACGACAGTCGCCGCGCTTGGTCACGAAGTTATAGATACCGCCCTTGCCGTTCTCATCGCCCGGATACCAGTTCTGGACCGTCGAATACTTGATCTTCGATTTTTCCTGGGCGACCAGCTCGACCACGGCCGCATGCAGCTGGTTTTCATCCCGCATCGGTGCAGTACAACCTTCCAGGTAGCTGACCTCAGCACCCGGTTCGGCAATGATCAATGTCCGCTCGAACTGGCCGGTGTCGCGAGCGTTGATGCGGAAGTAGGTCGAAAGCTCCATCGGGCAGCGCGTGTCTTTGGGCACATACACGAACGAGCCGTCCGAGAACACTGCCGAGTTCAGGCAGGCAAAATAATTATCGCGATACGGCACTACGCTGCCCAGATGTTCGCGCACCAGATCAGGATGCTCGCGCGCCGCTTCGGAAAACGAGCAAAAGATGACGCCGGCTTCCTTCAGTTCCTTCTGGAACGTGGTGCCAACGGAGACCGAATCAAACACGGCATCAACGGCCACGCCGGCCAGGCGGGCACGCTCGTGCAGTGGGACGCCGAGCTTGTCGAAGGTTTCGAGCAGCTTGGGATCGACTTCGTCCAGGCTTTTCGGACGGTTTTCCTGCTTGGGCGCGGCGTAGTAATGAATCTTCTGAAAATCGATTGCCGGCAACTTCAGCTTGGCCCAGTTGGGTCCGACCATGGTCTGCCAGTGATGAAACGCCTTCAGGCGCCATTCCAGCAGCCAGGCCGGCTCCTCTTTCTTGGCCGAAATCATGGCAATGACGTCTTCATTCAGACCGGCACCGACGGTTTCCGATTCAATATCCGTGTAGAAGCCGGCTTTGTAGCGGCTCTGAATCAGTTGTTCAACTTGCTGTTGTGTTTGACTCATACGTTTTCTCGTCAGTGTTCATAGCGCTGATTCAACGGCGATGAATCAGGCCTGGTTTCGTGCAACGATTTTCAAGCGCTGATCAACGTTGCGTTCGGCAATATGGCCATCTTCTGTTGTGCTGTTAGGCGCAGCGAGATCAGCCAGCGTCATGGCATCCAGCGCCTGCTCGACGGTGGCACCAATGCGACGCCAATTACTGCGCAATGAGCAATCCTGCTCACGCGGGCACGTGCCGGGTTCAAGTCCGCACTCGGTCAACGCAATCGGCCCTTCCATGGCCCGGATAATGGCCGCAATCGAAATTTCCCGGGCCGGACGAACCAACTGGTAGCCGCCGTTGACGCCACGAATCGATCGCACCAATCCGGATTTGGCCAATATCTTCAAGACCTTGGCCGTAGTTGGCAGTTCCAGTCGGGCCTGATCAGCCAAAACGGTTGCTGACCGCGGCTCATCAAGGCTGGACTGCATCTCCGCCATCAAGACGGTTGCGTAATCGGTTAATTTACTGATTCGGAGCATGTGACCTGCCGGTTGCGTCAAGAAAAAATCGAGCTGAATCAGAACGATTCTCAATTAGTACCAATTAAGTCTTATTTTAGCAGATCGTGTTCAACGAGGCGTTATGCAGCGGACCATGACCAAGGCCGATGCGCCTGATTAAACGCTTTGGTTCCGAGAAAGTGAGCGTGCTGTTCGCCAGAGCTGGACGCTGGCCAGGATTCCAGTTGGCAATACGCGCTGTTTCGTGATCTTTTCTGGATTGCGTTGGATTGATTGGCCCAGCCTGTGATCAAGCGCTGCACTGAGCATCTGGTGACGATGGCACCAGGCTTGATTTCCGCTTATCTTGTTTAACGCTAACTGACGCTGACTCAAAATGGTGGACATCCAATGGGCAATCAGTGATTTGAGCCCGTCGCCGGGATCGCTGCTGGCCACGGCTACCTGGTTGAGTTGAAACTCCGCCTGCAGTTCAAGCGGCAACCACCAGCGCCCATGGCGGGCATCGAGCACCAGGTCGCGCACGCTGCGAATCTGATAGCTGGCCGCGGCCAGTTCGGACAACGCCTGATCAGTGTTCTTGTCGCGCGGCACCGATGAATCCGACAGGTTTTCAACCAGCCTGGCCTCGAGCATTGCGCTGGGTGCAGACAGTGCCAAGCAGTGCGACACCCACTCCTCCAGGCGCTCGAAACGGGGCGGGTCAATGGCGAATGAAACCGCCGTAATCAAACGCTGAAAATCAGCCAATTGAAGCGCTTGATACGCACCGGTTTCCAGCAATGCGGTAATGGCCGGGTGTGGCAACTGTTCTTCAAGGCCTCGTCGCCACCAGTCGAGCTTGCGGCGGGCCACGTCGGGATCGCTGACTTCATCGGGTACGGATGCAATTTCAGTAATGACGGTACGAAGAGCAAGAATCGGGTCCTGCAGCTCGCTTTCGGCATAGGGTAATGTGAGGCTCAGCGAACTGCCCGGCACCAGCAGGCGATTCCGACACCATTGGATCCCCGTTGAGGGCGTCACGGCGTCAGTGGACGGTGGGCTGGTCATCCTCATCACGTTCGTCGATCGATCCGCTGGCGGGGCTGTGCAGCAACTGGGCGATGTCCAGCCGGTCGAATTCATACTTCTGATTGCAGAATTCGCAGCTGACGTCGACCTCGCCCTGGGTTTCGAGGATCGATTCAAGTTCATCCTGTCCGAGCCCCCGCAGCACGCTCACCACGCGCTCGCGCGTGCAGGGACAATAGAACTCCAGTGGACGGGACGGATACAGGCGACGCTGCTCCTGATGGAACAAGCGATGCAGCAGGGTCTCCGCATCGGTGTCCAGTAACTCGTCGGACTCGGTCGTCTCGAACAGTTTGCACAGACGATTCCAGCCATCCTGATCTTCGGCCGGCCCCGGTAGCCGCTGCAGCAAGACACCCGCGGCCTGGCTGCCGGATACCGATAACTTCAAGCGCGTCGGCAGCTGCTCGGATCGATCAAAATACTGACCGATGGCCTCGCTCATGCTGTTGCCTTCCAGTGGGACGATACCCTGCCAGGTCTGGGGTTTGCCGGCGGCTTCCTGCGCGCGCTCGATCGTCATCGTCAACACGCCGTTTTGCGTCAGGCTGGAAAAATCACGGCCTTCGACCTCGGTCTCATCAAACCGAACCAAACCCCGCAAACCACCCTGGTCGGTGCAGTCCGCCATCATCAGTTTCAGTGCGCCCGATGCACGCAGTTGCAGGCTGATGCGACCACTGAACTTGACGCCACTCGAGCAGAGGGCAGCCACAACCAGGCTTTCGCCCAGCATCCTGGCCACATTTTCAGGATATTGACCCCGCGCCAGCACTTCCTGATAGACCGAATCCAGGTGAACGACGACGCAGCGCGCGTTGGCCTGCTCAAGCAGCACACGCTGTAGATGATCCTGTGTCATACGGTTTGCAACCAATTCAATACGTCAGTAGGTGTCTCGAAGTGGAAGTCGGCAGGCCAGTTCTTAGCCGACTCACTGTCAGGGATATACCCCCAATGCGCTGCGCCACTCAGACAGCCAGCGGCCCCGGAAGCCTGCACATCGCGCAGATCATCACCGATATACAGCACGTTCGCCGGATTGACGTTCAATTGCCTGCAGGCTGCCAACAATGGATCGGGTGCCGGTTTCGGATTCGGCGTGCTATCACCGGCAATCAGGCACGCTGCACGAGTTTCCCAACCCGCCTGAGTGACGACGGGGGCAGCCAGGCGCATGACCTTGTTGGTCACCACACCCCAGGGAATTACGTTCTGCTCGATGCGATCCAGGATGTCTTCGATACCTGAAAAGCAGTGGCTCTGATCCCAGCAATTATGATGGTAATCGTCCAGAAACTGCTGCGTGTGGCGGTCGCGCTGCTGCTCGTTCAATTCGGGCAGTCCTTCAGCCAGAATTGCTGCAGCGCCCTTGCCTGCAACGGCCCGTAACGGCCCTGCCGGCATGGCTGGATAACCCAGCGTTGCCCGCAGACGATTCAACGCTGCAATCAGGTCCGGTGCGCTGTCGACCAACGTGCCATCGAGGTCAAACAGGACGGCGTCCAGTGCCGGGACGGGAATCACGCCACGGACGCCGGACTCGGCTTGCGCGCGTGAATCAGGTAATTGATGTGGGGCCCGCCGCCAATATGCACGGTGCGGGAGAACGGGTTGTAGCGCATGCCGACGATCTGTTCGACGTTTGCGCCGGCCTCTCGAACGAAGCCAGCCAGTTCCGATGGTTTGATCAGTCGATCATAGCGGTGCGTGCCGCGCGGCAGCAGATTCAGCACATACTCGGCGCCAACGATGGCAAATGTCCAGGCCAGCGGCGTTCGGTTGATGGTGCTGAAAAACAGATGCGCGCCCGGCTTGGCCAGTTCCACGCAGGAACGAACCACGCTGGCCGGGTCCGGCACATGCTCCAGCATTTCAAGACAGGCCACGACATCAAACGATTCAGCCGATTCTGCAGCGAGCGCTTCGGCCGTCATCTTCCGGTAATTGATGTCGAGTTCGGACTCGACCTGATGCAGCTTGGCCACGGCCAGTGGCTTTTCGGCCATATCGATGCCGGTTACATCAGCACCGGCCTGGGCCAGCGCTTCGGTCAGTAAACCTCCGCCACAACCGATATCGACAACGCGCTTGGCCTTGACGGATGCTTTGGACCGGATCCATTCCACGCGGGGACCGTTGATGTCGTGCAGTGGACGAAATTCGCCCTCGGGATCCCACCAGCGCGACGCGAGGCGGTTGAATGCATCGGTTTCGCGCGCGTCATGGTTGATCGCGTCCGCCGCGTCGTCTTGTGGTTCAGCTGTAGTATTCATCGCAGTTCAGGTCAGGTTATTGTGTTACTCGCTCGCTTCAACAGCATTGGATTGCGTGTTCGCTGCGGCATCGATTGCATGGATGCGTCCCGCCCAGCGCTGCGTTTGCTTCATCAGCAGTGATTCATCCAATGTCGTCAGCTGGCGTTGATCCAGCAGCTGTTGGCCGGCGACCCAGACATCGCTCACTTGAGATCGGGGCGTTGCATAGACCAGCTGCGAGATGACATCGTGCAGGGGTTGCGTCTCGATTTGATCCATCCGTATGGCGGCCAGATCAGCTTGCTTGCCTGCTTCGATGCTGCCTAGCGTATTGTCCATATCCAGTGCTCTTGCACCGTGAATGGTGGCCATCGACAGTGCACGCGCGGCCGGCACAGCCTCGGGGTCACCCGAGGCGCCTTTCGCCAGCATTGCGGCCAGCCGCATTTCGCCCATCATGTCCAGGTCGTTATTGCTGGCTGCACTATCCGTGCCGATGCAAACGTTGACGCCGGCCGCATCCAACGCGGCTACCGGGCTGATGCCGCTGGCCAGCTTCAGATTGGAATCCGGGCAGTGCAGGATATGCACACCGTTTCTGGCCAGTCGCGCAACATCGCGTGTGTTGATCTGCGTCATGTGGACGGCCAGCAGCCGTTGGTTCAGCAGTCCAAGGGATTCAAGCCGATCCAGAGGGTGTTTGCCATGCTGCTGCATGCTGCTTTCAATTTCACCGGCCGCCTCGAGCAGGTGCAGGTGAATGGTCAGGTCCAGCTGATCGGCCAGGACTCGCATGCGCTTGAATGCCGAATCGGACACCGAATAGGGCGCGTGCGGCACGAAGCTGATGCCGATCAACGGATGGTCCTTGAATCGATCGTGGACTTCAAGACCGCGGCTGAAATACTCGTCTTCGGTTTGCGCCCATGCGGTCGGGAAGTGGATCACCGGCATGCCGACCACCGCACGCATACCGACCTTGATGGCCGCTTCAGCCGTCGTGTCGGGGAAAAAATAGTTGTCGTTGAAACAGGTCGTACCGCCCCTGAGCATTTCTGCCATGGCCAGTTCGGTACCAGCGCGCACGTAATCCGGGCCCATCAGCTGCTGCTCGACCGGCCAAATATGATCTTCGAGCCAACGCATCAGCGGCAAATCGTCGGCCACGCCGCGCAACAGGCTCATTGCGCTGTGCGTGTGCATATTGATCAGGCCTGGAATCAACACATGCTGGTCGAGCACTCGACGCTCGACATCGGGATAATCCGCCTGCAGTTGAGCACAAGGCAGCACCGCCTCGATGCGATCCTCGTTCAGGACAACCGCGTAATCCTGCAATACCCGGCCTTCAGGCACCACCGGCACCAGCCAGCGTGGGAGCAATGCAATACCCGGTGCGCTCACGAGGAGTGCGCCTGATCAAGCGGAATTTCTATTCCCTTGAGAACGATCGCGAGGGAGGTTCTACGGGAAACGCTGGACCGGCCTCGGTGCGCGCAGTTGGGTACGCGCGAACAAGCGGGCCGAAACGGTTCGGAGCGCCCGCAATAATCCGCCCCAATGGATTCTGGGCGAAAAGCCGGATCTGAAATATTCGCGGCTACAGTGGTAACGACAGGCACGTTCACCTCGTTCATGACAATCTACAGTCGGTTGTGCGATTCAAACGCATTCTTCTCACAGGCGTTTCGAGGTGACCTAGTCCTTGACGCGCGATACGTATTCGCCGGTCCGGGTATCGATGCGAAGCACCTCACCCTCATTGATAAACAGCGGCACGCGGACCACGGCACCGGTCTCCATTTCAGCCGGTTTGCCACCACCGCCGGACGTATCACCACGTACGCCGGGATCGGTGCTGACGACCTTCAATTCAACAAAATTTGGTGGTAGAACCGTGATGGGATCACCATTGAACAGCGTGACCTGGCACTGGTCTTCTTCCTTCATCCACTTGGCGCCATCACCGACCGCCGTTTCATCTGCAGCCAGCTGCTCGAAGGTATCAGGATCCATGAAATGCCAGAATTCGCCGTCGCTGTACAGGTACTGCACATTCTTTTCAAAGATGTCTGCGGACTCGACCGATTCGTTGGACTTGAAGGTTTTTTCGACCACGCGGCCATTTTTCAGGTTGCGCACTCGTATGCGGGTAAAGGCCTGGCCCTTGCCGGGTTTGACGAAGTCGGTTTCGACAATGTTATATGGTTCGCCGTCAAGCAGCACTTTCAAACCATTTTTCAAGTCATTTGCGCCGTAATTAGCCATGGTTGCTCCATTATCAGAATGCAGGCACTGACTGTATTTTTCTGCAGCGCCCACGCAGGAAAGATCGGTTTCATCCAGGTTCGGTCGAATCACTTGAGTTCGAACAGAATCGCCGTACACTAACTACGTACTTACGACCCTAATACGAGACCTGTATTTAACCCGCTATGATACCTCCGAGTTTGTCGATTCAGGTCAAGTCCTGCGAGGCGCCTGCCAGACCGCCTTGGCGAAAACAGCTGCAGGCAGGATGGCGAAGCCCTCAGGCGCTGCTCAAGCATCTGTCGATCGAGCCGCAAACCATCGATTGGATGGACGACAGCCCGTTTCCCATGCGGGTGCCTCAAGCCTTCAGCCAACGCATGCGGTCAGGCGATGCTCGCGATCCACTGCTACGACAAGTATTGCCGGTTCGCCTGGAAGCGGATACGCTGGATGGATTCAGCGCCGATCCTGTCGGTGACCTTGCCAGCCGGAACGAGCGCGGCCTGCTGCACAAATACCGGGGCCGCGTGCTGCTGATTACGACCGGCGCCTGTGCAATCCACTGCCGCTATTGTTTTCGACGCGATTTTCCGTATGCATCCGAACATACCAGTCCGAGTCATTGGGCCCCGGCGATCGATTACATTGCCGAACATGACGACATTTCTGAAGTGATCTTGTCGGGCGGTGACCCGTGGATGCTCAGCACCCAGCGCCTGCAGGCCTTGAGCGACCGGCTGTCTCGAATCCCTCATATCCGGCGTTTGCGGATCCATACCCGGATGCCGATTACGCTGCCGGACCGCATCAACTCATCGCTGATGAGCTGGCTGCAGTCCCTGCCCTGGCAAACGGTCGTGGTTGTGCATGCCAATCACGCCAATGAATTCGACCATCACGTAGAGCGTGCGCTGGATCAGCTTCGCCGCGCAGGTGCCCAGGTGTTTAATCAGGCGGTGTTATTGGCCGGCGTCAATGACGATATCGACAGCCTGACTCAGCTGATGGAACGCAGTTTTGCAGCAGGCGCAATCCCGTATTATCTGCACCTGCTGGATCGAGTACAGGGCAGCGCGCATTTTGAAGTGGGTGAACCACGCGCGCTTGAATTGATGCAAGCCATGCGCGAACGCCTTTCGGGCTATTTGGTGCCCAGACTGGTGCGTGAGCAGTCCGGTGCGGCCTATAAACTGCCCGTGTTTTGAACAATGGATGAATGAACATTCACGATTTTCCGTTCATCTTGACTATGCAAAGCTTATCTTTGAATTCAACAGGCAATATCCATGCGTGATTCCTGGCCGCTGCTGCAAAAAACCGACTTCCCCGCAATCAAGCGTCGCTCGTTGAACACCCTGCAGATGAACCTGGGCTATCTATGCAATCTGGCCTGCATCCACTGCCACGTCAACGCAGGCCCGAACCGCAAGGAATTGATGGACCAGGCCACCATGCGCACTGCGCTGGACGTAGCCGACCGCTACGACGTTCAAACGCTGGATCTGACCGGCGGCTCGCCGGAAATGAACCCTCACTTTCGCTGGCTGGTCGAACAGGCCCGGGACAAGAACATCCACGTGATGGATCGACTCAATCCAACCATCATGATGGAGCCCGGCTATGAATGGGTTGGTACATTCCTGGCCGAGCACGACATCGAAATCGTCGCCTCCATGCCCTGTTATTCGAAGGAAAACGTGGACGCCCAACGCGGCAATGGCGTGTTCGAAGCCTCCATTGCAGCGCTGCAGCAGCTCAATGAACTTGGGTATGGCAAAGCCGACTCCGAACTGACGCTGAACCTGGTCTATAACCCGCTCGGCCCGACCCTGCCGCCGAACCAGTCGGCGCTGGAAGCCGATTACAAGCAGCTGCTGATGGATGAATTCGGCATCGTGTTCAACCAGCTGTTCACGCTGGCCAATATGCCGATCCAGCGCTTCGGCGCCATTCTGCTGGCCAAGGGCGAGTTTGAGCAATATATGACGCTGTTAAAAGACAGCTACCGTCGGGAAAATCTAAGCGGCGTCATGTGCCGCGACCTGATCAGCGTCGACTACCAGGGCTATCTGTATGACTGCGATTTCAACCAGATGCTGAAACTGTCATTGGACATGGGCGCCGAAGAAACCAGCACTGATCGACCTCATCTCAGCGACCTGCTTGCACTGGAAAAACATCCCACCGCCAT
>JGI12109J20283_10283091_pt1 | contig 14479 bp, 11 predicted proteins | sample ElkSlonscriptome_12_FD_20283 | JGI IMG/M metagenome (IMG submission 20283) | reverse complement strand
ACACTACGTTAAAGCCTCATTTTAGCTGTGTCGCGCCAGTAGGTTGGGTTGAGGTGACGAAACCCAACAATGAGAGCGGTTGTGTTGGGTTTCACTTCGTTCTACCCAACCTACTCTGGAATCCCCGGTCAAAATCAGAACAAATGACCAAAGACTAATAACAAAAAGCCAGTAAATTATTGAACCAACGTTCCCCGTTTTTGTCAGTCAATCATTTGAAACATGATGCTAGATTGCTGTTTGAAATCATAAACCTCGCGATCGACTTCGTTGGTATTGCTCAACTCTAGGTTATAGAAATCGACTACAGGGGCATCAAAATAAGGCCCCGCGTGCCAAGTTCCCTTATGTAGCTTGATAAAACAGTTCCCTGGAATACGAAACGCCCGTAAACTCTCTAAATCCACCTCAGAGGCTTCAGAAGGGGGCGCAACTGCCAAAAACCACTCTTGGCCGCCTAATGCACCTAAACACTGGGTACACTGCTGATGGCGGGCAATATCAGCGAATTGTCGCTCGCGATCGCGCAGTCGCATAATATAAAATCTCGGTGTGCCTTGACTTAGGTCGAGTTGGGCATCTTTTTCGTCAAAAGGTTTACCGTCTTCATCGGGGGTAATGATTTGACCGTAGGGGGCAAAGGCTTCTGGGGTAATGTTTTCGAGGGAAAGGGATTTGAGGTTGATGGTTTCAGTCATTGCTGTTGATGAGTGAGATGTGCTACTTCTCTATAGGGTATGGGATGGGTTGGTTGATCAAAAGCGACCAAGAAAAGCCCTAAAAGGCTGACGACGAACGGTATGATAGAAAGCTACGAAGACAAGCCTTAGCAGGCTGACCACGGGCAATTTTTTTGAGCGTTATTTTAGGAGTAAATCGCAGTTTATGGTTCGCGAGTACCGTATTACCCTTCTTCCTGGTGATGGCATTGGCCCGGAAATCATGGCCGTCACGGTGCAAGTCCTCAAGGCGATCGCGCCGACTCACGATCTCCAGTTTCACTTTAGCGAAGTTCCCATCGGTGGTGCGGCGATTGACGCAACTGGAAACCCGCTTCCCCCGGAAACCCTAGACGATTGTCGTCAGAGTGATGCGGTGTTGCTGGCGGCCATTGGGGGTTATAAATGGGATAATAGCCCGCGATCGCAACGACCGGAAACCGGATTATTGGGGTTGCGATCGGGTTTAGAGTTATTTGCGAATCTGCGTCCGGCGACGATTCTACCGCAACTGATTGATGCTTCTAGCCTCAAGCGAGAGGTGGTAGAAGGCGTAGATATTATGGTGGTGCGGGAATTAACCGGAGGGGTGTATTTCGGTCAGCCCAAGGGCATTTTCGAGACGGAAACCGGGGAAAAACGGGGAGTCAACACCATGGCTTATAGCGAAGGTGAAATCGATCGCATTGCCAAGGTGGGTTTTGAGATTGCTTGCAAACGGGGTAAAAAACTCTGTTCGGTAGACAAAGCGAATGTGCTGGATGTGTCGCAATTATGGCGCGATCGCGTGGTTCAAATCAGTGCAGAATATAGCGATGTGGAACTATCCCACCTTTATGTAGACAACGCCGCGATGCAGTTGGTTCGCGCTCCCAAACAATTTGATACCATCCTGACAGGAAATTTGTTTGGCGATATTCTTTCTGATGCTGCCGCCATGCTAACCGGTAGCATTGGTATGTTACCCTCGGCGAGTTTAGGGGCAGACAAACCCGGCGTATTTGAACCCGTCCACGGTTCAGCCCCCGATATTGCCGGACAAGACAAAGCCAACCCCCTAGCCCAAGTCCTCAGCGCGGCGATGATGTTACGCTATGGCTTGGATGAACCGGAAGCCGCGACTCAGATTGAAAAGGCGGTGATGGCGGTTCTCGACCAAGGCTACCGCACCGGGGATATTATGTCACCGAACATGAAGGCGGTGGGTTGTCAGGGGATGGGAGAGGTATTGTTAAAAGCTTTGGGATAAAGCCTTCTGATACACCTGAAGAATGCGTTGGGTGACTTCCTCGATGGTTAAATTATCCGTCACCACTTCGATCGCGTCGGAGGCTTGACGCAAAGGCGCGATCGCGCGGGTACTATCGCTATAATCCCGTTGTTGAATATCTCGCTCTAGTTCGGCTAAATCAATGTCGGTTTGGCCTTGAGCGTGTAAATCCGGTAAGCGACGACGCGCTCGTTCGGAAACCGAAGCGGTGAGATAGATTTTGCACTCAGCATCGGGGAAGACATTTGTACCAATATCGCGGCCTTCGGCGACAATACCGCCTTTTTCGCCCCAAAGCTGTTGTTGTCTTACCAAAACGCGCCGTACTGCGGCCAAACGGGCGATCGCCGATACATTCGCCGTGACTTCTGTTGTGCGAATCGCCTCGGTCACATCATTGTTATTAATATAAACGCGGGTTTGGGTGGGGGTGCGACGAAATTCGATGTGAGCCGATTCGACTAACTCCGCGATTCCCACTTCGTCATCGAGGGGAATTCGCGATCGCATCACTAACCAAGTAATGGCGCGATACATGGCTCCGGTGTCGAGGTAAGTCAGGTTGAGGGCTTCAGCTACGCGACGGGTTACGGTGGATTTTCCTGCACCTGCGGGGCCATCAATGGCGATAATCGGTTGGCGTTGGCGTAAAATGACGTTATCAATCAGGCGAGTTTTGCCCACAAAGGCCGCGATCGCGAGGAGTCCTGCGGTTTCGATGCGATGGAGGGGTTCGAGGGTATCGGGATCGACCAGTTCGAGGTATTGAACAGAGACTTCGGGGACTTTGGCCAGTTCCGCATTCGCGATCGCCATGAGGGTTTCTCGCGATCGCTCCCCTTCCTGAAACGTCACTTTTGCCGCTTGTAAACTGCGAGATAATACCAAAGCTTGCTTTTGTTCTAGGGGCGTTAAATACTGATTGCGAGAACTCAGGGCTAATCCTGACGCTTCTCGCACAATCGGACAACTGCGAATCTCGACGGGAAGATTCAAGTCTTTGACCAAACGGCGAATAATGGCTAACTGTTGCGCGTCTTTTTGCCCAAAGTAAGCCCGCGTTGGTTGCACAATATTCAGTAACTTGGTGACAATCGTCGCTACCCCTTCAAAATGCCCCTTGCGAAATGCCCCACACAACCCCGTCATCATCATTTTCGGGGGAATGACTAAACTGGTTTCTAGATTAACCGCCAGAGCATAAGGATCGATGCCCATTTCTTGGGGAGTTGGAGCAAAAATGGCTTTGACTCCCAAATTCGCACAAAGTTGGTAATCTCGCTCTACATCGCGGGGATAGCGGTCTAAGTCTTCGTGGGGGCTAAATTGCAAGGGATTGACGAAAATACTCACCACAACAGCATCATTTTCCGCGATCGCCCGTTTGATTAAACTTTGATGACCCAGATGCAATGCCCCCATGGTCGGAACCAGGCCAATTGTTTGACCTGCACCCATTTCACTTAATGCGGTCCGCAAGCCCGCGATGGTTTCTAAGAGTCGCACCAAAACCCCCTTGTTGTTTAATACATTTAGCACCGAACAATCCACCCAAGGCTTCAAACCCTCGAACCGAAGGAGATTAAATTTTAACCTTGGGTGTTTCGGTTGGGATTCCAGTCCTGTTCGCTTTGGGTGGACTGAAGATCGGCCGTCATTTTATCGAAAAGTTAAGAACGCCATTCAAAATATATGGCAGGAAGCAGAACTGTTAGGACGTAGTGGGGCTTGCCCTCACCCCAACCCCTCTCCCACGGGAGAGGGGCTTATTTTTTAGGCAGAGATTTATTGTCCTAACTGCTCAGGCGGTTGCAATAAGACCAATGACCCATGACTCCTCGGTTTATCTTCCGAGAATTTCCAATTGAACCGGAGCAACCCCAGAGCGCATCATGCCAATTTTGCGGGCGGCGGCGGCGGATAAGTCGATCACTCGTCCTCCCGAAAAGGGGCCGCGATCGTTAATGCGAACGATCGTTGATTGACCGTTGTTCAGATTAGTCACTCGCACTTTTGTACCGAAGGGTAATGTCCGGTGGGCGGCAGTCATGGCGTTTTGGTTAAAGCGTTCGCCACTGGCACTGAGGCGACCGTGGAAACCCGGCCCGTACCAAGAAGCGGTTCCCCGTTGCTGACCAATGACCGCTTGAGTTTGAACCACAGGGGCAGTATTAAACTCAGGACGCACTGCAATTTGGTTGATGTCTAAAGGTTGTGCTGCACCGAGTAAGCGGCGCAAGCGGTTAGTGGCTTGCAGGGCATCGTGGGTGAGGTTCCGGGTGGTGTCGGGTAAAATCGTGCGATTGTCGATGGTGACGAGGGGTTCATCTCCCACGCGGATGAGATAGGCGTTGAGGTCTTCGTTCCAACCGACGGTGATGCTGTTGGCATCGAGGTCATTTTGGCTGAGGTAATTGAGGCGGGCGGCAACTTTGGTGGCACGCCATTCGGGGTCATAGTTGGGGTTATTGCTTTGATTCGATTCTTCTAGGGCAGGATTCGCACTGAGATCGACGGGTTGGTCTTGAGGCGGGGGTGCGATGAAACCACGACTTTTGGAGCGAGCAATGGGGGTTTCGGGATTGATGAAGGTGAGTACCGGAATACCGCGAATGTAGAGGGTGACGGCGGGTTCTTCTCCCCAAAGATGGGAGTAAATTTGGGCAACTAAATTCTGGGTTTGGGCAAATTCTGGGGAAGCGGTGGTTTCGGGAGCGAGGTTGGGGGCGGTAACATTGCCTTGAGGGAGTCCTTGATTTTGGGTCGCTTGTGCTTGCGTCGCTGTCGGTGCAAGTCCCAGACAGAGAGGAAGGGTTGCTGCTGTCGCGATCGCAGAAAGAGTAAGGCGACTCAAACGTTTCTGATTCATTATGGTTATTGAGAAACTCCAAGAACGAAATCGAGTTGACTTATCAGCCATAGGCTTATGCGAACTCGATACGAGTTTGCAGTAATAATCTGAACTGAAACAGACTAACATAAACTTTTGCGAAGGGGATCGTTTTTTTTGCTTTTTTTGCGGTAATTTGGTGAATCCTTGCCCCTAGGCCAATCAGCCAAAGTCTCATGCTGAGTTCGTCTGAGCCGAGATAATTTTAATTTTTCTTTACTTTTTTTTAGAAAAACTTAATATTTCACTGCTCTGGGTTGGGAGTCAAAATCCGGTTTTGCATACCACAAATATAAATTTTTGTCATCACCTAAGTATTATTTTTTTTTATGGATTATCGATCCGCAGGGGTAGATATTGCGGCGGGCCAAGCTTTTGTCAATCAAATCCGCCAAAGCGTTCAAAGTACCTACCGTCCCGAAGTTTTGGGCGGTTTGGGGGGGTTTGGGGGTTGTTTTCAACTGCCGAGTGGTTACCAAGAACCGGTTTTGGTTTCGGGAACCGATGGAGTCGGCACAAAACTCAAGATTGCCCACGCCCTCGGTCGTCACGACAGTATCGGCATTGACTTGGTGGCGATGTGTGTTAATGATATTCTCACTTGTGGGGCAGAACCGTTGTTTTTCCTCGATTATCTGGCCACCGGGAAACTTGAACCCCAACAACTCGCAGAAGTGGTTGCTGGCGTGGCAGAGGGCTGTCAGCAAAGCAACTGCGCTCTTTTGGGGGGGGAAACGGCGGAAATGCCGGGATTTTACGGCGCAGGGGAATATGATGTGGCTGGGTTTTGTGTGGGGATTGTGGAAAAACAAAAAATGCTCGATGGTTCCCAAGTGCAAGTGGGGGATGTGGTGATTGGGTTAGCCAGTCAAGGGGTTCACAGTAATGGCTACAGTTTGGTACGAAAAATTGTGGAAACTCAGGGGTTAAGTTGGCAAGATTGCCCCCCGATTTTTGAAGGGAAGTCTTTAGGGGAGGTTTTTCTAACGCCGACACAGATTTATGTACAGCCGATTTTGGGGGCGTTGCAGTCGGGGATCGAAATTCACGGCATGGCCCATATTACCGGGGGCGGTTTGCCGGAAAATTTGCCCCGGTGTTTAAGTCAAAATCAGTCGATTCAGATTCATCGGGACAGTTGGACAATTCCCCCGGTGTTTGAGTGGTTGTCCCAGACGGGGAATGTGGCGGCGGCGGATATGTTGACAACGTTTAACATGGGGATTGGTTTTGCAATCCTTGTTACTCCCAATGCGGTAGAAATGGCTTTAAATTGGTTTCAAAGCCAAAATATCGATGCTTATGTTATCGGTGAGGCGATCGCGGGGGATGGTCGTTTAGTGGGATTATTGGATTAACTTTGGCCTATAAAGGATTATTTCTGACGGGTAGCGCTTTTCTGGCGGCGGGTGGTGTTCTGGCGTTGTGGTTGGGTCAGGTCACCACCCTAGAATGCGATCGCATCCGAGATCGCTGTGAAATTCGCCGTCAATCTTGGCTTAATATTAATAATCAAACCTTTGCGACCACCGAATTAGAACAAGCGATTGTCATTGAACAACCCACCGAAATTCCGGGCGATCGCCTAGAGCGTTCTAATACGATGTATCGGGTGGTTTTGGTGGTGAATAATACTGAAATGCCCTTTACGCCTTACTACAGTGGCGATCGCCAACCGAAAGTCGCGATCGCCACCGAAATTAATACCTTTATTCTCAATCCGGATCGCCTGACCCTCGAAGTGCAGCAAGATGACCGCCTCAATTCTTACATTGCAGGCAGTATTTGTGCTGTTGTGGGACTGTTGATTCTCGCTTCGAGTTTGCGAGATTGATTTGAAGGCGGCACCCAGATTCGAACTGGGGATAAGGATTTTGCAGACCCCTGCCTTACCACTTGGCTATGCCGCCGTACTTGCACAGATACCAACTATACCAAAAGGGCGATCGCTTCGGCAAGGGGGCGAGGGTTATTTATCATTAGTCCTTTGTCATTGGTCATTGGTCATTTGTACCACCGTTAGCTTGCTCCAACCAACGGCTTAAATAGTCCTTTGTCATTGGTCATTGGTCATTTGTACCACCGTTAGCTTGCTCCAACCAGCGCACCAAATCTGCTTCGCTCTCGAAATCCAGCGAGGCAATTGTCAGTGAAACACCGAAGCTCACGCCAAAAGTAAAGCGTTGGCGTTGGGTACTTCACGCCCCTGTTTTCAGTCCTGAGTTCAAAGAAGATTTGCGCTGGTGGTATCGCCAAGACCCTAAGAAAGCGAATAAGATACTCGATCTGGTTGCCGATGTGTTAAATGGCGACCCTTTCACGGGACTCGGCAAACCCGAACCCCTCAAATACATTGCCTCGGATACTGGGTCGCGACGGATTGATTTAGAACATCGCTTGGTTTATAAAGTAACGGGTCAGCAGGTGTATTTTCTGCAAGCCCGGTATCATTATCAAGCCGATTGAATGTAACTATTTGTTGTGGTTGGCCCGATGTAGTGCGATCGCGGGGTCGGGACTAAGATACTCTAGATCGAGTGACTATATTTTTAGGGCAGAAAGCACCAACTCGCTGCTCAAATCTTAAAAAGACTGTTATGACATCAACTGTTTCTAATCCCGCTCGGACTGTGCGTATTGCGTCCCGCAAAAGTGAATTAGCTTTAGTGCAAACTCATTGGGTGCGCGATCGCCTACAACAGCATTTTCCCGATCGCCAGTTTGAAGTGGAAACCATGAGTACCCAGGGCGATAATATTCTCGATGTCGCCCTTTCTAAAATTGGCGACAAGGGCTTGTTTACCAAAGAACTCGAAGTCGGAATGCTCAACAATATCGCTGACTTTGCCGTTCACTCCCTCAAGGATTTACCGACGAATTTGCCCGAAGGCTTGATGTTGGGCTGCGTCACCGAACGAGTCGATCCCGCCGATGCTTTGGTGGTTGGCGAAAAGTTCAAAGAACATCAAATCGACACTTTACCCGAAGGGGCAATTATTGGTACGTCTTCCCTCCGGCGTTTGGCGCAACTGCGTTATCATTTCCCCCATCTAGAATTTAAAGATATTCGCGGCAATCTCAACACCCGTTTAGCCAAACTGGATGCAGGAGATTACGACGCGATTATTTTAGCCGTCGCGGGGCTGCAACGGTTGGGAATGGGCGATCGCATTCATCAAGTCATCCCGCCTGAAATCTCCCTTCACGCCGTCGGACAAGGGGCATTAGGCATCGAATGTCGCGAAGGGGATGCAGATATCCTGGCCTTACTCAAAGCCATCGAACACCAACCCACTTATCAACGCACCCTCGCTGAACGCGCATTCCTGCGGGAACTCGAAGGGGGTTGTCAAGTGCCTATTGGCGTGAATACCAGCATCGATGGGGAAACCCTGACTTTAACCGGAATGGTGGCCAGTTTAGACGGCAAAACTTTAATCAAAGATACCGTCACAGGCAGCAGCAGCGACCCGGAAAAGCTCGGCCTCGATTTAGCTGAAAATCTGAAGCAAAAGGGAGCAAAGGCGATTTTAGACGAGATTTTTGCCCAAATTAATCGTTAATCGCATCTCAGGGAAACGTTTGTTTTACAAGGGACGGGTACGCCTGTTGTTGGTTGTTGGTTGTTTGTTGTTTGTTCCCAAGCTTTGAGTTTCTTTTAGGGCGGTGAGTATGTCAAACTGCTTTACAACCCGACGAACCAAAATTACCAAAACAGACGAGCATGACGCGAATATTATTTGTTGCTGCTGAAGCCGCGCCTTTAGCCAAAGTTGGAGGAATGGGCGATGTGGTGGGGTCGTTACCCCAAGTCTTACGCAAAATGGGCCATGATGTCCGCATCTTCATGCCCTATTATGGCTTTCTGCCCGACAAAATGGACGTTCCCAAAGAGCCAATTTGGTGGGGGGATGCCATGTTTGAACATTTTGCCGTGTACGAAACCGTTTTACCTGGAACAGATGTTCCCCTGTATTTATTTGGCCATCTCGCCTTTTCTGGACGGTCTATTTACGGTGGGGATGATGAAGATTGGCGCTTTACCTTGTTTGCAAACGCGGCGGCGGAATTTGCTTGGAATGGCTGGAAACCTGAAATTATGCACTGCCATGACTGGCACACGGGTATGATTCCCGTCTGGATGCACCAATCTCCTGATATTGCCACAATTTTCACCATTCACAACCTCGCTTATCAAGGGCCTTGGCGTTGGCGATTACAGCAAATGACTTGGTGTCCTTGGTATATGCAGGGTCACAATACCATGGCCGCGGCAGTACAGTTTGCCAATTTGGTGAATACGGTTTCACCGACTTATGCTCAACAAATTCAAACCGCCGATTATGGCGAAACCCTTGAAGGTTTGCTGTCTTTTATTAGTAGTAAGTTACGGGGGATTGTCAACGGCATTGATATTGACAGTTATAACCCCGAAACTGATAAATATCTAGAGCAGAACTTTACGGTGGATACCCTAGAAAAGCGGAGTGTGAATAAAATTATACTCCAAGAAGAAGTCGGTTTAGAAGTGAACAAAGGCGCACTTTTAATGGGGATTGTAACGCGATTGGTTGAGCAGAAAGGCATTGATTTGTTATTACAAACCATCGACCGCTTTTTGTCCTATACTGATTCCCAGATTATCATCTTGGGAACGGGCGATCGCTACTACGAAACCCAACTTTGGCAAATGGCTTCCCGCTATCCCGGACGCATGGCGGTACAACTGTTATACAGCGATGCCTTGTCTCGTCGTGTTTACGCCGGTTGTGACACATTCCTGATGCCCTCTCGCTTTGAACCTTGCGGTATTAGCCAAATGTTAGCCATGCGTTACGGTTGTGTTCCCATTGTCCGCCGTACCGGGGGTTTAGTAGACACCGTTTCCTATTATGACCCAGAAGCCAATGTGGGAACGGGCTACTGTTTCGACCGCTACGAACCCATTGACTTCTACACTTGTATGGTAAAAGCCATCGAAGGTTTCCGCTTCAAAGGGCAATGGCGGGAGTTACAAAAGCGGGGAATGCAAAAAGATTTTAGTTGGGAAAAATCCGCCCGCGAATACACTAAAATGTACCGTCAGGTGATGGGTTTACCCCCAGAAGAAGATACACCGCAAGGGAGTCAATCGACCGCTTCTGTGAGTTAAACTTTGACAACCCTGGTATTTCTTAAAAACTGGGGTTTTGCCTTTCTACAACCCCGGTTTCTTACCTGCTTACACAGTCAAGTTACAGTTTTAAGCTAGAAACCGGGGTTCTTAATCCTCACTCTTGATTTTATCGAGGAAACAACCGCGCTAAACTTTCTTGTAAATTGCGATGGGGGTAAATATCCGCTTTTTTCTCCCACATATAATCTAAAGTTTGTTCATAACTCCAATTACTATTTTTATAATAACAATAGGCCACACTCATCGAACCACTACGACCAATTCCAGCCCGACAATTAATTAAAACTTTTCTCCCCGCTTCAAGTTGTAAATTAAGCCAATCAATCGACTCCTGTATCGCCGCATCAGGAATTACATTCACCGCCCCATCTAATAATTGAATATGTTTGTAACTAATATTTGATTGCGACGTAAATGATAACGGAAATTCTGCCGCCAAATTCAAAACCGCATCAAATCCCAGACTTTCCGCCTGGGACGCGGCAATAAAATTCCCTACATACACCCCCGGCAAAAACTCTACATAACTCGCCCCCTGCGTCCAACTCATGGCATCCGAAGGCGACTCAACCCTCAAAGTACCATTTTCTTGAAAACTACCCGCCCAGAGCCAATTTTGCCGATTTTCTTTTAAACCGACGCGATAAGTAAACTGGAAATCTCCGGGACTTGTCGGCAAAATTGAATGAGTAAATTGATAAAGATTTGGGGCAGTTTCAGACTGATATTTTAAATCGATTCCAATCCAATCCCCCGTATTATTGAGTTTATTAATTACATTTGTCCACAGTTGCACAATCAAAGCATCTGGCGGCTGTGCGCTACTAACTTGTACTGTCGCACCAAAGCTCTCTAGCATATATAAAACAACCTGAGAATGCAGCCCTGGTTGTACTGTTTTGATTTGAGCAAAAACCATAATCAGTTATCAGCAGTTAAGGAGAACGTTTTTCCAAAATATGATTGGTTATTAGTGAATTGCGACAAGTTAATCTTATTGAAGCTTTATCAATCACCCCTGTAGGGGCGGGGTTTCCCCGCCCAATTTAACGTTAATACTTTGTCAATTTTGGGTGCGACAACGGTACTAATCGTAACTTCCCCTGGTTAAAATTGGGTGAGGAAACCTCACCCCTACACAAGTTGAGGACTCTTTTATTTTCTAGTCCGCGAAGGCGGACTTTGCCGTGTTAGCCGGAGGATTTTAAAATGGGCGGGTTAATGGGATAGACTGGGTTGGAAATCAAAACCCCGGTTTTTTGAAAAAACCGGGGTTTTAAACCTGTATTTACCTGAAATAAAAACTATTCCCCAGTCACAGACAAATCATCCACCCAAACGCGAGGTGAAATCCCACCCGGCGTTAACTCTACTTCTTTTTCTACATAAATAATCGACTTCAGCAAGTCTAAATAATCCCCGGCAATCGTCGCCGAATCAACACTCATTTTCTCGCCTTTATTGACTAACCAACCATCAAACGGCAGAGAGAAAGAGCCTTGTAGAGAATTTACCCCCGCATGAAGCGCACTCAAATCATCAATTAAAATGACATTTTCGGCATCATCAAGGGAGTATTCCTGTTCGGCGGGTTTCCCGGCAAAAACATGGAAGAAATGAGGACTAATGCTGACCTTTGCGCCAATATTGGCATGACCTGTGGGTTCAGTATTCATGCGTTTTGCCGTTCCCGAACTGTGGAGAAAATTGCTTAAAACGCCTTCGGTAATTAAGGGAATGCGACGGGTAGGAGTACCTTCTCCGTCGAAGGTTTCCCCGCCAACATTTTGCGGATGTAACGCATCGTCACATACCGAAAGTAAGGGAGAAGCGATTTCTGTTCCTAGGGATTCGGGAGTGGATAAACTTTGTTTGTCGAGGATACGTTGGGCGTTGAATAAGTTAGAAAATGCCCCCAATAAACTCAAGAAAGCTTCTGCTGAGAAAACAGCCCGATATTTACCAGATTTGATTTTTTGGTAATTGAGGTGGCTGACTGTTTTTTCACCTGCTTCTTGGATGCAATCAGCGATATCTAGTTTTTCTAAACTTTCGCTAACCTTGTAACTGCCTGCACTACGGGGCTTTTTGCCTTCTTGCTCGGTTTTGCTGTACAGATAGACGCTGGCATAAGAGCAAGCTTCGTGACGCATTGCGCCGTCGCTGTTGAGATAAAAACGGTCAATATCCCGTTGTGATAATCCATTATAGGGAACTGATGCGATCGCGGGGTGGGCATTCAGTAACTCTTTTTCGGCCACCACCAACTTATCAATCAAATCGGAAACCGGCGCTTGTGCAGCAGTCGTCCAAGGTACTTTGGCCGTTTCTGCGGTTGCATGAGGGCTAAAATCAGGGATATTCTCTTTCGCACCAAAATAACTGGCTTCGTGCGCCGTTTTCAGGGCTAATTCAATCCCTTGGGGATTAATATCCGTCGTCGTCGTGACCCCCATCATGTCTTTTTCGTTCCACACCCGTACAATCACACTCGAACGGTTGGAAGCTTTGACTTGTTTGGGTTCTCCGGTATCTACTTCGACGCTCGTCGAATCCACGGCTGAACCATAAATATCGTATTTTTTAATGCCGATTTCTTTGGCAATATCGCCAGCGTAACTTGCGAGGTCTTTAACTTGAACCATTTTCGATGAATGATGAATGATGAATGCTGAATGATGAATTATGAAAAGTTGTATTTTTAGGGTGGGTTAGGCGGCTAAAACCTAAGCTATGACAGCAATCTAGAAATCCGCCGTAACCCACCGCTTGTATGTGTGTCATGCCACTATTTCGGTGCGTTACGCTTTGCTAACGACACCCTACACTTGAACCTAGCGGCCACCGACGGTAATTGAATCAACCTTGAGATGCGGCTGACCAACGGTAACGTAAATGCTGCCACTCACCGAACCACAGAAGCCCGGAGCCAAGCCCAAATCATTTGAACACATGGAAATCTTATTCATAATTTCCTTGGCTTCTCCGATGAGGATTGCGCCTTTGAGGGGTTTGGTGATTTTGCCGTTTTCAATGAGATACGCTTCGTCTACGCCAAAGTTAAACTCACCTGTGGGGCCAACACTACCGCCGCCCATTTTCTTGCAGTAAATCCCCTTATCTACCGAAGCGAATAAGTCCTCAACGCTGTAGTCTCCCGGTGCGATGTAAGTATTCCGCATCCGCGAAGCTGCCGCATAAGCGTAACTCTGACGGCGGCCGCTGCCGGTGCGGGGGTGTCCGGTACGCACTGAACCTGTGCGGTCGGAAATGAAGTTTTTGAGGATGCCGTTTTCAATCAGGAGGGTGCGTTGGGTGGGCATTCCTTCGTCATCCATGTCCACTGACCCAAAAGCGTCTTCGCTGCGTCCCTCATCCCATGCGGTGAGGTTTTCGTGAGCGATTTTTTCGCCTTTTTTCTCTAGGAAGGGGGTCGTTTGACGCTCGATTTGGGTGGTTTCGAGGAGGTGACCGCAGGCTTCGTGGAAGATTACGCCGCCGAAGTGATTGGCCATGATAATGGGATAATTGCCCGATTCGACATAATCGGCATACAGCATGACTCCGGCACTTTCAGCGACTTCGGCGGCAATGGTTTCATAATCCCAATCCCGCAAGAAATCTGGGTCGCTGGTGTTGCCGTCTCGTTTGCCGATGGAACTGCGATGCTGACCGTCGGCACACAATAAGTTATAACCCACTGATTGGGTCAAACGAATATCTCTGGCAAATGTACCGTCACTGGCAGCTACGAGGACTTCTTGCCAATCGCGGAAGTAAGCGGCCCGTCGCGATTGGACGTGAGAGGCTTTTCGGTTGAGTTCGCTGTTGGCGGCGAGCAATACGTCGCTCATTTCTTGCATATTGCTGCATTCTGCGAGCCAGCCTTCTTTGGCTTTGGCGGTGGCGTAGTCTCGCATCAATTCCAGATAGATTTCAGGAATGTGATTATTCGGACTGGGCAAGTTTAAGCCGAGAATGGATAAACCTTTTTCGAGAGCGGCTTTGAGACCATTAAATGTCAGGTCGTTGGTGCTGACATAACAATCAGCTTTGCCCCGAAACACGCGCACTCCTGCCCCGGTGGATAGTCGCGGTGAGATGCTGGTAATGGCATCTTCTTCGGCTAAACAGCTAATGTAGTTGGTTCGTTCGAGGAAAAATTCGACAAAATCGGCTCCGGCGGCTCGTCCTAAGCCCAGGAGGGTAGATAAGGGCGCTTCCCAGGTAATATCAAAGCGTTCGGGGGTGGCGGTGTATTGTAATGTAGGTAATTCTTTGGTTAAAAGTAGCGTGCTTGGAGGCATAGAGTTTTGGTGAACTAGCAGTTATTATGACTGGATTGAAACAACCCGTTGGCTTTTAGTCTAGCAAAATCGCCTGAAGTGGGGCTTTATTGGGGGGGAGTTTTGCTGTTTTGGCAG
>JGI12109J20283_10557209_pt1 | contig 14492 bp, 11 predicted proteins | sample ElkSlonscriptome_12_FD_20283 | JGI IMG/M metagenome (IMG submission 20283) | reverse complement strand
CTATGTTGTCCTTTGGAATAGTATTGACTGTTTTCTACTTCATAAGATGGAATTACCCAGTGCATTATTACATCACGCCAGACAGCAAGCCATACAAAAACATCACAGCAGGCCGGTTTTATTTGCTGGAAATTCATATCGAATGGTTTTTGTGAATCAGATAACAATGCTTTCAGATACAAAGGTGCGCTCACTCCAAACTCAACAGCTCGCGAAGCCTTTACCTCAACTCGGATGTTAGGAGGTAGTAAAAAGTCGTATTCCCCAGAGTAATTCGGGTCTGACTTTTTATTTGGTCTTTGAAGGTTTGGTACTAGTTCCTTAAGATGTCCTTGCGCCCAAACCTCCCCAAATCCCCGAGGTGCGCTGATTTCAAACAGGTACAAGTAAAGATTTCTATCCAGATAGTCATTTCTTAACTGATAATATTCATCAATAGAAAGCTTTCCTGCGGCAAGTACATGTGAAATGATATATTCATATTCACTAAATGGGTAAATCGATATGATTTCATTCAGCATGGAACGTAGCTCTTCTGGCTTGTCAAGGCGGTTTATCAATTCATCAAGTTGAGCCTTGAGTTTCTCCATGTTATTTACTCCATGAATAGTTTAGTTTGCATGACAACTGGCTCGTCTTCGTCTATGTTAAGCATCGTTTGGAGGGTTTTGTCTGTAGTTAGTTCGCGCTCAAACGGATTGCTGTTCTGCCATCCGGTTTTGTGGGTCCGGCGGAAGCGCTCAAGCCGGCGTATGGCAATTTCACAGTAGATCGGGTCAATATCCAGCGTGTAACATCTGCGACCAAGCATGTCCGCCGCCAGCAGCGTTGCCCCCGAATGACAGAAAAAGTCCAGAACGATATCATCCGGTTGAGAACTTGCCCTGATAATCCGTTCGATACTCTTCAGCGGTTTTTGCGCATAGCATCCATTAACATTCTCTTCCATACGATAGAAAACCTGTTGAATATCCACCCAGACATTGCCGGCGCGGATATGCTCCGATTTCCCGCGCTCAAGATTCTCGGTTACTTGCCCATTGACTTTTTTATAGTAGCCGCGCAGGATTTTCGGAATATCGGTGTACTCAGCTTCGACATTGAAACAGGGTGTACCTCTGGTGTAGTATACAAGCTCTTGCCGTACGGCCATCCAGTTTTTCTGCGTGCCATAGCCCCGCTGATTGCGCATCGTGATGTAGCTCCGCGCGGTAAAAGGCGTAGTCCGCATCATCAGCATAAAGTCCGGCAGGGGTTGAAACCCGGCCGTCTGATCCGCACCCAGCCAGACATAGAGCGAGCCATCTTTGCATAATGCATGAGCGGTGCAATCAACCCACTGGTGACACCAGGCGATATAGTCATCAAGTTCCTTCTGTTCAAAGGCAACCAGGTTATAGGGCGGATCATGGATCGCCAGCGTCGCCGCGTCGTTCTGCATAAGCCGCCGGGTATCCGCAATGTTGGTCGCATCCAGGCAGCCAACCCGGTGCCGGCCATCCGGATCAATCCAGACATCGCCTGGCTGTAGTCGGCAGTATTGCAGCAGGTGTGTCCTGAGTTGAGGGTTTTTATCCAGACGGGGGATTGGCACATTCTTCATGTGACTGTCACCTTAATGATAAATGAACAACCAGGCTATGATTATAGCATAGGTCGTTATCGAGTAGTGACGCAGCTTTTTCTATACTCTTCACCCGATTAGCTTCTCATAAAAGAGACTAAGTACAGCATTGCGTAAATCCGTGGCGAAACGGAACGACTCCTGCTGGCTGCAGTAATGCCGAAGCGGTGACCAAGATCCGCTACGAACTTATGCAATGCTGTACTAAGCGGGTCTTCCGGGTAGTTCCCAAACGGGGGAATGCGCCTGAAGCCCACGCGCTCGTATAATGCAATCGCTTCTGTCTGGAAAATGCCGGTTTCCAGGCGCAGGCAACCGACACCATGGTTTCGCGCATGGCTCGCCAGATGGTTGAGCAGCAGCTTCCCCAACCCGAACCCGCGAAACTGTGGACGCACATACATGCGCTTGACTTCCCCATACGCACTGCCGACCAGTTTAATGCCGGCGCAACCGGCGGATGTTCCATTATAGCGCAACACGAAGAATGCCACCGCCTCGACCAGAAACTGTTCAACGCTCAACCCATGACGGCTCGCAGGCGGATAGAGCGGGTCGAGATAGGCTTCTAACTCCGCAATCAGTAGCAGCGCATCGGCGGTATCGGGGCGCTCGGTTGTAATTTTGGTTGACATAATAAAAGATACTCCTTACTTCTCTCAAGTGCAGGAGTTACGCGGTGTGCGTAAAAACGAGCCGTTTGCTTCCAATAACGGTGTAGTCCGCCTGCGGCAGCATGGTACTCGTTTTAGCTTTTTCATAAAAATGTTGCACACAGTGCAACATTTTTATGAAAAAGCCTGGAATCTTCCATCCTGCCGGAGGCGAATCAGGCCGGTTGTCCAGGCAGACGCGTGGTTGGTTCTCGTGGCATAGCCCGCCGCTCGAGCAAAGCCCTTCCCGCATCGGGACAGCTTGCGGACGCGCTTCTGCGCGTCCCTACCACAACAGGTCTACACCTGAGATGCTCCTTACTTCCCCATAGCCGTTCGCCGCAGTTCAGCAGGCATTTTCTCCAGCGCATACCGCAGCGCGGTCCGAGGCATGGTCGCGCGGTGGCGCATGACATAGTTGAACACTTCCATGGTGTACGTCTTGCTGGCTTCCTTGAGCAGCCAGCCATACCCCTTCTGCACCAGATCATCCTGGTTGTGCATCAGGCGGTCGGCAATTGCCAGCGCCAGTTCCAGGTGGATGCCTTTGCGCACGGGTAAGATGATTGATACCGCTGCTCCCCGCCGCATCCAGCGGTTGGGCGAGTCAGTGAACGTGCGGGTCTGCGTCGCCAGATCGGGATACCGCAGGAAAAATTCGCCGAGAACGTGGAGGCAGAGATCATCGCAGTCAATCCAGTCATCGACATAGGTGTTGAGCCAGTCGCGCAACACCGGGAGATGTGACGGATCGAGGTCTTTGCGACTGCGATAGCCCCAGCGGAACGCAGCGATTTTATGCTCATAGACGCGCGTCTCCAGCAGTTGCCGGCATGCGGCGAGCCGCTGATCGATGGGACGCGACTTGAGCGATGCGTAGTGCCGGTTGGCAATCTTGTGAATAGTCGGCGTTCTAACCCCCCAGAAGTTATCCACATTCATGTTGTAGCGCTGCCTGACCAACTCCCGATAGTTCGGGTCGGCATGCTGCTGCAACTCAGAGGTGATCGTATCGATCAGGTGCTGATCCTGGGTCATGCGGTGCTCCTGACATTTCGAGACCTTCAGTCCACCGGGTTATGGTACACTACTCCTATCCACCCGATACCGTAATCCAGAAGTATCCTTGACATACTGCACAGACCGCGGTCTGCGCAACTTACACCGACCAGGCCAGATCGGGCTGCGGGTGGCGTCTTCGGTGGTGAAAGAAGAGAACCCATGCGCATATTCCTTAACCTGCTCCTTATCCTGCTGCTCGCCGGGTGTGGTCTGGCGGCTCGCCCCGAAGCGGCCGGCGTATCCACTGTTCCACCGGCAACGCAGGTCGTGCCGGCGGCAACCCGGGCCGCGCCGACACACACACCATTACCGACGGCTATGCTGTTGCCCAGCGCAACACCGCTGCCCAGCGCTACCCCACCCCCGGCGACGGCGATCCCGCTGCCTACCCTGGCCCCGACCGCGGTGCCGCCGACGCTTACGCCGACGCCCGGCCCGGTTAGCGGCCTGACCATCCCCGATCTGCGGGCCCGCAGCTATGGCGGCGGCAGCATCAGCATTGGCGAAGTCTACAATCGGGGGATCGGCTACACCAGCTATCGCATTACCTATCCTGCCGGCGAACTCCAGTTGACCGGCCTGCTGCATGTGCCCGATGGTCCGGGACCATTCCCGGTGATTATTGCCAACCGGGGTTACATTGCGCCGGAACGCTATCAACCCGGTATGGACAGTCGGGTCTTCGCCGATTTGATGGCTTACAACGGCTTCCTGGTGGTCGCGCCCGACTATCGTGGCTACGCCGGGGGTGACGATGGTCCTAACCCGTTCTACACCGGTTACTATGCCGATATTCTCCACCTGATCCCGCCGGCACAGCAGTTGCCCATGGCCCGCTCCGGCAAAGTCGGAATGTGGGGCCATAGCCGGGGAGCCTCCATCACCGTGGCGGCGTTAACCATCTCCGACCAGATTGCGGCGGCGGTGGTCTACGCGCCTGCCCCGGCCGACCTGGCGGCGGACTATGCCCGGCGCTTTGCGCAGAGCGGTGGTGATCCCGGCACGGAGACCTGGCCCTTCCCACCGCACGAGAATCCCACCGCATACGAGCAGGTTTCACCGATCAACTACCTGGATGGAGTGACCGCACCCGTGATGCTGCACCATGGCACGGGCGATGTGATTGTGGATGCCGGCGCCAGTATTGCGATTGCCGAGGCGCTTGAAGCGGTGGAGAAGGAGGTGACGCTCTATCTCTACGAAGGCGGCGGCCATACGCTGATGGGTGAGTATCACCAACTCTATGCCACCCGTACGCTTGGGTTTTTTCAGATGCATCTGACCGGGCAGTAAAGGATTTTTAACACAACAGAGGAACCATAGCCATGCATAGAATGACATCCGCAGAGTACAAGGCTTTCCTGATGGAGGGCACCCGCACCGGCAAACTGGCAACAACGCGAGCGGATGGTCGTCCCCATGTCGTCCCGATCTGGTTTGTTCTCGATGGTGACACGCTGGTTTTTACCACCGGGGCAGCCACGGTCAAGGGGCGCAACATGCAGCGCGACCCGCGTGTCTGCATTACGGTTGATGATGAAAACCCGCCCTACTCCTTCGTCATGATCGAGGGCAGTGCGAGTCTGAGTAGCGACATGGGCGAGATGCTCCACTGGGCCACGCAAATCGGCGGACGCTACATGGGCGCGGACCAGGCCGAGGCGTTTGGGCGGCGCAATGCGGTTGAGGGTGAACTGCTGGTGCACGTCACCCCAACCAATATCGTTGCCGAAGGGAACATCGCCGATTAGGACGCGCCTGATTGCACTTAGCGCACCGGCAGGCGCAGGGCATAGGCCACCGCACTGCGCAGATCGGCGCGGGTCGTCAGTTGCGTGAGATCCGCGCCCGTGGCAACCAGTGCCTGCGCCGTTTCCGGCCCGATGCCTACCAGGATGCAGTGCGCCCCCAGCAAGCTCACTGCCCGGGTCGCCTGCAGAATTACCCGCGCCACCAGATCATCAACCATCGGCACGCCGGTTACGTCGATAATTGCCAGGCGGGCGTGCTGCTGCGCCACTCCACTCAGCAACTGCCGGATCAGGTCGTGTGCGCGTTCTTCGTCGATCTCGCCAACAAGTGGTAGGACGATCACATGCTCCAGAATGGGAATAATCGGCACACTGAGCCGGCGTACTGTGCGCGCCAGTTCATCACGCGCAGCGGTCGCGGCCTGGATTTCGGTCAGAGCGGCTTCAAGCTCCTGGTTGTGCTGCGCCATAGCTGTCTGCTGCTCCAGCAGACTATGCCGCTGCTCCTTGAGTGTCACTGTCATACGGTTGAACGCAACCGCAAGTTGCCCATTTTCTTTCTCATCGTAAACCGGTACGACAACCTCATAATCACCTTGATGCAGGCGAGTTGTTGCATCAACCAGGGTTTTGATTGGTCGCGTAATTGTACTGGAGAGCCCCAGACCAATCAACGCGGTCAGCAGCGGCAGCATCAGCAGGGCAACCAGGGCAACCTGCTGCGTCTGGCGCGTCTGCTGTTCCAGCATGGTTGTAGTGCGGTTCAGGTTATTGAGTGCCTCCTGCTCAATGGCCGCTACTTCCTGACGTAGCAGTGTCCCCGGCTCATTGATCAATGCGTCCTGCTCGGCCTGAACCTGAGATAGCGTATCTACCATCTGCAGGACACCTATACGGCTCAACTCAATCGCGTCCAGGGTATTCTCCAGCGCATTCGGGACACTGCTGCTGTTCGCCAGTGCCGCACGGTGATTATTCAGCCGTCGGACAGTCTGGGTCAACTCGTTTTGGGCCTCGGCTCCGGCAGTTTCGGCATCAAGCGGCGTCATACGCAAGACCAGATAACTCGCTGTGCGGAGATGCTCCTGTGCCGCGGTAAGATCCGCCACTACCTGTGTATCGGTGGGCGCATCCATGCTGAGATAATCGCGTAACATCGTATCGAGCAAAAAGCCGGCCTGTGCCAGTTGGCTGTTTACACTATCCCGCACCGGCTCCTGTTGACCAAGAAGCCGACGGAGCGCGTCAAAGGATGTTCTGTAGCGCGCATGGATCTGTGCTATCTGCTCCATGCGTTGCTGCTGATCCGGTCGGGTCAATACCTGTCGGGCCACAGTGATATTGTCGATAAAATCGTTCAGGCTTACCTGTGCCGCTAGCAGAGTACTCGTCTGTGGCTGCTGCAAATAGCGCTCTACGGCACTCTGGCTGGTAATCAGGTGTGCCGTCAGTTCCACGCTGGTATTTACCTCACTTATCAGACTGGTCTGGATCTGCTGTATCCGCTGATTAAACCGGTTCATCCGCCACACCAGAAACAGTGACAGCACAAATGCCAGCACCAGGATCAGCCCGTAACTCAACAAAATGCGTTTCCGGATACTTAACTTACGCCACATCATGACTTATTCCTGCACTACTGGCTGGTGCGGATTATCGACATTTGCCGCAGTGATCAGATTCTGGGGACTGTAAACTGCACGGGGCACCGGCTGATCTTCCAGCAGCCGCACCAGCACTTCCACGGCAGCCTGCCCGGTAACAAACGGGAACGAGTCAACGGTTCCGGTCAGTTCGCCATTGCGGATCGACGCGTAGGCAGCGTCAATGCCATCAGTGCCGAACACCATCACCGTATCAAGCCGGCCGGTCGCCTTCAGCGCATCGACCACTCCCAGCGCCATAATATCATTGTTGCAGTAGAATGCCTTGAGTTCGGGGTACTGTTCCAGAATGGCAGTAGCGGCATCTGCCGCCTGTTGCGCATCCCAATCGGCAGGAATGCCGGCAACGACCTGAAACGGTGTGTCTTGCAGGGTATCCCGGAAGCCCTGGGTCCGCTGCCGGGCGGCATAAACCCCCGCCTGACCCTCGATGACCGCGACCTGCCCGCCGTCCGGCAGGGTTTCGATCAGGTAACGCGCCACGCGCACGCCGTTCTCATACTGGTTGGGACCAACCCAGTGCTGTGCATCGGGCAGCACGGCGTCATTTACATTGAGCACCAGTACATCGGCCGCTTCTGCGCGTTCGACCGCCGGCAGGAGGTTAGTATCAGTCTGGGGCGAAATAAGAATGGCGTCATAGCCCTCCTCCAGCATTGCATCCATACGCACCAGTTGTCCAAACTGATCCGCCTCGGACTCGGCCGCTCGCACATCCAACGTTATGCCATATCCGTCCGCCTGATCACGCATGCCGGCGGCCAGCAGTTCCCAATACTGGTTGCCCAGAAATTTGAGCACGACACCAACCTGGTAGGAACGACTGATCTCCGGCACCGGGCCAAGCAGGGTATCAAGCTGGTCAAAGTTGATGCTGTCAGCTTCGCTATCGGGGTTAAACTGGTCGGTGGAAGCGGAAGATGCGCTGGAGGCAATCGTTGCTGTCGCCGTTGGAGAGACTGTCGCAGCAGCTTCGGGGGCTGTCGGTGCCCCACCACAGGCACTCAGCAACACCAGTACGAGCAATCCCGGTAGCAACCGCATACGATAACTTTTCCAGTAGCGCATAGGTATCCTCCTAATTTATTCATTACCGGCAGGGCATGGTGAGCGGTACCAGTCAACGCATGCTTCACAAAGCATGCGCGCCGGGCAAGTCCGGCAATTGGTATGCCTATCTGTGCAACCGGCAACTGGTTTTGATCAACCCTACCCGGCAGCTTTGTCGCCACGCGGCACAGCTTGGAAAACCATCGGCACACCTGCGCGATGGGGCTACCCATCCTGCCGGAGGTGGAAGCCGCTTTTTACCTCGTAAATAGCCGACCGTGTAACCCGTGTAATAATGAGACACAGGAGCCCGGTCAAAGCATATACTTCTCGCAGGTTGTTGTGTCATTGTCTCTGTCTGATTCGCTTAGAGACTGTCTAAAAAGATGATTCGCGTCGGTCCCACGGCATGCTGGGTGCCCTGATCCACCGGACAGCGCCCCAGGAGTCCCGGCTTCAGCCGGGTTCGGCCACACACCGGCTGAAGCCGGGACTCCCGCTTCGGGGCCGTCGCCCCATGACCAACCCGTTTCAGACAGTCTTTTAGAACCCACCTGTCGCAAACACAACCCCATGCCAGTAGAATGCTCCATCCGGGCGTTGGGCAATGACCAGCAGCGCGTCGTCATTGCCCTGCCGGCCCCACCCGGTGCTGTAGAGGGTGCTGACCACGTTAACGGTTTCGCCCCACATGACCGCCGGATCACGTCCCAGCAGTTCTTCCAGGTCGGGCTGTGGGTCAGGGAAGGTGACATCATTTTCTGGACCGTAAAACCGGGTACGTAACTGCTCGGCAGCATTAGCCGATGCCCATGTGGTCCCCGAACTGCGCCAACCCGTAATGGTAAACGGGTTGCCCATCAGGTTTTGCATCATATCGTAGTTGCGGCTGGTAACGGCCATAATCAATGCATCCTCGTAGCCGGCCAGCAGGCTATCATTCGGCGGGGTATCACCGGAGGTCGTCGTGGCCGTGCTTCCCGCCGCCGCATCGGGGCGCGGCGGGAACGCTCCCTCCGGCGCGTACCAGTCATGCACCTGCACCTCTTCAACGGTTTCGCCGGCCGCTACCGTGACGGGGATAAGCGTATGATCAGTACACTCAGCGGTTAGACCACACGGCACCATTTCTGAGTAGCCGCCGGCCAGTCCGGCATCGGGCGCGTCAGCCAGGTACGCGACAACATGATAGTCGCCCGGTTCTACATCCGGTATGGTAAATGTCGTCGCGCCGCTCTCGGTGCGGGTCGTGTAAAAGTTATCCGGGTTAGCCGTATCGATCGCATAGACCAGCAACTCCGGCACGCCGTCACTGGGATAGCGCAGGCTCCCGGTAATCGTGCCGGTAGTCTCACCGGTTGCGTCGGTTGGAGTCACTGCCGGAGCGGGCGTCGCTGAAACAATGGTGGGAGTTTCTGCGGGCGGCGGTGCAGTGCAGGCCGTTAGAAACAGCAGGAGCATCCACGCCAGGCCAGTCCTCATGAAACGTGAAGTCGGCACTTTGATCTCCTTCTGGTAAGTCTTGGATGAATGCTGCAATTGGACGAATGTTGCATATCTTCTCGATATTTATCATATCACACGAGTTACGCGATCCCCCGCGAGCGGAGCTTTTCGCCCTGCCGGAGGCACTGTCCACTGACAAATACAAGATCGCGTAACGCACATCAGCACGGGTCGTTTCGCGTTTTTCGCTCATTTCGTGGCGTTCGTGGTCCAAACTTTCACCGCGTAACTCGTGTCATATCACAGCAGCCTTGTATAGTACCATAGCGCGGGCCGTCTGCGGGCCAATCCGCCGGCGATTTTCGCGTCGGCTTGACGTGCCCCCATCTATCGGCTACAATCGCAATCCCGTCACCTGGTTTATACAGCCATTGGATCGAGGCATGTCGCACTATCTTGTAACAGTTGCGTCGCGCGAGACGCCCACAGCGCCTCACGTCGAGGCGCTCTATCTGCTTGCCGGAGCGCAGTTGACCGCAGCAGCGGTCAAACGCCTGGCCGAGGAACTGCTGCACGACCCGGTTGTACAGCGCGTGGCCTGGTGTCCCGTGAGTGAAACTGATCTGGCCGTGGAGCCGTTTGCCCCGGCGCACCCCGATACCCACCTGCTCGAAATCGCCTACCGTCCCGGTGTCACCGACAATGAGTCCGAGAGTGTGCTGGAAGGCGCGCGCCGCCTGGGTGTGACTGGGCTCGAACAGGCACGCACACTGCGCCGCTATCTCCTGGCTCCAGGGGTTGATCCGGCCGCCGCCGTCCGCGACCTGTCCAATGATCTGATCCAGACCACGCTGGTCTACCCTGCCGGTCAGGGCAGTGCGGCCCGTCTCACGTTCTACCGGAACCTGCTGCTGCCCCCGGCAACCGTACCGCTCACGGTGACCCGGGTGCCCCTGCACAGCGCCGATGATACTGAACTGCTGCGGATCAGCCGGGAGGGTGTACTTGCGCTGAACCTGGACGAGATGCATGCAATTCGGGACTATTTTTCGCAGGTGGGCCGCGATCCCTCCGATGGTGAACTTGAGACGATTGCACAGACCTGGAGTGAGCACTGTTCGCATAAAACATTTAAGGCCCGCATTCGCTATCGCACAACCGGGCCGGACAATCCGGCGGAGCGCCAACGTGATCCGAAACTGTATGCTGCCTATCACATGCTGGAGCAGGATTGTGCGATTGATAGTCTGATTCAGAGCTTTTTGATGGCGGCGACGACAAAGATTCTGACTGAGCGCCAGGCACAAATGTCAACCGCGAATCCCCAATCGTCAACCCAGGACTGGGTGCTCAGTGCCTTTGTCGATAATGCCGGTATTATCGCCTTCACCGATAACTACGAGGTTTCGTTCAAGGTCGAAACCCACAACCACCCCAGCGCCCTGGAGCCCTTCGGCGGGGCCAACACCGGCGTGGGTGGCGTGGTGCGCGATGTCCTGGGGGTTTCCGCGCTGCCGATTGCCAACACCGATGTGCTTTGTTTTGGCCCCCCCGATCTGCCCGCCGAGGCGTTGCTACCCGGTGTGTTGCCGCCGCAGCGCGTCTGTGAGGGCGTAGTTGCCGGCGTGCGTGACTACGGCAACAAACTGGGTATCCCGACCGTCAACGGCGCGGTGCTCTTCGATCCCGGCTACACGGCCAACCCGCTGGTTTTCTGCGGCACGCTGGGCATTGCACCCCGGGGCGCGCATCCGCGGGCGGTGCAACCGGGCGATGCGGTAGTTGTACTGGGTGGGCGTACCGGGCGTGACGGGATTCATGGCGCAACCTTTAGCAGTGTCGAGTTGACCGATACCACCGCCACAGAGGTTGGTACCGCCGTCCAGATCGGCGATCCGATTACCGAGAAGAAGATGCTGGATGTGCTGATGCAGGCGCGTGATCAGCGCCTCTACCATGCCATAACCGACTGTGGCGCGGGCGGGCTCTCCTCCGCCGTGGGTGAGATGGGCGCGGAGACGGGTGTCGCGGTCGAACTGGCGCATGTGCCGCTGAAATATGCCGGGTTGCAGCCCTGGGAGATCTGGCTCTCCGAGGCGCAGGAGCGCATGGTACTGGCGGTCGCGCCGGAACATCTGCAATCGTTCCTCGATCTCTGTGCTGCCGAGGATGTTGAGGCAACCCCCATCGGTCACTTCACCGCCGACCAGCGGTTGCGTGTCACCCACAACGATCATCTAGTAGTGGACGTGGCGATGGATTTTCTGCACGATGGGCGGCCCCAACGCCTCCTGGATGCGCTCTGGCAACCGGCTGACAGCCGCAAGCAACCGGCGCAAGTGCCGGATGCCGATCACCCTTCACTGGAGAACATCTTGCTGAAACTGCTGGCGCATCCCAACATCGCCTCGAAGGAGCGGATTGTCCGCACCTACGATCATGAGGTTGGCGGCGCAACGGTGATCAAGCCACTGGTCGGTGTACTTGAGGATGGTCCCGGTGATGCAGCGGTGATGCAGCCATTGCGCACCAGCAGTGCCGGATTGGCGCTGGGCTGTGGTATCAATCCGCGCTATGGGCGGATCGATCCCTACTGGATGGCTCTGGCCTGTATCGATGAGGCCCTGCGCAACATCGTTGCCGTCGGTGGCGACCCATCCCAAACTGTTATCCTGGATAACTTCTGCTGGGGCGACCCGCGTGAGCCCGACCGCATGGCCGGGTTGACCCGGGCGGCGGCCGGTTGTTACGATGGTGCGGTTGCCTTCGGTACGCCATTTATCAGCGGGAAAGACTCGCTCAACAACGAGTATCGTGATGCGCAGGGCAATCGGGTTGCCATTCCCCCCACACTGCTGATCTCGGCGCTGGCGCATGTTCCCGATGTGCGCCGGACGGTGACGATGGATCTAAAAGAGTCGGGCAGTCGTATCTACCTTATTGGGAAGACCGGGGCTGATCTGGGTGGCGCGCATGCGCTGGATGCCGGTCTTCTACTCGCATCTGCCGATTGGGAAATATCTGTTCCGAAAGTTGACCTGGTGCTCGCCTGGCGCACCTTCACCGCCATGCATGCCGCGATCCGGCGCGGACTGGTGCGTGCCTGCCATGATTTGAGTGAGGGCGGGTTAGCCGTCGCCGCGGCAGAAATGGCCTGCGCGGGGGGCTACGGCATGGTGCTTGATCTGCGTGCCGTCCATTTGGCGGATGCATCCGTACGTGATGCCGCACCGGTAACACTCAGTCAGTCCATCCGACTCTTTGCCGAGTCGCCCAGCCGCTTTCTGGTAGAGATCAATCAGCACCATGTGAGCGCCTTTGAAGCGGCCCTGGCAGGTGTGCCGTTTGCGCCGATTGGTCGCGTCACGGCTGCCCCCGTGCTACGAATTATGGAAGGCACCGACGAGGTGTTGCGATCGGATCTTGCGCGTCTTAAGGCGGCCTGGCAACAGGGATTGGCTGGATTGACATTTTAAGAGCACAGGAGGTATGGGGGATAGAGCGATGACAATAAACGGGAATGGTAACGGTAACCTCCTTGAAGCAGAAGCGTTCGCCGAGCGGGTCGAACAGATGCTTGATGCAATGCCGGATATTGCAGTGCTGGAGCGCGCTGGTATGGAGATAAAACTGCGCGTGCATGATTCCGAGATGCGCCTCAATCTGGAAAACTTCTACAACGCCTACCTGCTTGACCCTTCCAAACTCGAGGCGATTCATCAAACAATGATCCGGACAATGCAGGGCTTTAATCCGGATCGTTCAGCCAGAAGTTTTGACGAACTGCGCGAACAGATCTACCCCATGCTCAAACCGGCGGCCCTGGTGACCGAAGTGCAGGAGCGCAACCTGCCAATGCTGGTATTCCGGGCATTCCTGGCAAACCTGGTTATTGCTTATGTTATTGATGAGCCGGATAGCGTGGCATTTATCAACGAAGAACATCTGGATCACTGGGGGATTGGCGAACATGTGCTTTATGAACAGGCGCTCCAGAACCTGCGCAAGCGTACCCTTGATACCACTGACTACACCACTGTCGGCACTGGAGCACAACAACTCTTTATCTTCAGCAGTCAGGACGGCTATGACGCAACACGCATTTTACTGCCTGAACTCCTGGATAAGTGGTGCGCACAACTGCCCGGTAGTATGGTCATCGGAATTCCCAACCGCGACTTCCTGATCGCCTTCAGCGATGCCGACCGCGTCACACTGATAAATATAGCCCAGCAGGTCCGGATCGACTCGGTCAAGCGTTCCTACAGCCTGACGGCCCAACTCTTCACCCTCGCCAACGGCGAAATTCGCGCATACGACCTGGAATAGAAAGGAATGCAATGGAGGCCGTGGTTGTCCTGGTGACGCTCGCCTGCTATGGCCTGGCCGGGTTTTTAACATGGCGCTATCAAACGCCACTATTTCTGTTTATTCTGCTTTCGGGACATATCGGCGCACTGGGGTCCCCCCTCTGGTCCTACCTCTACAATGTCTTCTACCAGCCAGATCTGGCAGTCATGACCACCCTGCTGGATGTACCGCTCTTCCGCATGGTTTTTATCGCTTCAGCCTGGTTTTATACCTTACTGCCCATGGTTGTGTTTGCGCTCTACCGCGCGCACTGGTGGTTCCCCAACTACCTCTCGGTTATGCTGACCTACGCGGTGTTCCTGTTTTACCACCTGATAATCGAAACCCTGGGGTTGCGTCTGAATCTCTGGTACTATGCCACAAATGTAGAGTTGCCCTTTGGTTTCTCCCATGCACTCCTCTCAGCAGTGATGGCAGCCCTTGTCTCACTGGCTCTGCTCCATGTGCTCCTGATTGTATGCCGCTTTAGCTGGAGTAGCATGCTCCTTGTGTTACTTCCCACCACACTGGTTCTCAGCCTACTTGTGCATGGCGTACTTGGCGCACCATTATGGATGGCCCAGTTACTGACAGCGCAGAGTTGGGCTACCCTGATTGGATTGGTCAGCACACTGGCTCTGCTGCTCTGGGCCGGTCATATTGTTACGCGCGGGCTAGAACAGGTCCACCAGCGACAGACGTTGTGATATAACGTCTTCTCTACAACACAAAGCGGCACCTGGATTATCCAGGTGCCGCTTTGTTCGCTCTACTTGTATGGTAGCGGCGGGTGGATTCGAACCACCGACCTTCGGGTTATGAGCCCGACGAGCTACCCCTGCTCCACGCCGCGTCAGGTTCGGCCGACGGGGGGAGCCCCCGCCGGCCGGAT
>JGI12109J20283_10540358_pt1 | contig 14493 bp, 9 predicted proteins | sample ElkSlonscriptome_12_FD_20283 | JGI IMG/M metagenome (IMG submission 20283) | reverse complement strand
CACGAAAAGAGGCACGGTCTTCAGGTCGATACCGTCCAGGGCCGTCTCCAGATCCGGCAGCGAGGCGATGGAGGTGCCCCCCGCGCCCACATCCGCGGCCGGAACCTGATCGGGGTCCTGCCCCTTGAGGCCGGCCCGATCCAGGACCAGGTTCACGGCCGACTGGCCGCGATCCAGATCCGAACGCACCGCGGTGTTGAATTCCTCGGCGGTGGGCAGAAGGATTTCCTGGGCCACCAGCCAGCCGGCGCCGGGGCGGGTGCCGCGCAGATAGGGCCACTGACCGGGAACGGAGTCGGTGCCGGGCAAGTCCCGCACGTCCTCGTCGGTGTAGATGGGCCCGACGGTGATGTTCTCCAGGGTCCGGGTGAACATTTTCCTGGCATAGGGGGCGCCCTTCAGCAGGCGCTCGACCTCGGTCTTCCACTGGTCATTGGAGGGCGTCTCGAAGACGTCCAGCAACGGCTCGCGCCGGCCGGCGCGCTGATCCGCTGTGCTCATTTTCAGCCTTCCGGTTGTTTGCCTCAGGGGCGGTATTTCTTCTGGCAAGAAAGATGGAAACCGCCGGAAGGGAAAGTCAAGACAGTGTGGTAAAAAAGTTAAAATTTTAACAACTTTTCCGGCGTGGTAGGTGGATCAAACCCGCAGGCCGCCCAGCAGGAACTCGTACACGCTGCCGGTCTTGCCCTCCAGCCGGATGTTGCGCGCGGAGAGTACCCAGTCGGTGGCCATCTCGTCCAGCACACCGAACACGGCCTTGGCCGCAAAAACCGGGTCCAGGTTGGCGCGGAATTCTCCCTCCTGCTGCCCCTGCCGGATGACCTCGGTGATGATGCCCAGGTACTCGCCCACCTGGGCTCGGCTCAACTGGCCCAGGAAGTGCAGGCTGTGGCGCAGTTCCACCTGGTTGATGATGGCCTGATCCCGGTCGGCACCCACCAGGGAAAGGTGCAGCTCGACGATGCGGCGCAGCTTCTCGGAGGCGCTGCTGGCCTCCTCCAGGTGGGCGCGGCCCTCGGTGATGAAACGGGCCATGGCGCGCTCGAAGATGCTGAAGAGGATCTCTTCCTTGTTCTTGAAGTACAGGTAGATGGTGCCGTCGGCCACGCCGGCGCGCTTGGCGATGCGGGCCACGGTGGTCTGGTTATAGCCGGTGCGGGCGATCTCCACGACCGCCGCATCCAGGATACGCTCTTTCTTGTTGCCTTCGCTGGGGCGGGCCATGGCGCCATCTCCCTCGGCTGAGCGAGCCAGGTTGACTGAAGATTCATTCAGAACAGGACCAGACAATTGATCTTTGTGGCGATTTTCTTCAGAAATAGCCTTTTCGGGATTATATCGCCAATAAACGCGGGTAACAAGGAAAAAACAATTTTCAGCAAAGCCGTTGACAGTATCCGGCATTTCTCCTACCATGCTGAATGACTATTCATTTATTTCGCAACCAATAGCCTATCCCCGCGCCCCGCTGCCGGTGGGGCGCCCCAAGAAAGGCAGGGAACATGCGCAGGCAGATCCGCAAAGTGGCCGTGCTCGGCTCAGGGGTCATGGGCAGCGCCATCGCCGCCCATTTCGCCAACGCCGGCATCCCTTCACTGGTGCTGGACATCGTGCCCCCCGGTCTGAGCGACGAGGACAAGGGCCACAAGCAGAAGAAGGACGCCCTGGCCGCCGGCGCCGTGGCCACCATGAAGAAGAGCAAACCCTCCCCCCTGTTCACCACCGCCAACCTGGCGCTGATCGAGACGGGGAACTTCGAGGACGACATGCCCCGCATCAAGGAGGCCGACTGGGTCATCGAGGTGGTCAAGGAGGACATGAAGATCAAGAAGATCGTCCTGGAAAGCGCCGCCGCCCACATCGCCCCCGACGCCATCTTCAGCAGCAATACCTCCGGTCTGTCCCTGACCGAGATGGCCGCGACCCTGCCCGGGCAGATGCGCCCCCGGTTCCTGGGCACCCACTTCTTCAACCCGCCGCGCTACATGAAGCTCTTCGAGGTCATCCCCACCCCGGCTACCGACCCGGAACTGCTGCAGTTCGTTTCCGATTTCGCGCGGGACCGGCTGGGCAAGGGCATCGTCGTGGCCAAGGATACCCCCAACTTCATCGCCAACCGCGTGGGTGTGCACGCCATGATGGCCACCCTGGGCGTGATGCAGGAGCTGGACCTCAGCATCGAGGAGATCGACGCGCTGACCGGTCCGGCCATCGGCCGCCCCAAGACCGCCACCTTCAAGCTGGCGGATCTGGTGGGCCTGGACACCTTCGTGCACGTGGCCGAGAACATCTACCCGCTCATCCCGGACGATGAGGCGCGTGAGACCTTCGTCATCCCCGGCTGGATGAAGGAAATGGTCAAGAAGGGACTGCTGGGTCGCAAGAGCGGTGCCGGGTTCTACAAGATGGAAAAGAAGCCCGAGAAGAAGTTCTTCACCCTGGACCTGGAGACCCTGGAGTACCGCGAGAAGGGAAAGGCGAAGTTCCCGGAGATCGAGGCAGCCAGAAACATCGAGGAACTGGATACGCGCCTGAAGACCCTGGCCTGGGGCAAGGGCAAGGCCGGCGAGGCCATCTGGAAACTGCTGGCCGCCAGCTTCAGCTACAGCGCCATGCGCGTGGGCGAGATATGCGACCAGGCCGCAGACATCGACCGCGCCGTTTGCTGGGGTTTCAACTGGGAGATCGGACCCTTCGAGGTGTGGGAGGCCCTGGGCTTCCGCAAGGTGGTCGAGCGCCTGCGCGCCGAGAGCCGCCCTGTGCCCGCCTGGGTGGACGCCCTTTACGAGAGCGGCGCCGAGACCATCTATCGCACCGAGGAAGGCAAGCGCCAGAGCCCCACCGCCGAGGCGGGCGTCTTTGCCGATGTGCCGGTGGATCCGCGGGCCTTCGATTTCGACATCCTGCGTAGCCGGGAAAAGGAAGTGAAGCGCAACCCCGGCGCCAGCCTGCTGGACCTGGGCGACGGCGTCCTGGGTCTGGAGTTCCACTCCAAGATGAACGCCATCGGCCAGGATACCCTGAACATGGTGATGACCGCCTGCAAGGAAGCCGAAGAGAACTGGCAGGCCCTGGTCGTGACCAACGGCGCGGACAACTTCTCGGTGGGCGCCAACCTGATGATGCTGATGATGGAGGCGGCCGAAGGCAACTGGGAGGACATCAACCTCATCATTCACGCCTTCCAGACCGCCACCGGGCGTCTGGAACACTGCGGCGTGCCCGTGGTGGTGGCTCCGCACGGGATGACCCTGGGCGGCGGCTGCGAGATGACCATGGGCGGCAATGCGGTGCGCTGCGCCGCGGAAACCTACATCGGTCTGGTCGAGTTCGGCGCGGGCGTCATCCCCGCCGGCGGCGGCTGCCTGCGGCTGTACCAGCGGCAGGTGGACCTCCTGATCGACAAGAGGGACCTGCAACCGGCCTTCCGGGCGGCCTTCGAGACCATCGGCATGGCCAAGGTGGCCACCAGCTGCGCCGAGGCCCGGGAGATGGGCTTCCTGCGGCCGGGGGACAGCTGGTCCATGAACCGGGATCACCTGGCGGCCGACGCCAAGGACCTGGCCCTGGCCCTGGCCCGCGGCAACTACGCCAGTCCGGTCGTGGACGAGGCCATCCCCGTGATGGGCACGGCGGGCATCGGCCTGGCCGAGAGCGTGCTGTTCAACATGAAGGAAGGAAACTACATCTCCGAGCACGACATGAAGATCGGCATGGAACTGGCCAAGACCCTGGCCGGCGGCAGGGTGCCGCCCGGGACCACGGTCACGGAGAAGGACATGCTGGATCTCGAGCGCGAGGGTTTCATGCGCCTGCTGGGCGAACGCAAGACCCTCGAACGCATGCAATACATCCTGAAAACGGGCAAGCCCCTGCGGAACTAGATGGGAGGATCAGAGATGAGAGAAGTCGTCGTCGTCGCCGCCCGCCGCACCGCCGTGGGCAAGGCTCTGAAAGGAACGCTGCGGCACACCCGCCCCGATGATCTGGGCGCGGCCGTGGTCCGCAAGCTGATCGAGACACACCCGAACCTGGACCCCGCCCTGGTGGGCGACGTGATCATGGGCTGCGCCATGCCCGAAGGTGAGCAGGGCATGAACGTGGGGCGCAACATCGCCCTGCTGGCCGGCCTGCCGGTCACCGTGCCGGGCATGACCGTCAACCGGTTCTGCTCCAGCGGCCTGGAGACCATCAACCTGGCGGCCATGCAGATCGCCACCGGCATGCACGACGTGGCCATCGCCGGCGGGGTTGAAAGCATGACCATGATCCCCATGGGCGGATTGCGCTACCTGCCCAATCCCCGTCTGGCCCACGAAACCCCCGAGACCCTGACCAGCATGGGCCTGACGGCGGAGAACCTGGTCGTGCGCGACGAGATCACGCGCGAGGCCCAGGACGAGTTCGCCTACCACAGCCACATGAAGGCCGTGCAGGCCATCCAGGAGGGTCGCTTCGAGGAAGAGATCGTTCCGGTGATGGCCCAGCTGCCGGACAAGACCAAGAGCGGCCGGGCCAGTAGCCGCGAGGTGGAGCACAAGGTGGACGAGGGCCCGCGGCCCGATACCACCGTCGATGGCCTGGGCAAGCTGCGCCCCGCCTTCAAGGACGGCGGAACCGTCACCGCGGGCAACAGTTCGCAGATGAGCGACGGCGGCGCGGCCGCCCTGCTGATGACCGCGGAGATGGCGGCGAAGATCGGGGCCGAACCCCTGGCCCGTTTTGTCGGTTATGCGGTGGCCGGCGTGGAGCCTGAGATCATGGGCATCGGCCCGGTCAAGGCCGTGCCGAAGGTCATGGAGCGCACCGGCCTGAGCCTGGAGCAGATGGACGTCATCGAGCTGAACGAGGCCTTCGCGGCCCAGAGCCTGTCGGTGCTCAAGCATCTGGGTCTGGACCCGAAGGATGAGAGGTTGAACGCCAACGGCGGGGCCCTGGCCCTGGGCCACCCCCTGGGCTGCACCGGCGCCAAGCTGACGGCCACCGCCCTGCACGAGCTCAAACGACGAGGCGGCAAGTACGCCCTGGTGACCATGTGCATCGGCACCGGCATGGGCGCCGCCGGGGTCTTCGAACGCCTGTAGGAACCGCCCGTCTTAAAAGGAGAAGCAATGAGCGAACAGAAATATCCCACCGGCGGCGAGTTCCTGCTGAAGGAAACGGCCCCGGAGAACATCTTCACGCCCGAGGACTTCGACGAGAACCAGCGCATGTTCTCCTCCACCGTCGACGGCTTCGTGCAGCAGGATATCGTCCCGGTGCGCGAGGATCTCGAGCACCACGGCAAGGTCGAGCTGGGCAAGCCCCTGCTGAAGAAGGCCGCCGAGATGGGCCTGCTGATGGTGGACATCCCCGAGGTCTACGGCGGCATGGGCAGCGACAAGGCCACCATCATGCTCGTCAGCGAGCGCATGGCCGACGCCGGCAGCTTCGCCGTCACCCACGGCGCGCAGTCGGGCATCGGCACCCTGCCCATCGTCTACTTCGGTACCGAAGAGCAGAAGCAGAAGTACCTGCCCGGCATCGCCACGGGCGAGATCCTGACCTGCTACGCCCTGACCGAACCCGGTAGCGGCAGCGACGCCCTCGCCGCCGCCACCACGGCCAAACTCAGCGAGGACGGCAAGAACTACCTGCTGAACGGCAGCAAGCAGTACATCACCAACGCCAGCTACAGCGACATCTGCATCCTCTTCGCCAAGATCGACGGCGAGCAGTTCACGGCTTTCATCGTGGATCTGCACGCCGACGGCGTGACCATCGGCGCCGAGGAGAAGAAGATGGGCATCAAGGGCAGCAGCACCTGCGCCATCACCCTCGAGGACGTGAAGGTGCCCGTGGAGAACGTGCTGGGCGAGATCGGCAAGGGCCACCACATCGCCTTCAACATCCTGAACGTGGGCCGTTTCAAGCTGGGCGCCAGCACCACCGGCGGCATCAAGATGACGCTGCGCGACGCCGTGCCCTACACCAAGCAGCGCGAGCAGTTCGGCCAGCCCCTGTGCAGCTTCGGGCTGATCCGCGCCAAGATCGCCGACATCCAGACCCGCGGCTTTCTGGCCGAGAGCATGGTCTACCGCACGGCCGGCCTGCTGGACGCGGCCATCAATACCCTGGACAAGAGCGCGCCGGACTACGATCTGCAGGGCATCCGCAAGGTCGAGGAGTTCAGCATCGAGTGCTCCATGATCAAGGTCTTCGCCAGCGAGGCCATGGCCCTGGCCGCCGAGGAAGGCGTGCAGATGCTGGGCGGCTACGGTTTCTGCAGCGAGTACCCCCTGGAGCGCTACTACCGCGACGAGCGCATCAACCGCATCTTCGAGGGCACCAACGAGATCAACCGCATGCTGGTGCCGGGCATGATCATGAAGAAGGCCATGAAGGGCGAGCTGCCCTTCCTGCCGGCTGCCCAGGCCGTGGCCGAGGAGCTGACCGGCCTGCCTTCGTTCGAGGAGCCGGGCGAGCCCGCCTTCCTCGAGGAGGAGATGAAGCTGGTCCAGAACATGAAGAAGACCGTCCTGGCGGGTCTGGGTCTGGCCGCCCAGAAGTTCGGCATGGCGCTCAAGGACCAGCAGGAGGTGCTGTCGGACGTGGCGGACATCTGCATGGAAGCCTACGCCTGCGAGAGCGCCGTGCTGCGCGCCATGAAGAAGGCATCGAAGGACGGCGAGGAAGCCGCCGCCCACATGGCCAACATGTGCACCCTGGGTGTGCACGACAGCATGGATCGGGTGGCGACCTTCGCCCGCCACGTGCTGGCGGGCACCGTCGAGGGCGACGAGCTGCGCACCTACGCGGCCGGCCTCAGGCGCCTGACCAAGCACGATCCGGTGAACCGGGCGAAGCTGCATGATGCCATCGCGGAAAAGGTCATCGAAAAGGAAGGCTGGATGGTGGGGTGATACCCGCCGGCGGGTATTCCTGGAACAGGCGACGGCCCCCGCATGTGTCGGGGGCCGTCGATTTTTGTTTTGTTGCCCTCCCAACATAACCCGTTGCCCAGCCTGCTCCCTCTGGCTAGCGGACCAGGGTGATGCGGCTGGAGCCCGCCCCTGCGGCCGTCTCCAGGCGCAGCAGATAGGTGCCGCTGGCCTGGGCGCGGCCCGCATCGTCGCGACCGTACCAGACCAGCTCGTGCTGCCCGGCCACGTGGTCGCGCTCAACCAGGGTGCGCACCAGGCGGCCGGCCGCGTCGTACACGGCCAGGCGCACCGGGCCGTTCTCCGCCACCGTGTAGCGGATGCGGGTCATGGGGTTGAAGGGGTTGGGATAGGCCTGGATCGTCGCGGCCTGCGGGCGAGGGACATCCCCGGCGGCGCTCAGGGGCGAGGCAAACTTGAGGACCGACCACTGGTCTCCCCCGTTGCCCGCCCCCGTCCAGCTGTAGCCCACCGCGGCGATGCTGCCGTCCGGCCCCACGGCCACATCCGTCAGGCGATCCGCCATCCCCGGCTGGCGGTTCCAGGTGGTGGTCCAGGCCACATCCCCTTCCCGGTCGAATCCGGCCAGGAAGAAAACGTCGGGTGCCGGTCCATGGCTTTCGCGGCCCCCGGCCACGGCCAGGTCCCCGGGCCCCAGATCCGCCGCCACCATGTTGTAGGAGATTTCCTCGTCGCCGAGGGTGGTCACCCACAACTCCTGCCCCTGGGCATCGAAACACTGGGCATGGAAATTGGGATCGGTGCTGCCCGCGGTGCCCAGGACGATGGTCCTCTCATCCCCGGTGACCAGCATTTCGGCCACCTCCACGGAATAGTTGACCAGGGGTTCCGGGTAACGCCCTTGCCAGAGGATGTTGCCGTCCACATCCATGCGCCAGGTGAAGGTCGCGGGGATGCCGAGCACTTCCATCTCGGAGTTGTCGGTGAAGACGGCCCCCCCGTCGGGCATGGCCGCCGCCAGGATGTTGCTCGGAAAGACCTCCGCCGGGACCAGCCCGGTCCAGAGGGAATCGCCCGCGGCGGAGAAGCGGGTGATCTTGTTGAAATCCCAGAGCTGGGCCCCGGCCACGAAAACACCACCATCGGTGCCGAAGACCAGGTCGGTGGTGTACTCAAACTCCTCGCCGGGAAGAATGGTGTTTTCCCAGAGGAATTCCCCCTCGGGATCCAGCTTCACCAGCAGGGTCCTGTGGTCCGAGAGGTTGCCGTAGGCGCACCAGTTCCCGTCACTATCGCGGTCCAGGCCGGGAAGGGTCACCCCGAAGCCGGTGAGGTTCGTGAAGGTGCGGTGTTGCCATATCAATTCCCCCTGGGCGTCCACCTTGGTCACCCCCAGAAAGAGTTCCTGCTCGTCATCGCGCCCCGGGCTGGTGAAGACGGCGGATCCATCGGGCTCCAGGTGGAGATCACGAATCATGTGACCCAGAAGGTCGGGATAGATGCGGGACCACTGGAGGAGCCCATCCGCGTCATACCTCTGCAGGACGATCCTGTGGCCCACGTTCGGCTCGTAGGCGTATCCCAGGACCACCACCGAACCGTCGACATCCATGGCCACCAGCCGGGCCTGGTCGGTGCGATTGTCCAGGCCGTCCCAGGACTGGAACCAGAGCAGTTCCGGAGCCTCGTCCGCCAGGACGGGTTGGACGATGATCAAGATCAGGATCAATAGAATAATTCTCATGGCAAAACTCCCTCGATTCATGGTTCTGAGAGTATAAGCCACAATAGGCGACTTTTTGGATCTTTTTTTTGAGGCGAAGGCCGCGGCGGGATGCCGGGGAGAAACCCAAGACAGACCCGGCCCGGCTAGGTTATATTGCGATCGCCCCATTACCCGAAAGGAGGTCACCCGATCAAGCCCTTCCCTGACACCCTTTTGTCGGAGTCCCCCGCGCCGATTCCCGCCCGGATCCTCTGGCTGGCCGGGGCTCTTTTCGGAAGTCTCTGCCTGCTTTTCCCGGCGCGCAATATCCTGCTGGGTGACGGGCTGCTGATCACCGATCTGATCGACAAGGGTGTTCCCTTCCGCTTCATCGACAACCTGGACTACCAGGCCCACCGCGCCCTGGCCGAGTTGACGGGCTGGCCTGCCGCCCGGGTGTACCGCGCCCTTTCCACTGCCGCCGGCTTCCTGCTGATACCCCTGGTAGGGATGCTGTTGAACCGCCTGGACTGGGCCCGCTGGCGGCGGGTGGTGTACCTGGGGTTGATGCTGACCACCGCCCCGGTGCTCCTATTTTTCGGATACGTGGAAAGCTACACCTGGCTGTATCTGACCGTGACCCTCTTCCTTGTCGGCGGGCTGGCGTTCCTGCAGCGCCGGCTCTCATTGGTGTGGGTTTCGGTCCTCTTCGGTCTGGCCCTCGCCCTGCACCTGACGGCGCTTTTCAGCTTCCCCGCTTTGTTGGCCCTGCTTCTATTGCCGTCCGCGACTCCCCTTGGCCATCGGTTGCGTGATGGACTGGCGCCCGCCCTGCTCATCCTGGCTATCAGTCTATTGGTCCAGGTGGGGCTCGGCTATGACGGGGCATGGTTCGCCCGGGACTTCCGCAGCGGCGCCCACGCCCTCAGCCCCTGGCACCCGAACCCCTTGTCTGCGAATCACCTGCAGGGCCTGGGTGGGTTGGTCCTCTTCATGGCCCCGTTTCCCCTGCTGCTGGTGCTGCTGAGGGTCCGGCACTGGTTCGCCTCCCCGGCGCACACCTTCCTGGCGGCGCAGGTGCTGGGGCTGGCCCTCCTGTACCTCTTTCTGGATCCCAAGCTGGGCCTGCCCCGGGACTGGGATCTGCTGGCCGCCCACAGCGGCGGGTTGCTGCTTCTGGCCACTCTGCTGCTCCCCGGGAACGGCTGGCAGAGCCGGGCCGTGGTGGCGCTGGGTCTGCTGACGGCGGTGCCCTGGGTGGTCACGAATCATCATCCTGACGGCGGCCGCCGGTGGCTGCTGGAGGCCTCCCGCGATCAGCGGCCCGCCGCCCGGGCCCATCTGTATGCCGATGCCGCCCTGCTCCTGCGCCGGGACGGCGACATGCCGGGCGCCCTGGAGATGTACGAGGGCGCCGTCGAGGCCGATCCGCACAACCCGCGCCACTACCAGTTGAGGGCCGCCGCCGCCATCGCCGTGGCCCGGGAGCGCCAGGACGACCCCACCGCCTGCGATGCCCTGCTGGCCCGTGCGGAAGCGGATCTGCGGCACTACCTTGAAAAGCGGCCGGACAGCCCCCGCATCCAGGATGATCTGCGGCAGGTCCTGCTTCTGCGGCGTCGATTGAAGAGTCTTGAACCCTGAACCCAGGAGATAGAATCCCATGAGCAGATTGCCCCTGCATAATCGCAAGGCCCTGGTCACCGGCGCCAGCCGCGGCATCGGCGCCGCCATCGCCCGGCACCTCGCCGCCTCCGGTGCCCGGGTCGCGGTGCACTTCGGATCCGCCGAGGACGATGCCCGCGCCGTGTGCGACAGCCTGGCCGGGGAAGGGCACACCACCCTGCGCGCCAACCTCGAGGACAGCGACAGCGCCGCCGACCTGCCCCACCGCGCCGCCGAGGCCCTCGGTGGCCTGGACATCGTCGTCAACAACGCTGGCATCTTCGTGCCCCACGATACGACCGCCGGTGAAGATGCCTGGCGCGAGACCTGGGACCGGACCATCGCCGTCAACCTGACGGCCCCGGCGGTGATCCTCAAGTCCGCGGTGGAGCACCTGGAGCGGGCCGGCGGCGGGCACATCGTGAACATCACCAGCCGGGGCGCCTTCCGGGGCGAGCCCGAAGCCCCCGCCTACGGGGCCGCCAAGGCGGGCCTCAACAGCCTGACCCAGAGCCTGGCCCTCAAGCTGGCTCCCCTGAAGATCCACGCCGTGGCCGTGGCGCCGGGCTGGGTACAAACGGACATGACGGAGGAGTTCCTGGCCGGAAGCGGCGGGCAGGCCATCCGCAGTCAGAGTCCGCTGAACCGGACGGCCACCGTGGATGAGATCGCCGAGGTCGTGGAAATGGCGGTTTGTGGGCGGGCGGATGCCCTCACCGGAGCCGTGATCGACGTCAACTGCGCTTCCTATTTCCGGTAAGCTGGAGCCTGGATGTATTGCCCGCTCAAGCGACCCTGTCTTTGTTCATTCGGAGGAGTCAACCCCATGCGGTCCGTCAGAGTTTGCCCACTCGCGATTTCCTGCCTGTTCGTGCTCCTTCTCTCCGGCCTGATCGGTGGCTGTTCCGGGTCCGACCCGGGTCCCGAATTGTGGGTCATCGGGCTGGACGGCGCGGACTGGGATCAGCTGGATCCCATGATCGCCCGGGGTGAACTGCCCAACATCGCGGCGCTGCGGGATGGTGGCGCCAGCGGGATCCTGCTGAGCGACAAGCCCATGATCTCCCCCATCCTGTGGACCAGCATCGCCACCGGCAAGACGCCGGACCAGCACGGGGTCACCTGGTTCATGACCGACGCGCCCGACGGCGCGAAGGTCCCCATCAGCAGCGAGGAGCGGAAGGTCCGGGCATTCTGGAACATCGCCTCGGAAGCCGGCATGACCTGCGGCATCACCGGCTGGTGGGCCACCTGGCCCGCCGAGCCCCTCAACGGCTACCTGATCAGCGATGCCGTCGCCTGGCACAGCTTCGGCGTCAGCGGCCGCAGCCACCCCTCCGAGGGCAAGACCTGGCCCTGGGAACTGGTCACCGAGATCGAGCCCCTGATGCCCGATCCCGCCGTCTTCGGGGATGACCTGATGACCCGCCTGATCCACAAGCCGGCCGCGGCCCTGCGTTACGATCCCGATTCCGGCACCTACGAGAACCCCATCAACCACCTGCGCCAGGCCCTGGCCACCAGCCGCGGTTTCACGGACCTGACCCTGGCCCGGCTGGACAAGGAACGCCCCCGGGTGATGAGCGTGTACTACGAGGGCACCGATGCCGTCACCCACCTCTTCGGCCGTTTCCAGGAGCCGCGCCTGTCCTGGGTCCCGGAAGCCGATTTCCAGGCCTACAAGGACGTGGTGGACGAGTACTGGCGCTGGCAGGACGAGTTGCTGGGCGAGTTGCTGGCCGAACGTGGCCCGGAAACCACCATCCTGGTCATCAGTGACCATGGGTTCCGGCGGGGCGCCGAAAGGCGCAAGGAGGACCACTTCCAAATCGAGACCGCCGACAACGACCATCAGCCGGACGGCGTCGTCATCCTCAACGGCCCCGGGGTGAAAACCGGGGCGCGCATCGAGGGCGCCGACATCTACGACGTGACCCCCACCATCCTGTATCTGCTGGACCTGCCCGTGGGCCGGGACATGGCCGGCCACCCCCTGACCGACGCCCTGCAGGATGAAACCCTGCGCAGCCATCCCGTCCAGTGGGTCGCCACCCATGAAACCGGCGCATGGGACCGCGGATCCAGCGTGGCCGCCGACGGCCGGGGTGGAGAAGACCTGGAAAAGATGCTGCGCAGCCTGGGTTATATCGCCGGAGCCGAGGGCGGCGGCGAAACCGTCGAGGCCGGCACCACCGAGCAGGCCGTCAACCTGGCCGTGGTCCTGATGAACCAGGGACGCACCGGCGAGGCCGTTCAACTGCTCACGGATCTGGGGCAGCAGCACCCCGGCGTTTACGAGGTCTCCCTCAATCTGGCCCAGGCCCTGGCCCGTGACGGGCGCAAGGCCGCCAGCGACAGCATCTACGAGATCCTGCTGGAGGATTACCCCGACCGGAAGGAAGTCCGGGAGGATTACGGCATGAGTTTGCGCCTGACCGGGGATTTCCAGCGCGCGGATCAGGTCTATGCCGCGGGCCTGGATGAGGATCCGGACTGGGTGCGCGGTCTCGCCGGCCGGGGGCTCTGCCTGGCCCACCTGGGCCGACCGGCAGAAGGGCGCCGCATGCTGGAAGAGGCCCGCCGCCGGGACCCCAGCGATCCGAAGGTGCACTGGAACCTGGGTCAGGTGCTGCGGAATACGGGGGACCAGCAGGGCGCCATGGCCAGTTTCCGCAAGGCGCTTCAGCTGGAACCCACCGATTATCACGCCGCCGCCGCCCTGGCCGATGTCCAGTGCGGGGCGGGTCAGTTCGACGCGGCCGAGCGCGTATTGAAGCAGGCCCTGGCGAAGGGCGCCGATCGGGCCCATCTTCTGGGGGCCCTGGGGGCCGCCCAGCTTCAGGGAGGCAAGACCGCCGAGGCCCGGGAAAGTCTGCGTGAGGCCCACAAGCTGAACCCCGGAGATCGCGGTATCTTGGGCAATCTGGGCATGGCCCAAGCCATGGGCGGAGATCTTGACAAGGCCATAGGCACCTTCGAAGATCTGGTCAAGATGGCCCCCGACATGGCCGATGCCCATGCCCAGCTGGGCGCCATGCAGATGCAATCCGGTCGGCACGAGGCCGGTCTGACCAGCTTGCGCCGCGCCGTCGAGCTGGCGCCCGCTAATTCGGCCTTCCGCATGAATCTGGGTTACGCCCTGCAGATGGTGGGCCGCAACCAGGAAGCCGAAGAACAGTTCCGCAAGGCACGGGAGTGATCCGCCGGGCGGAGAAGACCCTCCGGGAGAATCCATGAAACGCGTCCCTGGCCTTGCTCTGCCTCTGTTCTTGCCCCTGCTGCTGATTTCCGGCTGTGGAGCGCAATTCTTTGACGCGGTGGCCAGCGCCCGCTCACACTTCCTTCCCACGCCACCCTGCTGACGGGCCAGGACCCACGCCGCCACGGCGTGCGGGACAACGGCCTGTATGTCCTGGGCCCGGAACCCAGCACCCTGACCGAGGATCTGGAGGCCGCCGGCTACCGCCCCCAGATGACCGACTGCAACGAACGGCCCGCCAACGAGGTTCGTCGCCGCCACCATCGGCTGGCTGGAAGAGCACCGGGAGCAGAATCCGGAGCAGCCCTTCTTCACCTGGGTGCATTTCTTCGACCCTCACCTGCCCTACACCTCGCCGCTGGGTGATCAGCCCATTTTCCGGAACCGGGGATACGATGCGGAGATCGCCTTTGCGGACGGTCAGCTGGGACGGCTGGTGCAGTGGCTGGACAGAACGGGGCAGCGGGAGAAGACCATCATCCTGGTGGTCAGCGACCACGGCGAGAGCCTGGGCGAACACGAGGAAGCCACCCACGGCATGTTCATCTACAACAGCACCATGAAGGTGCCCATGATCCTCAACGCCCCGGCCTGCTTGCCGAACACGTGGCGGTGCGGGATGTGCTGACCGGCCTGGTCGATGTGCGCGCCACCCTGGGCGCCCTGGTGGGCGTGCCCCCCACCGCGGAGCAGGACGGCCTCAGCCTCCTGGACCCCGTCCCGGCCGACCGCCGCATCTACCTGGAAACCGAGAGCCCCCGGAACATGGCCGGCTGCAGCCCCCTGTACGGGCTACACGCGCGGGGACAAGTTCATCCAGGCCCCCCTGCCCGAGCACTACGATCTGCAGCAGGACCCCGACGAGCTGAACAACCTCCACGACCGTCGGCGTGAGGAGGCCCGGACCCTGGAAGAATACCTGACAGCCCTGCTGGGGCAGAGTGACAACCAGGCCGCCGAAGGGGTGGCCATCCTGCAGGAAG
>JGI12109J20283_10080414_pt1 | contig 14513 bp, 11 predicted proteins | sample ElkSlonscriptome_12_FD_20283 | JGI IMG/M metagenome (IMG submission 20283) | reverse complement strand
AACGCGACGGATAATCGATTGTTCACCATTCTGAAAATCTGCCAAAATTGCCCGCATTGCTTTCGGATCAATCTTGCCCGCATCTTGAAATCCCCAGGTTTGCTGCACTGCATCTAGAGAGGCTTGCGGTAACCCCTGACGAATATCTAATGGAACTTTCCATAAAACTAGATTTTCCCGTGTTAGAGGTGCATCAGGGCGGAACAGAACTTCTGTAGAATTCCCACTCAAGGGACTAGGAATTAACCCCGCTTCAGCTAATCCCTGAATGACACCAAAATCTGGGTCACTCGCTGGTACATCCTGGAACGCGGGTTGAGTGGTTTCTGAGGCTAAACGGATTTGTTTTCCGGGACTGTTCTCATAAATTCGATTATTCGTTTCAATAAGCCAACGGGCATATTGACGGCGGGTAATAATTTTGTTGGCGGCAAATTGTGTACCACTATCCTCTGATTTATTGTTAGGACTAGAAGCGTCAGGCGTGAGAACACCTAAGGCGGCTAAGTCTTCGACATACTGACGCAATCCCGACGGAACGTTATCGAAATCCGTGAAGTTTTGCTCTTTGCCAGATGTTGAATCAACGGATTCAGTATTCTCTATTGCTGTCTCTGAAGATTCTGAAGCATCTGACGGTGCTGCTGTCTCGGTACTGCTGCGGAGGTACTGAATTTCAAACGTTGTACTGTTTGGATCAGTCTCTGTCTCGTTTGGCGCTTCTTCCGTATCGTTAATGGCAGTATCTGTAGGAATAGAAACCCTAACTTTTAAATCATTCCGGCGCACAATAAAAGAATTCATACCATCCTGATTCGGTGCAGAAATAACCTGCCAACTGCCTGATTCAAATGCTCTGCGGTAAAAGGCTTGAATATCATTACTAGGGTCAGTGGATGACCAGATGCTACGTTGACCTTGGGCATCTGAACGAGTTAAGGGTTCAACGTTTTGTAATTGAGCATCGGGATAGCGGGGAATTACGGTAGGGAAATCCTCTGGCAATTGCGCCGAAGATGTTTGTTCATTCGTCTGACTCCCCAAAACTGAGGCATTATCCTCCAGTTTGGGGTCTACGGCTAAGGAACGTTCTAAAGATTGACCTGTGGGACTGTTGGCGCAGGCAGTCAATACACCCACGAGGCAAGCAACGAAACCCGTAAATAGAATAGGACGTTTATTTAGCAGCACAGGGAACAGAACCAATAGATGTCTCTCTTCTCACGCTAGCGCAAAACTTTATTCTTATGTTATTTGTCCTTTCGGGATTTCCCTCCCATCTCACAGTAGATTCCCCTTCTCTCCCCCTTTTTAGATCCCCTTTTGATCCCCCTTCCGTCCCCCTTAAAAAGGGGGAGACCAAAGGATGCTTCGCTTTTTGTTCCATGGGGGAGACCAAAGGATGCTTCGCTTTTGGTTCCATGGGGGAATCCAGAGGATGCTTCGCTTTTTTTTGTTCCATGGGGGAGACCAGATTTTGCTTCGCTTTTTTTGCACGGGGAAGCCAGATGTTGCTTCGCTTTTTGTTATTCGGGGAAGCAAAATAATGCTTTGCCTTTTTTTCCATGAGGTAAGCCATTAGGGAGCATCCCAATTTGGCACGTTGGCTCTTTGAATGGGGCTGAAACCCTTACAAATCCGTTACTTTAAGAAATGCTTTGTCCAAAACGGGATGTTCCCAGCCATTAGTCGGTTTTAACCGACTTAAGCTATTAGCCAAGAACTTGAGTTCTTGGCTACTTATTACCAATGATGCAATTACAAAAATGGCAGCTAGCCTCGTGATTGGCGACGGCGTAAAGCCATACCAGCAAAGGTCAAACCAATGCCAGCAATTCCAGCCAAACCAGAGGGTTCAGGAACTGACTCAAGGTCTCCTTTGAGTGCCACACCATCATTACCACACTCTAAGAATAAATGACTGACGAAACTGCCCCCGTTTCTAGAAAGCAAAGCGCGGTCAAATCTAAAGCCAAACGTGTGAGAGTCATTCGCTTCAAAGTGACTAAAATCAAGTCCAGCATTACTGAGTTGAGTCCCATCTAATAGATCAATATCGCCCAAAAATCTACCCGATTGAATCACATTGAGGATTGGAGTATTATTCTTCGTTGGCTTCTGGGCAATGGTGCTGCCATAGAGATAATCGTATACATCAGCTTTGTCTGGTAAGTCAGTGCCTTTGGTATTAATTTTGTCAAACTTACTGTGGTTATAGTACTGCTTTAAACTGCCATACCCATTGTTATCTTGAGTTACGCTCATTGCCGTGATATTTTGATAAACTCCAGTACGACTGACTTGAGAATCATTAGTTTCAGCAAAGCGAATTCCCAATAGATCACCATCATTCATCGCTGTGGTAAAATCTTTTCCAGAAAAATTAAAGAACAAATCACCAAATCCAACATTGTTGTCAACCGCTCCTCTGTCTTTATTTCCTTCTAAGGGTGTGCCACCTGTTAGAGCCACAAAAATACTATCGGCTGTTTCTTTCATGGCTAATCCTTTGATGTCATACTTAGCACCACCCGATCCATCACCGAAGGCATCAATTCCATAGTTCCAGTCGTTATGCAATTGCCCAGCATTGGCTGGCTGACCCAGCATAGAAATTAAGCTAACTGCGACTGCTGCACTTCCGATGAATTTAGAAACTTTGTTAGTGTTCATGGCGTCAATTCTCATAACTTAGAATGCTTACATTTACAATTAAAGCGATTTTTAGATAAATCTATTGTTAATTTAGCGCTTATTTTTATGATGTTCTCATTAAAATAAATAATTTCAATAATGCAAAAAGCAAAAACAATATCAGGATTTATTGTGTAAAGAATTAGATAATAATACTAAATCATTTAAGATTAAAATAAACTCTCAATCCCAGTTAAACTAGCAAATGCCTTTGGACAAAGACGGGATGAGAGTCTCCAGGATCGCCGTTGACGGGGTTGAGGAAACGGGGTTGAGGAACGCGATCGCCTAGTGAACACAAGCCGAATCAGTATCCCTATCGCTCAAAGAGCGAGAGAGCATGTTATCTTGACTGAAAGGCAAACGTTTTGTGGCGGAAGCAAGAAAAGTGACTGCCAGCGATTTTCAAGGCAAACGTATATGACTTTGAACAAAACGGTAACGGATCAGTCTGCCAAGGGAGGGACTTCAATACCTGTGGACAAACCGAATCAGTCAACGGTAGCAGAACAATCGAGCCCATCTATATCACCGAGAGCGAAGTTCTGGCAACAAGTCCGAGAAAATCTACAAATTATTGCGATCGCACTCGCCCTAGCGCTGTTGATTCGAGTCTTTATTGCCGAACCGCGCTACATTCCCTCAAACTCGATGATACCGACATTGAGCATCGGCGATCGCGTGGTCGTAGAAAAAATCTCTTACCACTTCAAACCCCCAGTCAGCGGAGACATCATTGTCTTTGATCCACCGCCTCAACTGCAAATGCAGGGGTTTACCAAAGACCAAGCCTTTATTAAACGGATCATTGCCACACCGGGTCAAATCGTCCAAATTCAAGATGGCAAAGTCTATATTAATGGGGAACCGCTAGACGAAGTTTACATTGCTGAACCCCCCAACTATCAAATGGCACCCGTGCGAGTTCCGGAAGGTCAGTTATTTGTCATGGGAGATAATCGCAACAACAGCAACGACTCTCACGTTTGGGGATTCTTGCCTCAACCTAATATTATTGGTCACGCTTGTTTCCGCTTCTGGCCCCCCAGCCGATTCGGTTTAGTTTGATGTCTGTAACTCCAGTTGGAAATGAGTTAGAAAATAGATGACAATCGAAATCTACGTCAGTACAGATATTGAATCGGATGGTCCCATTCCTGGACCTCACTCAATGTTGAGCATTGCCTCGGCTGCTTTTAAAGCAGACAAACAATTAATTGCAACCTTTACAACCAACCTAGAAACTTTGCCAGGGGCAAAGGGTCACCCCAAAACCATGAAATGGTGGTCACAACAACCCACCGCCTGGGAAGCCAGCCGAGTTAACCCACAGCCCCCCGAACAGGTGATGCAGAACTATCACGCTTGGCTAAAAGCATTACCCGGTGAACCCATCTTTGTTGGCTATCCGGCTGCCTTTGACTTTATGTTTGTCTACTGGTATTTGATTAAGTTTGTCGGCAATAGTCCCTTTAACCATTCGGCACTCGACATCCGTTCCTATGCCATGGCATTCCTTAAACAAAACTATCGTGAGTCAGGGAAGAAAAATCTCCCCCCTGAGTGGTTGGAGGAAATGCCCCTGACCCACGTTGCTCTCGATGATGCAATACAACAGGGAAAATTATTTTGCAATCTTCTGCAAAACAACTTACAACGATAGGCAGCCGTTCAAATTAAGCGTGGAGACCGTCAATGTAAGATTTAATTGTCGGTAATGCCATCATCTTTTCGTAGAAGAAATTATTGACAATTTGCATCACCTCTGCTCGTGCTGCCTCGACTTGGGGACTCAGTGGAACCCCTTCTTGCTGACGACTAATGCAGCGGGATAAACGCAGGAGATGACGAGTAATTTCTAATTCTTCTTCCCCTTCCAAAACCTTGATCACGGACAGAATCAGTTCATCCGTTTGATCGAGAATGTGATCAATATCAAACACCGCACCTTGGTCGATGGCGTCTTTCACCGTTCGCACTAAGGCGTGAACTTGATACAGTAAGGCGGCGGGTTCATCAAACAGTTCCCGTAGGAAGGCAGCTTCCTCATATTGTCCATTCAGCCGGAAGATGTTGTACAGCCGTTTAGCCGCTTTGCCATAGTTGGGATTATCCGGCTTAAAATATTTTTTAACTTCTTTTTCCAACTGCGTCACATAATCATCCATGACATCAGTCGAAACCTGTTTCACCAGTTTAGAAAAGATGGGAGCCGATTCAGCATCGAGGTAAATCTCTTGGAAATAACCATCTAGATAGCCGTCTAAGGGCGTGATTGTACCATCGGGAGCTTCCCAGGTGACATCCAACATATTGCTGGCGTTAGCCAATTGGCGGCGCACCGGATCAGCAATCACCCAGTCCAGCTTACACCAACCGGGATCATCGGCAACCGAATCCCAAGTGATGGTCATTGGATTTCCTTGCAAGTCGGTCACTTCAATTTGCCCAGCGACAACCTCATCCGGAGACCAGGAGATAGGTGAGCCTTTGTGATAGGAATGTTCATCGCGGATCACATCTTGGGGATAGCTACCAAATTTCAGTTCAACTAATTGAAAATTATCACCTGAGCGGCTGTTGATCGCTTTCTCACGCATAATTCGGGAGAGAATCTGGCAGGCTTCAGCCTGGGTTGGGGCAATAATATTCACCCGCTCAAAATAGTCACAGTCCCCTGGGTGAGTTTGAACCTTAGATTGAGCCGCTGAACCAGAGAGCGCCAAGGCTGTTTCGACAACACCAGGAACATCGTCAAATTCTACTATTCTGCCGATGGTGCGAAAACGCTCTAGATCTTTGGGGTCAAAATCTAACATACTGACCTTATGACCAAAAACCCCCGTATCTTGATCAACGGTAATATCGCTGTCTCCTGTGGCTTCGGTGATGGACTTCATCCATCGTTCCAATTCTTGTTCCTTGAGTTCAACCCCTAATCGACGGGCAGATTCAATCACGCGGTTACGTGCCTCTGCTGTTTGATCTGGTTGTGTCGTCATGTCTGATCTCCTCAAGATAAATAATTGATCAAGGATTTGATGGGTTAATAAACATCAAATATTCATTGTTTTGAGTCAATTTACTATAGCTTTTGCCCTAAAGGTTAGAACTTTCTTGAACGGCGGAAATGTTCACATCTCATTCAGAATTTTTCTGCCTTCTGTCCGCTCTACCTTAGAGCATTTTGCTATAATAGCCTAACTCAAAAATAAGATTATATTATTTTGTCATAGTTTCAACCAGATGTCTCACACCTTTGGCAAGCTTAGTTGCCAAAACCTTGACCTAGATTTGATTTCGAGTATTTTTGACTGAGCTATAATCTTGACAAAGTGTCATTTGTCATTTGTTAGGGAATAGGGAATAGGGAATAGGGCAATGGGCTATAGAAATTTTGTCTCCCATCTTCCCCAGCTTCCCCAGCTTCCCCAGCTTCCCCAGCTTCCCCAGCTTCCCCAGCTTCCCCAGCTTCCCCAGCTTCCCCATCTTCCCCATCTTCCTCATCTTCCCCATCTTCCTCATCTTCCCCATCTTCCCCATCTTCCTCATCTTCCTCATCTTCCCCAGCTTCCCCAGCTCCCCCAGCTCCCCCTCACCACAGCACTTATTCAGCAGCCCCTATTTACATAACTGGTGGAATGTTGAGTTTATTTTTGCTAACCGACTTAATCTCGAAAACCGTCTCGACGAAACCCTATTTTTATGGCTTAATATGAAAAAACTCTTTTTTATCGCCCTACTTCCTCCTCAAACTATTCAAGACTCGATTATGGAGATCAAGCAACATTGTGCTGATGTTTATGAGAGTAAAGCTGCCCTCAAATCTCCACCCCATATTACACTGCAATCCCCTTTTAAATGGGAAGTCGATGCTGTACCTATTCTTGAAGAATCCCTGAAAAGTTTTGCTAAAACCAGAAAACCCGTTTCCATAACCCTTCAAGGGTTTGGGGCGTTTAAACCTCGTGTTATTTACGTCAACGTTCTGAAGACTCCAGAACTGCTCGCGATTCAACAGGATTTAATGGCATATCTAGAAGAATCCCTAGGTATCGTTGATGAGCGTTCTAAAAATCGCTCCTTTTCTCCTCATGTCACCATTGCTTTTCGTGATTTGAAGCGACAGAATTTCCGCAAGGCATGGACTGAATTTGAGAACCAACCGTTAGACTTTAAGTTCATGGCATCTCATCTCACCTTGTTACTTCACGATGGTCGGCGATGGAATGTGAATGTAGAGTTTCCTTTTTTAACTGGGTAGAGACAATGTGGTATTTAGAACTGTAGGGGCGCACCGACGTGCGATCTCTTGTCATATTGCCAAAATAGCGCGATCGCGCCGCCTTTAACCAACCGCTCAAAACTCTCCTGGGAACAAGTTACATCGGTTAAGCCAAGTTGCTGAAATCCCATTAAGGATGCTTCGCTTTTTTTGCACGGGAGAGGGGAGCAAGAGCATCCGATCCCCCTTCTCCCCACGGACCGGAGTTGGGGTTAGGGGATGAGGGGGAAATGTTGAGAAGTAAAACCCGCCCCTACAGGCTTGTGTCTCTATCCCTTTCATTACTCGGACTCGGCGGATTTTCAGCCTGCTTAACCCATTTGTTGTATAAATCAGGGCGACGTTTCCGGGTTCTCTGAATCTGTTGGTCTTTGCGCCACTGGTCAATCGCCTGATGATTGCCCGATAATAAAACATCTGGGACGTGCAAACCGCGAAATTCAGCAGGGCGTGTCCACTGGGGATAGTCTAATAATCCGGCTTCAAAACTCTCTGATTTGAGGGATTCCACTTTCCCCACTGTTCCAGGACGTAATCTCACCACCCCATTAATTAGGGCGAGTGCGGGAATTTCACCGCAGGTTAAGACAAAATCCCCTAAGGATACCTCTCGCGTCACTAAATGTAAGACTCGTTCATCGACACCTTCATAATGTCCACAGATAATCACAATCTGGTCATAACCCGTCGCCAACTCCACCAACAGAGGCTGGTTCATCGGTTGTCCTTGGGGCGTCATTAAAATCACCTCTCGTCGAGGTAATATGGGCAACGACTCCACCGCCGCAAAAATTGGTTCGGGTTTCATTAACATCCCCACCCCACCCCCATAAGGTTCATCGTCAACCCGTCGGTGTTTATCCGTGGCAAAATCACGAGGATTGATTAGGTGGACTTGGGCGATTTGTTTGGTCAATGCCTTACCCAGCAGTCCTGAGGCTAGGGGAGAGGTAAAGAAATCAGGAAACAGTGTTATAACATCAACGCGCACAAGAATTGGGTAGCTGTTAAGACAAAAAGGGTCAACACTAACTCATAGTATAAGTAATTATTGGTATAATTTGCCGTGATGACTGGGAAACGCCCGACTTTTTCCGAACGGCTCAGTGTCGTGAGTGAGCCTTCTTTGGCAGCTAAACAAGTGACCATTTCCATCGATTCACCGTATTTAGGCGGCTGCAGAGTGCATCTGATCAAAGCCAAGCGGGATGGTGTTTAGTTGTGGAGAAGCTTGCCCAGGACAGCCCAGACCAGTAGTTGAGCTAGAGTCAAAATCGTAATAAAGTGACAGTTCTAGCCCTAGCGCGACACTAAAGTATTGAACTCACCTTATGCCCGAACTCGACATCGACAGTATGCTGCAGTTAGACTCTCAATTCCAAGCGACGACAATGCCTCAATCGACAAAAACCGCAATCATTGTTATTGGTGGTGCGGAAGATAAAGTTCATGGACGGGAGATCCTGCAAACCTTTTTTCGTCGGTCGGGTGCAGGTGAGGCGCGAATTGCGATTATTCCATCGGCGTCGCGAGAACCCGCGATTATTGGCGATCGCTATCAGCGGATTTTTGAGGATATGGGAGCAAAGGAGATTAAAGTCCTGGATGTGCGCGATCGCGCTCAAGGGTCGGATTCTGATTTACAAGAGTATGTGGAAGCCTGTACGGGTGTATTCATGACCGGTGGGGATCAACTGCGCTTGTGTGGTTTACTCTCGGATACCCCGCTAATGGAAAAAGTCTGTCAACGGGTACATTTAGGGGAAATTACCTTAGCCGGAACCAGTGCAGGTGCGGCGGTGATGGGACATCACATGATTGCTGGCGGCGGGAGTGGTGAATCCCCGAATCGCTCTTTAGTCGATATGGCAACAGGTTTGGGGATTATTCCGGAAGTGATCGTCGATCAGCATTTTCTGAATCGGAATCGCATCGCCCGCTTAATTAGTGCGATCGCCATGCACCCAGATCGCTTGGGGATCGGCATCGATGAAGATACTTGTATCATCTTTGAGCGAGATGGTTGGTTACAGGTTATGGGCAAAGGTACGGTGACGATTATTGATCCCGGAGAACTGTCTCACACCAATCAAGTGGATATTGGCAGCACCGATCCCATTGGTCTACATAACCTGCGAGTGCATGTTTTATGTCATGGCGATCGCTATCATGTCTATAAACGAGCATTAATGCCAGTCAACGCCTAATGCAGGACGGCATTTTTGAGCCGGGGGAGCAATGTAGAGACGTAGCATGCTACGTCTGGAAGCCGGGGGGAGCTGAGGGAGATTTTAGCAGCTAAACTCAAAACCAGGTTCCCTTGAGCAAGCGCGTTGGGTCAAAACTCAAAAATCCTTCCGGCAAAATGTTCAGAATGAACAGTTTGATAGCTTTGAACAGTCGGAAACTAGATAAGATTTCCCATCCACTCAAAACGGGTGAATCCAATCAGGGCAAGAGTAGACTACTCCCCCGATTACGTGGAGGACTTTTGAGAACTGGCAAAAATGTTGAGACAATGTAAGTCGCGATACTTGAGAAGTCTACGCTCTAATCTGGAGATCCAGGGTAGGAGGATGTCACGTAATGTTAAAGAAATTCCTAAAATAGATTTTGCACAATCCCTAGTTTGTGCTTAAAAAGCCGACATTGTGAACCATCCCCGATTTCATCACTAACTATGAGAATTCTAAAAATCCAGACGTTACGCGGTCCCAACTACTGGAGCATTCGACGCCATAAACTTATTGTCATGCGTCTTGATTTGGAGGAACTCATCGATAAACCCTCCAATGTACTGCCGGGATTCTACGAAGGACTGGTAGAGACGCTACCCAGTCTAGAGGATCATTTCTGTTCTCCGGGTGTTCGGGGTGGGTTCTTAAGTCGGGTCAAAGAAGGCACGATGATGGGGCATATTATCGAACATGTGGCGCTGGAACTTCAGGAACTGGCAGGAATGCGCGTTGGGTTTGGTCGGACTCGGGAAACTGGGACAGCCGGAATTTATCAAGTGGTTTTCGAGTACCTTGACGAGCAGGCGGGTCGCTATGCGGCTAGGGCGGCTGTGCGCTTGTGCCAAAGTATTATCGATACCAGAGCCTATCCCCAACGGGAGTTAGCTCAAGACTTAAAAGACCTGAGCGAACTGGCTCGCGATGCGGCGTTAGGACCGAGTACAGAAGCCTTGGTCAAAGAAGCCGACGCCCGAGGCATTCCCTGGCTTACCCTAAGTGCCAGAGCCATGATTCAGCTTGGCTACGGGTTGCATCAGAAGCGAATTCAAGCCACCTTGAGTGATTACTCCGGAATTTTAGGGGTGGAATTAGCCTGTGATAAAGAAGGGACGAAGCAGATTTTGTTTGATGCGGGGGTTCCGGTTCCACGAGGCACAACGGTGCTTTATTTGGACGAATTAGACAGCGCGATCGAGTATGTGGGGGGGTATCCGATTGTGGTTAAACCCCTGGATGGTAATCATGGGCGGGGGATTACGATTGACATTCGCAACTGGGACGAAGCCGAAAAAGCGTATGATCGCGCTAAAGATATTTCCCGTGCGGTGATTGTCGAGCGCTATTATCCCGGTTTTGACCACCGCGTCTTGGTGATTAATGGCAAAGTTGAAGCCGTCGCCCAGCGGATTCCGGCGCGTGTGATTGGGGATGGTAAGTCCACGGTTGAGGAACTGATTGAACGGACGAACCGCGATCCCAATCGAGGAGAGGGTCATGATAACGTCCTGACCAAAATTATCGTTGATCATACGAGTCTAAGTGTCTTAGAACGTCAGGGTTATCGCTTGGATACCGTTCTCCGAAAAGATGAGGTTTGTTATTTACGGGCAACGGCTAATCTGAGTACGGGGGGTATTGCTATAGACCGCACGGACGATATCCACCCGGAAAACGTTTGGTTAGCGGAACGGGTGGCGAAAATTATTGGTCTGGATATTGCCGGCATTGATATTGTCACGCCTGATATTAGCCAACCCCTACGGGACATTGACGGTGTGGTAGTGGAAGTAAATGCGGCACCTGGATTCCGGATGCATGTGTGTCCCTCGGAAGGTTTACCGCGCAATGTCGCCGCCCCGGTGATGGATATGCTGTTTCCACCGGGACAAGCCAGTCGGATTCCCATCCTGGCGGTGACAGGGACGAATGGGAAAACCACTACCACTCGCTTGCTTGCCCATATCTATAAGCAAACGGGTCATGGGGTGGGCTATACCACCACGGATGGGATCTACATTGGCGATCATCTGGTGGAACAAGGAGACACGACTGGACCCCAAAGCGCTCAAGTGATTCTCAAAGATCCCACGGTTGAGGTGGCGGTATTGGAAACCGCACGAGGTGGGATTCTGCGATCGGGGTTAGCCTTTGATACCTGTGATGTGGGTGTTGTCTTAAATGTCTCGGCGGATCACTTGGGCATTGGTGACATTGATACCCTTGACCAGATGGCGCATCTTAAGAGTGTAGTGGCTGAATCCGTGAGTCCTGCGGGTTATGCCGTTCTCAATGCTGAAGATCCCTTGGTGACAGCCATGGCACAGAGGGTCAAAGGTCATGTGGCATTTTTCTCCATGAATCCCGACAATGAGGTGGTGAAAGCGCACACCCGACAGGGAGGTTTAGCGGCTGTGTATGAAAATGGCTACTTGTCTTTAATCCGAGGCGAATGGACGCTGCGGATTGAGAAGGCGGAACATGTCCCAGTGACCATGAGAGGAATGGCACCCTTCCAAATTGCTAATGCCTTAGCCGCCAGTCTCGCCGCCTTTGCTCAAGGGGTTCCGATTGAGGCAATTCGTCATGCGTTGACCACATTCCGGGCGTCTGTGGCGCAGACACCGGGACGGATGAATTTATTTAACCTGGGTGAGTATCATGCTTTAGTGGATTATGCCCACAATGCTGCTAGTTATGAAGCTGTGGGCGGCTTTGTCCGCAATTGGTCTGGGGAACGGGTTGGCGTCGTTGGTGGACCAGGCGATCGCCGAGATGAGGATTTCATTAACCTGGGACGACTCTCTGCGGACATTTTTGACCGGATCATTATTAAAGAAGATGCGGATTTACGGGGACGTCCCAGTGGCGAGGCAGCGGAGTTGATTTGTAAGGGAATTCTGGAGACGAATCCGGATCGGGAGTATGACATTATTCTCAATGAAACCGAGGCGATTAACACGGCTTTAGACCGAGTAGCGTCCGGTGGTTTGGTGGTGATTTTCCCGGAAAAGGTGAGTAGTACAATTGCCTTGATTGAGGAACGGCGTCCTCTGCCAGATAATGGCTATCAACCCATGGGTGATGCTCAAGTGGATTTAAAGCCATCGGTGGCGAATCCTGGGTGATGGAAATTTGAGTCTAATGGGACGCAGATAAGCATTTGGGCAGCGCCAAAACCCTTGATCTACTGTAGGGTGGGTTGAGCGAAGTCGAAACCCACCAGCTTATTTTAAGTCGGTTGGGCAATATAGAATGTCGATGCGATCGCGATCGTAGTTTTTGTCGGTTGGGTAGAGCGTAAGCGAAACTCAACAGGCTCTTAGGAGAGAAAATCGGGGCGGGTTTAGTCACATCTGGGTGCCTTAGTGGGAGTTTTGGCTTCTATCGTCAATCGGGATGGGGGAAACTTCAGTTTAAATATTATGTTACTTTAACTTGTTAACTAAAAGCTGAATCATGCACTATCTAACGACGGGTCATTTTCTCTAATTTTTCCTTTACCGCCAACTGAACTAACGAATACAACAAAATGACAAACCAAAATCCCGACAACATAAATGCGGCAATTGCCCACCCCGTATGCGGCACTAATAATAATACCGTTCCCGCCAATAATGCAAACCCAGTCAAACAGGCATAAATCAAACTCTTAATCGCCAAATGAATCCGTTTTAAGGCGCGATCGCTCTCCAGGGAACGCACCCTGACTTGCAGTTCTCCTTGCTCGATTCGGGCTTCTAGGCGGCGAATTAATACTTCTGTGGAACTCGGCTTATTTAACTGATATTTAATAAAATCCCTGGCTTGTTTTGCCAGTTCTTTTACCACATCTCCCCGCCCTTTGGAAACGGTTAAATTTTTGACAAAGGGTTGACTGGCGGCTAATAAGTTATACTCTGGATTTAAAGCCCGCGCAATCCCATCCAACGTGGTTAACGATTTTAAAATAAACGTCATTTGTGCAGGCAAACGAAACGGTTGCTGCTCAAACATTACATACAACTCATTCCCCAATGCCTCAAATTCCCGCACATCGATGGGCTTTTCCCGAAACCGTTCTAAAATAAACCCGACTAAGCGTTTAACTGGGGTCATATCCGGTTGCCGTTCCAGTAACCCCATATAGGTTAAGGTATTCACTACCTCATCAGTATCTTTCCGCAAAACGGCAAAAAAGGTCTTAATCATTTGGTCTCTGGCAATGGATTTAACCTCCGCCATTGTGCCAAAGTCATAGAAAATAATACTGCCATCCTGATCAACTGCCATATTTCCCGGATGCGGATCTGTCTGAAAAAAGCCGTCTTCTAATAACTGTTTCAGATAACAAGAAATTCCCCGTTGAATCACCTCATTGGTGTTGATTTCACAGGCTTCCAGGGTTTGGCGATCGTCAATCTTGATTCCGGGTAAATATTCTAACGTGAGTACCTTCTTCGTCGTGTAACGCCAATAAACCGTCGGCACCAGAATTCCTGGATAATTAGTAAAATTTTCCCGAAACCGATCAGCATTTTTTCCTTCTTGGATATAGTCTACTTCTTGATAGAGTAAATCAAAAAATTCGCGATAAATTGCTTCAAGTTTATACTTCCTTACCCAAGGCAAATACCGATTAGCAAATCGCACCAATTCGTGTATAATTTTAAAATCTAAATTAAATAATCGTTCAATCCCTGGACGCTGCACCTTCACCACCACATCTTCTCCGGTGTGCAGCCGTGCTTTGTGAACTTGCCCCAAGCTCGCTGCTGCCAGAGGAAAGGGGTCAAACTCCCGATATAATGCATGAATAGATTGACCCAGTTCGACTTCAATCACCGCGATCGCTTCCGTCCCACTAAATGCCGGAACCCGATCCTGTAAATGCCCTAATGCCTCGATGTACTCTAAGGGCAGTAAATCAGCACGAGTCGAGAGGGCTTGCCCAATCTTAATAAACGTTGGACCTAAATCCAGCAACGCCCCCACCAGCCACTGGGCGCGGCGGTTTCGGTGATTAGGCGTATCATTAGCAATGGTTTTATCCCACCACAAATAGAACACAAACTTAGCCGCCGACCGAAAAATGTCAATCTGGCGGGCGAGGGGAGAATAATTTCGTCGTTGCCAACGGGGTGGCTTGGGCTTAGCCTTAGTCAGCATTCTGCCTTTCGCGTTTCATCATATTTTCCCACAATCTTTACAGAATTCAAGATTTTCATAAACCCAATTTTATCTTGAGTGGGACATGATCAGGATAAGTCTAGCAAGGAGCAATCCATGAAGACAGAAGATGCTTTGGCAGCAGGAGCCAC
>JGI12109J20283_10080230_pt1 | contig 14515 bp, 9 predicted proteins | sample ElkSlonscriptome_12_FD_20283 | JGI IMG/M metagenome (IMG submission 20283) | reverse complement strand
CGCCGTTCATCGTTTCGAGCCAGGTGGACGGGGTGGATATGGTCACCGTGGTCACCGAGGGCATCTTCAGCTACTGCGGCCTGAAACTGAAGATCGACACCGACCGCTACATCGGTCCCGAGCAGGCGGCGGTGCGCTGCCAGGGCGAGCAGGTGGGGCATGTGACCACCGCCGAGTACGGCTCGCAGATGCTGGCGTTGGGCGGCGTGCGACACCTCACCGGGGGCAGCAAGCCCGAGGGCAAGGTGACCTGCCAGATGATGCTGGAACTCTGCAACAAGGAATCGGTGGACCTCACCGTCGACGGCGGCGCCAGCCTCAGCGTGCAGGCCGGCCGGGCGCCCATCATCAATGGCGCCCACGAGGCGCGCATGCGGGTGGGCTGCGGCTCGGCCACCATCGGCATGTTCGCCCAGCAGTGGCTCGGGCATGCCGACGAGGTGATCGTGGTGGACGACCACATCACCGGGGTGCTCACCGAGCACCAGGCTGGCAAGTTTCTCGACATGCCCCCGGCGGGCATCCAGGTGCGGGGCCGGCGCTCCACCCCCGGGCGCTACTTCCAGGTGGCCGAGCCCGGCACCGGCTGGGGCGGCACCGATATCCGCGATCCGCTGGCTATCGTGAAGCGCATCGACCCGAAGGTGGCCTGGCCGGGCCTGCGTCTGCTGATGGTCTCCACCACCGGCGAGGACGCCGGCTACTTCGTGCTGGACGATGCCTTGAGGCCGGTGCCCGCCGCCATGCCCGGGGCGCTGGTGCAGGTGGTGGACCGCATCCAGGAGAACTGCGAGCCGGCCCTCGCCTCGGTGCTGTTCATGGCCGGCGCGGGTGGGAGTCTGCGCGCCGGGGTCACCGAGAACCCGGTGCGCTTGACCCGCTCGGTGAAGGAGGCGCTGACCCGGGTCACCGCGGGCGGCGCGCCGGTCTACGTCTGGCCGGGGGGCGGCATCACCTACATGGTGGATGTCACCCGGCTGCCCGACAACGCCTTCGGCTACGTGCCCACCCCGGCGCTGGTGGGGCCTATAGAATTCACCATGAGCCTGGCCGACTACGCGGCGCTGGGGGGGCACATGGCTGTCATCCAGCCCCTGGAAGCGGTGCTGGCGCGTGGCGACCGGCTGAGCTGGACGCCCCAGCGCACCGACAATCCCTGGCCGCTCAGGCCCCGCTCGGTGAGTGACCTGAACGCTGGACAGGACTAAGATGGGCGAGCAGGCGGCCCGACTGCCCGATGGGCGGCTACATCTGCACCACGGCCCCATCGATCTGATCATTCAGGCCTTCGGCGAGCCTGCCGAGGTGGTGGCTGCCCATGATCAGGCGGTGGCGGGCTTTCGCGGCTTGCTGGAAGCCATGGTGACAGAACTGCCGGTGCTGCGCCGGCCCCTGGAAACTACCCCGCCCGAACTCCACGGCCCGGTGACCCGGCGTATGGGGCGGGCCGCCTGGGCCTTCCGCGGACCCTTTCTCACCCCCATGGCAACGGTGGCGGGCGCGGTGGCCGACGAGATGCTGGCAAGGCTCACGGCGGGCCGGCGGCTGGCCCGGGCCTATGTGAACGACGGCGGCGATATCGCTTTGTATCTGGCTCCCGGCGAGTCCTTCCGGACCGGGCTGGTGGGGCGGCTGGCAGCGCCCCGGCTGGACAGCGTGTGCGTGGTGGAGGCCGCCACACCGGTGCGCGGCATCGCCACCAGCGGGTGGGGCGGGCGAAGCTTCAGCCTGGGCATCGCCGATGCGGTGACGGTGCTGGCCGGGGACGCGGCCCATGCCGATGTGGCCGCCACCCTCATCGCCAACGCGGTGGACGCGGAACATCCGGCAGTGCGGCGCCTGCCCGCCCGGGAACTGGACGAGGACAGTGACCTCGGCGAGCGGCCGGTGACCGTGGCGGTGGGAGAACTGCCGGCGGCGGTGGTGGCCCGGGCGCTGGATCGGGGCGAGCGACTGGCCCGGAGCTACCGGGAACGGGGACTGATCCATGCTGCGGCGCTGACCCTGGGTGGGCAGTGGCGCACGCTAGGTCAGTGGGACACCGCGATCCGGAACCGGGTCTGATGGCCGGCGCCGCCGCTGCCGAGATCAGGCGTCGGTTGCGCCCATCACTGTGACCGGCCTCGCCGTCGGCAGTGGCGGCTAGTGCGATTCTTCTCTACCTTTGCCGGGAAAGGTGGATGATTTCACGGCGCCGTCGTCCCTGGGCGATTCTCCGATCCGCGCCGGGGATCCGAGCCGCTTCGAACAATGACTATCCGAGGATCGCGAGAGCGAGGAGGCACCGAAATAACCATGAACGACGAACTGATCAAGATCCGCAAGCTGCTCACCGTGGTGGAGGAGATCCACCACGAGGGTGGTCCGCCCGGTGATATCCCGTTACGCCGGGGTGCCATCCTGGTGGTGCTGAAAAATCCCTACGCGGGCCGCTACGAGCCCCACATCCTGCCCATGATGGAGGCCTTGAAGCCGCTGGGTCTGGAGATGGCGTACAAGCTCATCGACGCCCTCGGTGGCGACCCGAAGGCCATCCAGAGCTACGGCAAGGGCGCCATCGTCGGCATGGATGGCGAACTGGAGCACGGCGCCCTGTGGCACGTGCCGGGCGGCTACGCCATGCGCGAGGCCCTGGGCGGCGCCAGGGCCATCGTCCCGTCCAGCAAGAAGGTGGGTGTGCCGGGTAGCCGGCTGGACGTGCCCATCACCCACATCGACGCCTCATACGTGCGCAGCCACTTCGACGCTATGGAGGTGGGCGTGAACGACGCGCCGCGGGCCGATGAACTGGTGCTGGCGCTGGTGATGACCACCGGCGGGCGGGTGCATGCCCGGGTGGGGGGACTCCAGGCTTCGGAAATTCGCGGCGAGGACGGCCTGCGCTGACAGCGGCCGGGAAGGCACAACATGACGATGATCTGGCTGCTGGTCCTGGTGGGCCTGGCAATGGTGGTCCTGGGCATGGCCGTGGTATTCGATCCGAGGCATCTGCGCCGGGCCCTTTACTGGTTCGTGGACTCCCGCAACATCTATCCGGTGGCGGTGATCCGCATCGGTATCGGGGTGCTGTTCGTGCTGGCCGCGCCCTATGTTTTCCTGCCCAGCCTGATCGCGGGCCTCGGGGTGATCCTGATCCTCATCGGGGTGGGCGTGCCGATGATGGGAAGATCGCGCCTGGAGCGCCTGGAACAGTGGTGGCTGACGGTGTCCGACCCGGTGCTGCGGCTGTGGGGCGGCGCGGTGGCGATTCTGGGCGTACTGGTGATCATGAGTTCCCTGTGAGGCGAGGCTCGTGTGTCGTGAACCCTGACGAGGAGTGACCTGATGCATTTACTGCGTGGACTTGTGCTGCTGGTGGGCCTGTGGAGCCTGGGCCTTGCTGCCCTCGCCCAGGAGCCTGTGAAGATCGGCGAGATCAACAGCTACACGGGCCTGCCCGCTTTCACCCTGCCCTACAAGCAGGGCTGGGAACTGGCGGTGGCCGAGATCAACGCCGAGGGCGGGGTGCTGGGCCGACCGCTGGAGGTGATCTCCCGGGACGATGCCGGCAAGCCAGGCGATGCGGTGCGCATCGCCGAGGAACTGGTGTCCCGGGAGGGGGTGGATTTGCTGGCCGGCACGTTCTTCTCCCATATCGGGCTGGCGGTGGCGGACTATGCCAACCAGCGGGGCGTGTTCTTCATGGCCGCCGAGCCGTTGACCGATGCGCTGGTGTGGGAGAAGGGCAACCGCTACACCTTTCGCCTGCGCCCCAGCACCCACATGCAGGCCGCCATGCTGGCCGAGGAGGCGGCCAAGCTGCCCGCCACCCGCTGGGCCACCATCGCCCCGAATTATAAATACGGCCAGGACGCGGTGGCCGCTTTCCAGGAACTCCTGAAGGCCCACAAACCCGAGGTGGAGTTCGTCGCCGAGCAGTGGCCGGCGTTGAACCAGATCGACGCCGGCGCCGAGGTGCAGGCGCTGATCAACGCCGACCCCGAGGCCGTCTTCAACGTCACCTTCGGCGCCGATCTAGCCCGCTTCGTGCGCGAGGGGAGCCTGCGGGGGCTGTTCAACGGCCGCGAGGTGGCGAGCCTGCTCACCGGCGAGCCCGAGTATCTGGAGCCGCTGAAGGACGAGGCCCCGGAGGGCTGGCTGGTGACGGGTTATCCCTGGTACGACATCGACACCCCCGAGCACGAGGCGTTTCTGGTGGCCTACCGGGGCATGTTCGGCGAGCCGCCCAAACTCGGCTCGGTGGTGGGCTACAACACTTTCCTGGCGCTGGCGGCCATCATCAATGCGGCGGGCTCCACCGACACCGACGCCATGATCGAGGCGGCCCGGGGGATCCAGGTGAACTCGCCCACCGGCCCGTTCATCTTCCGGGCCATCGACCACCAGGCCACTATGGGGGCCTATGTGGGGCGCACTGGGGTGATCGACGGCGAGGGGCGGATGGTGGACTGGTACTATGCCGACGGCGCGGATTATCTGCCCCCCGACGAGTGGGTGCGGGAGCGGCGCCCCCAGTAGCGTCGGGTTCAGCGATCCCGCAACCAGTCGGCCAGTTGGCTGGCCGGCAGCGGGCGGGAAAACAGATAACCCTGGCCCAGCGGGCAACCCATGGCGCGCAGCCGCGCCTGCTGGGCCGGGGTCTCGATCCCCTCGGCCACGGTGCTGAGCGACAGTTGCCGGCCCAGACCGACGATGGTCTCGACGATCCGCGACTCCCGGGAATCGGTGGTCTCGCCGTCCAGGCGGCGGACAAACGACTGGTCGATCTTCAGCACATCGATGGGCAGCCGGTGCAGGTAGGCCAGGGAGGAATAGCCGGTGCCGAAATCGTCGATGCTGATGCTGATGCGGCGGGCCTTGAGGCCCTGGAGCAGGGTCTCGCTGGCGGCGAAATCGTCCATCAGCAGACCCTCGGTGATCTCCAGTCCCAGTTGCTCCCCTGCCAGGCCGGACTCCTGCAGGATCCGGTCGATGCGCCCCAGCAAGTCCGGCTCCCGGAGCTGGCACACCGACAGGTTAACGTGGAGCTTCAGGTCACGGGCGCCGGGCAGGCTGGTCTGCCAGCAACGCATCTGCGCCGCCGCCTGCGCCAGGATCCAGTCCCCCAGCGCTACGATCAGGCCGGTCTCCTCGGCCACCGGGATGAACTCGACGGGGAGCACCAGACCGCGCCCGGGGTGTTGCCAGCGCACCAGCACCTCCAGCCCCCGCACCCGATCCGTGGCGAGTTCCATGATGGGTTGATAGTGGAGCAGAAACTCGCCGCGCTCCAGCGCCCGGTGCAGATCGTTCTCCAGTTGCAGGCGCGCCACCACCAGGGCGTGCATGGCCGGATCAAATACCTCGTAGCGACCCGGACCTCGGTGCTTGGCCCGATACATGGCGATGTCGGCATCGCGCAGGATCTCCTCGGTGTGCCGGTAGCCGGCCGGGCCGAACACCACCCCGATGCTGGCGCTCACCACGATCTTCCGGTCCGCCACGGCCAGGGGCACCGCCAGTTCGGCGAACAGACGCTCCACCACCCGCACCACGTCCTGGGGATCCTCGATCCCGTCCAGCAGCAGAATGAACTCGTCGCCGCCGAGACGCGCCGCCAGGTCCACCGGGCGCAGAGCCCGTTGCAGGATGGCGGTGATATCCAGCAGCAATCGATCGCCGGTGAGATGGCCGAGGCTGTCGTTGATGAGCTTGAATCGGTCCAGGTCCATGAACAGCACCGCGAAGCGGTAATCCAGGTGACGCGCCGCCCGTTTCAGGGCGAATTCCAGGCGGTTCAACAGCAGGTTGCGATTGGGCAGGCCGGTGAGCCCATCGTGCAGGGCGTCGTGCGCCAGTTGCTGCTGGATGCGCACCTTCTCGGACACGTCCCGGGAAGTGGATTGGACCTGGCACACCGCGCCGCAGGCGTCGTGGATGGGGCGGAACAGGGTCTCCAGCCAGAGGAACTCGCCGTCCTTGTGGCGTATCCGGTAGGTGGCGGCGGCCGTTTCACCCCGCAGGCAGCGCGTGAAACCGTGCCGCCGCACTGGCTCGCGATCGGCCGGATGCAACAACGCCCCGAGGTCGTGTCGCAGCAGTTCCTCCGGGGTGTAGCCCAGCAGCGTCCGGGCGGAGGGACTGATATAGCTGGGCCGCCCGTCCAGGCCATGCAGGCACACCAGATCGCTCATATTCTCGGCCAGCAGCCGGAACCGACCCTCGCTCTCGGCCAGGGCCTGTTCGGCCAGGTGGCGGTCGGTGATATCGGTGATCAGAAACACCAGGTAGATGATCCGCCCCCGCGCGTCCCTGACCGCCTCGCCGTTGATGGACAGGTAGCGGCGGCTTCCGTCGGGCCACTGGATGGCGTGGCGGATATCGTGGACCGGCTTCCCGGTGGCCATGATGCGGTTGAAGGGCTGGGCCTCGTCGGGCCAGGGGCCGCCGTCCAGCGCGGTGTGCTGCCACTGGGGATCGTCGTAACGGCACTGGCTGAGTTCCCGCGGGGTGAGGCCGAGGATGCGCTCGGCGCTGGCGTTGGCGAACAGGATCTCGCCACCGGGGTTGAGCACGGTGATGGCGGCCACGCTGGAGTTCATCACCCCGGTCAGCAGATCCCGCTCCACCCGCAGATCCGCCTCGGCCCGTTGCTGATCGCTGATATCGTTGAAGCAGACCACCACCCGCAGCATCAGGCCCTGCGAGTCGAACTGCGGGACGGCATCCACCAGCAGCCAGACCCGATCGTCCCGCGAGGGGCGGCGGACCCCCAGCACCACGTTGCGCACCGCCCGGCGCTCGGTCAGCGCCACCATCACCGGGTGGGTGTCACCCGGAAACGGCGAGCCGTCCTCGTGGATCACATCCCAGTGCCTGTCCAGGGAGCTACCGCCCAGCAGGGATGCCTCGTCCACATCCAGCAACACCCGCGCCGCCGGGTTGGCGAACTGGATGAGCCCGTCGGCATCATGCACCACGATACCCACCGGCAGATCCCGGACCAGTTGCCGGGCCAGGTCATCGGGGGGTGTGGTGACTGTCGTCGATTCCCGGGATCGCCCGGTGTCGATGGGCACCTCAGCCCGGCGGCGGGGGCGGCGGGGGCGGCGGCGCCGCCGGGCGCTGCTGGAACAGCGCCTGTAATTCTTCCACCTCGCCCGCCGGAGTCCAGGCGGCCATGCCCTCGGTCCACACCAGGGTATCCTCGGTGAGCCGTCCGCCCTCCACCTGGGCCTGCAGCGCCTGGGGCGGGAAGGGACCGTCCTGCTGGCCGTTGTGGGCAACAAAAAACGACTTGTTGCCGGGGATGGGTGGCGGCGCGGGCGGTTGCAGACGGGTGAACAGGGCCTGCATGGGGGCCACCTCGCTGGCCTTGGTCCAGTTGGCCATGCCCTGCTGCCAGACCAGGGTGTCGGGGGTGAACTGGCCGCCCTTTGCCAGCTGTTCCAGTTGCGGCTCGGGGAAGGGGCCGGCCTGCTGGCCGTTGATGAAGCAGAAAAACTGCGGCGCGCTGGGCGGTGGCGGTGGCGGCGCCCCCGGGCCGGGCGGCGGCTGACCGCCGGGGGCGGCGCCCTGACCACCGCCCATCATGGCGCCGCCCATGGCGTTGGCCATGGCAAACCCCATGCCCATGCCCATGCCGCCGCCGGCCATGCCGGTGGGGTTCTCCGCGGCCGCGCGCATGGCCTCGGCGGTCTGGTACTGGGTGTACTTGTGCAGATCGCCGATGATGCCCATGCTGGAGCGCTTGTCCAGCGCCTCCTCCACGTTGGGCGGCAGGGAGATGTTCTCCACCAGCAGCTTGGTGATCAGCAGCCCGTAGGCGTCGAACTCCGGGGCGATCTTGGTGGTGACGAAATCGCCCAGCTCGTCGTAGTTGCTGGCCAGATCCAGGATCGGGATCTTGGACTCGCCGACGGCGTCGGTGAAGCGCGAGACGATGAGATTGCGCAACTGGTCGCTGATCTCCTCGGTGCCGAAATCCCCGTCGGTGCCGACGATCTCGGACAGGAACTTGGCCGGATCCGAGACCCGGAAGGCGTAGTTGCCGAAGGCGCGGATGCGCACCGGGCCGAACTCCGGGTCGCGCAGCATCACCGGGTTCTTGGTGCCCCATTTCTGGTCGGTGTAGCGGCGGGTGTTGACGAAATACACCTCGGCCTTGAAGGGGCTCTCGAAGCCGTACTTCCAGCCCTGCAAGGTGGCCAGGATGGGCACGTTCTTGGTCTGTAGTTCGTAGCGCCCGGGCTTGAACACATCGGCTACCTGGCCCTCGTTGATGAACACCGCCGCCTGCCCCTGGCGGACGATCAACTGGGCGCCGTGTTTGATCTCGTTGTTGTGGCGCTCGAAACGATAGACCAGGGTATCGCTGGAGTCGTCGGTCCATTCGATGATGTCGATCAACTCGGCCTTGAGCCTGTCCCAGAATGCCATGCTGCCTCCTGATGCTATGGTGCCTGACGGGTGGCGGTGGGGGACGGCCCGAGCCATGGGCGAGCGGTGCCGTTCCCGCCGGCCCATGATAGCGAAATCCGTGGCGGATTACCCTGCCGGGCGTTCTCGGTGATCCCGGGCTACCATTACGGCATCGTCAGCCAGTCTCCACGCCGTGAAACGTCCGCTCCTCGTCATCGCCGCTCTCGCCGTGTATTTCGGCCTCGTCAGCCTGCTGGCGTGGGTGGAGTCCGGCGCCAGTGATGCCAACATCGAGTCCGTGGTGCAGGGCATGTGGTTCTCGGTGGTGACCCTCACCACCGTGGGCTACGGCGACTACTACCCGGTGACCCCCGCCGGGCGGGTGATCGGCGCCGCCTTCATCCTCGCCAGCCTCGGCCTGGTGGGCTATTTTGTGGGCAGGATCACCGAGCATATCCAGAACTTCCGGGAGCGCCGCCGCATGGGCTTGCAGGGCACCGAGTTTCGCGACCACGTGGTGATCATTGGCTGGGACGCCTTTGCCCGGCTGGTGACCCAGCAGATGCTGCATACCCGCACCCGGGTGGCGGTGGTCACCGACCAGCGCGATCAACTGGATCTGATCCACGAGGAATACTCCCCGGAGCAGGTGTTCGTGCTGTTCGCGGCGCTGGACAACGTGGAGATTCTGGATAAGGTGAATCTGGACACCGCCCATCTGGTGTTCGTCAACGCTGGCAGCGATACCGATCGGCTGATCCGGGTGCTGAATATCCGCGGCCGCTATCCCGACGCACGATTTCTGGTGGTGCTGGAGAGTCCGGAACTGCGGGTCACCTTTGAGAATGCGGGCGTCAACCATATCCTCTCCAAGACCGAAGTGACGGCGAAGCTCACCGCCAGCCACATCTTCGAGGCCGATGTGGCGGCCTTCGAGAACGATCTCATCACCACCGGTCGCGATGCGGAGGACCACGATATTCTCCAGTACCGTATCAGCGAGAAATGTCCCCTGCGGGATCAGGTCTATGGCGAGGTCTTCCAGACCCTGAAGCGTCGCTTCAACGCCGTGCCCATCGGTTTGGCCCGGGGCGCCGACCAGCACGGCCGGCAGCTTTTGAAACTCCCGCCCGACGATACCCTGCTGCGGGTCGGGGATTATCTCATCGTGATCCTCGCCACCGGTAGCCGCCCGGCGCTGGCCGAGTACCTCGGCGTGGAGCCGGGTGGGTTGCCGGCGGGTTGAAAATGGGTAGCCTCAGCAGCCGGCATCGCGGAATTCGGCAATGGCCGTCGCCGGGATCGGCTCGCCCACCAGATAGCCCTGGATGCCGTCGCAGTGGGCGGCCTCCAGGAAGGCCCGCTGGGCCGGCGTCTCCACCCCGTCGGCCAGCGCCCGCAGGCCCAGACCGTGGGCCAGCCCGATGACGGCGCGCACGATGGTGGCATCCTCCTCGTCGTTGGGTAGCCGGGCGACGAACTCCCGGTCGATCTTCAACTGGTCGATGGGAAAGCGCCGCAGCCCCCGCAACGACAGGGCATTGGTGCCCACATTGTCCACGGTGATGCCGAAACCCAGGGTCTTCAGTTGCTGGAGCAGCCGATGGCGCTCCTCCACCTCGTTCATGGCGGTGGCCTCGGTGATCTCCAGGTCCAGTTCGCCGGCGTCCACCCCGGTCTCCCGGAGCACTGCCGTCAGCCGCTCCATGAGATCCTGGCGGTGTAGCTGGCTGACCGACAGATTCAACGCCAGGCGTGGCACCGGGATCCCCGCCTCGCGCCATGCCCGCAGTTGTGCGCAGGCCCGCCGGAACACCCAGTCGTCCAGTTCGGTGATGAGCCCGGTCTCCTCGGCCAGCGCCAGAAACTCCCGGGGATGGCGCAGCGGCCCGCCGGGCGGCTGCCATCGCAGCAGCGCCTCCCAGCGGCTCACGGTGTCCTGCGCCAGATCCAGGCAGGGCTGGTAATGCAGCAGAAACTCGTCCCGCGCCAGTCCGGCGCGCATCTCGTTCAGCAGGGTCAGGCGGTTGCTGGCGCGAAGCCCCATCTCGGCACTGTAGAAGCGAAAGCAGTTGCGCATGGCATCCTTGGCCCGGTACATGGCGGTATCGGCATGCTTCAAGAGCGTCTGCACATCGGTGCCGTCGTCGGGAAAACAGCCGATGCCGATACTGGCCGAGATGTACACGGTCTGCGCCTCCAGCGGGATGGGTCCGGATAGCCGATCCAGCACCTTGCGGGCGGCGCTGGCGGCATCCTGCGGCCCGTGCAGTTGCTCCAGCAGTACCGCGAACTCGTCGCCCCCCAGCCGGGCCAGGCTGTCGGACTTGCGAAGATCGGTCTGCAGCCGTTCGGCCACGGTGCGCAGCAGCGCGTCGCCGGCCTCGTGGCCCAGGGAATCGTTCACCGCCTTGAAACCGTCCAGGTCGATGAACAACACCGCGAGTCCGTGGCGATAGCGCTCGGCCCGTTGCAGCGCTTCCTCCAGCAGTTCCCGGAAGCGGGCGCGGTTGGCCAGTCCCGTGAGAGGGTCGTGGTAGGCCAGGAAGGCCAGCCGGGCCTCGTGGGCGCGCAGCGCCGTGACATCGGTGAACACCCCCACGTAGTAACTCACCCGCCGGTGTTCGTCGCGCAGGGCGCTGATCCGCAGCCATTCCGGATACAGGGAACCGTGCTTGCGGCGGTTGCAGATCTCCCCCTGCCACTGGTCGGTGGTCTCCAGGCTCCGCCACATCTGCTGGTAGAATTCCGGCTCGTGTTGCCCGGAGCGCAGGAACCCGGGGGTACGGCCCACGGCCTCGCGGGCCGGGTAGCCGGTGATGGCCTCGAAGGCGGGATTGACCCACTGGATGCGGTTGCCACTGTCGGTGATCATGATGCCATCGGCGGTGTGCTCGAACACCCGGGTCATCAGTTGCTGCTGCTCGGCGGCGAGCCAGCGCTCGGTGACATCCAGATGCACCACCACCAGTTCCCGCGGCTCCCGTGCCAGCGGAAACACCCGCAGCAGAAACCAGCGCTGGCGTTCGGGGCTGTGGCATGGATAGATCGTCTCGAAGCGTTCCTCGCCTTCCAGCACCCCGCGCATCCCGGTCAGGCACTCGCCGGCCAGGGGGCTTTTATTGGCGGCCCGCTGGCAGACCTGGAAATAATTCACCCCAACGCCCACCGTGGCTGGATCGCTCACGCCGTTGTCCTGGGCGAACTGGCGCCAAGCGCGATTCACCGCGACGATGGCGCCGTCCCCGTCCAGCACCGCGATGTTGGCATCCAGCGCGTCGAAGACTGTCCAGGAGAAATCCTCGCTGGCCCGCAGCGCCGCCTCCTCGGCCTTGCGGCGGGTGATATCCCGGCCGATACCGCGATAGCCGACAAACCCCCCGTCCTCGCCGAGCACCGGCCGGGCGCTGATAAGCAGGGTATGGCACCGCCCGTCCGGCTGGCTCCAGGGCAGTTCCAGATTCCGCAATGGCTGGTGGGCGTCGAGTTGCGCCAGACACCGCTGGCGAAGGCTCGGGTCATCCACACCGCGGGCCAGGATGTCCTGGATGGAATGCCCGAGCATCTCCCGGGCGGGGAGTCCGAGTAGCGCCTGGAAGCGTCCCGAGACATGGCTGAAATGCAGAGCAGTATCCAACTCCCAGAGCCAGTCGGCGTTAACCTCGGTGAAATCGTGCAGGCGTTGTTCATTGAAGCGCCGCTGGCGCCGGTGCGCCTCCAGGGTATGGCCCATGCGGTTCAACTCGCCGCCCAGCAGCGCCAGTTCGCGGAACCCGGAATCCGGCGTATGCACCGGATGATGGCCGGTGGCGAGCAGGTGGGTGTGGCCCAGGAGTTCTTCGATACCCCGGAACAGGCGATGGAACAGGGTGGCGAACAGGCCAGCGGCGAGCAGCGCCACCAGCAGGATCGCCAGCAGGCCTTGCCAGAGCCAGTGGTTGATATCGTCGGCGAGATCGGGTCGGTGTAGTGTCAGGTGCCAGAGCAACAGGACGATGATCAGGAACTGGATCAATACGCCGACGATAAGGGGGAAGGTGAGTAGCCATCGGGAGGGTAGTCGTCTGTCCATGACGGCTCACCGGGTGTTCGCCCATAGCTCGGGAACCACGGGATTTTGATCCGGTGTCGGTGCTCGATTCCCTAGCATGACAGACCTCCATGTGACAAAAATTAACCTTACTATTTATAGACTATCTATTGGGCGAAACTACTGCAACTGCCGTCGCCTCCTGTTATTCGGGCTACCCTTGGAAGATTATTACAGCATTCGGAGTCCGTGATGGAGCTTGCCCTGAACCCCGCCGAACAACAGGAACTGCTGAGTTTTCTGCAAGCGCTGGTGCGCTTTCCCACCGAGGACCCGCCGGGCCGGGAGATCGAACTGGCGCGTTTTCTCCACGACACCCTGGCCGGCTGGGGGCTGGTGGCGGAACTGGACGAGTTCGCCCCGGGTCGGGCCAATGTGATCGCCCGGCTGAACGGTGGCGAGGCGCCGGGGCTGGCCTTCTCGGCGCACACGGACACCATGCCGGTGGGCACCCGTGAGTGGACCCATCCGCCCTTCGCCGCCGAGGTGGTGGACGGGAAGGTGTACGGCCGAGGCACGGCGGATATGAAGGGCGGGCTCGCCGCCATGGCCTTCGCCGCCAAGCGTCTGCACGATGCCGGGGTGAGCCTGAAGGGGCCGCTGGTGCTGGCCTTCAGTGCCGGGGAGAGTTCCAGTTGTCTGGGCGCCAAGCGCATGGTGGCGGTGGATGCGCTGCATGACGTGGGGGCGCTGCTGATCAGCGAGCCCAGCACGCTGGGGGTGGTCATCGCCGAGATGGGGGCGCTGTGGCTGCGGGTGGCTGCCTCCGGCACCGCCGGCCACGCCTCCGCCGGGGGGGCGGGGGATAACGCGATCCTGAAGATTCTGGCGGCTGGCGAGCGGTTACGGGGGCTGAAACTGGAGGGCGAGCAGCATCCACTGCTGGGCGGGCCGACGCTCAGGATCAACACCATCGCGGGGGGATCGGCCATCAACCTCACGCCGGATCATGCCGAACTCGGCGTGGATATCCGCTATCCGCCGGGGATGGAGGGCGAGGCCATTCGAGCGCGGGTGGCGGCGGCGCTGGGGGAGGGCGTGGCGGTCACGGTGATCGACGACAAGCCGCCGGTGGCGGTGGCGCCGGGGCATCCGCTGGTGGCGGCGTGTCTGGCGGCGTGCCGGGATGTGCTGGGAAGCGTGCCGGAGCCGGGGGGGGTGAGTTATTTCTCGGATGCCACGGTGCTGTCCACGAAGCTCGGATTACCGCGGGTGATCGTCGGGCCGGGAGCGCTGGGAATGAGTGGGGCGCGGGATGAGTATGTGACGGTGGAGCGGCTGGTGGGGGCGTGTGAGATCTATATGCGGGTGGCTTTGGGCTGGCTGGGGGACGCCCGGCGCGCTGGCTGAGGCCGGCGCCCGGTGTCGGTGGGTCAGGGGAAAGTATCCGGCCGGTGAACAGCATGCCGAGGATCGACAGCACCAACAGGCTTTCCACGTCGATCTTGCCCTGCTTCAGTTGTTGCCAGCTGGCCCGGAAAAAGCGTCTGCTGGCGTACAGCACGAAGGGCACGGAGGCGATGCCGAGGGGTGGGTACAGCAGGCCGACGCTGGCGATGCCGGTGGCCGCCACCGCGCTGAGGGTTTCCCGGCGGTCGGTCTTGCGGGTCATCTCCCGGCGCCTCACCACCTGGCCACCGCTACGCGGATGGGGGCGGCCGGCCGGGGGCTGGCGACCTGCCCGCATGCTGCCCAGGGAGCAACGACCCAGATGGATGTAGACCCCGACCACGCCCACCACCTCGGCGCTGGCGTTATGCAGCAGGGCGTACTCCTTGCGGTCCCCGGCCTCCCAGCGGGCGATGGAGTCGGCCACATAGCGCTCGGTGTCCGCCACGGTCCGGTGCGGGGCGAAGGAGACGAAGCGCAGAGGGTCGGCCTGCTGGAAACACCGGCTGAACAGGGGCGGGGCGTCGCTGGCCACCAGTCGCCGAAGGGTGAGTCGGCGGGAGTGCAGGGTGTGCGGAAAATCGGGGGGCGCGGTTTTCACGATGGAACACTCCGGGGGGGGGATAATGCCGTGGG
>JGI12109J20283_10243195_pt1 | contig 14530 bp, 11 predicted proteins | sample ElkSlonscriptome_12_FD_20283 | JGI IMG/M metagenome (IMG submission 20283) | reverse complement strand
ACTGGGTTCTCGCTCTCGCTCTCTACATCGCGGCGCGCCTGGCTTTCGCCAACTCGGTCGTCATGTACGACAGCCTGTTGCCGCACGTCACCGCACCCGAGGACATGGACGCGGTCTCGGCGCGCGGCTTCGGTTTCGGCTACCTGGGCGGTGGCCTTCTGCTGGCGCTGCAACTCGTGGTGATCACCAAGCCTGCCCTGTTCGGAATTCCCGAGGGGACCTGGGCCACGCGTCTGGTCTTCGCGTCGACCGGCGTGTGGTGGGCCCTGTTCACGATCCCGATCCTGCGGACGGTGCGTGAACGGGTGAGCGAAGGGGTCGGCTCCGCGCTCCAGGGTGCGACCAGCCCCATGCGCGAAGCCTTCTCCCGACTCTGGAAGACCTTCCACGAACTTCGTCGACACCGACAGGCAATGACTTTTCTCATCGCCTTCTGGCTGTACAACGACGGCATCGGAACGATCGTCTCGATGGCTGCGATCTTCGCCGAGGAGATCGGCCTCGAACGCACGCAGACGATGATCGCTCTGCTCGTCGTGCAGTTCCTGGGCTTTCCCTTCTCGCTGCTCTTCGGACGATTGGCGCGACACATCGGCGCCCGAAACGCGATCGCGGTCGGACTGGTCGGCTACACCATGATCTGCATCGGTGCGTGGTTCGTTCGGACCGAGGTGCACTTCTTCGCGTTGGCCGTCGGAGTGTCGATGTTCCAGGGCGGATGCCAGGCGCTCAGTCGATCGCTCTTCGCGAGCATGATTCCCGCCGAGCGTAGCAGCGAATTCTTCGGCTTCTACAACATCAGCAGCAAGTTCGCGAGCCTGCTCGGGCCACTGATCCTGTCGACGGTCGCTCTGATCACCGGTGACGCACGACTCGGCGTGATCGCCCTCGTCGTGCTCTTCGTCGGTGGTCTGGCCGTGCTGATGCGCGTGCGCCCGGAGGAGGCCCTCGCATGAGCTACGATCCGCACGCATTGTTCGAAGACTTCGACGGGAAGGACCCGGCCCCTCTCGTCGCGCTGGCCGGCGAGCTCGCGAAGAGCGACGACGGCTTCGAGACGATCCTTGCCGCACTGACCCAAGACGACGAAAAGGTCCAGACGGGTGCGACCTGGATCCTCAAACACTGGATCGAGGCGGGGTGCACGGTCGATCGACGCGACGTCGAGCGCGTCATCGCGGCCCTCGAAGTGGTCCGGGCAAAGGATGCGCAGCTCCACCTGCTGCAGATCCTGCCCTTCCTGGAGCTCGATCCTTCTTCGGCCGAACGCATCTTCGACGTCGCTCTCGCCCTGACCCGTAGCCGGCACACCTTCGTCCGGGCCTGGGCCTACAACGCGCTGGCCGTGGCCGCGGCCCTCGAACCGGAACGGCGGGACGAAGTCGATCGTCTCTTCGATGCGGCCGCAACCGACAGGGCGTCGGTCCGAGCCCGGATCCGCAACGCGCGGAAGGGCCAGCTCCGCCCGTCGACTCAGAAGCGGTAGTTCAGACCGGTCGAGGTCTTCCAGTCGGTCGTCTCGACGTCGTCGGGCGGATCGGCGTCGTAGGTGAGTTTCCCGGTGATGGCCAGAGCGAACCCCCTGCCCAGGGACGATTCCAGCCCCACCGACGCGATCGCGCGGGCGTCCCCGAAGTCGGACCAGCGGGGCTGGTAGAAGGTGTTCGCCGCGATTTCCACGCCGTTCCCGAAGGACCACGACGCGTCGAGGTAGGCCGAGAGCCGCTGCGCCGTCGTCGCTTCTTCGTCCTCGACGGTCTCGAACTCGCCCATGTGTGCCGCGCCGAAGGTCAGGTGCCCCGCGTCGGCCCGCAGCAGGTCGAGACGAGCCCCAGCCCCGACCAGGACCCGGGTTTCGAGCCTCTGGAAGGGATTTCGCTGCCATTGCACGAAGGCGAGGGAATGCGTGCGGTCGACCAACCGGTAGTTGTGGCGAAGGTGCACGAAGGTGTCGTCGCTCTGATCGTCGCCGTCGGCTCGCTCGAAGTCGTAGCCGAGCATCGCACGCAGAGTCTGCGCGTCGGTCACGTGGCGCACCGACGATTCCACGTTGGCCTCGAAAACGTCCGTGTTCCCACCCTCGGCATCGATTCCGAGGCTGACCGAGCCGCCGAAGCCCCTCTCGTCGGGATCGAATCCGCTCAACGTGTTCACGATCTGACCGGCTGCCGGGGAGGCCGCCGCCAGAAAGAATGTGAACGACGTCACGACGAGCAGGGAGAGATGCTGTATCCTCTGAAGACGTTCCACTCTGTTCCCTCGTCGCTGTTCGTCCGGCATTGAACCGGCCCCACGGACAGAACTTCGAGGTCCGCGCCCGAGGTTCCGATTCCATGCCCGATACGCTCGTGTTGCTCCGCGTCGAGCACCGCAATTTCCTGCGTGTACTCGACGTCCTCGACGGCCTCGCGGTGACGCTCCGGCGCACGGGCGCCGCCGACCCCATCCTATTGCGCCAGGTGATGGCCTACTTTCAGGGATACCCCGAATGTTGTCATCACCCGAAGGAGGACCTGGTCTTCCGCCGCCTGCAGGAACTGGCTCCCCAGGACGCCGCAAGGATCCTGAACCTGGAAGAGGATCACGAGGGCATCGCCGACATCGTGGCGAAGACCCTCGAACGCATCGGCCCCTACGCGAAGGGTCCCGACCCCGAGCTGGCCGATGCGCTGGAAGACTTCGCCGCGTCGTACCGTGAGCATCTATGGCAAGAGGAACGGGAGTTCTTCCCGATGGTGGAGTCCGTGCTCGGGCCCGCCGAGTGGGCGGCCATCGACTTCACGCTCTTCGACCGCGAAGATCCGGTCTTCGACGTCCGCGCCGAGGCCTACTATCGGGAACTACGCCACGCGATCCTCGAGCAGGATCCACCCGCATCCCTCGGTGCCGAGGCCTGATCCGACTCAGCCGCCGTAGTTCGTGAAGACCGCGATCCCCAGGAAGGGCGATCGCGCGATCAGGTGACCATCGAAGCCTCCCTGGACGGTCCCGCTCACGCCCCATCCCGCGCCGGCCCGATAGATCGCCTTGAGCACCGGAGCGACCACTTCCTGTCGATCGAGGTAGAGGCCGGACGCGGCGTTGGTCGGCTCGACGGTGCGGTTGCCGTTGCGGAAGGAGTCGACGATTTCGATTCCTCCGACGAACAACCAGCGGTCGCCGAAGGCGCGTCGTCCGTACTCGAATCCGCCCCGGAACTGTTCACTGTAGCCTTCGTCCCGAATCGCCACGCCGGCGTGCGCGAACCAGTACCCGTTCGCGAGGCCCTGTCCCACGCTGAACGAGGGGACCCATGCCGTTCCGTCGATCCCGCTGCGCAAGCCCGTGGCGTCGTCGAGCGACCCGGTCGGCAGTTCGACGTCGAGCTGCATCGCGCTCGCCCAAGCGCCGCCCGTGAGTTGACGTTTCACCCCCAAGCGCAGCGCACCGAGTGCGCTCACCGAACCTTCGTCGGGCAGTACCGGCACCGTGGCTCCGTCGACGGCGCTTCCGGCGTCGAGCTGCTTGAAGGGCACGGCTGCTATCATCGTCCACGCGTCGGCGATCCCGTGTTCCAGGTAGGCCTCGAGCGTGATGTCGGTGATCTCACGGCTCGTGACGAAGACGTCGTCGCCTGCGAAGAGCTCGTCGTAGGGCAGGATCCAATAGAACGCCGCCTGGGCGTATCCCTCCCCCGACTCCTGGCTCCACGGGCTCCCCGCCCGCGCGGTCGGAGCGAGTAGCGCCAGGACGAGGACCATGCGGATCGCCTGCTTCATGATCGATGACCTCCGAAGGGAAAACGGGCCTGCGCGTCCCCTGTGACCTGCGGAACGATCGGCCCTCGCCGGACGCGGCGGTGGACCTGTGCCCACGGTTGACTATCCTGTCCACCGCGCCGGGCTCCCCTTGACGGAGCCGGCAGGCTCGTCCCGCGTCAACTCCTACTTCATTCGACGAGGCAGACATGGAGATCATCCAGGCCCTGGAACGCCTTTACGGCAGTTTTGCCGACCGCCACCGGATCGGCCGCGAGACCTACGGCCGGCCGCTCACGCTGGCCGAGAAGATCCTGATCGCCCACCTCGACGATCCGCACGCCAAGCCAGAGCGCGGTGTCACCGTCGCCGACCTCCGCCCCGACCGCGTGGCGATGCAGGACGCGACGGCCCAGATGGCCATCCTCCAGTTCATCAGCGCCGGCAAGCCCGAGGTCGCCGTGCCCAGCACCGTGCACTGCGATCACCTGATCCAGGCACGCGTCGGCGCGGAAACCGACCTCGACGTCGCCAACGACGAGAACGCCGAGGTCTACGAGTTCCTTCGCAGCGCCAGCGAGAAGTACGGCATCGGCTTCTGGAAGCCGGGCGCGGGCATCATCCACCAGGTCGTCCTGGAGAACTACGCGGCTCCCGGCCAATTGATCATCGGCACCGACAGCCACACGCCGAACGGTGGCGGCCTCGGCATGCTCGCCGTCGGCGTCGGGGGCGCTGACGCGGTCGACGCGATGGTCGGCATGCCCTGGCAGGTCCTGTGGCCGAAGCTGATCGGCGTGAAACTCACTGGCGAGATGAGCGGCTGGACCTCGCCGAAGGACGTCATCCTCAAACTCGCCGGCCTGCTCACCGTGAAAGGTGGCACCGGCGCGATCATCGAGTACTTCGGAGAAGGCACGAAGGCGATCAGCGCCACGGGCAAGGGCACGATCTGCAACATGGGCGCCGAGCTCGGCGCCACCACGAGCGTCTTCCCCTTCGACGAGTCGATGGTGCGCTACCTCGAGGCGACCGATCGCGCCGAAGTCGCCGCACTCACGAAGAAGCATGCCGACGAACTCGTCGCCGATCCCGAGGTGCACGCGAACCCGGAGAAGTTCTACGACCAGATCGTCGAGATCGACCTGTCCACGCTCGAGCCGCACATCGTCGGCCCGCACACGCCCGACCTCGCGCGTCCGATCAGCCAGATGGCCGCGGACATCGAGAAGGAAGGCTACCCCGAGCAGCTCAGCAGCACGCTGATCGGCAGCTGCACCAACAGCAGCTACGAGGACATCGACCGCTCGGCGTCGATCGCCACACAGGCCAAGGAGAAGGGCCTGAAGGCGGCCGTGCAGTTCATGGTCACGCCGGGCAGCGAGCAGGTCCGCGCGACGATCGAACGTGACGGCCAGCTGAAGACCCTGACCGAGATCGGCGGCACCGTTCTCGCGAACGCCTGCGGCCCGTGCATCGGCATGTGGCGGCGCGACGACGTCGAAAAGGGCACGCGCAACTCGATCCTGACGAGCTACAACCGCAACTTCCCGCGGCGCAACGACGGCAATCCCGACACGCTGGCCTTCATCGCCAGCCCGGAGATCGTCACCGCCATCGCCTTCGCCGGGAAACTCAGCTTCAACCCGCTGACCGACACCCTGAAGAACGACGAAGGCGAGGACGTGAAGCTCGATCCGCCGGTCGGCGACGAGCTCCCCGACGGAGGCTTCGATCGGGGCGAAGAGGGCTACCAGGCGCCCGCCGACGACGGCCGCGACGTCAGCGTGAACATCAAGGACGGCAGCGAGCGCCTGCAGTTCCTGACGCCCTTCGACCCGTGGGACGGCAAGGACTTCAGCGACCTGCACCTGCTGTTGAAGGCTCAGGGGAAGTGCACCACCGATCACATCAGCCCGGCCGGTCCGTGGCTGCGCTTCCGTGGTCACCTGGACAACATCAGCAACAACATGTTCATCGGCGCCGTCAGTGCCTTCGGCCACGAGCCGGGACACGGCAAGAACCAGCTCGATGGTCAGGTGCAGGGCTACAGCGACATCGCCCGCACCTACAAGGCGCAGGGGATCGGCTGGATCGCGGTGGGCGACGAGAATTACGGCGAGGGCAGCAGCCGTGAGCATGCGGCGATGGAACCGCGTCACCTCGGCGCCAAGGCAGTCCTCGTGCGCAGCTTCGCGCGCATCCATGAGACCAACTTGAAGAAGCAGGGTGTGCTCCCACTCACCTTCGTCGACGCCGCGGACTACGAGAAGGTCCAGGAAGACGACCGGATCGACATTCTCGGGTTGACCGAACTCGCTCCCGGGAAGAACGTCACCGTCGTGCTGAAGCACGGCGACGGCAGCGAAGATCGCTTCGAGGCGAAGCACACGCTGACCGACGAACAGATCGCGTGGTTCGAGGCCGGCGGAGCACTCAATCTGATCCGCCTGAAGGAACAGGGTTAGCCGATCGACGCTTTCCGGAAGTGCCCGGCGTCGACGAGGCGCCGGGCACTCACCGGGAGCGACATGGATCTCGAACTGGCCACACGACTGCGTCTCGGCGCCAGCAGCTGCCTCCTGGGAGATGAAGTCCGTTACGACGGCGCCCACAAGCGTGACCACTGGATCGTCGATCGTTTCGGCGCATTCACCGAATGGGTCCGCGTCTGTCCCGAAGCCGAAGCTGGTCTGGGCGTTCCCCGTCCCAAGATCCAACTCGAGCGCAAGGCCGATGACGTGCGCATCGCCGAGGTCGAATCCGGCATCGACCAGACGTCACGACTGCAGTCATGGGCCGAAACACGCCTTGGTGGTCTGGACGTCGCCGATCTCGACGGCTGGGTCTTCAAGGCGCGCTCGCCGAGCTGTGGCGTGGAAGGCGTGGCCGTGCATGACGGCGGCAACGAGGTCGACCGCGCCCCCGGCTTCTTCGCGCAACGCCTACTGGAAGTCGATCCGCTGCTGCCGACCTGCACCGAGGAAGACGTCCAGGTCCCCGAGGCGCGACGGCACTTCCTCGAGCGGGCCCAGACGCGAGCGCGTTGGCGCTGCCTGATCGCCACCCTCCCCACCGACGGGAACGCGCGCGCGCAGGCGATCGACGACTTCCTCGCACGCCACATGCTCCTGCTGGTCTGCCGGGAACAGACCCGCCCGGACTTCGATCTCTGCGCGGCCGACGCGGCGGGCCTCACCCTGCTCGGTGCACTCCTGCGGGAACGTATGCACGCCGAGCCCACGCGAGCCGGCCACGTTCGCGCGCTGAGCAGCATCTTCGACGCATTGACGAAGGCCGACGTGCATGCGCGCGCCGGCCTCGGGATTCTCATCGATCAGGTGGAGCGAGGAGAGAGCGACGTGGAGGTTCCACGGCAGCTCGCACGCGGTCTGGTCCTGGCGCACGGCGATGCCGCCATGTGCGGGCAGCACTACCTCGATCCGGTCTCGATCACGCCTCGTCCTTGACCTCGGCCTCGGCCTTGGGCTCGGGACGGTAGCCGATCCGGTCGACCGGGTTGACGATGCTCGACGCCAGGTTCTTCAGGTGAGCCGCGATGCGCTTCATGTAGCGCGTCGCGAGCGTCGCCACGATCGCCTCGCAGGTCCGCGCGTTCTCCATGGCGCACAGAGCATCGACCACGTCTTCACAATTCGTGCTGAAGGCCGCCTGACGCTGCATCACCGAGCTCGCGAGTTCGGTATCGCCTTGATCCACGCTCTTCATCGTGTCGTCGAAGAGCGGCATGAGCTCGTCACGCAGGGCGACGATCCGATCGAAGACGGGCCCTTCGGGCCAAGGATTCTTCAATCGCGCGGACTGCTGGTGGAGGTTCTTCGCGTAGTCGCCGATCCGTTCGACGTCGCTGATCGTCGTGAGCAGAATCGTCGAGGTCACGAGGTGATCGGCCCCGTTCGCGACGAGATGCTGGAAGACCATCCGCCGGACCTCGATCTCCGCACGATTGATCCGCTTGTCGGTCTCGTAGACGTCGATCGAGAGTTCGCGCCCGGTGAAGAGATTGTCCGTCGTCTCCTGCGTCAGTTGGCGGGCGAGCTCCAAGCTCTCGCTCGTGGCCCTCACAGCCGGTTCGAGCAGATTCTTCTGCCGGAGGATGTCCACGAGGGACTTGAAGATCATCATTGTGGAACGCCTCCTGGTGTCCGAGGGGGAACTGACACCTGACCTGTTGTCGTCGTAACATTAAGATAAGGTAAATGCAAGAAGGAGACCAGACACCTGCGTCAACCGATGGTCGCGGACCCGACTGGCGGGCAAGGCGCCTCGATGGTTGCTTTCCGCCGCCGCCGTCGCCCCCGAACGAGGACTTCCCGTGGACGTTCGCGATCTTCCCGCCCTGAACGCCGCCCTGAATTCGGTCGCATCCGTCCTTCTGGTGCTCGCTTTCGTTGCGATCAAGAGGGGCGAAAAAGAGCGCCACAAGACGCTCATGCTGGCCGCGACCGGCGTGAGCGCGGCCTTCCTGACCAGCTATCTGATCTACCACGAGGCCGTGGGGTCGGTTCCCTTCACCGCCGAGGGGCTGCCGCGGACGATCTACTTCGCGATCCTGATCCCCCACGTGATCCTGGCCGCGGTGCAGGTGCCTCTGATCCTGGCCACGCTGTGGTTCGCTCTTCGAGGCACTTTCGAAAAGCACCGGCGCGTCGCGAAGTTCACCTGGCCGGTCTGGATGTTCGTATCCGTCACGGGCGTTCTCGTGTACATGATGCTCTACCAGTGGTTTCCGTCGGCCGAGCTGGCGGCGGCGGGCCTCGGCTGACCACACCGGGGACTCGTCGACGACCGCTTCGCGTGCTACCTTCATCGGCCCCGGCTCCCGGGCCGGTCGCCTGACCCTTCGTTTCCCGGCTTCGGCCGTTCTCCGAATCCCGGATCTCCAGGAGTATTCCCGATGACCTACGTCGTGACGCAGTACTGCGTGGATTGCCGCTACACCGATTGTGCCGAAGTGTGCCCGGTCGAGGCCTTCCACGTCGGCCCGCGCATGCTGTACATCAATCCGGACGTCTGCATCGACTGCGACGCCTGCGTTCCCGCCTGCCCGGTGAGCGCGATCTACCCGGAGGACGAAGTTCCCGAGAAGTGGGCGCACTTCACGGAGATCAACGAGCAGGGCTGCGAGGAATACGAGGAAACGATCGCTGAGAAGATCGATCAGCTCCCGACCGCAAAGCCGCTCGAGGAGATGGAACAGCTCGAGGCCGACGGGAACCTGCCCGAATTCCCGTAGGAGTCCCCCGTCGGCCCTGCACCCGCTTGCCGGGGCCGGGCCGACGGTCTACTCTTTGCCGATGGCCATCACAAATTCGACAACTACTGGCGACAGCTCGGCGCTGCAGGTCCTTCAGGACCTCGTCGAGCTGACCAAGCCTCGCCTGGCGACCCTGGTCCTCTTCACGACCGGGGTCGGGATCCTCGTCGCCCCCGTGCCCCTGCCGGTGGCCGATGCGCTGGCCGCGATGGTCCTGACGGCGCTCGTGGTAGCCTCGGGCACGACCCTGAACCAGTACATGGAACGCGACGTCGACGGGCTGATGGCCCGCACGGCGACGCGTCCCCTGCCGACGGGTCGCCTGCATCCGCAGATCGCGCTGGTCTTCGGGATCGCGATGTTCGTGGTGTCGGTGCCGTTGCTCGCCTGGGTCGTGAATCCGCTCACGGCGGGGCTCGGCGTGATGGCCTGGGCGGTCTACCTGTTCGCCTACACGCCGCTCAAGCGACGGAGCGTGGCCGCGGTCTACGTCGGTGCGCTCCCCGGAGCCACGCCGGTGTTGATGGGCTGGACGGCCGCGACGAACACTCTCGAAGGACCGGCACTCGCGCTCTTCGCGATCCTGTTCCTGTGGCAGATCCCGCACTTCATCGCGATCAGCATCTTCCGCCGCGACGAATACCACGCCGCCGGCCTGAAGATCCTCCCCGTCGAATACGGCCACCGCCACAGCATCTGGCACATGATCGGCACGTGCATGGGGCTCGTCGTCGCCAGCCTGCTGCCGATCTTCTACCGCGTGGGTGGACCGCTCTACACGATCACCGCCGTGGTGCTTGCCGTCGGCTCACTGGCGGCGGCCCTCTACGGCGTGCGCGCCGATGCCGGCGCCAAGTGGGCGCGCAGCTACTTCTTCGGCACTCTGATCTACCTGCCGGTGTTGCTGGGCGTACTGGTCGTCGACCAGCTCTTGCGCTACTAGTCGCCCCGCGCTCGATCCCGCAGATCGTCGTAGAGACTCTGGACCGAAGCGGGAAGCTCGACGTCGTTCGACGCGCTGTGGTCCAGGCGTTCGTCGAAGAAGCCTTCGATGCGCTCTACGACCTCTTCACGTGTCGGTCCGTCGCCGAGTTCCTCGATCAGGGGCCAGAAAGTGTCGACGACGTCGCCACGGATCCGGTCGTAGTCGATCACGCTCCACGACGCGCCTTCGAGTGCGTCGACCAGCCGACGATTGTGCTCGTACCAGAGCTGGAGTCCCTCGTTCAGGTCCATGGCGTCGCGTCGCTGCAACGAACGCGCAACCTGCAGCGGATGGCGCAGGCACAACACGACGTGGCGCAACTGCATTCCCTGCGCGCGCCAGGATGCCAGCGTGACACTGAGCCGCGGATCCTTGATCACGTGGCCGTCGAAGTCCTCGAGGAAGTGCTGCATGGGTAGAGCGAAAGTGTCGGCCGCGTTCTCGAGGGCCGTGCCGTCCGGGAGTCGATTCCAGGAACCGCCGGCGGCGGCGAGAAGCGCGTCGTCGATCTGCACGAGATCGCGACTCTCGAAGTGGCCCTTCATGTTGTCGAAGCGCGGCTGGTTCTCGCCGAGCAACTGTTTCGTGTCGCCGACGCCGTAGCCGCAGAGATCGAGCAGGCCGGTGATCAAGCTCGTCCCGCTGCGGTGCATGCCGGTGACGACGATCATTCCCTTCTCTCGCCAGGCCGGTGGCTCGGTCCGCGGCGCCCGGCCGATCGCACGGATGCGCGCCAACGCCGGGATCTCCATCGCCTGGTCGAGGGGGACGCTCTGGAACTGCGTGCGTTCGACGGCATCGTTTGGAGCGCACGAAGCGGGCAGCTCCGACGCCCATTTCGCTCGGAATCGCTCCGCATACTTCTCCCAGGCCACGTCGTAGCGACCCGCGGAACGGTGCTTCACGAGCAGGTCCGTCGTGACCGCGAGCTTCGTGTGCTTTCGCGCCTGCATCGAGAAGTCGAGGTCGTAGAAGTGGAATCCGTCGAAGGTCTTTGCGTCGAAGGCCACGTCGTCGAACAACGAGCGACGCGCCGCGAACCACACGCCGTCGACGACCACCACCTCGCGCGTCCCGTCCTCGCGTGAATAGAGCGACAGGACACTGCGCCCTTCGATCTCGTGGATGACCTTGCCGAAGACGTGCGGCCGCTCGAGATGGAACCACGACGGGCGTTCGGAGACGATGCGCTGCGACCCTGCGACTCCGAGGACGCCGATCGCATCCTGCGACGCGAAGAAAGTCTCGACCATGACGCCCCAGCGCGGCGTGATCATGAAGGCGTCGTCGTGAGTGAAGACGAGAACGTCGCCCTGGGCACGTGCAACGCCCTCTGCGTAGGCCGCGCAGAGACCCGGTCGTTCCTCGGTGGAGCGCACGTGGACTGTTTCGACCGACGCTCCCGCATTCTCGCGGTGGTGCGCGAAGTTCCGCTGGATCGCGGCTTCGTCGTCGGAACACACGATGAGCGAGATCATTCGACGTCTCCGGTGAGGTGGGCCACGCGACGGAGGCAACAGTTTCTTCGAGGTCGTGCCGCGCGTCCACGCCATCGTCCATCGGATGGCCGAGCTCGCCAAACGAAAAGAAACACGGCGAAGTGTGGTTTCTCATCGCCTGGTCTTCGAGAACCGTTCGCTTCTCGGGGCGCAAAAGGGCAGTTTCTTCCCCGAACTTCACGATCGTTTCGCTCTATGGGCAGTATTGACCGTTTCGATCCCGGTCCCGCTCGTGGTACGGTTTCCCACGTTCGGTCGCGTCCCCTTGACCATGTCGAGCTTTCGCCGGCAGACATGGAATGCGTTGGACCGAACGTGGATCTCTCGCCGGATCCCTGCGCACACCTCGCATCGCACCCTCGACGCCGGACACGGCGAGCGATTCTCTTCTCGTTTCGGAGTGCTCCACGCGCTGCGCGCCCCCATCGTGCGCGGCACGTGTCGTACCGTCCTTCCAATGAAGAGAAAGGTTCGCCCATGCAGCCAAGGCTATGGTTCGCGGCGCTCGCCACCCTCCTTCTCGTCTTCCTGGCTCCGACCGCGGATGCCGCGCCACGTTACGACGTGGCCGAGCAGCAATCACTCCGCGCCGACTACGGAGCTCAGGGAATGGTCGTCGATTTCGACGCCGAGCGAGGACTTCCCCGTCGCGTCCTCAACACCCGCTTCACGCTCGACACCCCGGATTTCGCCAATAGCTCGCCCGAGGCCGCGTCCGCGCAGTTCCTGCGCGAGAACGCACTGCTCCTCTTCGGGACGGAAGACGTCGCGATCGACGCACTCGGACGCGGAAACTCCGCCTTCGAACTCGTCGTGACCAAGGTGCGTCCGAGTCTGTCGGGCACGCAGGTGTTCCGTCAGCAGTTCAGCAACGGTCTGCCGATCGACGGCGCCGTGATCCAGGTCAACATGGACGCCAACGGCAAGATCATGTCCGCGATCAACACCGTCGTCCCGTCCGCGGTGATCCTCGATCCGGTGGCCCAGATCGCCGAAGCGGATGCCGTCCAGGCCGTCCTCGACAACACCGATCGCAGCGGCCGCATGCGCGCAGATCCCCACGTGGAACTCGTGGGCTGGTACAACGGTGGCCGCACGCACCTCGCCTATCTCACCGAGGTTGCTCTCTGGAGCCCCTACAGTGACCAGGTCGCCTACGTCGACGCGAAGAGCGGTGAGGTTCTCACCCAGCGCGACGTGATGATCCATTGCAACCACAAGCGTCCGGGCGAACCGGTGGGTCGCCTCGACATCGCCCCGCCGCCCGAAGTCCCGGAGCCGGAGAGCTTCCTCGCCCGCCGCGTCGCCGGTTCGGGCAACGTGCTGCCGAGCAACCCGCTCGATGGCCGCCCGGATCTCTACGGCCTGCGCGACGGTGATCCCGTCTTCGGCGAGGTCGAGAACGTCATCCTCGAGCGCCTCGACGGTTCTGGCTTCCTGCGCGGCGAGTACGTCGATGCGACCAACAGCTCGATCGCGCGTGCGAGCGAGCCTTCGCTGGTCTTCGACTACAGCCCGGACGTCACGGACGGGAACTTCCACGAGGTCAACGTCTACTGGCACCTGGACCAGTTCCAGAACTACATCCAGACCGATCTCGGGATTCTCAATGCGAACAACCGCATGACCGAGGCCGCCGCGCACGAGGGCGAGGACGACAACTCTTCCTACAGCCCGACCACACTGCGCATCCGCTTCGGCGATGGTGGAGTGGACGACTCGGAAGACGGCGAGGTCGTCATCCACGAGTACGGTCACGCCATCCACGACGACATCAGCGGCATCGGTGGCGACGAGGCCCGTGCCATCTCCGAGGGCTTCTCGGACTACATGGCGGCGACCTTCTCGCAGAATCCGATCATCGCCGAGTGGGACGCCACCAGCTACAACCCCGGTCCGCCGCCCTTCCTGCGTCGTACCGACGGCACGAAGACCTATCCCGACGACCTCGTGGGCCAGGTCCATTCGGACGGTGAGATCATCAGCGCCGCGTGGTGGGAGCTGAACACGATCCTCGGGCCGACGATCGCCGATCGTCTGACTCTCGAGAGCTTCTTCCTGGTGGGCGCCAGCATCAACATGCCCGAGATGGCCGATGCCTACGTGCAGGCCGACCAGGCGATCTACGGTGGTGCGCATCTGGGCACGATCTTCAGCGTGTTCGGCAACCGCGGCATGGGCCCGGCATACCTCCTCGAGATCGACCACGATGCCCTGACCGACACCGAAGACACCGCGGGACCCTACGACGTTCTCGCGAGCGTCCTGCACACGTCGCCGATCACCGGCACCGATGCCGTCCAGATGTTCTGGCGCATCGCCGGCGATCCGACCTTCACCGCCGTCACCATGGCCGAACTGGGCAGCGATCAGTACGCGGCGCAGATTCCCGGCCCCGGCGGTGACGCGACGATCGAGTACTACCTCTCGGTCGAAGACGACCAGGCCGTCACGAACAGCCTGCCGGCCGGCGCTCCGGCCAGCGTGTTCACCTTCAACGTCGGGACCGACACCGTCGCCCCGACGCTGACGCACACGGCTCTCGGCGACCAGCCGCTGCTGGTCTGGCCGGCGGAAGTACGGGCTACCGCGACCGACAACCTCGGTCTGGACTCCGTCGAGGTCTCGTACAGCCTCAACGGTGCACCGCAGGGGAGCTTCCCGCTCTTCTTTGCCGGTGGCGACGACTTCGCGGCCGACTTCCCGATCCCGGCAGTGGACCTCGTCTTCGGTGACGTGATCGAGTACTCGATCACGGCGACCGACGGTTCGTCCGCGGCCAACACGACGAGCGTAGGCCCCTACTCCTTCGAGATCATCGATGCCAAGGGTGTCGTCCTCATCGTCGACGACGATGCCGACGCCGCTTCCGGTGGCACCAAGCTCGACATGGAGAAGGTCGAACACACGGACGTCCCGCGTGACCCGGCCAAGGTCGGTGCCGCGGCCACCCAGATGGAAGCCGTGCTCACCGCTGCGGGCTACGTCGTGACGGTCGAGTCGGCGGCCGCGACGGACCCCGGCACGTGGA
>JGI12109J20283_10655883_pt1 | contig 14537 bp, 17 predicted proteins | sample ElkSlonscriptome_12_FD_20283 | JGI IMG/M metagenome (IMG submission 20283) | reverse complement strand
CTTTCCGGTGCATCGAGCCTTGTCGCCCTCGCGTAGGTGCTCGTAATCGCCGATGATCACGACGCCGACCGAATCGCGCTCGAGGTTCAGCGCCAGCCCGTAGGTGTCGCCGGGAAATTCGATCATTTCGCCCTGGAGCGCGTCGGTCAGACCGTAGATGCGGCAGATGCCGTCGTATACGCTGACGATCGTGCCTTCGTTGCGCGCCTCGGAAACGACGTCGAACTGCTCTACGCGCTTGCGGATCAGATCGCTGATTTCCGTCGGATTGAGTGTCTGCTGCATGGCTTGTTTACTCGTGATTTCTTGTGCGTTTCCGCAGGTGTTTGAATTCGGAGGTGCGCTTATCGCACCAGGCGATGCTCCAGTCGTTCCAGGCGCCCACGAACGCTGACGTCGATGACGTTGTCACCGGCGCGCACGACGAGGCCGCCGAGGATTGCATCGTCGACGGTCGTTTCGAGCTCGATCTCCGCACCGAACCGCTTCTGTAGCCGCTCGGTGAGTCGATCGATCTGGTCAGGCTGCATTTCCACGGCTGACGTGACGTTGACCTTGAGGCGCTGCTCGCTGTCGCGTCGCTGCTGCTCGAACTGTTCGGCGATTTCCGGAAGGAGGGGCAGCCGGTGATAGTGCATCAGCACCTTGATGAACCCTTTGAACGATGCATCGGCGGTATCGCCGAGAACGTCATCGAACAGCGAGATCATCTGTTCCGCTCTGATCTGCGGATGGCCGATCACGCGCTGCATCAGCTCGTCCGACACGGCCGTCGCGGCCCGTGACATTGCCTCGCTCCATTGCTCGAGGTGCCCGGCCGCCTGGGCAAGATCGAAAGCGGCCCGAGCGTAGGGACGCGCCAACGTGCGTTCAGCGAACATGGCGGATCAAAGCTCCGTGGCCAGCTGGTCGATCAGCTTGCGATGCCGGCTTTCGTCGAGCTCCTGCTCGATGACACGCTCGGCGCCGGCGATCGTCAGTTCGGCAAGTTTTTCGCGCAACACTTCGCGCGCCTGGTTGGCGGCCAGTTTGATCTCGGCCTCGGCAGCGGAAACCTGTCGATCCCGCTCGGCGACGGCTTCCTGCTTTGCCTGTTCGACGATCTCGTTGCCGCGCCGGCCCGCGTTGTCGATGATTTCGCCGGACTTGGCCCGCGCCTCACGAATGATTTGTTCGGCTTGCTGCCGCGCAGCGTCGAGCTCCTGTTCCGCCTTGTCCGACTGAGCGAGTCCCTCGGCGATCTTCTGACGCCGCTCTTCCATGGCCTGCGTCAGGGGCGGCCAGACGAACTTCATCGTGACGAGAACCAGCACCAGGAAGGTGCCGGCCTGGCCGATCAGGGTGCCTAGAGAGACATCCATATCAAGTTTCCTGCGTTCGAATCAGTTGATTGATTTAACCGAACCCGTTGGTTCAGCCGGTGATCGGCGTCAGCAGCGGGTTGGCGAACAGCAGTAGCGCGGCGAACGCAACGCCGATGATCGACAGCGCGTCAAGCAGACCCGCGACGATGAACATCCGGACCTGCAGCATGCCGACGAGCTCGGGCTGACGCGCAGCGCCTTCGAGAAACTTTCCGCCCAGCAGCGCGAAGCCGATGCCGGTGCCGAGAGCGGCCGACGCGAAAATCAGACCGACGGCGATTGCGGTATTGGCCTGGACTGTTGCAATAAGTGCTTCCACTTTTTATCTCCTGGAAATAGTGCTGGTGTCAAAAATTGAACGATCAGTGTTCTTCATAGGCCAACGACAGGTACACGATCGTCAGCGTCATGAAAATGAATGCCTGCAGCGGAATGACGAGAATATGGAATATCGCCCACGCACCGCCCGGAATGAACTGAATCCACCACGGCAGCATGGCGATCAGGATGAAGATCAGCTCGGCCGCATAGAGGTTGCCGAACAGCCGCATCGCCAGCGATACCGGCTTGGCGATCAGCTCGACGATATTCAGCACGATGTTGGCGGGCCACAGGAAAACGTTCTTGCCGAACGGGTGAAACAGCAGTTCCTTCCCGTAGCCGGCAAGCCCCTTGCCCTTGATGCTGTAGATGATGATCAGCGCGAGCACCGAGAGCGAAAGCGCGAACGGCGCGTTGATGTCGGCCGAAGGAACCACCCGGAGGTATTCCAGCCCGAAGACCTGGTAGGCAAGCAGCGGAAGGTAGTCGACCGGAACAAGGTCCATCACGTTCCACAGAAAGACCCAAAAGAAGATCGTCAACGCGAGCGGTGCGACGAACTCCCGAGGGCCGTGAAACGACTCGCGAACGGAGTTGTCGATGAAATCGACGCAGACCTCGACGAAGTTCTGCCATTTGCCGGGGACGCCGGCCGTCGCTTTGCGAGCAGCCAGCCAGAAAACGAACACCAGCGCCAGGCCAAGAACAACCGAAAAGAACAGCGTATCGACGTGGAACGTCCACAAACCCTCGCCGACGACGAGATGCTCGAGGTGGTGCGTTACGTACTCGGTCGGCGACGACCCCGCTGCTGCAACTCCGGAAATCACGATTCAGGCTGTCCCTTGAAAATCCGTTTTCGCTGCCTCGTCCGTCAGGCCTGGCGACCGATCCGGACCAGCGCAACCCAATAAGCCACCAGAGTGACCGCGTAGCCGGAAACCACCGGCACAAACCACTCGCTGAACAGTGCCGCCACGATCACGAACAGGACGACCGACAGCGCCATCTTCAGAACCATGCCTCGATGGAATGCCGAAACGACGTGCGCGGCATCCGCACCCGGCGGCAGCACGGCACTTCGGAGCGCCGAAACGGCCGTCAGCAGGATGCCGATTCCGACCCCGCCGAGCACCGCCAGTGCTGCAGAAGCGCCGCCAAGCAACCCACCCGCGATGGCCGAGACCACGCCCAGCAGAGCCTGAAAGCGCAGCAGCCAGACCGTCATACGGGCAAACTTTGCCGATTCCGGCTCAGGCGCTTGCCGCTCGCTGTTGGCGGATTCCGTCGACACCTTTTGGCTCGAGTCCCCGCGCCGCTTCAAAAACAAGCGGCTCACAACGAATCGCGAGCCGCAAAACGGGGTGAGTATAGCAGAAGGAATGGCTGACTGGAACTGTTCGGATCCAGCATTAGCCCAAGCCGAAGCTCTCTGCTCAAGCCCGGATCAGAAGCACCGTCAGAACCAGCAGCAGCACGCACGCAAACGCCAGGCCTGCGCCCGGATCGCGGGCCAGCCGATGGAGGCTGCCTCGCATCTGGGAGGCGAATGCGCCCCGGGCCAGACTTTCGCTGACCGGCCAGTGGCGGCGCATCGGATCGACGATCAGATGAAACAACACCGATTGCATTTCGTGCAGACCGCGGCGCGCCGGCACTACGCCGAACGACGGCTCGGCGCCGGTTCCCAGGACGGCCGCCAACGCATCGTCGGCCAGCGCCATGGCGCGCTCCTCGTGGCCCGATTCGACATCGGTCACCGCCATCGCCAGGGCCTGCTCGGCCAGATGCCGGCAACATTCGTCGCTGTGCGCGAGGCGCAGCGCGTCTTCGATGTCGAGCGCGACCGCGCCGCTGATCAGGCGCGTACCCAGCCAGCCGGCGTAGTGCCGAGTCGCGTCCAGAAGCCGCTCGATCTGTGCTCGCCGCGAACCAGGGACCGAAGCACCGTGGCGCCCGGCCAGAACCAGAGCGTGCCGGATGATCCGGTCGCGCTGCTGATCGAGATGCCGATAGACCCGGTCGTGCGGCAGCCGCATCCCGGCGCCCAGCGCCGCGATGCGGGCCGAGTCGGTCCAGTTCGTTGCCAGACCGCGGCGCAGCAGCGCAACGGTGTCAACGCCGCGACGCAGCCCGCCCCGGCGCAGCTGCCCGGCGGTCCGTGCGGCGCGATCGCAGGCCCGAAGTACCGCTCGGCCGATGCCGCAAAAGGCGCCGTCCACCCCCAGCCACGCCGGCGGCCGTCGATCGGCCAACCCGAAGCGATCTGCCAGCCGGGCCACGGCCAGGCCGATGAGCAAGATGACGAACGGCGAGATCCGATCGGCCAGCGAATGGTGCAGCAGGTCGAGGTCGTGCGCGGCGGCCGACACGCCCAGCGCCGGCAACACCAGGGACTCGGTCAGCAGCCCCGGCATCAATCCGGCGACAACGATCAGGCCCGCCAGCATTCCGACTGCAAGCGACATCGATACCGGCATCCGGCTTGTTGCAGGAGCATCCGCCGGCGGCTGCGCACACAGGCGCTGGACCAGCCGCACGAACATCGCCGCGGTGCCGACCGAAGCGGCGTAGTAGCCCCATTCAACGACCGCGAACGCCTCGTTTCGAGTCGCTAGGTCAGCCAGCGCGTGGTGGATCATGGTCTTGCTAGCGAAACCGTTGAGCGGCGGCAGCCCGACGATGCCAGCGGCCGCGACCAGCAGCAGCACGAACAGCAGCGGCGCGCGCCGGTGCATGCCCCCGAGCCGGTCCAGGTTCGCGCTGCCGGCGGCGTGCACGAGCGCACCGACGGCGAGAAACAGCGCGCTCTTGAACAACGCGTGGTTGAAAGCATGCAGCAGGCCGGCGGCGCGCCCGGAGACCCCGTCCGGACCGGCGAGCGCAGCCGCGCCGAACGCGGCCAGGATGAAGCCCATCTGGCTGATGCTGCTCCAGGCCAGCAGGCGCTTTGCGTGGCGCTGCGCGAGCGCGGCCACGGCGCCGACCAGCATGCCGGCCAGGCCGAGACACAGCAACGCCACGCCGAAGCCGGCATCGGCCGAGAAGTTCTCGAAGCAGCGGAAGATGCCGTAGGCGCCGGCCTTGATCATGACGCCGGACAGCAGCGCGCTGGCCGGCGCCGGCGCGGCAGAATGCGCATCGGGCAGCCAGATATGCAGCCCGAACATTCCGGCCTTGACGCCGAAGCCGACCAGCATCAGCAGCAGCGCCCAGCGCGCCGCCTCGCCGTCGGGAACCGGCGCCAGCGCCAGCGTGCCGGCGGCCTGCTGCAGCAGCGCGATGCCGGCCAGCAGCGCCACGCCGCCGAGCAGCGTCATCCAGAAGTACTTGACGCCGGCGCGGCGCGCCGCGGCGTCGCCCGAGTGGACCACGAACAGCAGGCCGGTGAGCCCGAAGGCTTCGAAGAACACCAGCAGGCTCAGCCAGTCGCCGGCGACGAACACTCCGAGATTGCCCGACAGCACCACCAGGCTGGTCACGCGCAGTCGGTCGGCGGCCGGATTGTCGCGCAGGTAGCCCAGCGAATAGACGCTGACGGCGAACCACACCATCGCCGCGACCAGCGCGAACAGAAGGCCGGCCGGGTCGGCGCGCAGCTCGAGCACGCTGAGCAAAGCCGGGATGCGGACCGTCGCGGTGCCGTCGAACGCGAACAGCGCGAAGGCCAGCAGCAGCGTCGCGCCGGTGCCGACCACCGAGAGCGCGCTGGCGCCGCGACGGTTCGATGCCGCCAGCAAGGCGACCGCAAGCGCGGCGACCAGCGGCCACAGCACCAGCGCGATCAGCAGCGCTTCACCCAAGCGAACCGAATCCGGCATCGCTCAATCTCCTCCGGCGAGCAGCCGCGCGGCCCGGCCGGCCAGCGCAAGCGGAAAGCCGGTCAGCGCGGCGCCGAGGCCGAACAGCACCACGAGCGCCCCGGTCAGCAGCGCGGCCAGCAGCATGCCGTCGCGTCGCTCGCAGCGCTCCGGCGCCGGCTTCGGCGGTGGAGTCCAGGTCTCGCGCATGACCGGCCACAGGTACAGCGCTGCCAGCACCGAACCGATCAGCAGCACGACCAGCGCCGACCCGGAGCCCGCCTGCAGCGCACCGGAGACCAGCAGCCACTTGCCGATGAATCCGGACAGCGGCGGCAGGCCGATCAGCGCCAGCGCCAGCAGCGTCATCAGCGTTGCGGTTACCGGCATGCGTCGACCCATGCCGCGCAACTCGGAGACGCGATGCACTCCGGCGTGCACGGCCACGGCGCCGACAGCGAAGAACAGCCCGCCCTTGATGAACGCGTGATTGGCCAGGTGCACCAGCGCGCCGGTCAGCGCGCCCGGCTCCAGCAGCGATATCGCCAGCGTCGCGTAGCCGACCTGGCTGATCGTCGAATAGGCCAACCGGCGCTTGAGCTCGTCCTCGCCGACGGCCAGCAGTCCGGCGACCACGACCCCGATCGCCGCCGGCACCGCGAGCCACGGCATCACCGCCAGCGCCTCGAGCCGCACCGGGCCGAAGATCTCGTAGAGCACGCGCACGATCGCGAATACGCCGGTCGCGACCATGACGCCGGACAGAATCGCCGAGAACGGCGGCGGCGCCGCCGGATGCGCATCGGGCACCCACCCGTGCAGCGGGAACAGCGCGGCCTTGACGCCGAAACCGAACATCAGGCAGGCCCAGGCGAGCCGCAGCGTTGCGTCGTCTTGACCCATCGCGGTCAGCCCGCCCGGCGTGAATACCACCGAATCGGCAACGAAGAATACGATCACGGTGCCGACCAGCGCCAGCGCACCGCCCGGGATCACGTAGACCAGGTACTTGAAGCCGGCACGGAACGCCCGGCGTGTGCGCCGGTGGATGATCAGCAGTACCGAGACCAGCGAAAACAGCTCGTAGCCGACCAGCAGCGTGACCAGGTTGGCCGCATAGGCGACCAGCAGCATGGCGCCGAGACAGAAAAGGAACACCGCCAGGAACGCGCAGCGCCTCGGGCCGTTGCCGAGCCAGCCGACCGCGTGCAGGGTGGCCGGAACGTATAGCAGCGACACGGTCAGGCCGAACAGCGCACCGAGCGCATCGACGCGAAGGACCAGGCCGATCGGCGGCACCAGCTCGGTCAGCTCGATCGACGAGGGCGGTGCGAACGTCGCGACCGCGGCCAGCACCGCGCAGCCCATGCAGGTCGCGACCGTAACTGCAATCGACACGACGGCAGCGGCACGGCGCCCCGGCCCGAATGCCGCGATCCAGACCGCCGCGGTCACCGGCAGCAGAACCGTGATCGGAACCAGCATGTCCCAGCCGCTCACGGCGCCACTCCCAGCATGCCGAAGGCGAAGCGGACCGCCGATTCGGCCAGCGCGAACGGCATCGCCGGGGCCTCGGCGCCGATGCCGAGGATCACGACGTAGAGGGCGCAGATCAGCGTCGGGACGCGCATCAGCAGTGAAACCGGTCGCGCGGTCGTGCCGTACCGACCGGGCCGGCGGAACCAGGCGCGATAGAGAATCGGCAGCCAGTAGGCGGCATTGAGCAGCGTGCTGACGGCCATCACCCAGACGTAGAAGCCGGCGCCGGCTTCGAGCGCGCCCAGCGAGAGATACCACTTGGTGATGAAGCCCGCGAGCAGCGGCACGCCGATGAAGCTCAGGCTGGCGATCGTGAACGCGACCATCACCATCGGCAGCCGGTAGCCGATGCCGTCGAGTTCGTCGATCCGGGTCGCGCCGGTGCCGCGCTCGATCGCGCCGGCGGCAAAGAACAGCGTGATCTTGGCAAAGGCCTGGTTGGCCAAGTGAATGATCGCCGCCAGCGCCGCGGCCGGCGTCAGCAGGCAGGCCGCCAGCACGATGTAGGACAATTGGCTGATCGTCGACCAGGCCAGCAGCGCCTTGAGCTTGTGCTGCCTAAGCGCGATCACCGAGGCCAGCACGATGGTCGCGGCCGCGATCGCGCCGAGGACGTCCGCGTAGCCCAACTCGCGCATCAGGTCGACGCCGAACACGTTATAGATCAGGCGAAGCAGCCCGAACGCGCCGGCCTTGACCACCGCCACCGCGTGCAGCAGCGCGCTGACCGGCACCGGCGCGACCATCGCCGCCGGCAGCCAGGCGTGCAGCGGCATGATCGCGGCCTTGACGCCGAAACCGACCGCCAGCAGCACGAAGATCGTCGCCAGCGCGACCGGGTCGTCGATGCCGCCGAGGATGCCGGTGTCGGCCAGGCTCAGCGTACCGGCCAGGTGCCAGATCATCAGCATGCCGGCCAGGATCAGCGCGCCGCCGGTCAGCGTATAGACCAGGTAGCGGCGTCCGGCACGGCGCGCCTTGAGGCCGCCGTCGTGCATCAGCAGCGGGTAGGTGCACACCGTCAGCAGTTCGTAGAACACGAACAGCGTCAGCAGGTTTTCGGCAAACGCGATGCCGACCGTGGTCGACACGCACAGCGAGAAGAAGCCGAAGAAGCGCTGCTGGCCCGGATGCCCGCGCATGTAGGCCAGCGCATAGACGGTCGCGGCGACCCACAGCGTCGACGAGACCAGCGCGAAGAACAGCCCCAGCGCATCGACCCGGAACGCCAGCGCAAGCCCGGGCAGGATCTCGCCGAACGAGATCGCGTAGACGGTGCCGGCCAGCGCGCCCGGGAGCATCGACCAGACGATGCCGAACTTGAGCACCGCCGCTGCGATGGCAAGCGCCGCGCGCCAGCCCGGCCGATAGCCGACCAGCATGACCAGCCCCGCGCACACCGCAGAGACCAGCGGCGCCAGGGCCGGGCGCAGGTCGAACAGCTCAGCGCCCACCGGGGGTCTCCGCGATCGCGCCGACGATCGCCGTTGCGACCGGACCGACGAAGTCGATCATCAACGCGCCGGTGAGCCCCGCTGACAGCGCCAGCCCGACCAGCACCACCAGCGGCAATACCGTCGACGGCGGCGCCTCTCGCGCGGCCACGACGCGGGCGTGCGTCGGCGAGCGGAAGAACAGCGCGTTGATGACCCGGATGCCGTAGCCCAACGCCAGGAGCGCACCGCCCAATATCACCGCGATCAGGACCGGCTGCTGCGCTTCGAGCGCGCCCAACGCGATCTGCCACTTGCCCACGAACGCGGCGCTCGGCGGCACGCCGGCCAGCGCCACCATGCCGGCCGAAATCGCAGCGGCCGACCACGGCATCCGGTGACCGAGCCCGCGCAGATCTTCGATGTCGTGCAGTCCGGTGCGCTCGATCAGCGCGGCGGCGGCGAGGAACACGCCGGCCTTGGTCACGCCGTGATAACCGACATGGACCAGGCTGCCGGCCACCGAAGCGGTGGTCGCCAGTCCCAGCCCGAGCGCGATGTAGCCGACGTTCGAGACGGTCGAATAGGCCAGCAGGCGCTTGAGCTCGCTCTGCACAGTCGCCGCGACGGCGCCGGCGACGATCGCGACCGCCCCGAGCAGCATCAACACCTGGCTCAGCGCCGGTGCCGCGGCTTCGCCGAACAGCAGCTGGCCGCGAATCAGCCCGATCACGCCGACCTTGACCACCAGAGCCGAGAGCAGCGCGCTGACCGGCCCGGGCGCAGCCGAATGCGCATCGGGCAGCCAGAAGTGCAGAGGGAACAGCGCCGCCTTGATCATGAAGCCGGACGCGAACAGGGCCACGGCCAGCGCCGTCGCGGCCGGCGCGCCGGCCGGACCCAGGCGCTCGGCGACGTCGGCCATGTTCAGCGAACCGGTCAGCGCGAACACCACGCCGATGGAAAACAGAACCAACAGCGACGAAACGGCGCCCGGCAGCAGATACTTCAGCGCAGCCAGCGCTGAACCGGAGCCGCGACCGGCGGCCACCAGCGCATAGGCCGACACCGACAGCAGCTCCATGAACACGAACAGGTTGAACAGGTCGCCGGCAACGGCGAAACCGTTGAGGCCGCCGAGGTTGACCAGCACCAGCGCATGGAACAGCGCCGGGCGCGGGCCGAGACCGCCGGCCAGCGTGCGCGAGAACACCAGCGCCAACGCGGTGACGCCGCTGAACACGATGGTGATCGCCGACAGCCGGTCGAACACCAGCTCGATTCCCAGCGGCGCGGCCCAGCCGCCGACCGGGTAGCGCAGCGCCAGCGACTCGCCCAGGGTCGCGGTCAGTACCGCGGCCACGCCCGCGGTCACGAGTGCCGCCGTCAGCGCCAGGGCCCAGGAAAGCTCCGGTCGCTTCAGCGCCAGCGCCGGGAGCAGCGCCGCGACGACCAGCGGCAGCATGAACACCAGCGGCAGCAGGTCGGGCCCGTTCATGCCGTCAGCTCCCATCGCGGTCGAGCAACTCGTCGAGTTCGATGGTTCCGTGCTCGCAGTGGATCCGAACGATGAGCGCCAGCGCCAACGAAGTCATGCTCACGGCCACGACGATGCCGGTCAGCACCAGCGCGTGCGGCAGCGGGCTAGCGAAGGCCGGACCGAGGTCGCCGGCCAGCAGCGGCGGGTCGCCGTCGTCGACCATGCCGGTGGTGACGATGAACGCGAACACCGCCGTTTCCATGATGTTCAAACCGATCAGTTTCTTGAGCAGGTTCTGGCGCGCGAGAAGGATGTACAGGCCGGTGCAGAACACGACCGCGACGGCAACGTAGTCGAGATGGGCCAGTACCGTCTCCATCTCACCGCCTCGAAAGCGCAAGGAAGATGCCGGCCAGCACCGCCGCGCCGCCGATACCGATGCCGATGTCCAGCGCCAGCACCAGCGCGTCGCGCCACGGACCGGGTCCGGGCAGGCCGAACCACCAGCCGGTGGTGGCGAAACCGATCGTCGCGACCAGAACGAACGTCAGCGGTGCGGCCGCGCGCACCCAGAACCGGGCGCCACCCTGCAGCGCATCGGTCACGCGCTCGCGGCCCATCGCCACGGCCAGCAGGATGGCCATCGCGCCGAGCACGACACCACCCTGGAAGCCGCCGCCGGGCAGCTCGGCGCCGGAGATCATGACGAAGGCCGCGAACGCAGCCATGAAAGGCGCCGTGAGACGGACGATAAACGCAACCACGGGGCTGGGCGCAAGCCGCGTCGCGGCCTGATCGGGCTCCGATTCCGGCGCGCCGGCCAGGACCACGAGGACCGCCAGCAGCGCAGAAAAGATCACCAGCACCTCGCCGAAGGTATCCAGTCCTCGATAGTTCAGCAGCACCGCGGTGACCAGGTTGGCCGCCCCACCGGCCTCCGCGCCACCTTCGACGTATGCAGCCGAGACGTGGCGCTGCGCCGGACTGTCGGGAGCCCCGGGTTCGGGCAGCGACAGCAGCCCGGCGAGCAGCGCCAGCGCCACCAGCCCGACCGCCAGCGCTGCGGCCAGTCGCCTCATTTCTCCTGCCGCCCGACGCGCGTGATCACGTACAGGAACAGCGCCACGGTGATTCCGGCGCCCACGGCGGCTTCGGTCATGGCCACGTCCGGCGCGCTGCGATGGACCCAGAGCAGGCACAACACCAGGCTGTAGACCGAGAACAGTACCGAGGCCTTGACCAGATCGCGGGTGCGGGCGATCGAGACGACGCAGATGATCATCAACACCAGCACCGCGAGGTCGAACAGATCAGCCGCCGCCATCGTGATCCTCCCCGCGCCAGGGCTCGACCCCGGCGTGCCAGGCCGCACGCGTCAGAGCATGGCCGGCGGTAGGGCTGGCGATGAGCACCAGCGCCAGCAACGCGACGATCCGCAGCGCGTCGCCGCCGGTGTCGGCCAGCGCGGCGCCACCGAGCAGCGTCAGTCCGGCGCCCAGCGCGTCGCACTTGGTCGCCGCGTGCGCCCGGCAGTACAAGTCGGGGAGGCGCAACAATCCGATCGTGCCGAACGACAGGAACACCAGACCGGCGATCACCAGCAGCCCGCCGAACGCATCGACGATCCAGCCGCTCACGGCGTCGGCTCCCGGAAGCGCAGCCTTCCGGTTTCGACGAGCCGGCTCGCGACCAGCGTCAGCGTGAAACCCAGCAGCCCGTAGACGATCGCGATATCCAGCCAGAAACTCTGCTCGCGCAGGATCGAAAGCAGCACCAGTACCAAAAGGGTATTGGTTGCGATGACGTTGACCCCGAGGATGCGGTCGGCCAGGGAAGGCCCCGCCAAGACGCGCCACAGGCATGCCAGCGAGTTCAACAGCAGCCCGAACACGGCAATCCACAGCAGCAGCATCATCGCGGCGCCTCCGGTTCGAATGCGCGGCGCACGCCGGCCTCGACCTCGCCGGAAAGCAACGATTCGGCGAAGGTCGGATCCAGGCAGTGGATGGTCAGCTCATCGCCGCGGAGGTCGACGCAGTGCGTACCCGGCGTGAGCGTGATCGAGTTGGCCAGCGCGACGCGCGCGACTTCGCTTTGAAGCGCGGTGGTGTAGGTAAAAACCCGGGGCCTAATCGTCAACCGCCGACGCGAAACGATGCCGATAAGCTGGAGCGCGGCAGGAACCACGGCACGCGCCAGTTCGACCAGGTGCAGCGCCAGACGCGGGAGTTGACCAACGCGGAACCCGGGGTCACTGCCCGGCCACAGGAAGCGGGTCGCCCACAAACCGATCAGCAGCGCGACGACCGAACCCCATACAAGATCACCGGGCCGGACCGGAATCGCAAGCACCAGCCAGAACGCCAGCACCGCCATCGCCGAACGCAACCAGCGCACTTTTACCTCCCGTCACGACGCGTCGAAACGATGCGTCATGGATTCGGGTATCCCGACGCGAAACCGGAGTGGTCATCGGCGCGCGATACCGCGATCTCTCAGAATCCATCGTACCGGATCGGCGCCCGGTGCAGGAACATCCGGCGCTTCGATCGCGGCGCGTGCGGTCAGTCGCTGTAGATTTCGTCCAGCGCCGAGTCCAGCGTCGGGTAGAGAAACTCGAAACCCGCCGCCTCCAGCCTTGAAGGCAGCATCTTCGCGCCGGTCAGCAGCATGTGCGACATCTCGCCAAGAGCGATCTTGAGCGCGATCTTCGGCGCCGGAATCAACGCCGGGCGGCTCAGGTGGCTGGCCAGCGTTTTCGTGAACTCGGCGTTGGTCACCGGATTCGGCGCAGAGGCGTTGAAAGCGCCGTCACAGTCGTCGCGGAACAGCAGAAATTCGAGAATGCGCACCATGTCTTCGCGGTGAATCCACGGCATGTACTGCTGTCCATCGCCCAGGCGACCGCCGAGGCCGAATTTGAACGCCGGGCCCATCTTGGCCAGCATGCCGCCGCCGGCCTCGAGCACCAGACCGATGCGCGGGTTCGCGACCCGGACGCCGTGGGCTTCGGCCTTTCGGGCCTCGGCTTCCCACTGCTCGCAGATCCTGTGCAGGAATTCGTCATGCGGCTCGGTCTCTTCGGTGACGTCGGCATCGCCCTTGTCGCCGTAGTAGCCGACCGCCGAGGCCGAGACCAGGACTTTTGGCGGCTTTTCGAGCTTTTCGCACAACGAAACCACCGCGCGGGTGATGTCGACTCGCGAATCGACGATCCGGCGCTTCTTCGCGTCGGTCCAGCGCCCTTCCGCGATCGGCTCGCCGGCCAGGTTGACGATCGCTTCGGGTGCTGCGTCGGTGAAGTCCTCGACGCGCGGACGAATGTCTGCACCGTCAGGCAGTGCCCTGGCCGCTCGCTCGGGATTGCGCGAAACGACCAGCAACTCGTGCCCCGCCGCGCCGAGCTTCTCGCACAAGCGCTGGCCGATGAAGCCGCTGCCGCCGGTGATCAGGATTCTCATGGATTCGCTCCGGTTAGGAATTTTTCCATGGTACCGATTCGAGCGAATTTCCAATTCACGACGCGGCGGAGCGGTCCCCTTCCTCGCCCTTCATCTGCAGCGCATGGAAGGCCGCTCCCTGCGGATCGCGGCAAACCACCAGCCGGCCCGCCGCGGTGTCGAACGGGCCGTGATGAACCAGGCCGTCCAACGCGAGCACCCGATCGGCCAGGCCGCCGGCATCGTCGACCGCGAAATAGACGATCCAGTGGGCCGCCATCCCGCCCCATTCCTCGGTCATCTGCAGCACGCCGCCGTTGGGCCGCCCGCGGTTGTCGATAATCCGGTAAGGCGCGGGGGAATGCGGGTTGTCGCGGTAGCTCCAGCCCAGCAAATCTCCGTAGAAGGCACAGGCCTGATCCAGGTCCGGTGTCGCCAGCTCGTTCCAGCATAGCGCGCCGGGCCGAGTGACGAGCTCGGCGCCGGCCTCTTTGCCGGGCTGCCAGAACGCCACGGTGCCGCCGGTCGGGTCGTCGATCATCGCCATCCGTCCGGTATCGGCAATGTCGGTGGCGGGCATGCGAACGGTCGCGCCGAGGGCTTCGGCATTCTCGGCGACGGCGTCGACGTTCTCGACGCTGACGTAGCTGACCCAGACCGACGGCGCGCCGGCCTCCCGCATCGCGTCGCTCATACGCCCCATGCCGGCCACGACGCGGCCGTCCAGCGAAAAACGCTCGTAGCCGCCGGCCTGCGCGGCCCGGCCGGCGAATTCGCCGGTCCAGCCGAACACGCCGCTGTAGAAGCCTCTCGCTCCATCCGGATCGCGGGCGTTCAGGTCCACCCGGCAGAATTGGCCATGATCGAAGTGCACGACCTCAGCCCGGGCCATCCGGCAATCGGTCGGCATCGAAGGGGATCGCGAGGGTGTTCACGGCGGCGGCTCCCAGAGTTCGAGCTTGATGCCGTTGGGATCCATCACCCAGGCGAACTTGCCGTATTCGTTGCTCTCCGGCTCGCCCACCGGTTCGATGCCGGCGGCGCGAAGTTGAGCAAGCAGCGCGTCGAGATCGTCGACGCGAAAATTCATCATGAACGGCTTGTCGCTGGGACTGAAGTACTCGGTGTCTGCCTTGAACGGCGACCACTCCGTGCGGCCC
>JGI12109J20283_10068150_pt1 | contig 14545 bp, 12 predicted proteins | sample ElkSlonscriptome_12_FD_20283 | JGI IMG/M metagenome (IMG submission 20283) | reverse complement strand
CATCCGCCCCGATCTCATCGATCGGCCCATCGAGCACTGGCACGAATTCCTGAACCCGGAGTTCGCCGGCAAGACCTCGATCCTGAACATCCCCTCCATCGGCATCATGGACGCCGCCATGGTGGTGGAGTCCATGGGCGAGTACACCTACGNCGATAAGGGCAACATGACCAAGGAGGAGATCGACCTCACCATGAAGGTGCTCACCGAGGCCAAGCAGGCCGGGCAGTTCCGCGCCTTCTGGAAGGAGTTCAACGAATCGGTGAACCTGATGGCCTCCGGCGAGGTGGTGATCCAGTCCATGTGGTCGCCCGCGGTGACCAAGGTGCGCCAGCAAGGGATTCCCTGCCGCTACCAGCCGCTGAAGGAGGGCTACCGGGCCTGGGCGGCGGGTCTTGGCATGCCCCGCACCCTGGACGGGCGCAAGCTCGACGCCACCTACGAGTTCATCAACTGGTTCCTGTCCGGCTGGGCCGGCGCGTTCCTGAACCGCCAGGGCTACTACTCGGCGGTGCTGGACACCGCCAAGGAGCAGATGGCGCCCTACGAGTGGGATTTCTGGATGGAGGGCAAGCCCGCCGAGCAGGACATCCAGGCCCCCGACGGCACGGTGCTGGAGCAGGCCGGCACGGTGCGCGACGGCGGCTCCTTCACCGAGCGCATGGGCTCGGTGGCCTGCTGGAACGCGGTGATGGACGAGAACCGCTACATGGTTCGCAAGTGGAACGAGTTCATCGCCGCCTGAGGCACCGTCCCGCCCGCCCCCGCCCGGGGGCGGGCTACCCTCCCGCACCGCCCGGAACCCCTATGCGCCCACGTCTCATGCCCTATCTGCAAGCAGCGCCCCTGAGCCTGGTGTTCGCGCTGTTCTTTCTCGTACCGCTAGCCCTCACCCTGGTGGTGAGCTTCTGGGACTACAACGAGTACGAGATCATCCCGGCCTTCACCTGGATGAACTACCGGGAGATCTTCGAGGGCTGCGTGGCGGACCTGCCGGAACTCTGCCTCACCTTCAAGACCTATCTCAGCACCCTGAAATTCTGTTTCCTGGTGTGGTTGTTCACCCTGCTGATCGGTTTCACGGTGGCCTATTTCCTGGCTTTCCATGTGCGCACCCTCACCGTGCAGATCCTGCTGTTCCTGCTCTGCACCATTCCGTTCTGGACCTCCAACGTGATCCGCATGATCTCCTGGGTACCGCTGCTGGGTCGCAACGGGCTGGTGAACGATGCCCTGATGGACGCGGGACTCGTCGACGAACCGCTGGAGTGGCTGCTGTTCTCGGATTTCTCGGTGATCCTGGCCTTCGTGCATCTCTACACCCTGTTCATGATCGTGCCCATCTTCAACTCCATGATGCGCATCGACCGCTCACTCCTGGAAGCGGCGCTGGACGCCGGGGCCAGCGGCTGGCAGACGCTCACCAACGTGGTGATCCCGCTCTCCAAACCGGGTATCGCCATCGGCTCGATTTTTGTGATCACCATCGTCATGGGGGATTTCATCACCATCGGCGTGATGGGCGGCCAGCAGATCGCCTCCATCGGCAAGATCATTCAGGTGGAGATGTCCTATCTGCAATTTCCGGCCGCCGCCGCCAACGCGGTGATCCTGCTGGCGGTGGTGCTGCTGATCATCACCGCGCTGACCCGTATCGTCGATATCCGCAAGGAGCTCTGAAGCCGTGCAATCGGACCGTCGCCCCGCGAGTTTCTACTGGCTGGCCGCGTTTTTCATCCTGTTCGTGGCCTTTCTGTACGGACCCATGTTGACCATCCTGATCCTGTCCTTCCAGGGCCCGGACGGCGGCCTCACCTTTCCCATGAACGGGGTGTCGCTGCACTGGTTCACCACCCTCATGGAAGGCGTGGGGGTGGTGGATATCTGGAGCGCGTTTGGCCGCTCGCTGCGCCTTGGCATCGTGGTGATGCTGATAACCGTGGTGTTCTCGGTGGCGGCGGGGCTGGCCTACCGGCGGGGGTTTCTGGGCGCCGCGCCGCTGTTTTACATCGTGGTGGCGAGCCTGATCGTGCCCTCCATCGTGGTGAGCCTGGGTATCGGGCTGGGTTTCCGGCTGCTGGACGAGCAAATCATGGCGCTGGGCTACGCCTGGGAGAGCGAGGCGATCCTGCGCGATTTCACCACCAGCATGGGGCTCTACACCTCGGGGCTGGGGGCACATCTCACCTGGACCCTGCCCTTCGGGCTGCTCATCATGTTCGCGGTGTTCAACCGCTTCGATCATGCTTTTGAAGAGGCCGGACGCGATCTCGGCGCGAGTCCCTGGCAGGTGGTGCGCCATGTGATCCTGCCCATCATCGGGCCGAGCCTCATTGGCGTGGCGCTGTTCGGCTTCACCCTGTCCTTCGATGAACTGGCCCGCTCCTCCCAGGCCATGGGCAGCTACAACACCCTGCCACTGGAGTTACAGGGGCTCACCACCACCGTGACCACCCCGGAGATCTATGCCCTGGGCACCCTCACCACCGGGGTATCGCTGCTGGTGATCTTCACCTCGCTGGGCGTGGTGATGGGCTTGCAGCGGCGCCGCCGCCGGCTGGGGTCGGATGCCGGTAAGGGTGTGTGAAGGCGCATCCCGGGATGGACGTCTACATCCACCACCAGCCACCCAACACCACCAACACCAGCACCGCCGCCAGCGCCGCCCAGCCCCAGCGGGGCAGTTGTTGCCAGCGCCCCGCCTTCGGGGCTGCCGGCAACCGCCAGGGAAAGGCCCTGGCCAGGCTCTCCCGACGCGCCGGCCAGTCATCCGGCGTGGCCACCACCACCACCGAGACGTTATCGCTCGCCCCGGACTCCAGCGCCGCCGCCAGCAACGCCTCGCAGGCAGCTTCGGGCTCGGGGTGGCGGGCCAGCAGATCGGCCATGGTATCGTCACTGAGTTCTCCCGACAGGCCGTCGCTACAGAGCAGCACCCGCTCGCCGCCGCAGAGCTCGCCCACCACCCGGTCCACCCGGATCCCCTCCAGCTCCGCCAGCCCCACCGCCTGGGTGAGCACGTTGCGCCGGGGGTGGCCGGCCACCTGCTCCTGGCTGATGGAGCCGATGTCGGCCAGCCGCTGGGCCACCGAGTGATCCCGGGTGAGGCGGCGCAGCTCGCCGCTGGCCATCTGCCAGAGGTAGGCGCGGCTGTCGCCCACCCACAGCACCTGGAAGCGCCGGTCCGGCTCCACCTTCAGCGCCACCACCGTAGAGCCCATGCGGCTCTGGTCGCCGCCGGCGCGGATCGCCACGGCGTGGTGGGCGTCCTCCACCGCCTCGATGAGGCTTCGGCCCTCGCGCACCGCCTGGATCACGTTGGCCACGGTGACGCGGCTGGCCACCTCGCCCCGTTCCAGACCCCCCATGCCGTCGGCCAGTACCCAGACGCCCAGTGCCGGCTCGCCCTTGACGCTGTCCTCGTTGTGTTTACGCACCTTCCCCACATGGGAGAGCTGGGCGCTCGCCAGTCGTTTCATCGTTTATCCGTCGCTTCCCTGGTCTGCTAATAATAATACCGGTTAGTCCACATCCACAGGAGATTCCCATGCCCCCCTACCCTCGCGATATGGTCGGCTACGGTCGCCACACCCCCGATCCGCGCTGGCCCGGCGGCGCCCGCCTCGCCCTGCAGATGGTCATCAACTACGAGGAGGGAGGCGAGAACTGCATTTTGCACGGCGATGCCGCCTCGGAGGCGTTCCTGTCGGAGTCGGTGGGCGCCCAGCCGCTGCCGGGGGTGCGTAACATGAACATGGAGTCGGTGTACGAGTACGGCTCCCGGGCGGGTTTCTGGCGGCTGCACCGGCTATTCACCGGGCGTGAACTCCCGGTCACGGTGTACGGGGTGGCCATGGCCATGGACCGCAATCCCGAGGCGGTGGCGGCCATGGTGGAGGCCGACTGGGAGATCGCCAGCCACGGCTATCGCTGGATCGACTACCAGTATATGGACGAGGCCAGCGAACGCGAGCACCTGCGTCAGGCCATCGAGATCCACACCCGCACCAGCGGCAGCCGACCACTGGGCTGGTACACCGGGCGGGTGAGTCCGCAAACCCGGCGGCTGGTGGTGGAGGAAGGCGGGTTTCTCTACGACGCGGATTCCTACGCCGATGATCTGCCCTACTGGAACACCGAGTACGGGCGCCCACATCTGATCATTCCCTATACCCTGGACAACAACGACATGCGCTTTGCCGCTTACCAGGGCTTCAACAGCGGTGAGCAGTTCTTTCAGTATCTACGGGATGCCTTCGATGTGCTCTACGCGGAAGGCGCGAGCGCGCCGAAGATGATGTCGGTGGGGCTGCACTGCCGGCTGGTGGGACGGCCCGGCCGGCTGGCGGCGCTGGCGCGGTTTCTCGACCATGTGCAGGCCCACGACAGGGTATGGATCTGCCGTCGGGTGGATATCGCCCGTCACTGGCACGAACACCATTCCCCACCGTCCGGGTGAATCGCGTGCAGAAAAAACGGCGGCCCAGGGGCCGCCGTCGTGTTTTACCGGAGAGAATCTCCGAAGAGGCTTGGCTCGAACTTAACCACGCAGGTCGCGCAGACGCCGAGCGGTGTCGCCGGTGATGACCTGATAGGTACCCTGGCGATAGGAGGGACGCTCTTCCAGCTCGTCCTCGCTCATCTGGGTGGTCATCATAAGCTCGTCACCGCGCATTTCCAGCTCGTCCAGGCTCACCGCGATGTCCTTCTCGCCGATGCCCAGAAAACCGCCCACGGCCAGGATGGCGAGAATCTGGTTGTTCTGGCTGTCCAGCACCAGTTCCTTGATCTCGCCGAGTTCCTCGCCCTCGAGGTTTATCACTTCGCGATCCATCAGATCGGCGGCGGTCATTTCATAGAGCGGGCTCATGGATTCGGTGACGGCGGCGGTCTCCGCTTCCTCCACCACAGCCACTTCCTCGGTCTCGATCTCGGCTTCCTGCTCGACCATGGCGGTCTCGATCTCGGTTTCCTGCTCCACCATGGCGGTCTCGGTCTCGACTTCTTCCTCGGCCATCACCACAGCCTCGACTTCGCTTTCCTGCTCGGTCTGCTGCTGGGCCTGCTGCTCCTCGGTGGTCACCTCGGCGGTGGCCACGGTCTCCACCTGCACTTCGGGCTCACCGCTTTCCTGCACCTGCACCGTGGCTTGACCGGCCTGCTCCACCTGCACCTCGGTTTGGCCGGCCTGCTCCACCTGCACCTGCGGCTCGGTCTGGGTGACCTGCACCTCGGGCTGGGCCTGCTCCACCTGCACGTTGGGCTGAGCCTGATCCACGTCCACCTCGGGTTGGGCCTGGGTGACCTCCACCTGCGGCTGGGCGGGCACCACCGTGACCTCGGGCTCGGCCTGCTGGATAGTCACCTGGGGCTCGCCCTGCTCGATGGTCACCTGCGGCTCGCTGCGCTGCACCGTCACCTGGGGCTGCGGCTGCTCCACCTGCACGTCGGGCTGCTGCTGCTGGATGCTCACCTGAGGCTCGGGCTGGCGCACGATGACCTCGGGCTGGGCCTGCTGCACGGTTACCTGCGGAGCTTGCTGGTCCACGGCGATTTCCGGCTCGGGCTGTTCCACGGTGATCTGCGGCTCGGACTCCTGCACCTGGATCTCGGCGGCATCCGGCTCCACGGTGATGTCGGCGGCGCTCTGTTCCACCTGGATCTCGGCGCCCTGGGCTTCGGCCAGTTGCTGCTGATCCTGCTGTTCCTGCTGTTCGCTCTGCTGAGCCTGTCGGCGACGCTCGGCGGCGATACCGAGGATCACCACCCGCATCTCCTGGTCGTCCAGGGCGGCGGTAACGAACTCTTCCTCGTTCAATTGATCGTCATCATTCTCGTCGGCCCGCTCGAACACTGCCTGTTCGATGTAGGGATCGCCCTCTTCCAGGACCAGATACCCATCGCCATTCTCGTCCATCTGATCGAACATCTGGCCGGCCATGGCCTCGTTCATCTGCACCATCGTCTGCTGGCTCTGCTGGCCCTCCTGGCTAGCCATCTGCTGGCCCTGCTGCTGGATCTGGGTCTGCAACTCGGGGTTGTCACGCAGCACCACCAGAAACTCTTCCTCGCTGAGGGCACCGTCACCGTCCTGGTCACCCTCGGTGATCAATGCCATGTCGATATCGGTGCCGCGAGCCTCGGTCACGGTCAGATCGCCGTCGTTATTCTGGTCCGCCTGGCGAAAATACTGCGCTCCCATGGTGCGGGTTTCCTGCTGGGCCATGGCGGTGGGTAGCGCGGCGGCCACTGCCAGCGCCAGCGCGGTGCTGCCAATGGGTACGTAGCGTGTCATTTTCATCAGTTGTTCTCCTCAGGGTTTGAAAATCGATATCCGCTGACCGATATCATCGGGGCGGGCTTAACTAAGGCAGAACAAGGACCGTGCCATGGCCCGGAAAACCGTTACCAGAACACCGCCGATCGCCCATCAACCCAGCAATGGTGGGAGATTCTACCGTTCGCGGCAGATCCCGGCCCGGTCCGGGAATTTTGTGTTTTTTTCCGTTGGCAATGTAATTCTGTCATCGCCCAGCTACTCAAAGCCGTTTCGCAGAATGAACCCGGGGTGATTTCCTCCCCTGGCCCTGATGGGGTTCACGGTGACCGCGCCGGTGCCTGCCGGATCCAGCCAATCCCGCAGCCGCGAGCCGGCATCGGGACCATCCCAGGCCACGCTGAAGCGCCCATAGCAATCGTAGCCGGTGCGAAAACCACAGGCGGCGGTGCCGCCGGAAAGGAATCCCACCAGCCGTTGCCCCACCGGCTCGAACAGGCCGGAGCCCGAGGAGCCGGGTTCGGTGGTGCCCTGTTCCCAGTTGTCCACCCGCCAGTGGCTGTCCAGAGGACTCTCCACGCCGATGCAGTTGCCGCGCACGGTGAGGCGATCGTCGTTGAAGCTGATGGCCTTCTCGTCGCCGCCGGGATGGTGGATGGCCACGCTGCCGAGCGGCGCCTGGCCGCTGCGGTCCCAGCCGGCATGGACCACCCCCCAGGCGGGATCGGGCAAGGTGTTCAGTTCTAGCAGGGTCATATCCACATCCGCCCGGCTGGCACGCACCCGCGCTCCCCCCACCTGCACATCGGCCCCGCTCAGACCACCGCCCAGCTGACCGCATACCGGCGAATGGAAATTCCAGTAAAGGGTTACCGAGGAAGCATTGCGATCGTCGATGCCACAGTGATGGGCGGTGAGGAAAAAGCCCCGGCCGCTGGCCGGCACGTCGTTGATCAGGGTACCGCTGCAGAAGCGGAAACCGCCGAAGGTCAGCGCCGCCACCGAACGGCTGGTGTCCTGCCAGAGCGCCGCCTCGGGGCAGACCACGTCGATGTTACAGGCGCCCTGGCGCGGTTGCGGCCCCCGTCGGAGCAGATCCCGGTAGCCGGCACCGATCCGCCCCAGCCGCAGCGTCGGCATGGCCGCCCCGGCGGGCAGGCTGAGTTCCAGGGTCACTGTCTCCCCGCCCAGCATGGGCGGCCAGAACTGTTCGTGGGGCTGGTTGTCAAGCGCGGTGAAGGGACCCTGTCGCTGCCCCTCCACCGTGTCGAACAGATAAAGCCGGGCGCCCTCGGTGAGCTGGAACCGGGTAAATCCCAGGCTCAGGTCGGTGGCCCCAGGCACCCGCAGGCGGTAACGCCATACCCGGGTACCACCGGCCAGCAACTGCCAGTGGCCATCATTATCCGGGGTGACAGATACATCCCGGGTTTCGGCGAACTGTAGTGGCTCGCCGGGTGGACGGGCGGCATCCCTGGCCAGTTGGCGGTCCCGGTGCAGCGGCGCCAGACGCGTTTCGGCCACCGGCGGCAGGGACTCGCGCCAGCTCGGCGGTGGCGACCAGGCCAGACATGAACCCGTGATCGAAATACCAAGACAAGCCAGATAGAAATGATAACGATGAACAAAATATCCAAGTGAACCCATGATCCAAAGGTACTATGCGTAGTATGAAGATGATATAATAGAAGACAAAATATAGTAGCATCTCGGGTTTGCACCCTTCCTGGGCTAGCATTCCACGAGTTTGGCCTTGATCCGGGCCAGTTGCCCGGGCGGGACCACCAGCGCCCGGATACCCACCGCCAGCAACTGGCGCAGGTAATCCGGGTAGCTCAGCAGATCGCCGCAGATCGCCAGTTCCATGCCCCGGGCGCCGGCCTGCTGCACCACACCTCGCAACAGGGCCAGCACCGCCGGATGGGTGGGATCGCGCAGTTCGGCCAACTGCGGGGCATCGCCCTCGGCGGCGAACAGATACCCCACCAGACCATCCAGATCCACGGTCACGGCGCTGATCGGGAAGTGCTCCAGGGACCAGGCCGCGGCCGGCACCGCCAGCAGCAGGCCGAGGCCGGGCATGCGCGCCGCACATCCCGCGGCATGCAGATCGGCCACCGTGGTCTCCAACAGGGCGCGCACCTGCTCCAGTTCAGCGGGGCTACTCACCATGGGTAACAGCACCCGCAGATCGCCGTCCACGGCGGCCCGACACAGGGCCCGCAGTTGCGCCCGGAACAGCTCCGGGCAAGCCAGCAACAGCCGAACCCCCCGCAGCCTCGCCAGCGCCGCCGCCTGCTGCGGCTCGACGCCGGCACCTGCCGTGGCCGGCAACGTATCCGGGTCCAGGGTGGCGATGCTCACCGGACGATCGCCAGCCCAGGCCAGCAACCGCCGGTAACGGCGCAACTGAACCTCTTCGTCCGGCGGCAAGCCGTCCCGGGCGAACAGCATCTCGCTGCGCGCCCGGCCGATGCCGTCGCAATGGGCCGGCGCCACGGCGTCCAGTTCCATGGCCTCACTCACATCCAGACCGATGCGCACCGGCTCGCCCTCGCCGGTCTGACCGGGATCCATCAGAAACTGCTCGGCCACCGCCGCCTCCATGGCCCGCACCGTGAGGGTCTTGCTGTAACGGGTCATGGTGGTGACCTTGGGGTTGAGGATCAGCCGACCGCCATCGGCGTCCACCACCACCTCGCAACCGGCCGACAACTGCCGGGGATCCAGGCGCGGCCTGACCAGCATCGGCACGCCACGATGGCGGGCCAGCATCGCCACGTGGCTCACCACGCTACCCTCGGCCAGCACCACGCCCCGCAGTCGCGCCGGGTCCAGCGCCAGAAAGCGCGACGGCGCCAGTTCCGTGCAGAACAGGATATCCCCGCTGTCGGGGGTCGGCGGCACCACTCCGTCCAGTTGTTGCTGCACCCGTTCGCCGAGATCCCGCAGATCCAGGCCCCGGCTCCGGAAGTACTCGTCTTTTACGTCCCGGTATTGCTGGCTGAAGGTATCCAGTTGCGCCCGCCATGCCGCGCCCGCGGACATGCCTGCAGCCAACCCCCGCCACAGGGGTTCCAGCAGGGCCGGATCGGCGAGCAGCGCCAGTTGCCATTCCAGGATCCGCGCACCGAGGGGCTCCACCCGCGCCGCCAGTTGCCGCAATGCCCCGGCCACCGCGTCCAGCGCCTGTTGCAGCCGCTGGCGCTCCCCGGCCGGGGAGGCGGTCTCGCTCACCGCGGGCGGCGGTGGCGGGGGCAGGGTCCACAGACTCCCGGTGGCCAGTCCCGGGGAGGCCACCGTGGCCGGCACCGTCCACTCTCCACGCAGCGAATCGTCGAAATCCCGATCCACCAGCGCCACCATCTCCACCACCGCATCGCGGGCGTCCTCGCCCTCGGCACGGAAACACACCACGCTGTTGGGACGCGCCCGCAATCGCATCAACTGAGCGGCGCTGCGGGTGGACACCCACTCACCCTGATCGTCGATGCGCATGAATACCTCCGCCTGGAAGCGCGCCGCCAGTTGCGCCAGGCGCACCGCCGGACGGGCGTGCAGGCCCAGCGGATGGGTCAGCAGGGTATGCCCCTGGGCGGTCGCCACTTCAGCCACCCTGGACCTCCATGGCCGCCTGGCAAACGGCCCGCAGGTCACCGCCGATGGAGGCCTCGGTGGCGGCCATCACCGCCCCCTCGACGATGGGCGCATCGCAGATATGCACCCGCCCGCGCAGCCGTGCATTGAGCATCTCCCGGGCCATCTCGGCGTTCATCCCGGCCCCCCCCAGGTCCGCCAGCACCACCACCCCGGCCTCGTTCCAGACCTGTTCGATACAGTCGCGGATGCGTTGCGGATCCGAACCCAGGCCGCCACCGGGCGCCCCGCCGCAGAAGGCCACCGCCACCGAGTCGCCGGCCATCTGGCGCACCATATCGGCAGTGCCCCGGGCCACGTCCAGGGAATGGGAAACGATCACGAGGGAGACGTTACTCACGGCTTGAATCTCCAGGAACCAGCGGATGAAGCCGCCCAGGGCCAGCGCCCGGCGGTGGCTAGTCGCAGCATAGAGCCATTGCAGAGGAAACACAAAGCCCTTGGGCGCCCCGGCTCTGCTATGCTTGGCGACGTCTGTGCAGAAACAAATCATCCACCGACATCGCCACGGAAGCACTTGCAGGAGGGAACCCCATGGGCATTTTGGGAAATCCGGGAGGCGCGTTTCAACTGATCGCGGACCCCAGCAGCCTGGACGGCGAATTGATGGCGCGACTGCTGGATCATTATCTGATCGCCTACCACCGCCAGCCCCGCGGGGTGTTGCTGGCCCGGGGTAGCGCCGCTGCCCGTGCCCGGCCGGGCGGCGCGGCGCTGCTCTACAACGACGCGGTGGCGCTGGCCCATCCGGCGGAGGTGGTCTATCACTTCGAATCCCAGATGCCCGAGCAGCAACGGCTGTTGCCGCAACAGCCCCAGGAGGTTCGCGAACTGGAGAGCCACTGGAAGCTCTACTACCACGCCTTCAACGAGGCGGTGTGCGCCTGGCTCTACGCCCACCTGCTACCCCAGCGAAGCGCGCTGGTGGAGGCCCTCACCCGTCACGCCGGGGCCCCCGAGAAGCTGGCCGTGCAACTGGCCTATCCGATGATCGCCAGCCGTCTGCGGAAACGCCACCAGATCGGTCCGGGCAAGGCCGAGGAGGTGCTGGGGGTGATCCGTAAAGGCTACGATCGGATCGACCGCCGGCTGCAGGACGGGCGCCACTTCCTGCTGGGCGAGCGCATGGGGCTGGCCGATCTGCTGTTCGCGGTGATGGCCGCGCCCACGGTGTTGCCCGAGGAGTTCACCGGCCCCAATCCCCGAGGGGCTCAGGTGCCGCCGAAGATGCAGCAGATCGTCCGGGAACTGCGCAGCCGACCCGCCGGGCAACTGGTGCTGCGCCTGTACCGGGAGGTATTCCGCGGCCCGGTGACGTGAGCGCCTCAGCGCGCCGCCCCGGGACGCCGCAACGCCCGGAAGGTTAGCGGCGCGCCGATCACCACCATCAGGATCCGACACACATGGTGGGTGGCGACAAAGGCCACGTCCATGTTCAGGGACAGCGCGATGAGGCTGGTCTCGGCCAGTCCCCCGGGCGAGAACGCCAGTACGATCACCACCGGGTCCATGTCGAGAAGCCGCGACAGCAGCAGCGCGAACAGCCCGGTGGTGCCGGCCATGATCACCAGCAGTCCCAGCGATAGCAAAATCACCCGCCCCACCTCCCGCGCCGCCACCCCCACGAAACGACAGCCGATGGCGATGCCGACGATCAACTGCGCCAGACTCACCAGTTCGGTGGGGGCCATGGCCCCGGACCAGCCAGTAATATGCACCAGCGCGCTCACCAGCATGGGGCCGACGATGGCCGGCCCCGGCAGGCGTAGCTTCACCGCCAGCGGCCAGCCCACCGCGCCGCAGCCGATGAGGGTGAGGATATCCTCCCGGCTCACCTGGGTGATGGACACACCAAACGCGGGTCGCGGCCCCAGTTCCCCGGCTCCGGCCAGTTGCACCAGAAACGGCAAAATAAACACGATCAGCAGGATCCGGGTGCCGTGGACCAGCGCGATGATCCGATCATCGCCGCCCATCTCCCGGCCGATCAGCACCATGTCGTGCAGGCCCCCGGGCATGGCGGAAAAATACGCGGTAGTGCCACTGGCATGGGCCATACGGCGAAAGTAGGGCACCCCGGTGAAGCCGATGATGATGATATAAGGCACCAGGCACAGCAGGCTCAGGAACATCCCGCCCAGCCGATCCAGCAGATCCGGGGTGAACGCGCTGCCCAGCATGAAGCCCAGCACCGCACGCATATAGGGCGGCACCAGCGGCGTCTCGGCCAGCGGCAGTTTAAGGAGCGCGCCCAGCAGACAGGCCGCCATGGGGCCGAGCATCCACGGCAAGGGCAGGCGCCAGGTACTGAACAATGCCCCGCCCACGCCGCCCACCAGCAGCGCCAGCAGCACCGCCCGCCAGCGCGGGCCAGCGCTCGCCCCGGCGCTCATGGCGCCGGGGTCGGGGTGGCATCCGCTGCCCCGCCAAGCCACTCGCTCATGCTACCTCGCCTGTCACTTTCACTGCCCCTGACTATAGCAGTCCACTTCCGCAATGGCGGCTCACCCCGGGAAAACCACGGCGCCGTTGTTGACAGCCTCACCCGGCGCTTTTCAGAATCATCGGAAAGTTATCCGGAACGACCATGCTCGGGAAATCCCTTACTCTGGAGAATCCACCCGGCCCGGCGACTCTGATCTCGCTGGCGGGCGGCGAATTCTTACGCGGTTCGGCGGACCACGACCCGCTGGGCTTTGCCATCGAACGTCCCCGTCAGCCGGTGCGCCTGAGTCCTTTCCGGATGGGTGCGACACCGGTCACCCGGGCTTTCTACCGTGAACTCACCGGCCGCTGGCTGGCCGACTGGGAGGACGACCACGGGCAACTGCCCGCCACCCATCTGAGCTGGCCCGAGGCGGTGGACTTCTGTAACCGGCTGTCCCGGCTGCACGGCCTTGCGCCCTGCTACCGGCGGGGCCGCTGGTGGCGGCTGGAGCGGGTGCGGGATGCCGATGGTTATCGTCTGCCCAGCGAGGCCGAATGGGAGTACGTCGCCCGCGCCGGCTATACCCACCGCTTCGGCCACGGCGATGACCCGGCGGGGCTGGCGGCAATAGCCTGGTACGCCGACAACGCCGACAACCGCCTGCACCCGGTGGCCAGCCGCGCCGCCAATGCCTGGGGACTGTACGACCTCCAGGGGCTGGTCTGGGAGTGGTGCGAGGATTGGTGGCAACCCTATGATCCCGGGCCGGTGACCGACCCGCTGGCCACCATGCCCAGCGATGCCCGGGTGGTGCGTGGCGGTGCCTACACCAGCACGGCGCGGGATCTGCGGGTGGCGGCGAGAAACGGCTATCCGCCGGCCACCACCAGCCGCCGGGTGGGGTTCCGGCTGGTGCGCCCGGCCTGATCCCGCGGCGCGGGAACCACCGTATCGTCGCGGGAGTCCCTGTTGGGGTCCATCGACCCCACAATAGAGGACAACACGATGCTGACACTCAAGGTCAACGGCACCACCCACGAGGTGGATGTGGACCCCACCACGCCCCTGCTCTGGGTCCTGCGCGACCATCTCGGCCTCACCGGCACCAAGTACGGCTGCGGCGTCGCCCAGTGCGGTGCCTGCACGGTACACCTGAACGGCCAGGCCACCCGCACCTGCGTGCTCCCGGTCTCGGCGGCGGTGAACGCCGATATCACCACCATCGAGGGCCTCTCCGGGGACGGTCTCTCCCATCCCGTGCAACAGGCCTGGGCGGAGCTGAACGTGGCCCAGTGCGGCTACTGTCAGTCCGGCCAGGTGATGGCCGCCGCCGCCCTGCTGGCCGGCAATCCCAACCCCTCCGACGCCGATATCCAGGCGGCCATGACCAATCTCTGTCGCTGCGGCACCTATCTGAAGGTGGCCGAGGGCATCCGCCGCGCCGTGGCGCTCACCTGAGGAGGGATACCATGAGCCAGATCGAGAACCTCAGCCGGCGGCGCTTCCTGGGCAGTGCGGCGGCGCTCACCGGCGGGCTGGTGCTGGGCGTCAAGCTGCCGCTGGTGTATCGCCCCGCGCAGGCAGCCGTCGGCCACGACAGCCTGAACGCCTTCCTCTCCATCACCCCGGATAACGTGGTGCATTTCCTCAGCCCCTTCGTGGAGATGGGTCAGGGCGTCTACACCGCGCTGCCCACCATCGTCGCCGAGGAACTGGACGCGCCACTGGAGAACTTCGAGATCATGCAGGCGCCGCCGGGGCCGGAGTACCGGGTGATGTTCGGCGGCACCCAGCGCTTCACCGGCGGCAGCTACAGCGTGCGAAGCGCCTTCGACGCGCTGCGCCGGGCCGGCGCCAGCGCCCGGCAGATGCTGGTGGAAGCCGCCGCCCAGCGCTGGAACGTGGATGCGGCAAGTCTGGAGACCGCCGACGGCAGGGTCCGCAATCCCATGAGCGGCGATACCCTGAGCTACGGCGAACTGGCCATGGAGGCCACCGCCCTCACGCCCCCGGCCGAACCCACGCTGAAGGATCGTGCGGATTTCCAGCTCATCGGCAAGCCCCTGCCCCGCACCGATCGCTTCATCAAGGCCAATGGCCAGGCCGAGTTCGGCATCGACGTGCAAGTCCCCGGCATGGTCCACGCCGCCATCCGCCAGTCCCCGGTGTACGGCGGCAAGCCG
>JGI12109J20283_10539986_pt1 | contig 14548 bp, 18 predicted proteins | sample ElkSlonscriptome_12_FD_20283 | JGI IMG/M metagenome (IMG submission 20283) | reverse complement strand
ATTTGAAATTTGTCCTCATGGGCAAGAACTTTCACTTAACCAATTGGAAAATGAAATGGCACAAAGCATTTTACAATCCCTGGCTACAATTATTCTCTTTGCATCGGTCGCAGCGTGCTCAGAACGGGCCGCAACGGACCGCGAATCCATCGCCGACGGCCTGCAAGCCAGCGAGCGTCCGATCCCGGACGCAATATCAGACGGTTCGCCGGATGTGGCGGGGTCGGAGCTTGCAGACAGTCGGTGGCAGCTACTGAAAATACAGTCGATGGACGATACTATGTGGGCGCCCGAAGATCCATCCCGCTATACCCTCGACCTTCAATCGAATGGCAGAGCCTACATGCAATTAGATTGCAACCGCGGCAATGCCGGTTGGACCTCAAAGGCCAGCGGCGAGATCAGGTTCACGCTGGTAGCATCGACGAATGCACTCTGCCAGGACGATGGTCTATCCGAGCGATATGCAGCCCAGTTCGAATATGTACGCAGCTACCTGTTGCGGGACGGCAACCTGTTCCTCGCTACCCTGGCGGACGGCGCGATTATTGAATTCCAACCTGCAGACTAGGGTTTCTCCATTCGCGCCACCGATCCGTATCTATTCTCATAATCGAGCTAAGCAACGAACAAGTATTGTGGCATTGGTTTGGCGAGCATTACCTGCAATTGGGTATTTCTTTTCTGACCCTGATTCTCTACGTCGCCGTCGATCGCGTTAGCGCACCGCGCTTGAAGAAAAGCGCTGGCAGCAGCCGATTAAAGTCGGATTCTGCCAGGAAAGTCATTCAAGTTGCCCGTGGGATAATTGGCTTGTTTGGCCTGTTACTACTCGTTGTCATTTGGGGTGTAGGTTTTAATTCCGTCGCCATTCTTGCAACGACAGCGATCACCTTGCTCGGCGTTGCGCTGTTTACGTCCTGGTCATTGCTCAGCAACCTAACAGCGTATTTAATCCTGTTGCTGCATCCCTCCCTAAAACGGGGCAGTTTTATTCGCATTTTTGACCCCGATAACTATTTGGAGGGAACCATCTTGGAGATGACCCTGTTCAATGTTAAGCTCATTCTCAACAGTTTGGAGAACGTTCTGTGTCCCAAAAACCTGATCCTCGGTCGGCCGGTGATCGTCAATCCGCGAGATCGCCTTGCCGGGATTGGCAAACTCATACCCAAGCAGAATTAGAACGACCCATAGCGTAGCCGTATGCATCGGTAATTCATGCCCATTGCCGGTGGCTTTGACGTCGCTTGCTCTGGAGTTGCCAGCTGAGGTCAAGTCACCGTTTCTAAGCAAAGCTTTTTAAGAAGCCCGGAGAATATCTTGTACAAGGATGGCAAAATCGACCCTTCGCGTCGCCGGTTCATTCGCGATTCAGCGACTGCCTTGGGGATTGTCACCGGATCGCTTCTGGTGCCTGGATTTACACGAGCACAGTCGGGTGATCCACCGATATTGCTGACCAACTTTGAACTTTTTGACGGTCAGCGTCTGGAAATGCAATCTGGCCTGGATATCCTGGTCCAGAATGGGCGCATTGTGGATCTACTAAGGTCGGGGCAAGGCCCGACGGAAGCGACCGTACTCGATTGTGGCGGTCGTTCGGTCATTCCGGGTCTCATCGACTGTCACGTCCACATGACGCTGATGGCGGTCACCGAACTGGTCGCTTTATCTGGCGACGTCAGTCTGGTGCACCTTATTGCCGGCCAACAGGCTGGCGCCATGCTGCGCCGCGGATTTACCACCGTTAGGGATGTCGGTGGACCCGTATTTGGCCTGAAGACCGCCATCGACCGAGGCATCCTTGAGGGCCCGAAAATTTTCCCCTCCGGCGCTGCAATTTCGCAAACATCGGGCCATGGTGATTTCCGAATGCTGCACGAATTGCCGCGCATGCCGTCGACTCCTGCAAACCGTATCGAAGCGGAAGGCGTCAACGTTATCGCAGATGGTGTTCCCGAAGTATTGCGGCGCTCGCGCGAGCAGTTGATGAAAGGCGCCAGCCAGCTGAAGATCATGGCCGGCGGTGGTGTTTCATCGCTCTACGACCCTCTCGATACCGTGCAATATTCACTCGAGGAAATGCGTGCTGCCGTGCAATCGGCGGCAGACTGGGGCACCTACGTCTGCGCCCATGCCTATACACCCAAAGGAATCAAGCGCTGCGTCGAGGCCGGCATCAAGTCGATCGAGCATGGTCAGCTTGCAGACGAGGAATCGGCAAAACGAATGGCCGATGCCGGTGTCTGGTGGTCGATACAACCGTTTCTCGCCGATGAGGACGCCAACCCCCAAACCGATCCGCGCTCGCGTGAGAAACAGCAGGCTGTTGCAGACGGTACCGTGCGCGCTTTTGAGCTAGGACGAAAGCACCGCGTAAGCATGGCGTTCGGAACTGACATCCTCTTCAATCCCGCTGGCGCGGCAAGTCAGGGCCGACAACTGGCAAAGTTCGCCAGATTTATGTCACCGTTGGAGGCCTTGCGCCTGGCGACCGGCGCTGCGGGAGAATTGCTGTCTATGTCCGGCGAGCGAGCACCATACGACGGCCCGCTTGGCGTCATCAAGCCCGGCGCGCCGGCCGATCTGCTGGTTGTCGAGGCTAATCCGTCCGAGAACCTCGATTGGCTTGCCAGTACTAACGATACATTGGCGTTGATCATGAAAGACGGCCGCACCGTCGCAAGCACATTGTGAATCTTAAAGCGAAATTATCCGAAAGCCATTCAGGAAGGCCGGTATTCGGTGTACTGCTGGCACTTCTCGCATGCATGAACACGTCCGTGGCCCAGACGAATGAAGGCTGGACCGGTCAGTTGACCCCTTACCTTTGGGGCGCCGGTGCCGAAGGCGTTCTGCGGCCGTTCGCCGGTGCACCGTCGCTGACGGTGAGCAAATCGTTTTCGGACATTCTTGGTGATCTGGATGCGGCCTTTTTCGCGACCGGACTCGCCCGGAAAAATCAATTCGTTCTGTTGGGGGACATCAGTCATTCATCGACCTCCAGCGATGGCAGTATCCCCCCTGGTTTGCCGGCTGAGGGAGACTTCACGCAGTCCTCGGTCACCGTAGCGGCGGGTCAGAGAGTAGTTGCCAACGACGACCTCACGGTCGACCTGCTTGGGGGCGTCCGTTGGTGGCACGTGAATGGACGAGCGTCGGCGCCGCTGGTTGGGCTCGCCGCTTCTGCCAAAGAAAACTTTGTCGATCCTATCCTGGTCGGGCGAGTCAACCTTCGACTTTCCTCTCGCTGGCGGCTGCTCGCCTATGGTGACTTTGGTGGCTTCGATATCGGTTCAAAGACCACCTACCAGCTGGCTGTCACCTTCAACTACGGCTTGGGTGCAAACACCTACCTGTCCGGTGGTTATCGGTACCTGTTCGTTGACTACGAGGACAGCGGCACTAAATTTGAAGGCAGCGTGAGCGGACCAATTTTTGGCTATACCTGGCGATTCTAAAACCCGGCTATGCGAAGTCATTGACCGATACGTCTGTTGTATCAAACTGAATGCGTTATGTCTGCGTCAGCGCTCGAATTGACGGTCAGCTGCAGCCGAGTATACGGCATATGGATCCCTGATTCCCCCAAGCCCTCGGCGATTTCTCGCTTTAGCGCCGTCGGAGCATTATCGTAATCTGTAGTGCGGACCCATAACCTGATCGCCGACTCACTTTCGTCACCGAAACGGCTATTTGGCTCAGGCTCGTGCTGTACTCGTGAATCTCCGTCAACGACACTGTGAAGCAACTGCTCGACGTACTGTAAGTTGGTGTTGTGCGGAACGGAAAGCTCCAGATCAATGCGTCGGAAGTCCGCCCGGGTAAAATTCAACACCGTTGCATTCCAGACCTTAAGCCAGTGATCGTACCAATCGTGCGAGCAACCACGCCTGTCCCAACAAAAAAAGAAATGCCAAAAAGCGCAGTAGGATGCTCGGTGCATCAACCACGAGAGTTTCACGTATGGGAGCAACGTGCTCTTACAACACGTTCAGAAAAACCGCGGCGTCCAGAATATCTGTACCAAGCAATCCATAAATTTGCGCCTGCGGCGCCCGAAACTCAGCCGTTTCAATATAGCGGCCGTCCAGCGAGTCGATCAAGGTTCTCAGCGTATCAAGGTTAGCCGACTGCTCACAATTGACGGCACCAAGCGCTGTCTCAAGGCCTTCTTGTGTTGGGTCAACCACGATTTGTTGGTGCAATTGAACCCCTGCCTCCTCGACTACGTCGGTCTAGTCATAGCAAAGGATCTGGACCTTACGCACCGCACGGTCGAGGGCTTCGTCAGAATCAGCATCGACAACTTCCTGCTTTGCCGATGCACACTCAGCGGCATCTTCGCGCAATTCGCTGGCGACGGTGGGACTCTCCAGAACGCTTTGAGATGCCGATTCGCAAGCCGCCTGCGGAGCACGTCGTATATTGGCCACGCCCCTAGACTCCTCGACATACACGCAGTCATCGACTCGAATTTCGGTTTGTTCGGTGACGATTTGGACTGTCGTTCCTTCATTGGTGGTCACCGAGTAAATTCGCCCCGGCCGCTTGCTGGATCCCGAGGCAGCTCCCCCAAGCACAGCGCCTATTGCTGCGTTGCGGTTTCGCGTACTGGAACTCTTGCTTGAACGCGTCAACGCAGCACCGAAAGCGCCGCCGACGAGTGCGCCGCCGACTGCACTCCCGTCATTCAAGTCAACACTGCGCATACCCGATACCGTTCCCACACGAACTGAGACCGATTGTCCTGCTCGCTGCGCCGCTGCACTTTGAAAATACAACAACAATCCCGATACGAAAATCAATATCCAGAAATTTGGTTTCATGTTTCTTTCCTTTTAGTCGTGCATTTAGTCGTGCATTTTTGTTCTGGCAATACCTACGAAACAGCAATGCTTCGTCTGTAATAAAATTACAACAAGTAGTGATAACAATAAAATCATCTGACAAATGGTGTTACGTTTTATAACTGCCGCCCGCTGTGCTACAGCGAAGCGTACTGCAGCAAGCTCAACGCGAGAACAAATTTGTGCGCCGCCAATAGCTACTCGGGAATTTCTCCTTCCTGGACAATCGGCACAATGCCGATTGTCCAGGAGTAAGGAAAGCTGCAAGGAGTTGTTCAATGCTCAATTCGAAGTCGTTTTGCGACCGCGCAACTTGAGAAAATAATACCCAACTGTGAGGGCGAGAATAGTGAACCCAATGGCAAACAACATGGCGGGCTCCGTTTCTTTCGTATCGAGAATAACGATTTTCCGAGTCAAGGCCGTAACCGCAACAAGTAGCATCAATTCGGCATTGAGCCGATGGTCATCGAAGTAGGAACGCACACCAGACATCAACTCAAGCCCAATTAGTATCATGAGAAAAAGCCCGAAGATTTTCAGCAGGTCCTCGATGCCGATGAAAAAGCCGGGCGGCTGGAATAAATTCGTCGTAATAACATAAGCAAGCTCTAACGTCGCCGATATCGCGACCAGCGCCATCAAGCCAAGTAATGTCAATGCAATAGCATTTTCAACTTTGTCAAAGATTTTGTTCACAGTCACGCCGGCTCGATCCATTGTCTCGCGTGGCATTGCTGTAGGTTACCGAAGACTAGATCGCTCATGTTAACGTTAGAAGCTTGGCGCCACCCCGAAGATCTCAATGCGATACATGACGCGCGACCGCCGTTGCATCAGCGGGGACTGTCCTGTCGCCTTCGTTGTCCTTCCTACCATACACCAAGTCGTTAGTCTTTTCAGTAGTGTCGATCGTTGCATCCGATTGTTGTTGAGCTTTGCTCGAAATTTAGCTGTAACATCGTGTAAATTGAGCAACGGTAGGACGAATCGCCAGTTTCAGCTATGCTACCAGCAGATTCACCGTGACGCTGCTGGTTACGGCGGCGCACTGTCAATGTAGCGACGCGCGGCGGCGATGGCCAGAATTGTACCGACGACAGTCCAGGAATTATCTATCGAAGAATTGACATTTATGCGCATGCCAACCGCCAATCACAATGAACATCATCTCCAGAGATTGGCGTTTAAGTGAGCAGGATACTGTACGCACCATCCTGGAGCTGGATTGCGCCAGCGGTCGCCGGGCTTTTTGTGCTTGCCCTGCATTATTTCCATCTGCCATTGACCACGCCATTTTTTATTATAGCGGTTGCGCTGTTATTTCCGGCCGTATTTGCGGCGGTACATCATGCTGAGACAATTGCGCATCGACTGGGCGATCCTTACGGTGCCATCGTTCTCGCAGTAGCCGTTACGATCATCGAGGTGGCACTGATCATCTCCATCCTCCTGGAATCGCCGGCCGGCACCAGCGAAATTGCCAGGGATACGGTGTTTTCAGCGATTATGATTGTGCTGAACGGCATTGTCGGAGTTTGCCTGCTCGTTGGCGGCGTGCGGTATACTGAACAGGACTTTCGGGCTAGAGGCGCCACTGCCGCCCTTGGCGTGTTGGCGACTGTAGCTGTACTGGGCCTCGTATTACCAAACTACACAAAAACGCTGCCGGGCCCTGTTTACGCGCCGTTCCAACTGATTTTCGTGGCTGTCGTCTCGTTCGTACTATACGGATTGTTCCTATTCATCCAAACAGTTCGTCATACGGAGGACTTCCGCGACATCAGCGGCGAACATGGGCATGGCGAATCACCGAACAAAGCTAGCTTCGCTGGTGCTCTGCTACTGCTACCACTTACCTTGGTCTCCGTCGTGCTTCTGGCAGAGTCGTTGACGCCGTATGTTGAAACTTCGGTATTGCGCGCCGGGCTCCCCGAAGCGCTAGTCGGTGTCGCCATTGCCACGGTAGTGTTGCTGCCGGAAGGCACTGCTGCCCTGCGCGCAGCACGCGCCAACCGCTTACAAACCAGCTTGAATCTAGCGCTAGGGTCCGCACTTGCGAGTATCTGTTTAACTATTCCAAGCGTTGCGGTAGTTTCGCTTGTGCTAGGCCAACCCCTGATACTGGGCCTCGAGGCCGAGCACATCGTCCTGCTGCTGCTATCGCTCTTCATGGCGACGCTTACGCTTGCAATGGGTCGCACGACCATATTGCAAGGGGCGATACATCTTGTCATCTTCGGGGCGTTCCTGACACTTGCTACCGTACCATGACGGCTTCCCAGAACGCCGTCAGGCGGTCGCTAGTTTAAGAAAGCTGAGTCAGAAATGATAATTTTCAACGACATTGATCCGGGAACAGTCAAGTAACATTACTTTGAGGTTGACCTAGTAGACAATCGCAAAAAAAATCACTTGAAGTCCGGCAGACGCAACACTAATCAGGAGTTCGATAATGAACCGATTCACCCCAACCCTAGTGGTGCTTGCCGCAGCCCTGACGCTTTTTGCGGCACTAACCTTAGAAGCTTGCACCAGAGCCGTTTATCTGGGACCAGATGGCCGCATCCTGACCGGAAGAAGTATGGACTGGAAATTGCCAATGACCAGCAATCTGTGGGCATTTCCGCGCGGCATGGACCGAGATGGCGCAGCAGGAGAACGATCCGCCTCGTGGACCTCACGCTATGGCAGTCTGGTTCTTACCGGCTATGATATTGCCACGGCAGACGGGATGAACGAGGCTGGGTTGGTCGTAAACCTTCACTGGGAAGTCGAGGCGACCTATCCCGAAGACGACGGCGTCACCCCGCGAATCTCCCTTTCCATATTACCGCAATATATTCTCGATCAATACGCCACCGTGGCTGAAGCGGTCGGCGATCTTAGCGAAAACCCAATACAAGCCGCCGGAGGCGAAGTGCCAGTGGGTCCGCCCGGCCGGGCCGCGACGGTTCACCTGTCAATTTCGGACGCTACCGGAGACAGCGCCATCGTCGAGTTCGTGGATGGCGAAATGACGATCTGGCACTCTCGCAGCTATCAGGTCATGACAAACGAGCCTACCTACGACAAGCAACTTGCAGTTCTGGAATACTGGGACGGCGTCAATCCGCGGGAGTTTATGCCCGGCACCGTCCGAGCCTCAGATCGCTTCATGCGCGCGAATTTTTACATTAATGCGGTCGAACAGACTGCCGATCCGCGGCGCGCTGCCGCCGCCGTTTTTAGCGTCATTCGTCAGACTTCAGTACCATGGGGCATCAGTATTTCGGACCAGCCGAATCTGTCGACCACGCGGTGGCGTGTTGTTGCCGATCACAAGGCCCGGCGGTATTACGTAGAGTCAATCATTTCGCCCAGCATCTTCTGGGTCGACCTCGACGACCTCGACCTCTCCGAAGGCGCCAGCGTTATGAAGCTAGACCTCGGTGTGGATATTGAACGCGTACTGTCTGGCGAAAGCTCGTCGGCTTTCGAGACGGCGATACCTTTCAAGTTTCAACCGGCAGACTGAGAGATCAGGACCAGGCAACAAGGCTGCAGGAGATAATTAGGGGGAGTTGCGAGCAGATTCGTCACGAAATTTGCCCGGCCCAGAGCGAGGCTTCTGCCCCAGCTGCGGAGCCCAGCGCATGTTGGAGAGCGAAGCGCTGCTCGATGAGGTGCTGCCAGACAGACCTATCCGCCAGTGGGTGCTGACGGTCCCATTCCACCTGCGCTTCCTGTTCGCCGCCTACCCGGAGCTGATGAGCCGGGTGCTGGTCCTCGACCCGGGCTATCTCCACCCAGCTGGCCCACCGAGCTGGCTGCACCAAAAAGGAGGCTCACACCGGCGCAGTGGCCCTGATCCAGCGCTTCGGCTCCGCCCTGAATCTCAACATCCACTTTCACATGCTGTTTCTGGATGGTGTGTTCGTGCAGAGCGATTCCGGCCAGTACGGCTTCCGCCACACCCCGCCGCCCACCGTCGAACAGCTCCACGACTTGCTTCAGGTAATCAGCGAGCGGGTGGCCCGGTTTCAGGAACGGCAGGGGATCCTGGAGCGGGACGAGGACAACAGTTACCTGACCCTGGAAGGCCTGGAGGAAGATCCGCTCAGGGAGATTCATACCCATTCGGTGGCCTACCGTGTGGCCATCGGCTCGCAAAATGGTCGCAAGGGTATTCACCCTGCAGACCATTCCACCACAGCCAGAAGAATCACCCAATCACGCCCGAGTCGCCAAGCTCAACGGTTTTAGTCTCCATGGCGTGTTCGCCCCCCTGCAGAAAAATGCTCCTGCATTTTCTGCCTACCGTCCATCCCTGGACATAACAGCAGGCACCGGGCGCTGATTACGCTGGCCGGGCGGGGAAGGGGAAGCAAGCAGGCCAGTGCGACTGGGGCGACTGGGGCGACTGGCGATGACGTTGATGACAGAACCTTAGTCGAATGTCATGCCGCCATGACCTGGGCCCAGTGCCTGAAACGTGTGTTCACTATCGATATTGAGACCTGCGAGCAGTGTCAGGGTCCGGTGCGGATCATTGCCTGTATCGAAGACCCGGCGGTGATTCGGCAGATCCTGGAGCATCTCTTCTTGACAAAGACGACCGATCAGCAGGCCCGGCCTCCGCCAGGCCGGGCACCGCCCCAACTCGGACTGATTGATGAGTAGTACAAGGGAAAGAAAATCAATAGTCTGCCAGGGAGGGTGGCCGTGCCGCACTCGGCCCGCCACGAGCCAAAGCTGTGCCTGGGTCGAAACTCAGGTTGGGTGGAACCACCAATCTGGAAAATTCGACTGAGATTGTGCGGATTGCGAGCCACGGTCCGCCAATCTGGACATCATCCGTCGTGAGCGATACCTTAAATTCTTCCTATACACAGTCTCCTTTTTTGCACTTCTATACAAACGAGGTACTCCCGATGTCCATTTATGTATGGAACTTCGAAATCAACACGTTCCCCAAGTCCCCGTCCGGCTTCAATCAGGCAAGTCCGCCCCCACCTATCGAGCAGGTGCAAACCGCCACATCCGACCTCGTTGATAAGGATTCCCCTGAGTTTTCGGTGTGGCTTAGGGACTTCGTGAAGAAAGTGGGGCCTCTTGAATTTACAACCTATGCGATAGTGATAGCCGCCGCGTTCAATTCGAATATTCTCAATGTGAATGAATCGCCCTGGCCCACACTGATCAAGGCCGCTGCTGCAAAACCTCCCACGAAGCCGATGACGCTCTACGCGCTTGCTAAGTGGAAGCAAATCTTCTTATTGAACAACCAGGGCGGCGGGTCGGCCAGTCACGAAGTGCAAACCAAAAAAGGGGTTACGACTACCGACTCGGAAACGAAGAGCTTCGGCGAGAAAGTGGGCGTTTCGGTCACGGCTGGCTTCGGGCCTGTGAGTGCGACGATGAGCGCAGAGTTTTCTGCGAATCAATCGACGACGCATTCGATCAGCTTCACCGAGGAGCAAACTATCACCACGAACTTCAACATAGAGGCTAATAGTTTTGTACAGATCTGGCAGCTTTCGATGATGATTCAGGCTGGTAAGGACGGCCCGGAGCTCGAACAGTCGATGGAAATCTATCAAAAGCTGTCCTACCCCCTCCTTGCCGCCCAGCCCATTACTGAAGCAGAGGCCCAGGCCCTTGTCGATTCCGTGCTGGCTTCAGTCTGAGGAAGCTCGGTGCGCGTTTCAGATCGTATTCGGCCCCCTGATTAGTGCAGCGGTCTTTTTCTATCTACTGGCGCACAGCACTAGACTGAATAATCCGGAGCGGCTCTGACAGATGAGTCTTCAGATACGCAAATTGAGTGCGAAGATCAGTCCTGAGCTGTCTCTGCAGGAGATCAATCTTAAGGTTACCCCGTGCTGATTGATTTAATTGTTATGCAGCAGGTTCATGCTCTATATCCCAGCCTGGGAATACCAGTACTGCGGGATGGCAACGCAAAGCCCGGGCTAAAACTTTGGCACGCTCAACGCCAAGCTGCACTCTGCCATTCTCAATTGCTGAAATAGTTGATTGGGGAATTCCGGTGACCTCGGCCAATTCATTCTGGCTTAAGTTCTGGAGCTCTCTTAAGATCTTCATGGATTCCCCGACCGATACTTCAACGGTACGTTTGGCTAATCTGTAATCGTTCATATCACTTTCTCCGGCTATCATGCGGAGTGACGTTTTCTACCTGGACGAGTACTTTGTCTTTCTCAATCTTATAGATGACTCGATACTGTATATTGAGCCTCGAAGATCGATAGCCTTTCCATTTCCCAGAGAGGGAAGCATCGCGAAACCCTTTAATTGCTCTGAGGCCAGCAGGCCCTGATATTGAAACGATATCCTTCCATTTCTCATATCGCTTCAGCACATCAATAGGGGCTGAAACCAGACTCTTTGATACTCGTTTATGTTCGCATATCACCCACATATCAAAAATAGTATATATACCAAATATGATATGCCAATGTTCTTGCAAAAGTCACGATTTACGCTGCATAACGCTCCGCATCTGCGACGCGGCGTGGCCGCGTTCGGCTGCATGCGTTTGTTCGGCGATTCATTGAGATTCTTTTCCGTCGACTCATATCTCTTTCGCCATAAAAACTCGAGTTTTATCTCTACCTGTCTCCTCCCAGCCAAGATGTCGATACAGCGATATATTCTCCTCAAGTAATACATGAGTAGCTAGCTGCAATTCAATATAGCCTTTCTCCCTGGCTTTCGATTCCGCAAATCTCATGAGTTCGCCACCGATACCTTGCCCCTGAAACTCCGGGTTTACAGCAACATTTGCAATAGAGGCTTGATCAATACCGAATACCATAATTAAACCACCAAGAATTCTTCCTTCCGATTCGACAACCCAGGTGGGAAAGTTTTTGATCTCAGATAAGTAATCTACATTCATCGGCGGAAGTCGGGCTCCCCCCATTCGTTCCTGGTATGTTGAGTATGCCGACTCCATACAATTTTTTAGATATTTGGAATCCTCAGGTGTCGCTTCTCTTATCTGTCGTGTGAGTTCCATCGGATCCCGGTTTCAAAAATTGCCTAACGCCGCAATAAACGGCGCGAGCTCGAGAGCGTCCGGCGACCGTAGGGAGCGAATTTAGTGGCCTTGTTAGTGTTCTTATACGTGCTGATCTATAAGAATAGGATTACCATCTGGATCAATAACCGAGAAGCTCGATGGGCCCTTTTCTCCAGTAATGGAATTTTCAGATATTTCTATACCCTTAGACTTAAACTGCTCAATCAATTGGCGCACATCATCGAACCGCTCAACTTTTTCAGCATTTTGATTCCATCCAGGGTTAAAGGTCAGTATGTTTTTTTCAAACATGCCTTGGAATAAACCAATATTTGTGTCCCCATGTTTCATTATCAAAAATCCATGAGACTCTTCACCTGCAAACACTTCAAATCCAATTTTTTCATAGAAGTCTTTTGACTTTTTCAGATCTTTCACAGCCAAACTTATTGAAAAGGAACCTAGTTTCATCATCTTCTCTGTAGCCACATTATTGAACACTAACGCCGCGTTATGGGGCGGCTGGAGCGCAGCGGATGCTGTCCCAGCCAGCTTGCTGACAACACCAACGCCTTGTGAGGTTTCACTACCTCGGCCCCGCTGAGAAGCGGGCGGAAAATCCCGCCCTTGCTTCCTCTGTGATAGCGTCCAGGCTTTTTCCGTCCTCAGAAAATGTTTCAATGCCCAGGGCTGCTGCAGCTCGCTTTACGCGGCTGTGATCATGAATGGCATCAATGAATAAGTACTTCGGTTTAACGCTCACCTTAGCTTCTGCCTGGCTAAGCAGTCTCTTCGTTTCGAACTCCGATATCTCGGCTATTTTTGAAGGGAAAAGTTCCATTCCTTGAATCAATCCTGACGAAACATCCATTATTGCGAGCGCATTAAATTCTCCATCTGTCTGTGTTCGAACCGGGGCATCATTGAGCTGGAACAAAATCCACGCCTCATTCTCAGAATACTTCTGGGGACCTATCGACAACGTTGACATCTCCTGTGAAACCTAACGAATGTAATGGACTAACCCTACCTGTCGGCATCGCAATGTGCAAAAGTGAATGTTACCAAACCACTTAACGATAAGGGGAGTCCAAATGGATATTACAACGATAAGTATAGTCTTGGCCAAAAACTCTTTCAGCATAGCTGGAGCCAATGAATACGGGAAAGTAGTGCTCCGTAAGACGCTTAGCCGCAGCAAACTCTTGTCTTTCATTGCGCAATGCCCACCCAGTATGATCGGTTTAAGTAATACAAGCTAAGCTCGCAAAATATTTGAACTGCGTAGTCGAGGTCACCTTGTTCATAAAATCGGATATTTACCATAGCTTCTATATAACTACTTTGCCCTGGAGGGCGCTGTGACGATTGCTGCCAGGGTTTTTAATCTTGCAGTCGTCATTGATCTCACTTGGTACCCATAACGCCGTTCATAATAGGCGCAGCCACGGCTGCGTCCTTGATTCGGCAAATTGTTAGTGAGCTTTTATGCAGCTGATTGAAATTTAATCTTAAGGCCAAGCGCCTTTACGATTTTCGCAACAGTTGCAAATGTGGGGTTTCCTTCTTCGGAAAGAGCTTTGTACAAACCCTCACGAGACAACCCTGTATCTCTTGCAAGTTGGCTCATATTTTTTGCACGAGCGATGATTCCTAGTGCGTGAACAATATAGGCAGGGTCGTCCCCACCTTCTTCGAGCACAGCATCTAAGTAGGCTTGGATAGCTTCATCAGAATCAAGGTATTCAGCAGTATCATAGCGACTAATTTTCACGCTCATTTCTATATCTCCAATTGGCGTGCCAGTTCCAACGCTTTCTTGATATCTATGGCCTGCGAGCTTTTGTCTCCACCAGTTAGAAGTATGACCACGATTGAGGACTGATTTGTAAAGTACACGCGATACCCAGGGCCGTAGAAGATTCGAAGTTCACTAACGCCTTTTAATAATGGGCGCGCTTGCGCGTCCATTCATTGATTTTATTATAGTTGTTCGACCTTCTTGAATAGTCGGTATTTCAGGTTTAATTCTGTATCCTGAAAAAAGGTATGCACCCTGTAGTTACGAACAATTGAGCTGAAGCATCTGATGCTCATAACAATCCTTTCGAGCCACCGGGCGTGCTTACTTCGCCAACGAATACTCAGAGATCGTCGTGACACCGAGTTATCTATAATCATTTCGCAGAAGTAAGTTGCATACCCCTACAGCCATTCAACAGTACAGCAACAAGGGGCCTTGATGAAGTCTCGAACACCGTGATTTGCTGCCGGTATCGGCCTTGCTGAAATACCCGTTCATCACTCTGTTCCCGATCACACCCAGGGCCCTGGCCAAGTACCGGGCCTCATTCTCCCAAGGCGGCGCCAAGGATGATCCGACCGATGCCGCTCTACAATTGGACTATTTGCTGAAACACCCGGAGTCACTTAGACCACTGATGCCGGAGGATCCAAAGACCCGTATTCTGCAGCGGCTGGTGGAGGATCGTCGTGATTTCGTGCAGCAAAGAGTCGATCTGAGCAATGACCTGACGTCTTCGCTCAAGGCCTACTATCCTCAGGCATTACAATGGTTTGGCGATTCGATACCTTGTTGTTCAGTGACTTCATTGCCCGCTGGCCAACCCTGACCCAGGCGCAGGCCGAGTCCGGAAGAACGCTCACG
>JGI12109J20283_10115021_pt1 | contig 14556 bp, 12 predicted proteins | sample ElkSlonscriptome_12_FD_20283 | JGI IMG/M metagenome (IMG submission 20283) | reverse complement strand
CGCGAAGCCGCCACTCTGCGTCTCGTGGTAATCGTGCGGAGGCGGTGCCGCAGTCGATCCGTTGGGATCGTCGGGCAGCGGTGTCTCGTTGGCGATCGACTGTGCGACGTCCGCGAAGGAACTGTCGTTGGACGACGCCGTGCCCTTGGCGTTCTCCCAGATGGTCGCGACGGTCGCGCCCTGATCTGCCTCGAGAACACCGGCGTAGGTGTGAGGGCCGGCGGTGTAGACGAAGCTCGCCGTGCCCTCGCTCTTGTAGGATTCGATCACGTCGCGGTCGGCCAACTCGGTGACCAACGCGAGAATTCGTTCCACGTCGAGGACGGCCTTGCTGACCGTCTTCGTCCCGGAGAGGAACCGGAAGGCGGGAGCCTGGTTCTCCTCGAGAATGAGCGCTTCAGCCTGGTACTCGGTGAGCGCCGACAGGAAGCGGTCGAGTTGTGCCATCGGGTTCCCACACTGGGTTGGAGTCGCACGGGGTGATGTGGGTGCCGGGCGACGATCTTGGTGCTCGTCCTCGCTGGTTGCCTCAGTCAGGACCGCCACCCGGCGCACGGACGCATCGCAAACCGTGGGCCACGCACTCGGCAAGGAACTCCCGTGACACAACCCGAAGTGCGGCGCTACGTTACGGAATCACTGGGCACGCCGTGCCGATCCGCGCCGCGTCGCGCCCGAAGCAGACTGCAATCCACCGTTCCATCCGTGCAAGCCCCTCGGCGATGTGCAAGGGCTCGTGGCTGGACGACGACCTGTCCTCGTGAGGGAGCCAGAGGCCTTTGAGTGTCCGAGGATTCCGCCGGATCCAGCGTGAGATCGCATCGTGTGAGCGCTGCCCGCGACTGCGCGAGTACGGCGCCGAAGTCGCCGCCAAACGCAAACGGATGTACGCCGACCAGGAATACTGGGGCCGCCCGGTCCCGACCTTCGGCGACCCGCGCGCCCGCATGCTCATCCTCGGGCTGGCGCCCGCTGCCCACGGCGCGCACCGTACCGGGCGCATGTTCACCGGCGACAGCTCGGGCGACTGGCTCTACGAGGCCTTGCACCGCTTCGGCTTCGCGAACCAGCCGACCTCGGTCGCGGCCGACGACGGGCTCGAGCTGACCGACTGCGTGGTCTCCGCCACCGCCCACTGCGCTCCGCCGCAGAACAAACCGTCGCGCGAGGAACTCGACACCTGCCGGTCGTGGTTGCACGCCGAGGTCGAGGAGCTCTCGCCGGCCCTGGTGCTGGTGCTCGGGCGGATCGCCTTCGACGCCTGGCTGAAGCTCCTGGCCGAGCGCGGGGTGGCCGTGCCGCGGCCCCGGCCCGGATTCGCGCACGAAGGGTGGGTGGAGATCGATGGGAGCCCGCCGATCCTGCAGAGCTACCATCCCAGTCGGCAGAACACGAACACGGGGCGGCTGACGCGACAGATGTGGCACGCCGTGTTCCGGCGGGCGCGCAGGACGCTCGACGCGCTCTGACCGGCAGGCGTGTGTTCTGGATCGGCCGGGTGTACGAAAATCTATACGTCAGGGCGTTGGATTCGATCCGATTCAACGTCAGGGCATTGAATCCACCGCCATGTCAACGCCGCCGCGTATAGAAATTCAGACACGCACACGGAATCAAAAGCATACGCGATCCCCCCGCGGCCGGACCCACGGCCGGCACCGCCGCACGGCCCAGGTTCTTCGATTCTGTGAGCATCAAGATTCCACGCTGTTCCGCGGCCGGTGTCACCGCACTTTGACGAGTGGAGTGCGGAGGACCATCACTTCACGGGCCAACAGGGCCCCCTCCGCGCCCGAACCGTGTCATCGACCCGAGGAGATGGCCATGGAGACCGTGGCTCGTGAACGCGCGTACAATCCCTTCGAAGTCGCGCAATCCCAGTTCGACCGCATCGCCGAACAGATCGGCCTGGACGAGGGCGCGAAGCAGCTCTTGCGCAACCCGATGCGCGAGTTCCACTTCAACATCCCGGTGCGCATGGACGACGGGGCAACGCGGGTCTTCCGCGGCTTCCGCGTCCAGCACAACGACTCTCGCGGTCCGGGCAAGGGTGGGATCCGCTTCCATCCCCAGGAGACGATCGACACCGTCCGCGCACTCGCGATGTGGATGACGTGGAAGACCGCCGTGGTCGACATCCCGCTCGGCGGGAGCAAGGGTGGCGTGATCTGCGATCCTCACGAACTCAGCATGCGCGAGCAGGAACAGATCTGCCGTGGCTGGGTGCGCCAGGTCGCGCGCGACATCGGCCCGATCTCGGACGTGCCCGCCCCTGACGTGATGACGAACTCGCAGCACATGCTGTGGATGCTCGACGAGTACGAGCACATCACCGGCACCCACATGCCCGGCATGATCACCGGGAAGCCCGTGGGCATGGGCGGCTCTCTCGGTCGCACGCAGGCCACCGGCTACGGCGTGATCTACACGCTGCGCGAGGCCCTTCGCGAAAAAGAAATGGACCCCTCCCACTGCATCGCGAGCGTCCAGGGCTTCGGAAACGTGGCCCAGTACGCCATCGAACTCTTCGACCAGCTGGGTGGGTCGGTCGTGGCCGTGTCGTCCTGGGACCAGACCGACCGGCGATCCTACAGTTTCCGTCGTCCGGGCGGGGTCTCCCTCGACGAGTTGCGTTCGATCACCGATCGCTTCGGTGGCATCGACAAGGCCAAGGCCGCGGAGCTCGGCTACGAGGTCCTGCCGGGCGAGGCGTGGATCGAACAAGAGGTCGACATCCTGATCCCCTGCGCGCTCGAGAACCAGATCAACGCCGACAACGTCGACTCGATCCACTCGCGGGTGCGGATCATTGCCGAAGGCGCCAACGGGCCGACCACGCCGGAAGCGGACGCGGCTCTGCGCAAGCGCGGCGTGTTCGTGATTCCCGACTTCCTGGCCAACGCCGGCGGTGTCACGTGCAGCTACTTCGAGCAGGTTCAGAGCAACATGAACTACTTCTGGGACATGGATGAGGTCCTCGGTAAGCTCGACACGATCATGACGGCCGCCTATCTCGACGTCAGCAACTTCGCGACGAAGAAACACCTCGAAATGCGCGACGCGGCACAGGTCCTGGCCGTGAGTCGGGTCGCGCAATCGTGTCGCGACCGCGGCTGGATCTGATCCAGGGTTCCGACGCGCTCGGGGACCCGCCTCCCGGAGGGGCCATGGGCGACCGCGACAACCACGGCGTCGATCTCTTCCAACGCCGCGCCGATGGGCGAGGCTCCGGGATCGACCGCATCGGTCGGGGCGAGATCGGAGGCAAGGCCTCCGGTCTCGTCTTCCTCCGCGATCAAGTGCTGGCGCGGATCGACGCATCGCGCTTCGAAGGCATCGTCGTGGACGTTCCACGCATGACCGTGATCGCGTCCGGTGTCTTCGACCGTTTCGTCGAACTCAACGCACTCGACCCCGACGAGCTCGCGCACCACGACGACGCCTGGATCGCCCACGTGTTCCAACGTGCGAACATGCCACCGACCATCGTGGGCGATCTCCACAATCTGATCCGTGGTCTGCGCGCACCGTTGGCCGTCCGCTCGAGCAGTCGACTCGAGGACGCTCTCGACCACCCCTTCGCCGGCGTGTACGGGACCAAGATGCTCCCGAACAATCAGCACGACTCCACCACCCGGTTCAAGCGTCTGATCGAAGCCGTCAAATTCGTCTACGGCACCACCTGGACCCGCACGGCGCGCTCCTACCACGAGTCCCTCGGGGAGGACATCGGGCACGAATCCATGGCAGTCGTCCTGCAGGAGGTGGTCGGAAGACGCTCGGGCGACCGATACTACCCCGACGTCTCGGGGGTCGTGCGTTCGTGGAACCCCTATCCCTTCCCCGGTTGCACCCCAGAAGACGGCGTGGCGAGCCTGGCCCTGGGCCTGGGCCGCCAGATCGTGGACGGCGGCGCGAGTTGGACCTTCTGTCCACGTCGGCCGCGGATCCAACCGCCCTGGGCCGACGTCGCCGATCGCGCGCGAAACACCCAGACCGGCTTCTGGGCCGTCAACATGGGCCGCCCCCCAGTCCACGACCCGACCCGGGAAACGGAATTCCTCGTCGAGGGCCAACTCACCGACGCCGAGCGCGACAAGCGCCTCGACCCGATCGTCTCGACCTGGGACACGCAGAACGACCGTCTGCGCCCCGGACGCATCGGCCCGGCCGGCTCGCCCCGCGTGCTCGACTTCGCTCCGATGCTCCAATTCGGGGAACTTCCCGTGGCCGAACTGCTGGTCGAGCTCATCGACGTCGCTCGCGAGGCCACCGGCAGTGAGGTCGAACTCGAGTTCGCGATCGACTTCGGACTCCGTCGCGACGACCCGGCACGATGCCGGGTGCTGCAGATGCGTCCCATGGCCGTGCACGGCGGTACGGTCGAAGTCGCGGAAGACGAACTCGACCACCCGGAAACGCTCGTCCGATCGACCTCCGTGCTCGGTGACGGCGACGAAACCGTCCATGACGTCGTCTTCGTCGATCCCGAGACCTTCGACCGCGCCCACACGCGCGAAGTCGCCGAGGAGCTCGCCGAGCTCAACGCGACACTGCTGGCCGAACGGCGTCCCTACGTGCTGATCGGATTCGGCCGTTGGGGCAGCTCCGACCCCTGGCTCGGCATCCCGGTGCAGTGGGGTGACATCAGCGGCGTGCGCGCACTCGTCGAGACCTCGCTCGACGAACTGATGGCGGATCCGAGCCAGGGCTCGCATTTCTTCCACAATCTCGTCGGACGCGGAGCCATGATGCTCACGGTGCCGCGCACGACTCCCATCGCGTGGGATGCCCTGCGTGCGCTCCACGAGGTCCGCCGCACGAAGTGGTGCCGCCACGTGCGTTCCGACCGTCCCCTTCGACTTCGCGTCGACGGCCGCCATGGCCGGGGAGTGATCCGAACCGATGACCGATGATCGTCCGCTGCGTGGTCTCGTCGAAGACCTGCGTGAACGCGCCAAGGAACTGCAGTGTCTCTACCAGGTCGAAGAAGCCCTCGCCGCCGACGAGGGTGACTTCGACGAAACGCTTCACCGCGTCGTACGGCTGATTCCTCCGGGCTGGCTCCATCCGGAGGTCTGCGCGGCCGCGCTCGAAGTCGACGACTCCGTCCATCTGTCCCAGGACTTCGACCCGACACCCTGGATGATCAGCGCCGACATCGAGCTGCACGGACGCAAGCTCGGTCGTCTCTCGGTCTACTACCTCGAGGAACGTCCTGCCGAACAGGACGGACCCTTCCTCGCCGAGGAAGTCCGTCTCATCCGTTCGATCGCCGACCGTCTGGGCTACCACATCCTCCACCACAATCTGCACGAGGCGCAGCTCTCCGAACAGAACGTGGTTCTGGACTGGGCGCGCGGGCTCCGCCTGCTGCGCGAAGCCGATCCCGAACAGTACGTCCGCCTGTCGCGCCGCATGCTCAACCATCTGGTGGGAATGGGGGTTCGCGAAGCTTCGACCCTGCTCGGACGTCGGGAGGTGGACCCCGAGGACCTCGAGAACGAGAACGAGCCCGAACAGACGATCACCGTCGACATGCGTGTCCTGCTGTCCGACACGCCTTTCGAACTCGCGTCGGAGAACCTGGCCAGCGACGAGATCGTCGCACTGGTCCACAGCTGGCTGTACGAGGAGAAGGTCGCGGCCTTCAACAAGGTGCTCGCCGATCCCAAAGCCACGCTCACCGAGGTTGCCGACGCTCTCCGTCGATTCCGGAGCGCGTCCGCGGAACTCCACCACCAGGCTCGCTCGACGGTGAGCGGACTCCGAGCTTCGCTGATCCGCCGGACGCTCTCGTCACAAACCGAGTTCATCCGGGTGGCCCGCAACTACGTCGATCCCTACGACTTCGTGGATCTGTTCGACCACCTCGTGACGTCGAGCCTCGGCTACGGAACGGTCGGCGGCAAGAGTGCGGGATTGCTGCTCGCCCACTGGGTCCTCGAGCGCAAGAGACGTGACGATCCCGATCTCCCGAACGTCGCCGTGCCGCGCGCCTGGTTCATGACCTCCGACGGCATGGTTTCCTTCATCAAGTACAACGACCTCGAGGGAGTGATCGAGCAGAAGTACAAGGAGATCGACCAGGTCCGGCAGGAGTATCCGAACATCGTCCAACTGTTCAAGGCGTCCGACTTCCCCTCGGAAGTCGTCAAGGGACTGTCGGTCGCACTCGACGAACTCGGCGAAGGAACGCCGGTCATCGTGCGGAGCAGCTCGCTCCTCGAGGACCGACTCGGAACCGCCTTTTCCGGCAAGTACAAGAGCCTCTTCGTGTCGAACCTGGGCACGAAGCGTGAACGTCTCAACGCGCTGCTCGACGCGATCGCGGAGGTCTACGCCTCCGTCTTCGGACCCGATCCCATCGAGTATCGACGCGATCGCGGTCTGCTCGACTTCCACGAGGAGATGGGGATCCTCATCCAGGAGGTCGTGGGGCATCGCGTCGGCCGGTGGTTCCTTCCCTCCTTCGCGGGCGTCGCCTTCAGCCGCAACGAGTTCCGGTGGTCCCCGCGGATCCGCCGCGAAGACGGCATCGTGCGCATCGTCCCCGGCCTGGGGACCCGCGCCGTCGACCGGACGGCCGACGACTACCCCGTGCTCAGCGTTCCGGGCCAACCGGGCCTTCGCGCGAACGTCGCGCTCGACGAGATCATCCGCTACTCGCCACGCTACGTGGACTGCATCGACGTGGAGCACGGCCGCTTCGTGACGATCACGATCGAGGAACTGCTTCGCGAGACCGGAACCGATCTGCCCGGCTTCGAATGGATGTTCTCGTCCATCGAGGGCGACCGTCTCCGCCCCGCGAACCCTCTGCTCACCGATGTGGATGAAGCGGACCTGGTGTGCAACTTCGAGGGGCTGCTGTCGAACTCCAGCTTCTCGAAGGATGTGCGGATCATTCTCGATACGCTCGAAGAGGCCCTCGGCACACCTGTCGACATCGAGTTCGCCCACGACGGGACCCGTTTCCATCTGCTCCAGTGTCGTCCGCAGAGCTCGTCCTCGGACGAACGCCCGGACGCGATTCCGCAGGACCTGGATCTCCGCCAGGTGGCCTTCACGGCCAACCGCTACGTGAGCAATGGCCACGTGCCGGACCTCACGCACGTCGTCTACGTCGATCCCCTGCGCTACGCCGCGCTTCCGGACGAACGACACATGCGGGACGTGGGACGCGCCGTGGGCCGGCTCAACGAGATCCTGCCGAAGCGCCAGTTCGCGCTCATGGGACCCGGACGCTGGGGTAGCCGGGGCGACATCAAGCTCGGTGTCCCGATCACCTACTCGGACATCAACAACACGGCGCTGCTGGTCGAAGTCGCGCGCAAGAAGGGCGGCTACGTCCCCGACCTCTCCTTCGGAACACACTTCTTCCAGGACCTGGTCGAGTCGAGCATTCGCTACCTTCCGCTCTATCCGGACGAGAGCGGCGTCACCTTCAACGAACCCTTCTTCCTCAGTTCACGGAGCCTGCTCCCCGACCTTCTTCCGGAGTTCGCCCACCTCGCCGAGGTACTGCGTGTGATCGACGTGCCGTCCGTGAAGGACGGCCAGGTCCTCCGTGTCCTCCTCAACGCCGAACTCGACCAGGCCGTCGCTCTGGTCTGCGATCCCGAGGAGGTCGGAACGAGCCTCGTCTCGCCACCACCGACGCCCCTCGCAACACCGACACGCGCAGTGGCCGACAGTTGGCGTTGGCGCCAGCGCATGGCCGAACGAATCGCGCGACGTGTCGATCCTGCATCGTCGGGCGTCGTCGGCCTCTATCTCTTCGGGAGCGTGAAGAACGGGACCGCCGGACCGGGCAGCGACATCGATCTGCTCGTCCACTTCCGTGGTACCGAGGACCAGGAGAGGCAACTCCGGCGCTGGCTCGACGGCTGGAGCGAATGCCTGGCCGAACTGAACTACCTTCGCACCGGTTACCACGTCGACAGTCTGCTCGACGTACACGTGATCCACGACCAGGACATCGAGGCACACGACAGTTTCGCGTCGAAGATCGATGCGATCACCGATGCCGCGGCACCGCTCGCCCTGGGTGGTCCCTCCGACTCCTAGCCGGTCGGGACCAGTTCGCGCGTCGCGGACTCCGGATGGTCCGGATCGAAACGGACCAGAGCGAGTTCCGACCCGTCATGCGCCGCCGTCATGACCGGCGTCGTACCGACGAGGTCATGCCACCGCCCCGTGAGCCGGGCCGCCTCGTGCACGTGACCATGGAGGCCCAGGCGCGGCGCGTGCGTTTCGAAGAACCGGCGGACCGCGACGCTGCCGACGTGCACGTCGACCGGCGCATGATCGACGACCACGTCGTCGAGCGCTGCCCTGTCGATCGCGGTCCCATGAGGAGGTGCGTGGAACAAGCACAGGGCGCGCTCCATCTCCCGCCCCTTCGCGAGGGACGCGAGCTCCTCGGCGATGGTCGTCCAGACCAGTTCCCGTTCCGACACCGGCACGCTCAACGTCCCCTGGTCCGGCGGAACGCACCCGGGATCGACGTAGCGCGAGACGTCGTAGCGCTCGAAGTCCTTGTTCTGGAAGGGGCTCGGTGGAATGGTCGCGTAGCCACAGACCAACCATCCGTCGAACTCGACGCATCGTTGGTGGACGTAGGACCAGAGTCCATTCGCGGCGTGGGCCCGGAGTGCCGCCTCGTGAAAGCGAGCGTCATCGTTGCCGAGGATCACGAAGACGCGCGGAGCACGATCGCCAAGCAGGTTTCGCACCCTCTCGAAGCCCGGCGCGAGGACCCCGTCGAGGAATCCAGGGACACCTCCGGGGACGCCTTTCGTCCTGGCGAGTTCGTGGGGGAACAGATCACCACCCAGGAACACGGCTCGTGGCGTCTCGTCGAGGATCCGCTGGAAGAGAACGCGATAGCGCTCGGGCTTTCCGTGGAGGTCACTGACGAAGAAACACGGTGCCATCGCGTGGCCCCCTTCCGACTCACCGCTCCGACGAATCCGTGCGCCCGACTCCCACGGCCAACGAAATCCACCCCGCGATCAGACACACCCCACCGATCGGCGTCACTGCCCCCAGCCAGGGCAGATCGAGCAGTACCAGCGCGAACAGACTCCCACTGAACACCACGACACCGGCCAGGAACAATGGGGCGGCGGCTTGCAGGGCCCGGCCGTCGAAACGCTCCCGCAACAACGCCACGAGGAGCAGAGCGGGAACGTGCCACATCATCAGACGCACGCCGGTTTCGAAGGTGTCGATGCGGTGAGGCGGGACGCGCCCGTCCAATCCGTGCGCGCCGAAGGCACCAGCTGCGACCGCGATCGCGCCGAGGATCGCGGCCGTGCGCAGCAGGTTCATCGGTCAGCGGGAGCGGGCGGAGAGTTCACGCTCGAGTTCGTCCTGGAGGTGCGACTCGGCCTGGTAGTCCTCGTCGACCTCGACCTCGGCCTTCACGTGGTCGGCCATCTTCATGGTCTTCTGCTGCTGCAAGAAGAAGAGGATCAGCCCCAGACCGATGACCACGGCCACGATCGGGAAGATCCACACCAGCACGTTGAAGCCCTTGAAGCGTGGCGCGGAGAGGATGGTCTCGCCGTAGCGCGAGACGAGTTCGTCCGTGATGGCCTTCTCGGTCCAGCCGGCGGCGACCCAGCCCTTGATCTCCTCACGGAGGACGGCGGCCTTACCCGACGTGCAGTCGCGGAGGTTCGCACCCGGGCAGTAGGGGCTCATGTACTTGATCTGCAGGGCCAGAGCCATGTCGGCGATCTCAGCTTCGGTCCTCTGGACCTCGCCCTCCTGGGCAGCAACGGTCGAGGGGACCACACTCGTGGCGAGAACCATGAAAACGGCCATCGCGAGCAGGAACAGACGATTCGAGCGGTCGATGCTGGACATAGAGTCCTCCGAGCGGGGCACCTTAGGGGGCTGTGTACGGTATAGCAAAGAGTTGTCCGGTGGCACCCTTAACGGTGTGATCCTTGCGCTACTTGTACACCGAACCCGGCCGGTCTATTCTCCGCCGAACGTCTTTCAAGCGGGAGCCACGCGCGTGCTCGAACTCGAACTCGTCATCAACGGCCAGCTGACGCCCGTTCAGCTGGAAGACGGCCTCTATAGCGTTGGACGTGCTCCCGATACGGACATCACGATCGCCGTCCCGAGCGTGTCGAAGCACCATGCCCAGATCCGCGTCGAGGGTAGCAGTCTGTTCGTCAAGGATCTGGGCAGCACGAACGGCACCGACATCGACGGCCAGCCGATCGGCAACGAGGAGATCGAGGCCGGAAAGCACGCGACCATCCGCTTCGCCGGCGTCCCTCTGTGGCGCACGGTACGCGGTGACGACAGTACGGCCACCCTTTCCCGCGACGATGAAGTCAGCTCTTCGACCATATATCGTCCCGATGAGGACTTCTCTGAGAAGGCTCGGGCTCGAATCGTCGAGATGCTCTCGAGTCTCTTCGAACTGGTCGCGTCCGAGGCCGATGCCAACGAGCTCGAGCGGCAGGCGTGCGCCTTCGTCGCCCGCTTCGTCGACGCCGACCGTGTGATCCTGCTCGAGGACGAGGGCGAGGGCACCGAACTCACGGTCAAGTCGCAGTGGCTCGCCGAGGGCAAGGCCCAGACCCAGAATCGCGAGCGTCTACGCCTGAGCACGACCATCGTCAACCAGGTGCTCAAGGACCGCAGCTCGATCCTGGTCTCGAACACCCTCAACGACCCCCGCTTCGCGGATCAGGGCAGCATCCTTCATCTCGACCTCAAGTCGGCAATCGCCGCGCCGCTGTTCGACAACCAGCGCGTGCGCGGCATCCTCTACGTCGATTGCAGCCGGCCCGACGTCCAGTACACGACCGAGGACCTGCAGGTCCTCACCGCCACGTCGAACGCGGTGGCCGTCAAGTTGCGCACGCTGACCCTGGAGAAGGAGATCCGCACCGCGGCCCGCATCCAGAAGGCGATGCTCCCCGACGAATTGCCCATTCCCGAGGGCTGGCAACTCGACTGTCATCTCACCATGTGCCGCGAGGTCGGCGGCGATCTGTACCACTGTCTGACGCGTCCCGACGGCCGCACGATGCTCGTCCTGGGTGATGTAGCTGGCAAGGGAATCCCCGCGTCGCTGGCGATGTCGGCAACGATGGTTCTGATCCGTTCGCTCAACGATCTCGGCACCAGCCTCGAGGACATGGGCGGCCATCTCAACGCGCAGCTCTGCGAGAGCCTGGCGCCCGAACAGTTCGTCACCCTCTTCGTCGGCGAACTCGACCACGAGACCGGTCGCATGCGCTACATCAACGCGGGCCACGAACCGCCGCGCATCCACCGCGCCGCGAGCAACGCGATCGACGAGCTGGCATCGACCGGCCGACCGATCGCCATGCTCCCCTTCGGCGATTTCGGAGTCGACGAGTGCACTCTCGAACCCGGCGACACTCTCGCCGTGTTCAGCGACGGCATTCCCGAGGCGACGATGAGCGGCGACGAGTTCTTCGGCCTCGAAGGCATCGACGAAGCCTTGCACACCCACCGCAAAGACGAACTCGCCGCGATCCGCGGAAGCATCCTGACGGGGATCGAACGCTATCTCGGCGGCGAAAACGCGAGCGACGACATCACGCTGATGGTGTTGCGGCGGTCGGCCTAGGGTCGAACGCGGTCGCGTTCATTCGTACTGCCGCACGAACACGACCCGGTCGGATGGTCCGGGTCGCGCCGACGCCAGCAGCATGAGCGCCACGGCGAAGAAGACGAGCGCGATCGTCAGGTCCACGCCCAGCAGCGCCAGGACCAACCCGTAGACCCCGATTCCTTCCATGAAGGCCCAGCGGATCACGCAGAAGGTCACGTAGCTCGACCGCGCGAGTGCGGCGATCATCTGCCGCAGTAGGAACACGACGAGCACGTGCAGGCCCGCCGTCATCGCCAGGAAGACCAGGATCCACTGCTCGAGTTCCTGTTCGACGGTCAGCGTGGCGCGTGGGGCCAGAAACCAGACCAGCGCGCCGTAGACCACGATCGACGCCATCATCGCGATCCAGATCGCGGTCAGGCTCTTCTCGTTCGGCTGTTCGACCTTCGCACGGGCATGCGCGTCGTCGGGATCGACGCCTCGGGTGCCGTTCATCGACCTGACTGCGGCTCGGGCGGGAGCGCCTGGATCCAGCTCACGATGCGCTGGTAGGCGGGCTGGCCCTCCTGCATGAGGGTGCCGTCGGCGCCGTAGATCTTGAAGTGCGGGATCGAGCGGATCCCGAACTGCCGGAGCGTCGGCGACTGCCAGTCGATGCCCTTCACCCCGGGGCGGTTGATGTCGATCTTCACGACGTGGACGTCGTCACGCTCCGTATGCAGACGGTCTAACCACGGACTGATCTGCTTGCAGGGCGGACAGTAGTCGCTCATGAAATCGAAAACGGTCATCTTGCCCTCGACCGCGTGCTCGGCGAGCACGACCGGGCCCCCGTGACCGATGCGGATCGGCTTGCCGTCGTTCGCCTCCGAAACTTCCGACGTCATCTCGGCGGGAGCCGTTTCGGCGGATTCCTGGGCCGAAGCTTCGTCGGCACTCTTCGAGCCGCACGCGATCAGGCCGAGTCCGGCGACCAGGGCCAGCCCCAGGGTCAGGGTCAGATGCGGGAGAGCGCGGTGCAGGTTCGGACGGCGCATGGAATCGGTCTCCGTGGCAGATGGGGAAAACGGCTTCGGTCCACAGAATAGACCTTCACCAGGCGAACGCACTTGCGGGGGTGTGAAGTTCCGGCTAAACACACGGCGTGCCAACCGGTTGCGCCGACGGCCGTTGGAGGCGCCACCACCCGTCATTCCCCCCGAAGGACCGCTCGTGGCCGACCGCGACGACAAGCTACCCGGACAGGTCCCGGGGTCCTTCTACGTGGATGGCCAGTGCATCGACTGCGATCTGTGCCGTCAGAGCGCTCCGGACAACTTCAACCGCAACGACGCCGAGGGCTTTTCCTACGTCTGGCGCCAGCCCGAGACCGACGAGGAGATCGCGAACTGCCGCGAGGCCCTCGAGGAATGCCCCGTCGAGGCCATCGGCGACGACGGCTGAACCCACATCCGAGGACGAATCCGTGAAGCACGTGTTGAAGGTCGCCCGCATGGGCAACCCGATCCTTCGCGCCGTGGCCGAACCCGTCGACCCCGAGCGCATCCCGACACCCGAGTTCCAGGATTTCGTCGACTCGATGATCCTGACCATGCACGAGTACGAAGGTGTGGGCCTCGCCGCGCCGCAGGTCCACGTGAGCGAGCGCGTGGTCGTCTTCCACGAAAACGCCGGACTGAAAGATCCCGACGGCGCACCGCTCACCGCGCTGATCAATCCCGTCGTCGAGCCCACCACCGAGGACACGCGCGCGATCTGGGAAGGTTGCCTGAGCGTGCCCGGTCTGCGCGGGCGCGTCACACGTCCCGCCGCCATCCGCGTCACCGGACTGGACCGCCAGTCGCGGCAGATCGATCTCGAGCTCGAGGAGTTCGACGCCGTCGTCACCCAGCACGAGTTCGATCACCTCGACGGCATCCTCTACGTCGACAAGGTCGACGATCCGAAGCTGCTCGTCTTCGAAGAGGAATTCGAACGCTACTGGGAAGAGCAGGCGGAAGAGGACGGGGACTTCGTCGACGACGAAGGCTGATCGACCGACGAAGCCCCCGCGAGGGAAGCGTTCCTAGAACACGAAGCCCGCGCCGAGACGCACGTCGTCACTGAGGACGGAGTCGGCGTCGTTCGACTTGTGGACGTACTCGCCCTTGAGCACGACGTTCGGATGGGGCTTCACGTCCACGCCGATGGTCAGCAACTGCTGGGAGGCCGCGTCGCTCGCGGTGAAGCCTTCCGGGACCTCGCTCTGCAGATCGAGCTGCTCGTAGCGGACCCATGGCGCGATACGCGTCGTCGCACCCTCGCCCAACACGACGTCGGTGACGTCGTAGGCAACGTCCACGTACCAACCGAATTGCTGCTCGGGAACCAGGTCGGCGCCGGATAGCGCGATGGCGTCCTCGGCCCCGTCGATCCCACTGATCGCGACCAGAGCGCGCGCGTCGAATCCTGCCTTGCGCACGTAGGCGTGGGCCTCGGCGATCCAGTTCGTGATGTCGGCTTCGATCCGCTGCATGGCATCGTTCGGGTCTTCGTAGTCGAAGCCCTGGTCGGCGCCTCCGTAGTAGCCCGAGGCAGCGACACCGAACTCGCCGTCCTGGTCGAAACGAACCTGGCCGACCACGCCGACGTCTTCCCACAGCGCGCGGTTGCCCTTCTGACGTCCGCCGCGGACGCCGCTCGAGCCGAACTTCGCGCCGTTGAATCCGTTGAGCACGTAGGCCGTGTAGTCGCCGTTCTCGCCAAGCTTCCCGTGCGCTCCGAGTCCGAGCTCGCGCCACGTCGACGGAATGATCCGTCGCTCGATCTCGGGCCGGAAGTTACCACGGTAGAACGGGGGCTCGTGCATGACGTTCACGAAGCCCATCGGCACGAGCAGATTCCCCGTGCGCACGTTGAAGGCATCGTTCAGCAGGAAGTCGAGGTAAGCGAACTCGACCGAG